>Ga0315282_10000338_pt1 | contig 93922 bp, 94 predicted proteins | sample YL17G07_20_MG_FD_203693 | JGI IMG/M metagenome (GOLD analysis project Ga0315282, IMG submission 203693) | Sediment microbial communities from Yellowstone Lake, YNP, Wyoming, USA - YL17G07_20 | ecosystem: Environmental > Aquatic > Freshwater > Lake > Sediment | place: USA: Wyoming | collected...
ATAGTCCTTGTAAGGTACACAAACAAGCCGCTCTATGACAACTTCAAGAAAGCATATATCCACAACGAAACCATTCACTAGAACGGCTACAGCACAACTCTAACCGACAACTGCACAGCACCAAAAACTTTTAACCCTGAAGAGCCCTATTAGACAGGAGGGAGGAAGGCAAGTATGAATCGTAGCAGACTTAACTACGTATCTGTGATTGTCTTGGTAATATTACTGGCAAGTACAATCGCCGTGTTCCACGTGTACGCACCTACATCAAATTGGCAGGGGTACGTTAAGTCATCATTTCCAGACTACGCGCCGAGCGGGATGCCCGACTTTGACGAGAAGCAGGACATGTGGCACCCTCAGGGCGCAGTATTCTTCACTTGGTGCGGCCCAGTTGCAACTGCAAACGCGCTCTGGTGGCTCGACTCTGAGTATGAGTCTATTGTGAACCTCAGTCCGGTTGCGCCGCCGACGGTAAGTGATCATTTCGCTCTGGTTCAGGGATTCGGCGGCTTGGATGACCATGACCCTGGGAACGTTGCCCCGTTTGTTCCGATCTTGGCTTCTCTTATGGACACTGACGGCATGATATCAAAAGACGGGCACATCGGAACGCGCTGGACCGACCTTGCGAATGGAACCCAGACCTACTTGAGGATTCAAGGCTTGTCGGGGTACTTCGAGGTTCACAACAGCTCCTTCCCGACGTTCACATGGATCGACAACGAGACCGAGAAATGCCAGGGCGTCGTCCTATTCCTCGAATTCTATCAGTTGAGCGGGGGGACCTGGATACCCTTCACTGCAGATCCGAGTCTTGAGGCTGGTCACTTCGTCACGTGTGCAGGCGTGAACGCAACGCTCAACGAAACGCTCATCAGCGACCCGTACCAAGACGCTTTCGAAATGGGAACAGACCCGTTAGGACGAGAACCTGTTGCACATCCATCCCCACATGGTTCTGCTGTTCACAACGAAGCTCAGTACGTCTCGCAGGACGGTTACAGTGTGTCGCAATGGTCTGGCCCGTCGCCAAACCCCTACCATGTGCCTGTATCGGAACTCGTCGGCTACCTACAGACCATGGGTTACCCGGGGACTTATCACGCTTTCATAAGAGCCGCCATAGCCATTTCGCCTACACAGGTGCCAGAGTGGCCAGGGTACATTAAGCCAGGATTTCCAGATTATGCCCCTAGTGGCACGCCAGACTTTGACGAGAGACAAGGGCAGACGTACAACTGGTCAAACCTCAACACTTGGAGCCATTGTGTACCTGTGGCCGTTGCAAACTGTCTGTGGTGGTTTGACTCTGAGTTTGAGACAAACCATGTGCCGCCACCGACCATCAGTGACAGCTTCCGACTTGTGAGTTCATACAACTCAACCAATTGGGATGACCATGACCCGCGCAATGCTCCGTTCCTAGTTGAACACTTAGCCTACTTGATGGATACGGACGGACAAAGAACAATAATCCCTCCTCTTGCGCACACTGGAACAAACGTAACAGACATGCAAACTGGCCTTGCACAATACCTTTCATGGACCGGTGTCAACCCGATCGGAGACGTTAACGGTGACGGAGTTGTAAATGCCACAGACCTCAATATCGTAGTGGCCGCAAACAACACCGCGCCAGGGACACCCGGGTGGAACATGGCCGCAGACATCTACCCAGCCACGTTAGGGTGGCCTACACCTGGAAGAGCGGACAACCACGTTAACCAATCAGACATAGACCTTGTGAAAGCCCACATGGGCCAGACTGGCATGTTCCACGAGATAACAGTACCAAGCCCAGGGTTTGATTTAATAGAAAATGAGGTTGAGAAGTGTGATGACGTCATTCTCACGGTTGGATTCTGGATCTATAGTGGAGGTGTCTGGACCCGTGAAAACTACACTGAGCCATACCCCAACACGGGAAAGTTCGGACATGCAATAACCCTTGCCGGTGTCAACTCAACAGCTTCTAGAATACTCATCAGTGACCCCGCCTTCGACGCCTTTGAAACTGGCCTAATCACAGACGGTCGTATGCCCGTCCCGCACATGCATCCGCAGCCTGAACCGCCATACACGACACACAACAACGCCAAACTAGTCTCCCAGGACGCGTACAGTGTTGTGCCGATCCCAGGTTGCCCCGGCGGCAACTGGGCGATAATGGGTTATCCTCCGGCTGGAGGAGCCGGATTCTTCACGGTAATAGAGAACGCCGTAGTATTGGCACCCATCCATGACATAGCCATCACGAATGTCACCTCACCCAAGAAGGTCATATGCCAAGGCTACACGGGAAACATTACGGTCACCGCCGAAGACCATGGTGCCTACACAGAGACTTTCAACGTAACCGCTTACGCCAACAACACAGGCACTGGCAACGTAACAATTATCGCAACACTCATGAATGTCACCTTGGCGGGTGGCGCCTCTACGAACCTGACAGTTGTTTGGAACACTACAGGCTTTGCTAAGGGCAACTACACCATAAGCGCCTACGCTTGGCCCGTTCAGAACGAAACAAACACTGCGAACAACAACTTCTCGGATAGCGCGCACGTGATAAGAGTGTCTATCGTTGGTGACGTGACCGGCGTTGGTGGCCTCTGGGACTTCGTTCCCGATGGAAAGTGCGACGGCAAGGACATAACCGCAGTTGCCCTGTGCTTCGGCTCTTACCCAGGATGCCCACCCCCGCTAAGATGGGAACCTAACTGCGACATAACCAACGACGGAAAAGTGGACGGGAAGGACATAACCGTGGTCGCGCTACACTTCGGACAACACCAGTAAATTCACCACTCACTAGCGCGCCAGCTTGTTGCTGAATTCTGGGAATTGACATGAACTTGTTTGGTCATGCTTTGGCTTGACTGGACGCCCATGATTTGTACGAGGAAGTGTAGGGAGCGCAACTATGCTTGGAAGGTGAGCAGAAATTGACACAAACGATAGGATTTAGCAACGCTTTGGCGCGCACCGCCCGAGCCAGCTCTCAGACTCATACGCTACAGCTCAAAATCCTTAGAAAGGTCACACTGGAAGAAAGCGCCTAGCATACCCAAATTTGGCGCTTGAACTAACCATACTTCACTTCTAATGACATGAATACGAATAGCGTTAGTGCATCTCGAAGTAAATCCGGTTTTGGCATAGAAGATAATTCCAAAATCTTTAAATCAGCAGAGAACACTATTATCACTTGCAATATAAGGAGAAGGGAGAAATAACAATGAAGAAACTATCAATTATAGCAGTTCTAATGTTAGCAATTTTAACGATCTCGATAGCACCAGTATTCGCGATCGTCCCACACGACGCGGACGCCATGTGGATCGAGCCTCTGCACAGCAACTTCAGCACAAATACGACGACGGCAGGACACCTCTTCAACATAACCGTATATCTGAACATGACGGAAGACGTGTACTCATGGCAGGTTCTGCTGCAATTTGACAAAAATCAGCTTCAGTGCGCCAAAGCCGGCTGGACAGCTGGAGCAACAAGCGAGTACATGGGAGCCCACAGCGGTATTCACCCAACACCGTCGATAGACAACGGCCTGGGCACCGCGCTGATCTTCGAGTCAGCCCAAGGAACAGAATTCGCCCCCGGACCTAACAGCGGAAGCCTCTGCTACTTCACCATGAACATCACAAAGACACCGGACAAGGTGAACAGGAACGTCTCCAGCACCTTTGACATATACGACACGTACGTGTCTACCGACACGTTCGTAGCCGCACCTGTAACGGGCAGCCTCTACACCCTCAACCAAGTGGACAACGCTTATTACGAGTTCGACTGGGCGGAACCGACAACTCTTCCGCACATGGGCATCGAGCACGACACAGGCTTCGGCGTGCCAATGAGCACAAACCCGTTGCCAGCCGTTTGGCCCGTAACGTGGGGTCCAAGCCCACCGAGTGCGGTAGGGTCGGGCTTCACCGCTAGCCTCTACATCAAGAACCTAGACGCAGCATGGGGCCTCTGGAACGCCTCGTTCACGCTGACCTACAACAGCACCGTCATCAGTGTAGTGGGCGGCACGTTAAACGTTACCATAGACTCGCACTGGACAGGAGACAAGAGCGTAGCCGTGACAGAAGTAGCCGGCACGGGCGAGATAACTATCTACGTCGAGAACTATGCGCCCGGAACGGCAGGGGGCAACGTGCTCGTTGGAACAGTGAAGTTCACCATAATGATCATGGGAGCATCCCCGCCACTGCCATTTGGATACTACGACGACAGTATGCTGACCTACAGCAACGTCGCATTCTTCGACAGCCCGTCGCCAAACGGGAACCTACCGATACCAGCCGACCCGTCAGACCAAGGCGAAGTTAGAATATACTCCATGGTTGCGCTTCCAGTGCCATACCTCAAAGTTGTGCCAGCATCAACCGTGATCGGTCCAGCACCATCCATCGGCACCACATTCAGCGTCAACGTTGAAGTCGCGAACATGAGTAGCCACTGGTACTGCGTGGGTGTCCAGTTCAGACTGCAATATGACAGCTCAGTGCTTTCGTTCGTGAGCGTCAATGAAGGCGGTTTCCTCACAGACCCAACATGGAACCTGTACGGAACGTCTTGGCCTATATATAGCGAGAACGTCCTGGGAGACCCAGTCTTCGGCGACCACGTGCTAGTCTTCGACATGGTTTATCCAAACACGACAAACGGTGTGTACGACCAACCATGCCTGCCGAACACAGTGGGCGACTTCGACGCAACACCAGCAGCTGACCCCTCAGTAATGACATTCACGTTCAAGGTTCTGACGCAAAACTGCTTCCTCATGCCAGACATCGTAACGTTCCTGAACCTACCCCCAATGTGGCTACCTTCAGACTCATTATTCATTGACAAAGACGCAAACTACATACCCAGCAATCCTTGCTTAAACGGCACGGTCACGATCAAATCGCTCAACGAAGTAGAGCGCCAGATCGACCTTGTCGGTGGAGCAGTCAACGATGGGTACGGAAGTCTGCCGCTTACATGGCCGTTCCCGTATCCAGCATATCCATACTACAGCCTAGGTTCGCCATACTACTTAGCGTTCCCAACACCTTACGGCGGACAAGGACCGAACCACTGGATGGACATAGTGTTCCCACAATCACAGGTATACCTCAACGTGTACGTAACATACAACTACTGGCCAGTACAACGGAAAGACGTTGGCTTCGAAGTCGAAGGACCATATGAACATGTAGGTCAAGAGTACATTCCGAAAAACACCTACAAGATATGGGCCAAGTTCACCTCAGTAACAGACGCGAACGGTGTCGCAACTTATACCTATAGAATGCCATGGCCATGCGACGACCCCGACGGCATCACGGGCGTATGGAAGATAACCGCAACAGTCACCGTAGCAGACCAAGTAGTCGTAGACACGATGCTGTTCTACTACGAACGGCTAGTCTACATCACAGAAGTGAGCACAGAAAAATACTCATACCTTCACAACGAATTCGTCGATGTCGAAGTCGAATATCAGACACATGCAGTTCAACCGTATCCTGCACTGTTCGCAGTCGTGCTCGTAGACAACCTAACCGTACCAATCGGCATGGCAACGTACAGCACGATGATCGGAGGAGCCATCTTCTGCACTTGGAAGGAAGACAATTGCACTTTGCGTATACTGATACCGAAGTGGGCATACGCAGGCATAGGCTACGTAAAGGTCAGCGTCTACGACAAGGACCCAACAGTCGGCGGCGAGCCATATTGTCCTCAATTCCCGAATGGGCCATACATAGAGAACCCACCTGGCTGGGACGACCCGACTGAGAATCACGTTTGGGACTTGCTCGGCACACAGATCGACATAAATCCATGGTAGACTCGATAAAGATTCCAACCTACCCCCTTTTTTTAATCTTCAAAAACTCTGGAACAGTATTCCAGAACGTTTATTAGCCGTTTTTCTCACTTAAACATCAACAGTGAGGATAAGAGAGTATGAATGAGAAAAAGAATGCTCACGTGTTCTTCCTAACATCATTTATGCTTGCGATCATCATGTTTGGGTTGACGAACGTGGGGAACTTCGTCACACAGAGTTCTTCCGCGTTAACGATCACCGCAGCAACAGACAAGCAAACATACCTGCTACGGCAAAAAGCAACTATAACAGGAAACATAACACTGGGTGGATCACCAGCAACCGACTTAGTGGTGGCGGAGCAAGTGGACAACCCGTCGCCATACGGGCATTACTCCTTCAGAACTCTTCAGATAGGGAATCCGACTGGACCTTGGATTGTGAACATAACCAGCATCTACATTCAGGATACAAACGGCAACCCGATAGACACGATCAAAGCAGGATCGGATATGCAAGTCGGCATGATTGTGTACAACAGGCAGAGCACCGCAATAACGATATTTGCCACAATAACAGTGTACGACGCGAACATGGCTTCCATAGAGGCAGACACATGGGGAGCCAGCATGGACCCCGTTGGAACCGCTGGGGCAAAGTTCCTCGTTGGAGTCCCAAAAGGGGCAGTTTCAGGCCGAGCCCTAATAATAGCATGCGTATACAGCAACGAACTCAAGAGCGGAGGGCTTCCATACTGCCCAGAAAGCGCCTTCTACTACTGCATAAGCAGAACGCAAAGTGGGCTGTTCGGATTAACGCAAGCCTCTCCTCCACCACCACAAACTACTCCAGGCGTCTATGACGCCTCAATCAGGCTTCCTCCAACCCCCACACCAGGGAAATACTCAGTCTACATACTAGGCCAATCAAGCCCGTCCACATTTTCCTCGGCAACAACGACCTTCAACGTGCAAAGCACAAACGGCATTCCACCACAAGCATCATTCGCCTACTGGCCACCGAATCCGTCGATCAACAGAACCGTAAACTTCGACGCATCATCATCGACCCCAGAAGGGTACAACGACATGATAACGAGGTACGAGTGGGACTTCGGCGACGGAACCTCACACTTTATCAGAACGGGCTACCCGGCAGACCCTACCGCAACACACGTTTTCACGCAAGCAATCCAGTACATAGTAACGCTGAACGTAACGAATAACGAGGGACTATGGTGCACAACGTCAAAACCAATAAACATCAGCTTGGGCTACGGTCCAACAGCCAACTTCACCTGGACCCCTCAAAGCGCCGTAATAAACGAAACTGTAACCTTTAACGCGTCAAAGTCGACAGCTGGCGACTACAGCACATTGGTAAACTACATGTGGAACTTTTCAGATGGCACAGGCATCTTCAACGTCTCAACGCCCCAAACAACACACAGCTTCATCCAATATGGAAATTACACAGTCACTTTAACAGTCGCGGACTCAGTAAACCGAACCGCATCAACATCCGCCACAATACAGATCCAGAACGCGACGCTCAACCGCTATGACATAAACCATGACGGCAAAATCGACGGAAAAGACATCACCATAGCTGCTCTAGCCTTTGGATCGTACGGTCCCAACTACTTCTATACAGGTTCACCAGCGAGCTCAAACTGGGATCCACGCGCCGATGTCAACGGAGATAACAAGGTTGATGGAAAAGACATTACACCAATTGCACTGAATTTCGGCTGGCACACATAACCCTGAACGACAAACAGCCCAACAAGAACAACCAATAACCCCATTCTTGCACACACGACGAACTCGAACTCCAAAATCTAAAACTCCTTTTCCTATGAGAAGCCAAATGGCAGAATAATATTCCACAACGCTTAAAGCTTACAACCGTCAACCTTTATGATAGAGGAGGAGAGAGAAGATTGAATAAAAAAATCCTAGAAATATTTGTGATCACGATCCTTCTTCTGAACATGGTAACTGTCTTATCGATGGCACAAATTTCACCGAAACCTCATGCTGCGGATGCTATGTGGGTAGAGCCTTCATCCGTGACATTTACAGCTTCGAACGCTACTGTGGATCAGAAGTTCAACATGACCGTCTGGCTTAACATGACTGAGAGCATATTCTCGTATCAGGTTGGGATGCACTACAACAGCACTTTGCTCATGTGCACTCGAGCAAAGTACACGGCTGGAACAAGCAGCCAGTACGTCTCTGGCCACACAACCGTCTCGCCAGCGCCGGCTATAGACACTAGCATCCCGGGCAACGGGAAGCTACTTGCATTTGAAACGTGCTATGCCGGAGACAACGTTACGGGGCCGAACAGTGGAAGCCTGATATGGGCAGAGTTTCAGATTCTGACCGTGCCCTCGTCAGGGTCCTACACTGCCAAGTTTGACATAACCACAGAGTACCTGCCGGCTGGCGTGGGGGACGAGTGGATAACCGACGCCAGCGGCTCGAACTACCTCGCATTCACAACCTACGACGGAACATACTCTATAATTGGGGCAGGTCCTCCACCGCTTTCAGTCACCATAACCCCACCAGCAGCTACAGTCTACGTGGGTCAATCTGTGCCCTTCGGGTCAACGGTAAACGGTGGAATCCCACCCTACACGTACCAATGGTTCCTAAACGGCAGCCCAGCCCCAGGAGGAACCTCAAACACTTGGACGTTCACGCCAGCGACAAACGGATCCTATACTGTCTCCCTGAATGTCACAGACAACAACGGAACCACAGCGGAGTCAAACGTCGCTTCAGTGACGGTGATGCCGCCGCCAGGAGAAACCAGAATATACGTAGACCCAGCAGAGATAGGAAACTTGACCATGGGGCCTTCATCGACGTTCTATATAAATATCACAATAGCCAACGCCACAGACCTGGAGATTTGCGACTTTAACCTAACATATGACTCTTCAGTGTTGAGATGGATAGGCATAGACATTTCTAAGGTTCAAGATCAATATCCAACAGCAAGCATCATGCTAGACAATAACGCAGGCTTTGTATGGGTCAGCCTCAACTACTCAATACCCATAAACGCGAATGTTCCTACCCAAATAGTAAGGATGCATTTCCATGTTGAAGCATACGGAGCAACCGTGCTAGACCTACAGGACACGCAGCTTCTAGACTCAGAAGGGCATCCTATAACTCATCAACAGCTCGATGGCCTATTCATAAACATAATACGCGACGTAGCTGTGACAAACGTCGTTCCATCAACAAACTTCATATATCAAGGATGGATCGACAACATCAACATTACAGTCAAGAACCTCGGCAACATAACCGAAATCTTTAACGCAAGCGCGTACTACAACAGCACCCTTATTGCAATCGTCCCAATCGTCAACTTGGCTCCTGGAAACGAAATCACGGGAACCATTCCATGGAACACCACAGGAGTACCTGAGGGAAACTACACAATAGAGGGTGTAGCATCGACCGTACCCTTCGAAACCAACACAACCAACAATATTTATGTCGACGGCACCGTTCAAGTGACCACAATAACACATGACGTAGCCATAACAAATGTCACAACCACAAGAAACTGGGTTTACAAAGGCAACCCAGTAAACATCACCGTGACCGCGAAAAACCTTGGAAACGTAAGCGAAAGCTTCAACGTTAGCGCCTATGCAGACAGCAATCTGATAGGAACCATCCCACTGAACGACTTAGCCTCTGGCGCCGAAGTCGCCTTGACATTCCAGTGGAACACATCCTCTGCCCTGCTGTACCACAACTACACGATGATAGGCACGGCAAGCATTGTCCCATTCGAGTACAACACGGCCAACAACATCTACAACGCTAGCGGGACAGTGACAGTCAGGTTCGTTGGAGACATAAACGGCGACGGCAAAGTTGACGGCAAAGACATCACCATAGTGTCCCTGGCCTTCGCATCGCATGGCCCCGACGGGTTTATGCATCGATATCCTGGACAACCTGCATCTCCAAACTGGAACCCTGACGCGGACATAAACTTCGACAACGTGGTCGACGGAAAAGACATCGTTCTCGTAGCAATAAACTTCGGCCACTCTTACCCCTAATTCCTTTTTTTATAGTGACGAAAACTATTTAACGCGATGCTATGAGAAGTGTTTTACATGCGAGGCGCTCAGGCCATGTTATGAGCGGGCGCTATTAATATAGAATGGTTTTTGTTCCTCTTTTGCCTTTTTGCGTTCAATTCGGGCTTGTTTTCAGGCATCCTTGGTTGCGTTCACGAACAGCAAACCACGGGAGTTCCGAAAGATCCTACAGGAAGTAAGGTTTTCCAATACCAAACCTTCCTAAAAGAAGAATAAAAACCATTTTTTACCATTCTAGGGACAAGCCAGCGCGCTAAACGGCGACGACAAAGTCGATGTTAACGTAAACCAGGACAAAGATACTAACATAAACCAGGACAACAAAATTGATGGCAAAGACCTGATGGCCGTCGCGCTAAACTTTGGAGCAGTTTGCACCCAGCGGCTTAGCACACGCGCTATTCCCCCAGCTTCATTTTTCTTCATGGAAAGATTTAAATGTAGATTCGAAGGTATAGGATTTCGGTGATAACATGAAAAAAATAGCAACTGTTACGATCGCAAGTATTGCAAGTTTACTATTAATCACACTGATTGCAACAACGATAACATCGACATACGCTGACACCCCCAACGAGCCTCATGCTGCGGATGCTATGTGGGTGGAGCCTTCATCCGTGACATTTACAGCTTCGAACGCTACTGTGGATCAGAAGTTCAACGTGACCGTCTGGCTTAACATGACTGAGAGCATATTCTCGTATCAGGTTGGGATGCACTACAACAGCACTTTGCTCATGTGCACTCGAGCAAAGTACACGGCTGGAACAAGCAGCCAGTACGTCTCTGGCCACACAACCGTCTCGCCAGCGCCGGCTATAGACACTAGCATCCCGGGCAACGGGAAGCTACTTGCATTTGAAACGTGCTATGCCGGAGACAACGTTACGGGGCCGAACAGTGGAAGCCTGATATGGGCAGAGTTTCAGATTCTGACCGTGCCCTCGTCAGGGTCCTACACTGCCAAGTTTGACATAACCACAGAGTACCTGCCGGCTGGCGCGGGGGACGAGTGGATAACCGACGCTAGCGGCGTGACCTACCTCGAATTCACAACCTACGATGGCAACTATATAATAATAATACCTGAATTCCCCTACCTGCTAATATTGCCAATTCTTGCAGTATCGACGACTCTTGCCGTAGCCTTTAGTAAGAAAATACGTCAAAAAAGCCGATTTAGCACAACAAGACACTAATGCGCGCAACTCCTCCCTTTTTCTTGGACTAAACCATATCTGAGGGGTATCTCAAAAACTAGATGAATAGATCAGGATGCACGCTTTTTCTTTCACACCTTGTATTCGGGTAGAATTACTAATACAGATTCCAGTGTAAGAAAACTAAAATACAGAACGGACTTCTATAACTAACCTCTAGGTGCTCAAATTGAAAAAAAGTCTAGCAATCCTATTCGCAGTATATCTAATAGTAGTCAACGGAGCATTGTCAGGTTTAGTGACTCCAACAAAAGCACAAGCGATAACAGAAATCTTCCTCGAACCTGAATCCTACACGGCTACAAGAGTAGGCGAGACATTCAACGTGACAGTGAACATCCGCAACGTAGAGGCAACACAGAGAGTGGTCATGGCCCAATTCAGAGTAGGCTATAATGATACGATGCTCGAAGTCTTAAATGTGATAGAGGGTACATTCCTCAAACAGTTTAACAACGCTGCTGATCAACCCTACACTTATTTCATAAACTTCACTGAGAGCGGGAGCACCGATCCTCTCTACGGCCCCGACGTCCTAGTGGGCATACTCCTGACGCCCAACGCAACTGGTCAATGGACAAACTTCCCAGAAGGAAGCGGAACACTAGCAACAATAACCTTTGAAGCGATAAAACAAACATCCGAACCGCAGCCTCCTGCCACGTCCATGCTAACCTTAAACGACACGTTATTATTAGACGATAACATTACCGAAATACCTCACACCTTGGCAAACGCTGACTACCAGATCCAACCCTTGTCATTCAGCTACGAACCAAGCACGCCACATGCAGGACAACCCGTGCTCTTCAACACCACAAACGCCAACTACACGGTAACATACTCATGGGACTTCGGAGACGGAACGGGGCTGAACACGACAGACCCCACCACAGGACACGTTTACGCTTCGCCTGGCAACTACGACGTAACGCTCACCTGCATCGCCGATAACCTTACTTCAGACACTGCAACGCAAACGATAACGGTCATGCCAAACAACAAGCCCGCACCAATCGATGTCACGATGGACGTCGGCTCAATACACTTCAAAGGAGAAACTGCTCAATTCGACATTTTGACCGCAAGCAATGGAGAAGCAATTAACGCTACGAAGATGGAAGCATCCTTGTACTACGGCGGCAATCTCATTACAGACTTAAGCAGTTCAGCACTACAAGTTGCCACAGGATACTACACAATACCCTATGATGTGCCAGCAGACGCTCAACCAGGGACATATACACTCGTAGTGAAAACAGAATACTACAACGCTAAGGGTACAAGCCTGAAGAGTTTCCAAATAAGCCCGACGCTGACCGCGTGGAACGACTCAATAGCCCAGATAACAGAAATCCAAAACGGAGTTGCAACAGTATCAAATGGCATAACAAACATAAAGCTAAACCTAACAGCGATAAACGCTACAGTAGCCGGCTTGATCACAAGCGGCAAAGACGAAATCTTGGCAAAGATAGACACGTCGCTTGGTACTCTAACAACGAGGCTGGACGCAATAAACGCTACAATAACCGAGGTTAAAGGAAACACTGTGACAATTTCAACAGCTTTAGGAGAAGTCAAAACAACGCTCAGCGATACGCAATCAACCGCAACAACGACACTGTACGCTGCCTCCATACTCTCAGCAATCGCAGTGATTCTTGCTCTGGCAATCCTCATTTACGTGAGGAAAAAATAGCCCTTTCCTTTTTTTCGAAAATAAATAATAGGCATCTCATGCGTATGCTCGTATATTCTTTTCAATACGGCCTTAGGTATCCTTTATATGCGTGCTTTAGGGCCTCTTGAATCGCAAAAAGAATCATCAGACAATTCTGACGTTCAAGAAAGAAGACTTTCATTAGGACAAACAGAATCAAAAATAGTAGAAAAAGAAAGGTTGCACCAAAAAACCCCAACATGAAAAGATGGGAAAAATGCAAAAAAGAATAACCCTTTTCTTGGTTATGGCTTTACTGCTGACGCCTGCAACATTCGCTACGAACTGGCAGCAGATTGTGGCCTTTACCCCGCGTAGCAGCACGGGAACAGAGGGCTACAACACGGACCCCTTCAACGTTCCGGGCAGCGAATGGAGAATAGACTGGAGCTACGTGTCAATCGTGCAAACCCAAGGGTCAACTTCAACTACCTTTGCAGTCTAGGCCTACCCAAAAGGTGAAACAGGCACAACAATAGCTGAAATCCATCAGTCCGGGTCAAACCAGACAAGTGGCACCTCATATATACATCAGGGCAAGGGCGGCTACTACCTTAGGATAAACGTGGTAAATGTGCAAAGCTACACAGTAACGGTGCTGTATGACGCTGACTCTGTTGCAACGCAAGGCATTGACTTAAGCTTAGCCGCAACAATATTTCTCATAACAATCTTCATAATAGCAGCGATAATAGTGATACTCAAGCGTCGCAAGAAGTGACAACTACGCTAAGTTGCCTAGCGCTTGCACTCGTCATATTTGCAACAGTTTTTCGGAACTCGTCTTCGCAGGTTGCAACAGTAGACCAGCTGCTTACCCGTGCAAGAGATAGGAGAAGTTCCTTTCACTTCTCTCCAAACCAAGGCCTCAGACAAACATAATTTTTTATAGGGCTAGCTCTTAAAAAACAAAGCAGACGATGTGTGGGTGAACAAAGTGTCGATGAAAGTGGAGGCCAGCAATGCACAGGTGGTCAGCGCTTTTCTCGGTTTCTTGGGTACGGTAAACTCCATCGCGATCGGCTTCTATCAGTCTTAACTATGCTGAACTTGTCAAGCATTCAGGATGAAACTGGTCAAATTTGGGTCGCAAGCCTTGCAACAACTGCAACAGTTGCAACCACCGCTTACGGAAACTACACAATCCTAAAAACCAATGTCCAGAAAGGAGGAAAGATCAACATAGCAGGTGGCATAGTACTAATCATTATGTACTCCTATTTTTCTGGATTCTCCCAACCGAAGCTACTAGAATGGTTAAACCCCTATGGAATTGTGCTTGCAATACCATCAGTACTCAGCGGCGCCATAGGTCTAACCAGCAGTTCGAAAAGTGATGGTGAATCGATGACAGATTGTCATTGACTGATACTGGAATCACGCATGGTCAGAGTATTGATTAATTAGCATGGCCGAGCATGTGCCTGCGTGTGTTCACTGCTAAAATACAGTGCGAAATGACATAAGTGTTAGGGATATTCGCTGATTGTTCACAACTGTACTAAGGCTACGTGTTCTCATGAGGAACTACAGTGATGTAAAACGGGAGCAACGAAAACATATATTTGAGCGGTGCTCGAGCGGTGATATTCTATTTGTGAATTCTCAAAGGCAGACCTAATCACAGCACTTTTTCAGAAAGGGCTTTGATCGTCTCGTAAACCGATGTTGCAACTGCAACGCTGACAACCGCTAAGGAAAATATGTATTCTCTCGTTAGGATGGGCGGTCTGAGAAGAACTACCAAGAATATTAGTGAAGTCATGAAAAACACCGTGTAGAAGAAATTTCGCGGGATCAAAACTTTCCTAAAACGAATGAGGTTTCTGAGGATTATTCGGTCTGCAACATAGCCGTTCAGCTTTCTCCTAACGAGGCCTGCCTCCTCCAACTTATTTATGTGATAAAGCGCGAGGGTTGGGCTACTCAGACCTAGGGCTCTCTGAACTTCGCGGATTCCAATCGGCCTGTTATTTTTCAAAATAAACCTGTAAACCTTCAACGTAAGCCCTCGTAGAACATCATCCGGCTCGTCCAAGATCTTTCCGTCCCCCATATGAAAAAGAAATGTTATAGTGCTATTTGAAATATTACTGTTCAAACTATTTGTACAGATGTACAAAAACGTAGAATTAAATTTTGCGCTGACTATTCGTCTTGTTGACGACCCATGGACTCGAGGAAAGAAATGCTCGTAGCGTCAATCCTTGCAGCCAGCCTAGCAATAGGGCTTGGAACAATGAGCTACGCCCTATTTTCTCCAACACCAACAACTGCAAAGCTACAGAGTGCACTGGACGTCTTCACGCAGAAAAGCGGCCGCGGAGCCAATGTTTCCGATGGGAACTTTTCGCCTTTCGAAAATGTTTCCATCTACGCTCTTCTCACTCAGGCAGGCATTGGCTTAGAAAATTATCCGGTGACATTCATGGTACATAGGCCAGATGACAGTCAAATCATGAGAACAGTACTAACAAACAGCTCGGGCATTGCTGAAAGCAACCTCTGCCTTCTCCCTTCTGAAGGCTTGGTCACAGGAACGTGGCACGTCATCGCAAACGCAACTGTCGACAATGAAGTCTTAAGCGACACACTTAACTTCCAATGCCAGTCACAAGAAGCTCGAATTGACATCTTCTCCAAAAAGAACGGGGTTCCCAGCATCTCCTTTCTCCCAAACGACACAATTCTCGTTGAGGCGCAATTGTCCTATGAAAGCGCCTCAATGGCTGGGGCCCCTGTGACCTTTGACGTCAGAGCTCCAAATGGCACAGGGTTCCTAGTGCAGATAGCGAATACGAACAGCCTTGGAATAGCAAGTGTCAAGTTCCAAATTCCAGGGTCTCCAGAATCCTCATCAGGAATCTGGCGAATCTTCGCTACCAGCGAAGTTTACGGACAGAGCCTGCACGCCACAGCTAGTTTCGGATGCTTCTTGTTATCGCCGGTGATAGATGTTTTTACACAGAAGGGTGGTGCGGGGCCTAACACGAACGGTGGATATTTCACCCTCAATGAAAGCGTGTTTCTTTACGCTGAAGTTTGGGATGAGTTCAATCAGACAGTTCCAAACCAGCTGGTAGCCTTTGCTATCATAGATCCGAATGGAACGAGGCTCGACTACCGAGTGCAGATGACGAACGCTTCTGGGATAGCAAGCATAACAACGCGAATACCGCCAGATGCAGCATACATTGGTACTTTTGAAGTCTACGCGACCACAGGTTTCGAGGCACAAATGGTGCTTTCTGACACGCTCACGTTCATAGCCAAACAAGCCTAGCTAGTGAAAACATGAGGGGCTCAAAGAGAAAATGCAGAGGCTAACTGTTCGGAGCAGGAAACCATACAGGGACAGGGTAGCAATAGTTGCGGAAATTCTAGAAATGGCATGCGACGGAGCGCAGAAAACCAGCATAATGTACAAGGTGGGAATGAGTTCTGTGATGTTGAACAGGTACGTGCGGCTCATGATGAATGCAAAACTGGTGGACATGGCACTGCTGGACAGCAAAGTAGTGCTTAGGGCCACAGAGAGGGGCAAAGAGTTCCTACATCACTGCCACGAAATCATCGAGTTGCTGGAAACTGAAAATGGCAGCGCACGAAGACCCTGCAGAAAGATTGAGACCAGGGCGCTTTGGGCCTCCTAAGATCATTTGGCGGATATTAAGCCTTTGCTTTTTGCTTTGATTATCCAGATGTCTCGTTGTTCTTCCACATCCTTAGCCTATCATCTGTTTAATTATCAGTGAATTCTCTATTTGCACTGCTTAGCGAAAATCGTAAATTTAGCCATTGTTGGAGGCAGCTCTCCTCTACTCTCCAAATCCTCTATCAGTTCTTCAAGAGACACACCCTTCGCCCGTGCAAGAGCAATAATCTCCCTCGCCTCTCGCATATACGAGTTCAAATCAGCCTTCATATACATTGCAGGCATCAACTCAAACATAAAATCCCTAAATATATAAAATTCCACCAACAGTCACCTCAACAACAACATGCAAGTCTTTATTAGAACAAATTGTAACCACATTAAGCAAGGCAAGAATCGATGTCCAAAAGCACCAACAAAAACATAATCAGCGCCATTCTAGGATTTCTCGGTGCAGCAAATTCACTAGTGATCGGTTTCTACCTCATTTCAACAATGTTAAGCATTTCACAAATTCAAAGCATGACATTTCAAAGTGCAATTGCATCCATAGCAATTGGTGTAGCATTTGCATCACTCACCTATGGAAGTTTCGAAATCTTGAAGGGTAATACTAAGAAGGGAGCAAAAATAAACATGGCAGGCGGCACATTTTCCATTCTTGTATACATTTACTACTCAGAGTTCTCGCAACCGAGTTTCCTAGGCTGGCTGAACCCCCTTGGCATAACACTATTAATACCGCCCCTACTCAGTGGAACTATAGGCCTGCTCAAGGAAACACAAAGTTAGAACTTCCCTAACTTTCCTCAGTTTAGAAAGATATGGCTGTCTTGAAGATGACTCTTCTTTTGACATGAATTAGTTAAAAAAAGAGAGTCTTGACCTTTTTGAAATATCATTTGCAACCATTCCTTGCTGGTAGAGCTTAGTTCCACAACATTTATGTATATACTGCTTCTACAATATAGTGCCGAGGGAGAGGGGAAGTGTGAAGCTCCGTTCGCGCAGCCTTTGGGCTGTCGGTCTTTTACTAGCTCTGCTACCCTTGGTAATACAGGTTGGAAGAGTTTATTCCAACCAAGCTCCCATAGCTTCTTTCACATACTCACCGGTCAATCCTGGGCCGGGAGAAACTATAGTATTTAACGCCTCGGCCAGTTATGACCCAGACGGCTGGATTGTACAATACACTTGGGACTTTGGTGACGGAAACGTAACGACAGTAACAAACCCAATAACAACCTATGCGTATCCGATCGACGGGTACTACACAGTTGAGCTGACTGTCACCGACAACAGCGGTTTGACAGGGGTTACGTCAGCCGTAATCCAGGTGAGTGCAATCGTTTTCTTCAGAGTGTGTTACTATGGCACAATAATTCCTGCAGCAAATGTGCAGGTAACCGCCTACTATTATAACGGCTCAGCGTGGGTTAAAGCTCCTGTGGGACCACACGGTTTTGAGATAAAATATGATAACATGACACAGCCAGATTTGGCCAATACGGATGAAGAAAAATATAGAAACCCCGGATATACCGCCTCTATTCTCCGCCACAACGCGAGCAACATAGGCTTTGACCTTCACCCTTCCACTTGGACTGTCTTCTTCAAGCTTCAGTGGGGCCCATATGTTGCTTATTGGCCAAACGATACCACAAGGGTCTATACATACAAGGATGGTGTCGTAGAGACGCATGATTATCTTCCTTGTCACCAAGCATATTGGGACCCCGCAGCATCAACATACGTGATAAGGGTAAGCAACATTCCAGGAGCAGGCGTAAGCCCAACTGAAAGTCATCCCATAATTGTAGGCATTTTGTGTTTGCCTCCGTCTCAGAATTACTTAATTGTCAGAACCGACCCCGCGGGCATCACAACAATCCCTGGTCAAGGCTGGTATCCTACAAATACTAACGTCACGCTAACGGCTCCAGCCTATGTCAATGTTTCAATTAACACTCGTTACAGGTTTAACTACTGGGATGTTGACGAAGCATCGCGGGGCAGCAACGTCAACCCGATAACTGTGTTCATGAATGCCAACCACACGGCAACGGCCCACTACATTCTGCAGTACTCGGTGGTTTTCAACCAAGCAGGGCTTTCTTCAGATGCAACTGGGACTGTTGTAACGGTAAATGGTAATCCTAAGACCTATAATGATCTGCCGTTCACTCTGTGGACCGATAACGGCACCTCAGTAACTTATTTCTACAACTCTAATATTTCGAGCTCTATCTCAGGTAAACAGTTTAGGCTCACCAGTGTTGTTGGTCCATCCTCGCCCATCGCCGTCATCGCGCCCGCAACCGTCACTGGAAACTATGTGACCCAATATTTAGTCACCTTTGGTCAGACAGGCCTAGATTCAACCGCAACAGGAACTGTTGTAACTGTAAATGGTACCGCAAAGACCCTTGCAAACCTTCCATTTACTTGGTGGGTTGACAGCAGTTCCTCTGTCTCCTATTCTTATAATTCTACAGTTTCGAGCAGTGTTTCAGGTAAACAGTTTAGGCTCACCGGCGTTAGTGGTCCCTCTTCGCCATTTATTGTCAATGAGCCCGTAACAGTCACAGGGAGTTATGTTGTGCAGTATTCGGTCACGTTTACTCATACCGGGTTGGATTCAACGGCCACGGGAACAATTGTTACAATAAATGGTAGTGCAAGGATGTTTTCGGGGCTTCCGTACACTTGGTGGGTTGACAGTGGGTCATCCGTCACGTACTCTTACAATGATATAGTCTTAAGCAGCGTCACGGGCAAAAGATTCAAACAAACAAGCGTCACAGGCCCAGCTTCGCCGATCAGTGTAACAGGGGCCGTGATAGTTACAGGAAACTACAAGACCCAATACCAAATCACATTTGATCAAACAGGTGTTGGAACCGACTTCACGGGTACAGTAGTAACCATTGACAGCACTAACTACAATGTCTCCGGTTTGCCCGTTCCATTCTGGTGGGATCAAAACTCGAATCACAGCCTCTCGTTTGCTTCGCCATTGGTGGTGAATGCCAATGAAGAGTACTGTTGGAACTCCACTTCTGGGTTGTCAAGTCTGCAAAACGATACGTTGACTATTACTGCTTCGGGAAGCGTTGTGGGAAACTACATAGTGCAAAACAGCATCACATTTGATCAACAGGGAGTGAGCTCGGACTTCAGGGGTACGGTGGTAGTCATTGACGGCACTCCATACGGCGTTGGCACGCTTCCCGTATCATTTAATTGGTCAGTGGGTTCCGTGCACAATTTTACCTTCCAGTCACCCCTAGTCGTCAATGCGAACGCAGAGCAGTACGTTTGGACAAGCACCACAGGCTTGTCAACGCTGCAAACCGCCTCCATAACCGTAACAACTTACGGAAGCATAGTCGGAGACTACAAGACTCAGTATTATTTGACTTTGACCACTAATCCTCTTGGCATCACTTCTCCCTCCGGCGCAGGGTGGTACGATGCCAACACTTACGCCACATTATCCACAGCCACACTCGCAGATATTGTGCCCGGCTCTTCGCGCTACAGGTTCAACAACTGGACAACATCTGACATGACCGAAATAATCAATTCAACAGCACCAACCACCACGGTGTTGATGGACAAGACAAAGACAATCACAGCAAACTATGCCACTCAATACTCAGTGACGTTCGGCCAAACAGGCGTCGGCACCGACTTCTCAGGAACAATAGTGACGGTGGACTCGACAGCATATGCTTGCAATACGTTGCCAGTTTCGTTCTGGTGGGACAACAGTTCCTCACACACCTTCTTGTTCTCTTCACCCCTGATTGTAAATGCAAGCAACCAGTACAACTGGGTCTCCACTTCAGGATTGACAACGCTTCAAAGCGGATCTCTATCTGTTACAGGCTCTGGAAGCGTGACAGGCAACTATGCTGCTGAATACAAATATCAGGTTACGTTCGATCAAACCGGAGTCAACACAGACTTCGCGGACACTGTAGTGACCATTGACGGAGTCAATTACAACGTATCAACGCTTCCAGTCTCGTTCTGGTGGAATTCCAGCTTAACGCACACATTTACATATCAATCGCCACTAATCGTCACATTAAATGGCAAGCAGTACGTTTGGACGAGCACAACTGGCCTGTCATCAGCACAAAGCGGATCCATTACAGTAACGACCTCAGGAAGCATAATCGGGAACTATAAGACACAATACTACCTGAGTCTTGCTACAAGTCCGCTAGGAGTCACTACTCCCTCAGGCGCAGGATGGTATGACGCTAACACCTATGCAAACGTATCCACAGACGCGTTCGTTGACATCGTGCCCAGTTCTTCCCGTTACAGGTTCAATGGCTGGTCAACAGCAGACATGGCTGAAATAACTAATCCGATGGTCTCACCAACCACTGTTTTAATGGACAAGGCGAAAACGGTGACAGCAAATTACGCCGTGCAGTACAAAGTGATTTTCAGTCAGACCGGTGTCGGCTCAGATTTTACGGGCCCAGTTGTAGCGATGGATGAAGTAGACTACACTGTTGCTGGTCTTCCCGTTTCCTTCTGGTGGGATAACGCTACTGTTCACACTTTTGTTTTCAAAACGCCACTAGTAGTCGGGCCGAACGCTAAACAGTATGTTTGGACGGGCACAACAGGCTTGTCAACACTGCAAAGCGACACGTTAACAGTTTCTGGTGCTGGAAGCGTAACTGGAAACTATAAAACCCAATACTACTTGACGGTGAATTCTCCTTACGGCTCACCCAATCCGACAAGTGGATGGTTTGAAGCTGGGACAAGTATAACCGCATCAGTAACCTCTCCCTCAGCAGGTCCTACAGGCACCCACTACGTTTGCACCGGCTGGACTGGAGCAGGAGGCGTTCCCGCTTCGGGAGCGGGCACAACAGTAACTTTCACAATAAATCAGCAGTCAGCCATCACCTGGAATTGGAAGACTCAGTATCTGTTAACGGTGACAACTTATCCTATTGGATTAAGTCCTCAACCAACAAGAACTCCAGCAGGCGAAGGAGGCCCAACGAACGCCTGGTGGTATGATAGCTCTACCAGCGTCATCTTGACAGCCCAATCAGTCACTGGATACATCTTCAACTACTGGGACGTCAACGGCACTTCACAAGGCAACAGCGTCAACCCCATCTCGATCACCATGAATGCCCCCTACGCGGCCACGGCAAACTACACATCTCCGGTTCCGTTCACAGCCTCAATAAGCCCAATGTCAGCCAATATCCTATTAGGGCAATCAGTAACCTTCGCCTCAACAGTTAACGGAGGAACCCTGCCCTACACCTATCAATGGTATCTGGGCAGTAATCCATACCCAGGAGCAACATCAAACACCTGGGCATTCACACCAACAGCACCCGGCATATACTACGTGTACTTACAAGTCACAGACGCCAATCACATCACTATCCAATCCGATACTGCAAGGGTCACAGTCACGCCAATTCCAGTAGGGGGGAACTCGATTTCCTTTGCAAAACAAGCTCCGACGACCCAAATAGTCGCCTATTTCGCATTAGTCGCCTTGTTTGGGACAATAATAAGCTTAGCAAAGCGCAAAAAGAAAGTCTCTTACGTTTCTAAAGGTTTGTCGACACACTATCCATAAACGCACCAGACATAGCTACGGCAGACTACAAGCTTCAATCTTCTTCGCTGACAGTACCAGCTTGATCCGACGAAAAAGGAAAAAGGCAGCATCACTACTTCTGTAGTCAGAGCCAATACCTATTCGGAGACCATTAATGCAAAAAAAGAGAGAACCGATCCAATCAAGTCAAAGAAAGCTGTTCTCGAAAAAAAGAATTCGTATTATTTCGATAGTGATCCTGATATTCATAATCTCAGGCGTAATGTTATCCAAATTCTTTTTTCAGCCCGCGGAACCTGCATTTTCCCTTAAGGCTGCAATAGTCGATCAGTTGGCAAGTGAAATTCCAAATTCCAAACTCAACGAAACCGGTGCTGTCGCCAACATGTTAAAATCTGTGGGATTCACAGTGTACTACTACAAAAGCGAAGCTATCAATGTTGCATTCTACAGAGAGCTTGCCAAAAACAACTACGGAATAATCGTATTACGAGTACACTCTGCAATGAGGATCGGCGAAGCATTAGTCGACTTTTTTACCACAGAAAGGTTCAACGCAGACAAGTATGGCTCTGAACTCGACGACGGTTTACTGACCAAAGGCTATTATTCTTGGAAGCCAGACGAGTATTACTTTGCCATAACACCCAAGTTCATAGAGAATCTGGAGGGTACCTTCCCCAAGAGTATAATCATTGCCATGGGTTGCAATAGTCTCAATGAGACTGCCACAAAGATGGCAGAGGCTTTCAAGAAAAAAGGCGCAGTGGCATATGTAGGATGGACCGGGCTAGTTGACTCATCGCATACGGACGAAGCAACTCTCAGACTGCTACAGAGCTTTGTTCTGGAGAATAGAACGTTAGATGAAAGCACTAGGATAGAGCCTGACCCGATCTATAGAAGTAGAATGAATTATTATCCGCCAGGAGCTGGTAACCTGACAATATTTGACCTAGTTAAAGAGGCAAATACCAGTAAAACCTCCCAAATTGCAGTTAACAATTTCGAACAGGGTTCCTTCCCAATTTATGTTATAAACATAACTCGTTTGCGCCTAAAAGAACTCCAGATTTGACTTTTCACTGAACCGGCTTATCAAAATTCTATAACGTTTTGAAACTGCTGTATATAGTTGGTTGCGGAGAGCATCGCCTGTCAGGCTCATCTTCTGTAGTTTCCTAATGTCTTCTGCTAACTCTTTGTCTTCCAAAGTTTCAGCTATCCACTTTTCAAAGTCTCCGCGGTAAAGGTGAAACTCGAGAGACTTCACGTTCACTTCGTTTATTCTTTCTACAAATTCTTTAAGGGATGCCACGCTGATCCCTGTGTAGTTTCCAATAGACGTGAAGAAATAGAATGCCTTTTCTCGGGGAAACGTTCTCAAGCTTTTCGGAATGTTTTCGATATTCATGGCGGTCCTGCTTCCTTATATTGCACGTTCCTCTTATAAATGTAACTTGTCTGCGTCGTTAGTGATTGAAAACGGGGTTTCCTTGAACTTTTTGGTTACTATTGAAGTGCGGATTCTTAGAACTCCGGGCAGGGGGGCAACTGAATTGGCGATGAACTCGTGCAGACCTTCTTGATTCTCGGCAACCACCTTTGCTATTATCAGGAGTTCTTCTGAAAGGGAAGCGTAGACTTCTAAGACTTTGGGCGTCTTGCTCAGTTCTTCAGCAACTCCTTCGCTTTCCTTTGGATCCGTGTAAATCGTCATTAGGGCAGTGATACTCTTCAGTCCAGCCTTTTCACCGTCAACCACAGCTGTATACTGCTTGATTATTCCGTGCCGTTCCATCTTCCTTAATCTGTCGTAGACTGTTGAATGCGCTATTCCCAAGCGCTTTCCAATATTCGCGTACGTTTGTCTTGCGTCTTCCTGTAGTGCTTTCAGAATCTTCAGATCTGTGGCGTCTAGAGTCAAAGCATCATTCTTGATCTTCAATGTCAGCCGCGCCTCTTTCTCTTGTGATAATTGTCTGCGACTGGATTTATTGTTTGTTGTCGGAAGAATGTGGGATTTTCAGCCTTTTACCGCAAAAAGTCCACGCGGGTACTTGTCGGAAATTTGTCGGCAAATGGACCGCATTGCCTACAATTGTTCAATCAATTCACCACTTGGGCTACATTTTTGCGAACAAAACGGCAAATAACTTTAAATTTGTGGTCGTCTACTAGATTATTGTTCTAGAAGATTCTATCAGGTGGTATTGGCAAGATGACGAAAATGCCTAGTGTGTGGGAGATTCTGAAGGAATTCAAGAACTTGTGCAGGGGGCGAGGGTGGAAGATTTCTGAACACGAAGATTGGGTTGAAATTAATGATGAGTACCACAATTTTCTCTGGGCTAGGGACGTTCATCTTTCTTCCTTTAAGAAGATAGCTACAAACGGAAAATGCATCGTTCGAGAGGGCATTGGCTACAACGTCGTTGACGCTTCATACACAGCGTGGTTGTTCTCGAAAACGCCCAGCGAAACCGTGGTTAAGGCGATCTTTGAGAATCCAGATATTTCATGCAGGACAGCGCTCTACGATCTCAGCCCGCTGTTGGAAGGCAAGAGCATGTGCGTGAAATTGAATCATACCGAAAGTCTAGTTTTCCAGGAATTCGAGAATTTCCTCAGTGACGAGTTGAAAATTGATCTCAAACCTCTTCCACCCCTTTCCGGCCCCGAAATCAACTCCGAGAGTTTTCACATTGCAGAGCTTGCCTAATGTTGTGCTGAGTTTTTCAAAGGTTTGATAAGGGGAAAGCTCGTAGAGTATTTGCTTGTGAGAGGCAATGTCTGAAGACAGTGAAAAGATAAAGAGGCTTGTCTCATTCAAGAAAAGCTTAGAGAAAAAAGTCGGCGAATTGGAGACTGAACTCAAAGACCTGCAGTTGATGCTTGAGACAGTGAGCTCGATACTGCTCGAAAAGGGGTTCAAACATGCAGAAATATCAACGGAAGCTGCTCAACCCGAAACCTTGTCTTCGAAAGCAGAGATTGCGCCCGAACGCGAATCCCAACTGCCTTCAGCATCGACAGAACCTGAAAGCGTTACGCCGTTGAAGACGGTTGCAGGCGAACTTCTAGCAAGCATCTTCACAAGCGAAAACTCGTTGCGCGTAGTCCCAGCAGAGGACAAGACCTTTGACGTCAACACGCCGCCTTTCACGCAGTTCCTTGTGGAGAGAGTGTTGACAAAGATGCAGGAGAGGGACAACGAGTTGGTCAGAGCCGGGCAGCTGGATCCTGACAGAATTTTCTCTTACAACATCGTCCGGGAAGGCGACGTGATCCGTGAGATAGTGATCAGAAACGTTGACGCTGACCGGCTTCGGGAGCTTAAATCGAGCGTCCGCTGGACACTGGAGAAAATGTACGAGAAAATGAAGAGTCAGGGCTAGCTCGTATTAATCACTTTCAAAACGCTTATAGGATATCGTTTTTTTATAATTTTGTTAGCGACATGATGGCCATGGTTGAGGAAAAGTTGTTAGTTAGGCTTAGCGGCGCAACAGCAGAGGTCTTAAATGAACTTGTGAGGAGAGGCTATTTCGCCACAAAGTCGGAGGCAATTCGAGCTGGAATTTTGAGGTTGGGTGAGAACTTCGGCCTTTTTAAGCCTTCTATGCATTATTGGCGAGAGCTGGGTGAAGAAATCAAAAGGACCGGTAGGAAGATGACGCATGAGGAGATTTTGGAGGCTTTAAAGAGGCTTGAGTGAGAAGCCTAGAAGAGCTTACTTGGACTCTATGGTTTTTATTTTTGGCTCAGCTGGGCGAGTTTGAGGTGGTTACGTCCGAGTTGGTTGCGGAGGAAGTGGAGAGATTTTTCAGGGAAAATTTTAGTAGAGAAGCTGGATATTCAGCGCGAAAGTTTGTTGAAGAATTATCTTTTCGTATTGTTAGACGGAGTGATGTAAAAGCTGAGATGGATTTGTTGAAGGGTAAAAATAAAGGGTAAGGATTTGGAAAACGTCGCTGCGGCTAAGCATGAAAACTAAGTTTCTTGTGGCTTATGACAAGGATTACGAGGACGCCAGAATAAAGGAGTATATAACGCCAAAGGAGTTTGTTAAATTATTCAAACTTGAACCCTACGATAGAGAATACTAAACATAACCAAGATGCAGTGCCGATTAGACTTCCAAACTCTTTTTAACACCGAAAACGATGATGAAAAAGGAATAGTCGCTGGAGAAATTATCGCCTGTCAAAGTAGATGTTTTTTCCTTTTGCTGAAATCGGTATTCCCATAATCACTGTTGCGTCAGACAGCATTTTGAGCTTTAACGCTGCTGTGCCAACACGATACATTATGCGATTGTCCACGTTAAGCATACTCGCAATTTTCACAGCCGAACCTAAGGCTATTCCAAGGTCTAAAGCTTTGAAAAGGCATGTTGGTCCAGCAAAATCTTCTCCAAGTTTTCTCTCAGCTTCTTCGAATTTCTTACAGCTTTTGTAGCGGCATGCTCCGCAGTTTAACCCGGTGCTTTTGCTTCCTCTAACTCCAATTAGAACAACTGCTTCTGAGTCCCTAACGTTTTTTGCATCTCGTTTAAAACCTTCAATTTTTCGTTTCTCGCCTATGTCTTCCATCTTGCGTGCGATGTTGTCCTTCTCCTTGCCGTAGACAATTAAAGTTAGAATGTCGTCTATGCCCGCCGTTTTCGGGGCTGTTCTTGCAGCTATCAACATAAATTTGGCTGCTTCCAAAACTGCATCTTTTTCTCCGTCTTTGCTTTCGATTACTCGTGGGCTCATTTTCACCACAAACCTAAATGCAGAATTAACTATTACTAGAAACTATGAAGCTTTGTTTTTAAGAGTTTTAGGCTGTGACTGTTTGAAAGGCTTTTTTCAGCATTTCTATTATGAAGTTTAACTGGCCTGTGTATATGCCTACGGCTAGGAAGGAGACGCCCAAAAGGAGTAAGAGTGCGCCTATAACTCTACGTTCTTGAATATCCATGTTTTTCCTATCCCAAATATTTTCTTAAGGTGGCTTCAATGTGCTTTTGGGGGACAAGTCCAACTATCCTGTCAACTTCTCTTCCACTCTTCATTACCAGCATTGTTGGAATGCTAAAAATCTGGAAACGCTCCGCAGTTCTCGGGTTCTCGTCAACATTAAGCTTTCCAACAAGCATTTTCCCACCATATTCCTTGGCAAGCTCCTCAATTGTTGGAGCTAAAGCTGCGCACGGTCCACACCAAGGCGCCCAGCAATCAATTAGGGCTAACGAATATTTTCCAATTATTTCGTTAAAGTTTGAATCTGTTATATGAACAGGTTCCGCGCTCATTTCATGATCTTTCTCCTTTAGCTCCATCAGTTCTTTAAGCTTCTTTCTTCTGATACGTTTCAGTTCTCTATCTTCCTCTGATATAAACTGTTCGCGCTTGCCACTCATTTGCTTTCCTCCGCCATGTTTTAGGGATTTCTGCAGAGCCTTAAGTCTTCTGTACGCGTTGTTTGGATTTGAAATTTCCTTTGCCAGCTTTTCAAAAGGACATATTTCTGTCCTATCAGCGTTGAGTATTTTTTCCACCAAATTTTTCCATTCATGACGCACCGCATACTTTTCTAAGACAGATTTCGCCCCTTTGCTTAGGATTATTGCGTAAATCTCCTTAACCTTTGCATAAACGCATAGCAATGCAATTGCTTTCCCAGTAACCTTGTCAGCAACAGAAGTCCCTTCAAGCTCATCGCCAAACTTTTCAATCGCTTGCAAAAACCCAGAAATCCCATTTGAGGCATCCTCAAAAACTACCTTGCCATTTTTCACTATGGAAAGTGTTAAACTCTTTTCGCTAAGGCGTTTTTTAGCTATTTCTAAATCCTGCATTTCATCTCAGATAGGCAGTTAAGCTGCAAAAATATTTATGGTGAACTCCTAAACCTATAATGTGAACCCTATGACAAAAATAGTCCGTGTAGGAGTGACGTTTCCTCCAGACCTGCTTAGAGATTTTGATGAGACAATTGGTAAAATAGGTTATGAAAATCGTTCTAAAGCTGTTCAAGACGCTGTGAGAATGTTTGTTTCTGAAAAGAAATGGCTCCAAGAAGAAAAGGGAACGCAAGCAGGAGTTTTAATGATGCTTTATGACCACGAAGTTAGAGGGCTCGAGGATGCGCTGACGGATATTCAGCATCATCACGCCAACATAATCTGCTCAACTATGCACATTCACTTGAGCGAACGTGACTGTCTGGAAGCTATAGCTGTAAAGGGTGACGCTGCTGAAATTCGTCGGCTGAGTGATGAATTAACGGCAAGGAGAGGGGTCAAAATTCTCAAGACCATGCTTATTCCAATGTAGTCTCTCAATTTGTTAACTCAAGCATTTTTTCCAAGGCTTTCTTAGCTTTCTTCGCTACGGATTCTGGAACGGTAACCGCATGTTTCTCTTCTTTTAAGGCCAGGTAGAGCCTTTCAAGAGTGTTCAGTTTCATGTTCGGACAGATTGCGCCTTCGTAAGCCAGAATGAACTGTTTCTCAGGATTATCCTTCCTCAAACGATGCAGCAGCCCCTCTTCAGTGCCGACGATGAACGTTTTGGCCTTGCATTCTTTCGCGAACTTGCACATTTGCGATGTGCTTCCGACAAAGTCGGCTGTCTTCTGCATTTCAAACGTGCATTCAGGATGAACCATAACAGCGGCTTCAGGATGCTCCATCTTCAGTATCCGCACGTCTTCAGGCTGGAAAAGCAGATGCGTCGGACAGAAACCCCACTCCGGAACTGGGATGACTGTCTTTCCAGTCTTTCTTTGAGCGTACTCTGCCAAGTTTCGGTCCGGCCCGAAAAGCACAGTGTCCGCACTTATGGACTGGATGACTTTCACAGCGTTTGCCGAGGTGCAGCAGATGTCACAGTTGGCCTTTGCCGACGCAAGCGTGTTTACATACAAAACCAATGGTACGCCTGGGTGGAGTGCTTTCATCCGTTTTATCTCGTCCACAGTGAGCATCTGCGCCATCGGGCAACGTGCCCCCAAGCTTGGGAGCAAAACTTTCTTTTGCGGGTTCAGAATTACCGCGGATTCTGCCATAAAGTCTACGGCTGAGAAGACTATTATTTTGGCTTCTTTTTCTTCCATGGCTTTTCGGCTCAACTCTATGCTATCGCCCACGTAGTCGGCTATGTCTTGAATTTCTGGCCTTTGGTAGTTGTGCGCCAAAATTATCGCTTTTTTTTCCTTTTTCAGCTTGCAGATCTTCTCGGCCAGTGTCACCTGCATGCGCCTTTCATCACGCTCTAAAAATCTGCTAAACGAAACGCGAGATATATTGTTTACCTAGGCGTGCGCTTTCATTCTACATCTCAAAAGCAAGATTCCCACTACTGCGCGCGCTTTTTCAGAGTGCTAGTAATGCCTCGGCTTTTCTCAGTTGTTTTGTCACTGGGTCGACTTCGAGCCCTAGTCCTTCCAGCGCGTCTACGCCTAGAAATTGTGCGTCGCCCTTGTCGGCAAAAACCACCATTCGCGTGGCTTTTTCGTTCATATATTCAATCAAGACTTCGCCAACCTTCCTTTCAAGCAGCCTGCCATCTATTGTTTTAAACTTTCTTGCGGTCTTAACCTCCGCATTTAACTTTTTTAGCACTATGCTTGAGACCCACGTGTATGTCGAGCCTGTGTCAACCAGAAGCTCGATCTGCTCGGACTTAGACGTGTCTGGGCTGTGAAGCGTTACTTTAGCCATAGTGTGACCCAAGCCTGTCCACATCCATTTTAGTTAATGTCTCCGGTCATATATAATTAACACGCTCAACCTCCATTTTCAAAGTATGGTGCGGCGGGCCGGATTTGAACCGGCGAACCCCTACGGGAGAGGATGACTTATCAACGTTGATCTTGAGTCCTCCGCGTTAGACCTGGCTTCGCTACCGCCGCTCTTTACGAAACCTTCGCATCTTTCTTATTAATTCTTTTCCAATGTTGATATTTTTGTACATGCAAGTTTTTGATTGAGCCTACCTCTTCCATCCATCTAGCAACTTGCCTTGTTTGCGTTGTGTATGCAACTTGCAGAGGAGCCTTATTTTTACATAACATTCGTAAGTTGAGGTCGGACACTAAGAAGCCTGAGAAACTTGTGAAGGCTCGTAGTTGGGGGCGGGTGAATAATCAGAAGAATCACGCTTGGAGTTTCAGCTGGTTCACTGCAACTCTCACGTATAAGCTAAAGCGTGAGGGCATACTGTTAGTGCAGGTGAACGAAAAATCCACATCAAAAACATGCTGTAGATGTGGTGAAATGCGAAAAAGGAACAGAAAAACAAGAGGGCTATACATCTGCAACAAATGTGGATTGAAAATAAACGCAGATGTGAATGGGGCAGTAAACATTCTCCGCAAGTATCTCCGACCTTTGGGAAGGAGTAGTGCCAACGTGAGCTTGGCGAAGGTTATCAAATGGAAAGAAAACCATTTAAGCCTTGAAGCCCCAGGTTTCAAAGTAGGGTAGTTCACTTGTTTCCCGATCTGCCAGTCTTCATTGAATTGTAGGCTTGGATGAATTTTCTGGCGAATTCGTTTGCGTATTTTTCTGTTCCCAAGTGCTTTGCATCTGCGTTTGTTCTCAAATGGTGGTAGAACTCGTGGAGGATGACGAAAGGCTGCGTTAGTACGTCACTGTTCAAGACTGAAATGGTCTTGTTTTTCGCGGTATAACACCCGAGGGTCTTGATCTTTCTTCCCTTGGGCAGTCCAACTTTCAGGTTGGGCGCGTTGACATCGTAGTGTCTGGCCAGCGTCTCAAGAGCTTTCTCTGTCTCTCCGTTCAATATGAGCCAGACAATTGACGCTTCGAATCTTTGCTCCAAGATTTGCCCTCTTTTCCAGATTATATGACTGGATACGCGGTTCAAAAACATTTTTGTTGAGCAACAACCAAAAGAATCCAAAGTGGACTGTCCAGTGCACGAAAACCAGAAGCAAGGCACAAAAAAGTTTATATGAAAGCTGTGCAGTTTACGTTTCTAGCTCTTTAAAATATTGGAGACCATTTTTCAGGTTGGAATGACCCAACGATTGGAGGAAATCGAAAGTTTGAAGAAACCCGCATCAACCCGTAACGTTCAAGCATGTTTAAATGTAGAATCGCGGGGGAAGGTCTAGATTGGCTGAAATCTCAAAAGAAGACACTCATCTTCTGTTGAAATCCTTCTTCAAGGAGAAAGGTCTTGTACGGCAACATCTGGACTCATTCAACGAGTTTATTGATCACGGCATGCAAGAAGTGATAGACGAAGTAGGCGAAATCCCAATAGAAATCCCCGAAAGCCCATACAAAGTCAAGCTGGGCCAAATCTGGATAATAGACCCGCAGACAAGAATAACCGGTCCATACGCAACCGAGGTAGACGGCACAAAACATGAAATCTACCCGCTCGAAGCGAGACTCCGAAACCTGACGTACGCAGCGCCGATAGCCTTGGAAATGACGCCTGTGATAGACGGCAGGGAACAGGACACTGAACTCGTCTACATCGGAAACATCCCTGTAATGTTGAAATCCAAGCTTTGTTTTCTGTCGCAACTTTCAAGAGAAGAATTAATTGCATGCGGCGAAGACCCAGATGACCCGGGCGGCTATTTCGTCGTTAACGGTTCAGAACGCGTCATAGTGGCTATGGAAGACTTGGCTCCAAACCGCATAATAGTAGACCTAGACGAGAAGGGAGCAACACCCATCTATCAGGACAAAATCTTCTCAACGACAGTTGGGTTCAGAGCAAGAATAGAACTAAAAATCAAGTCCGACGGAGCACTTTACGTTTCGATCCCAGGCGTTCCTACGGAAATCCCATTTGTCGTATTGATGCGTGCGTTAGGCTTAGAGTCAGACAGGGAGCTGGCGGAAGCAGTTTCGCTTGGGAAAGAAATACAAAGTCAGTTAGAGCCGTCATTTGAAAAGGCTCTTGGAGTTGACAACGCAAAAGACGCGATTTTGTTCATAGGAAACCGCGTTGCCCACGGCCAAGTTGAAGAATACCGCACCCAAAAAGCCGAAACGGCAATAGACAAGAACTTCCTGCCGCACATAGGCAGAACAACTCAAAATCGAAAAGAGAAAGCCATGTTCCTAGGCGAAATGGCCTGCAGAGTTATAGAACTGAAAATGGGTAGAAGGCAGACCGACGACAAGGACCACTTCAAGAACAAACGGTTAAGACTTGCGGGGCCGCTTCTAGCCGACCTGTTCAGAGTGGCCTTCAGAAACCTGACTCGAGACATAAAATACCAGCTTGAACGGATCGGCGTGAAAGGCCCAATAATAACTGTCTCTGCAGCAGTTCGTCCCGGGATAGTCTCTGAAAGATTCCAACATTCACTTGCAACTGGAAACTGGGGAAAGGGAAGAGTCGGCGTGACTCAACTTCTGGACAGGACAAACCACATCTCAACGCTGAGCCACCTGCGCAGACTACAATCGCCGTTGAGCAGAAGCCAACCCAACTTTGAAGCAAGAGACTTGCACGCCACACATTGGGGACGCCTATGCCCAAACGAAACACCTGAAGGCTCAAACTGTGGGCTCGTCAAAAACTTGGCCTTGTCCGCCTGCATCTCCGTGGGCGTGAACCCTGAGAAGATAAAACAGACACTTTTCAGCATGGGCGTAGTGCCAGTGCAAGAATCAAACGAAACGATGAAAGTTTCAGGAGCCAAAGTATTCGTTGACGGAAACATAATCGGCTACTGCAACTCTCCAGAAGAACTCGCGAAAGAGTTCAGAGACATGCGTAGAAGAGGCGAAGTCTCAACCGAAGTCAACATAGCCTACTTCTCAAAGGCTCACGGCGAACGAGAAGAAGTCTACGTTAACTGTGACGAGGGAAGGGTGAGAAGACCCCTCATAATCGTTGAAAACGGCGCACCGAAGCTTCAACAAGAATACGTTGAGAAAATAACTTCCGGCGAGTGGTCATGGGAAGACCTTGTCAAAAACGGACTGGTTGAATACTTGGACGCTGAGGAAGAGGAGAACGCCTACGTTGCCCTAACCCCTGAGGAAGTAACCAAGGAACATACGCACTTGGAAATAGCCACATATACCATCCTCGGCGTCTGCGCTTCGACAGTACCCTACGCAGAACACAATCAATCGCCGCGAAACTCGTACCAAGCAGCCATGGCAAAACAGGCCTTGGGAATCTACGCGACAAACTTCCAACAACGCGTAGACTCAAGGTCACACATTCTGCACTACCCACAACTGCCAATTGTGGAAACAGCGCTGATGGAGACAATGGGTTACAAACTCCGACCTTCAGGACAAAACTGCATCGTAGCCGTGCTTTCTTTCGAAGGCTACAACATGGAAGACGCCCTCGTATTCAACAAAGCCTCAATTGAAAGAGGGTTGGTCCGTTCAACCTTCTACCGAATATACGAAGCCGAATGCCGCCAGTACCTAGGCGGACTGAAAGACAAGTTCACCCTTCCCGAACCCGGAACACGAGGATTCCGAGGGGAGCAATACTATCGGCTGCTCGAACCCGACGGCATCATAGGCCTAGAATCAGAAGTCGCAGGTGGAGACGTCCTCATCGGCCGAATAAGCCCGCCCAGATTCCTTGAAGAATACAAGGAATTCGAAGTTAAAGGGCCGTCAATGCGGGATACATCAGTGGACATGCGCCCCTCGGAAACAGGCGTCGTCGACGCAATATTCATAACCCAGTCGGGAGAGGGAAGCAAACTCGTAAAGGTGAGGGTTCGAGATCAACGCATTCCAGAACTTGGTGATAAGTTCGCATCCAGACATGGACAGAAAGGGGTTATAGGGTTAATCGTTCCGCAAGAAGACATGCCTTTCACCGAAGACGGCCTAGTTCCAGACATAGTAATCAATCCGCATGCAATACCCTCAAGAATGACTATAGGGCAGTTCATCGAGTCACTGGCTGGGAAGGTTGCTGCTGCAAGAGGAAAACCAGTGGATGGGACGCCTTTCTCAAACGAGAGGTCAGAAGACCTCAGAAAGGCTCTGGTTCAATTGGGCTTCAGCCACACTGGTGCTGAAGTGTTTTATAACGGCATTACAGGCCAGAAATTCGTTGCAAACATCTACGTCGGAGTCGTGTACTATCAGAAGCTCCACCACATGGTTGCCGACAAGATACACGCCCGTGCGAGGGGGCAAGTGCAGATGTTGACGAGGCAGCCGACTGAAGGAAGAGCCAGAGGCGGAGGCCTCAGGTTCGGCGAAATGGAACGTGACTGCCTAATCGGCCACGGCGCTGCCATGCTTCTAAGAGACAGACTGCTTGAAGAATCAGACAAGTACACCCTTTACATATGCGAAAACTGCGGACACATAGCCTACTACGACATGAAGCAGAGAAAATACATGTGCAAACTTTGCGAGGACAAGGCTAAAATCTCACCGGTAATAGTCTCTTACGCTTTCAAACTGCTATTGCAGGAACTGATGAGTCTCTGCGTCGCACCCAAATTGAAGCTCAAGGAGAAGGCGTAACATGGCAGTAGAAGAGATAATCCACAAAGTCGTCGATGGCATTCATTTCGGTTTATTCTCGCCGCAAGACGTGCGCAAACTCTCAGTGGTCGAGATTCAAACCCCAGACACCTACGACGAAGATGGGGCCCCAATCACTACCGGGTTGATGGACGGCAGGCTCGGAACACTTGAACCTAGGCAGAGATGCAAGACGTGCGGCAACACGGCCATCCGCTGCCCAGGTCACTTCGGTCACATCGAGCTTGCGGTTCCAATAGTGCATATTGAATTCACAAAGATCATCTATGACCTTCTGAAATCGACCTGCAGAAACTGCGGCCGCATATTATTGCCAGATGAAACCATAAAGAAAGCTCAAGCGAAGATTGGCAAGACTCGTGAACTTCTTGGCATGGTTCCCGACGAGGTGTACAAGGCTATTTTGCTGGAAACCAAGCGAAAGCAGTGTCCTCACTGCGGGGCAATCCAGTACAAGATAATCTTTGAGAAACCAACGAAATTCAGCGAGCAAGTCCCAGAAAGCGGCGCTGAGCCCTTAACGCCCAGCATGATCCGAGAAAGAATGGAGCGCATATCAGACGAGGACTTGGAAATTTTCGGCTTCGATCCGAAAGCCGCTCGACCAGAATGGATGGTGCTGCAGGTTCTGCCCGTCCCACCAGTCTATGTGCGTCCGTCAATCACGTTGGAATCTGGAATCCGCTCAGAAGATGACTTGACTCACAAGCTAGTGGACATAATCCGCATCAATCAGAGACTGAGAGAAAACATGGACGCCGGCGCTCCCACGCTCATAATTCAAGACCTGTCAGAGCTTCTTCAATACCACGTGACCACATACTTCAACAATGAAGCATCAGGCATACCGCCAGCGAGACACCGCTCTGGAAGAGCCTTGAAAACGCTGTCGCAAAGGCTGAAAGGAAAAGAGGGCAGATTCCGAAGCAACCTCTCTGGCAAAAGAGTTGACTTTTCAGCTCGCACAGTGATTTCTCCTGATCCTAACCTTGACATAAACGAGGTCGGCGTTCCACTCGAAGTTGCCATGCGCCTGTCCGTGCCAGAAAAAGTGACTGAGTGGAACCTTGAAGAAATGCGAATGCTGATCAACAATGGGCCTGAAAAATACCCGGGGGCGCTCTACATCATCAGGCCTGACGGCAAGCGTATAAGGCTCGAATTCGTGGTTGACCGAGAGAAGATCGCTGAGGCTGTTGAGCCCGGGTTCATAGTTGAGAGACATCTTAGGAACGGTGACATAGCCATATTCAACCGTCAACCTTCACTTCACCGCATGTCAATAATGGCTCATCACGTGCGTGTGTTGCCCTACAAGACCTTCCGACTGCACTTGTGCGTATGCCCACCATACAACGCAGATTTTGATGGCGACGAAATGAACTTGCACGTGCCGCAGAGCGAGGAAGCGCGGACTGAAGCACTCTTGCTGATGCAGGTCCAGGACCAAATATTGTCGCCGAGATTCGGAGGCCCGATAATAGGAGCAATCCGTGACTTTGTGACAAGTGCATACTTGTTTACGAGGAGATCAACCTACCTGACCAGAAACGAGGTCAGCAGACTGCTGATCGCCGCAGGATACAATGGCCCGCTACCTGAACCAAAAGTGAAGGAGCCCCAGCCCCTCTGGACTGGTAAGCAGATTTTCAGCTTGTTCCTGCCGAAGGATATGAACTATGTCTTGAAAGCAAATGTCTGTCAAGGGTGTGCGAAATGTGAGGAAGAGGGCTGCAAGTACGACGCCTACGTGGTGGTCAAGAACGGGCAACTCGTAAGCGGCGTTATAGACAGGCGTTCAATCGGAGCCGAACAATCTGAAAGCCTCCTTCACAGAATCATTAAGGACTATGGAACGCAGGCAGGTCGCGAGTTTCTGAACAGGATAACAAGATTGCTGAAGCTCTATATTTCTCAACGTGGCTTCACATACTCTTATGATGAGCTTGTCTTGTCGCCGAAGGCTGAAAACAGAATAAACAGGACGATGGAAAGGATTCAGAGAAAGATAGATGAACTTATCGAAAGCTACCGCAAGGGCACGCTGGCTAGGCTTCCGGGCCAGACTCTGGAGGAATCATTTGAGATTTACGTGATGAACGAGCTTGCCAACGCAAGAGACGAGTCTGGAAAGATAGCTGACGAAGACTTTACTCTGGAAAACGCGGGCATCGTCATGACTCGAACAGGCGCCAGAGGATCAAGCCTCAACATCGGCCAGATGAGCGCATGCGTGGGGCAGCAGTCAGTTCGTGGCAAGAGAATACTGCGAGGATATGTCGGTCGAGCGCTGCCGCACTTCAAGTCAGGCGACCCTAGCCCGAAGGCAAGAGGATTCGTGTATTCATCTTATCAGAAGGGACTGGACGTCACCGAGTTCTTTTTCCATGCAATGGGAGGCAGAGAAGGACTAGTTGACACCGCAGTCAGAACGCAGCAGAGCGGCTACATGCAGAGAAGGCTCATCAACGCGTTGGAGCACATACGCTTAGAGTACGATGGAACCGTCAGAAACTCAGCAGGAGACATAATACAATTCCAATACGGCGAGGACGGTGTTGACCCTGCCAAGAGCGATCATGGAAAAGCCGTGAACGTGAACCGGCTTGTGGATCAAATGGTGATTGCGAAGGAAAAAGGCAGAGCTGCGTCGGCCGAGCACATCAAGAAGCGGCTGAAAGAGGTTGAAGATCAACTCACACCCATACTTGTTGACGAACTCAAACAAAGCTTAACCAAGGCTCAACTCAGCACAGCTGGTGTTGAGAAGGCGATCAAGGCGACAGTTGAGCATTATAAGCATGCCTTGATGGAGCCAGGCGAAGCCGTGGGCGTCGTTGCAGCTCAGTCAATCGGTGAGCCAGGCACGCAGATGACTCTCAGGACGTTCCACTACGCTGGTGTGAGGGAGCAAAACGTCACGCTGGGCTTGCCAAGGCTGATAGAGATTGTTGACGCTAGAAGAATTCCGTCCACGCCGATTATGACCATCTATTTGACCGAGGAATACAGGAAGAGCAGAGAAGCTGCTGTGAAGATTGCTCGCAGCATATTCTACACAACGGTGGAGAATCTGGCTGAAGCAATTTACGAAGACCCAGTGCATGAGGAAATAATAGTGGGGCTCAACAAGACAATGATGGATGACAGGGAAGTTACAATGCAAGAGCTGAAGGATAAGCTGCAGATCCAGAACTGCACCATCAAGACGAGAGGCAATAGCGTGCACATAAAACCGAAGAAAGTCGAGCAGCTGAAAAAAATGCTTGACAAGGTGGCAGCATTCCACATAAAAGGTGTGGCTGGCATAAAACGCGTGCTCGTGATGGAAGAACACGGGGAATGGGTCATAAGAACTGATGGGTCAAATCTGCCCAAGGTCTTAGAGGTGCATGGCGTAGACACTTCCCGAACAACCACAAACAACGTTCACGAAATAGCCAAGACTGTGGGCATAGAAGCTGCCCGAAACGCGTTGGAGTACGAGGCCAGAGGGGTTTTGGAGGATCAAGGGCTGGACGTTGACCGCCGCCACGTTATGCTTGTCTCCGATATGATGACGTCGACGGGCGAGGTTCAGCAGATAGGTAGACATGGCATCAGCGGCAAAAAATCAAGTGTCTTGGCTAGAGCCGCGTTCGAGATAACTGTTCCGAACATCGTTGAGGCGGCTGTAAAGGGTGAAAGCGACCCGTTGGAGGGTGTCACCGAAAACGTAATAGTTGGGCAATCAATACCAATTGGCACAGGACTAGTCGAGTTGTACATGTCAACGTTTGAAAAGGCCAAGGGTGAGAAGAAGTGATTGACGTAGACAAGGCGATTTCGACGGCTGTAAAGACAGGTAAGGTGTCTTTTGGAGCAGACTCAGCCGTGCAGAACGCTCAAGGAGGAAGAGCCAAACTAATAGTTTTAGCATCAAACTGCCCCCAAAACATGCATGAAGCCGTCGAGTACTACTGCAAGCTCTCAAAGGTTCCATTGATAGTCTACAAGGGGTCGTCACTGGATTTGGCTGCCGTGTGCGGAAAACCTTTCACTGTTTCAGCGTTAAGTATAAGAGAGCCCGGCGACTCTGAGATTCTCAAGTTGACGGAAAGCGCTGAGCCAGAGGAATCCGACGGAGGAAATGAATGACAAGCGGAATCAAATTCACGAGCAACGAGATGCGGTATATCGCTTTGTTTGAAAGCATAACCAGCGCAAACGTCAAAGACTGCATTGTTGATGAAGACCAGGGACGCGTGCTTTACGTTGTCTCTGAAGGTCAGGTTGGAGTGGCGATTGGAAGGGGCGGAAGGAACATTCACACCTTAGAGAGGATGACTGGTAAGAAGCAGGAAATAATCGAGTACTCGGAAAATGTTGCCCAGTTCATTAAGAACGCTCTCAAGCCAGCAGCGGTCAAGGAGGTTCGCATCACAGAGAAACCCGATGGAAAATCAATTGCGGTCGTGGCCGTCAATCCGAAGGACAAGGGCGTTGCGATAGGAAAGAACGGCAGAAACGCTGAGCGTTTGCGGTTCCTGGCTAAAAGGTATTTTCAGATAGAAAACGTGAGCATAACGTAGTCCAGAGAGTGCTGGGTTATGGCTGGCAGAATGGCATTAGTCTTGTCTCCTCTGCTTTTCTTCCTTGCATCAATCGGATCCATCAGGGCTGGAGATGAGTCGTTTGCAGATCAGTTTTTAGGCAGTCCTCTCCTCGTCCTCGCTGGCTTATTCGTGATTGTGATAATAGCCCTCATCTACCACAAGATAAGAAGATAGTTTTACTCTACCTTGTTTTCTGAACGCAGCAGAAGATCAACTAGCGCTTTCTGATCCACTTCCGCGCGTGTTCTCCAGTCTAAGTACAACTGCTCACTGTCATCCTGAGTCAGGTATCCATAGCGAATGTAGCGGTCAATGTTTATGCCCACCTTCCAGCCTGGCAGCTTTTCGCGAAGGAGTTCTTCAACTTCCTTCCGCGGTGCTTTTCCTCTTTTTGATATAATATGCGAAATGGCTATTGCGAGTCCTGCAAGGTCGTCTATTCGCCATCCTATCATTTTGGTTTCTTTCGGCGTCAGCTCTCCCCTCAACGTTATGCAGAACCTCGCGCGATCCAATTGCTCCAGACTTGGTTTCTCAACTTGCTTTTCTTCTTCGAAGACTGTTTTGACCTGCAGATCCATTCCTTTCAGATAATCGTCCAAGATTTTGAGCACTTTCGGATAGTCTGAACCCAAGGCCTTGCGTAGTTCCCATCCTTTCACGCCGGGCTTCTTGTGTCTCTTGTAGAAGAGCATGTGGGTTGCTCTTTTAATCTTGCTGGCGTAGTAGGCCTTTCTCTTGCTCATTTCAGTTCTCCCCTCTTCCATCTTGCCCAATCTTCAACCGCGACGGCTATGGGTATGGAGATCAGCTGCTTGTTACCGATCTTGGTTTCAGGCTTTTCGTAGGGCTTGATGAACATTTCTTCTTCCAGCGGATGAATCTCCAAGGTTGCATAGCCATACGTGATCAGAAAGCTTGTCATGAAGGCTCTGTCCACCGTTTCCTCGTAGGTTTCGGCGCCCACGAAATCCCAATATTGGATTTTTCCTTCGGCGCCTTTCTCTTTGACTTTTTCTTTGAGTTGTTGCCAGAAAATGTCCAGTTCCTCTGAGAACGCCTTTTCTCGCAGTATCCTTTGCTGTACAAGTTCTTCTCGCGTTGCTAAGCCTCTTTCAGTCTCTGCTGAGGAGAATTCTTTCCATCTTTCTTTCAGTGGCAGCAAGCCTTCCCAGTATCGGACGGCTTCGGCCAAACTGTGAAGCGAAATCTGTTCCAGCTCAATTGTTGGGTGCCACGCTTTCAGAAACGTTTCAACGACTTGTTCCTTCGGCATCCTCACAAGCTTCTCTTGAAGCAGGAACGGGTCTGTGTAGAGTGATGTTGAACGATGTCTGACCCATTCGCTTTGAAGTTTTATCACCGAGGCGATTTGATGAATGGTTTCGGCGTCCAAGCACAGGTCTTCAGGAATCTCCCATTCGGGAAGATACTCTCTTGCTATGCTGATGCTTTCCTTAATATCCACCAGAAACGGGTCAAGTGAACGGCCACTTATGGACTTGCATGTTTCTATTATGCGTTGAAGTTTCTCTCTGCCGACTTTTTCCCGTTCTTTCTTGGACTGCATCATGCAACCTCTCTGATTATCGATTTTCCTTCGACGTTTTGAACGGTGATTATGTTCACTTCTCCTTTTGCGAATGTTATTTGGCTGGGTGTGATTACGATGTACTGGGCGTTTGCATCGTGCACGGTTGAGATGAGCATCTGAGCGATTACCTCACGGTTTTTCGGGTCCATGTGAATATCATACTCGTCAACTGCGCGGAAAGGCGAACGAACGTGCTGTTGCAGGGCCAGTAGAAAGCTCATAGTCGCAGTGGTTCTTTCTCCGCCACTCTGCGTGTAAGCGTCAAGTGGCACAGGTTTGCCTCCTTTGAACCCTACGAGTATCTCAAGCCCAGCAGCTTCTATGTCGTGTTCGTTGGCGAGTCTCACCTCTCCGAGGGCTTGAGCCTGAGCGAGAATCTTTTGGTATTCTAGACTCACGCGGTCTAAGAGGCTTCGGATGACCTCTCGCCATGCTTGCATTCGTGTTTTGACTTCTTCCAAGGCTTTTTCCCTGTTCTCGGCGACGAGCTGCGCCTTTTCTTTCAGTTCCAGGTAGAGTTTTGAGTAGGATTCGTACATGCGTTCGATGTCTTCTGAAACGTCTGAAAGCGCTGCAAGATGGCCTTCCGTGACTCTGATTTCGTCCAGAATCTCGCTGACATCCCTTATCACCGCAATCCTGGGTCCTGTCTGCTCTGCCTTGTTGACTGCTTCGTTCAAGTGCGCTTTCGCATTCTTCAGCTCTCTCTCCAGTGCTTGAATGCTTGCTGAGGCGTTTTCTCGGCGATATTGCAGTAGTGCCAATCCTATGCGACTGTTCAAGACTTGGCTGCCCACTTTTTCGGTTTCTTCTTCCAACGCCGTGGTTCTTGTTTGATTTCCATTTATTTCAGTGTTGAGTTTTGAAAGGTGCTCATCGCAGTTCTGTATAGTGGCTTTCAAGTTTTCGCTGCGGAGAAGCTTGAACTGCGTTGAGGAATGCTCTTCTCGAAGTTGGGCGTTTTCAAGCATGGCTGTCTCTTTCAGCACTTCGTCGCAAAGAGAAGCCATTGTCTCATTTCGGGATTTTTCCCGTTCGAGGTTCAGACGTTCCTCAAAAAGCTCTTTTCGGCTTTTCTTGAGCTTTTCAAGCTCGTTCTGGTAAGTCTGCAAGTGTCCTTCTTCGGTTTTGGTTTCCTCTTCAATTTGATTAAGAACGTCCTGTTCTTTTTTCCAGTCGGCTTCCAACTCCTTAACAGTGCCTTCTCTTCGGGCAACTTCTGCCCAGGCAAGCTCTCTCTCGCAGAATCTCCTCTTGGTCTGCAGCTGCTTTTTCTCTTGGTACCGGTCGTACTGTTCTCTCCAGTAGTTGAGCGTCTGTTCAGCTGTCTCCAGAAGCTTGCCGATGGAGTCTTCTTGGCTCAGTATGCGGGTGAGTTTTTTCTCAGCTTGAACCACGTTTTCGCGGTAAGGTTCAAGACCGACTGCCGCTTCTACCATGCGCAGTTTTTCCTCAGGCGAAAGCACGGTGAACTGTTCTACCATGTTCTGGTGCATGATGATCAGAATGTTGTTTGGGTCAACGCCCAGTCTTGACAGGAGTCTGTCAACATCACTTTTGGTCACAGCTCGGTTTTCAAGCTCGAACCAGTACTGACCATCTTTTCGCAGTACTCTTGTGAGGAAAATCTGGTCCTTGTTGTATTTCGGAACTGGCCTGTTCTTTCCCCTCTTTGTATTATCCAGAATCAGAGTGACTCGGGCTTGGTCTTTCCCCCAACGTATCAAATCGCTCAACTTCTTGGAGCGTTCAGTGTAGGTTTGTCCAAGGGCTACTGACGTGGCGAGCAAGAGTGATGATTTTCCTGAGCCGTTGGGTCCGCAGATGACGTTTATGCCTGATTTAAAAGGTACCCTGGCATACTCGTACGACATAAAATTCTCGAGGATGACTTCCTGAATTAGCATTGGTGGATTTGCCTCTAAGGCGGTAGTAGATAGTGGTGAAAAGTCTCTTATTAAAACAATTAGGCAAAGTTCCTCTCAAAGCTGATGATAGCGATGTTGAGGTTTTACATGTAGATCAACAGAGTTAAGCATTTAAGCCAAAGTCTCATATGAAAGGTGAAACTAACTAACGGATAGGGTGGTCAAGTGCATGGTTGTCGCAGGTAAAATCTTCAAACTTTCAGAGCCGCTTTCCGCCCCTGACATTGCCTCGAAGCTTGAAGGATACCGTGCTGAGGAAAATTATGAAGAGGGCGACTACAAGTTCACGCTTGTAACGGAAGTCGTGGGGCTTCTGTCACGGGGAAGCATGGTCAAAGGTGTCTACTCGCATGATTATGTGACTCAGGTTTTTCACCGAGGCAAGGTCATTCCAACTCCGCGAACGGTTGAAGCCGTCTTCAGTTTCGCTCAGCACGGAGAAACCATGCTTCTGACCATTGTTGAGAAGAAACGGTTAGCCAACTTCATAGCAAACAAGCTGAGCGAAGTGCTCTTTGAGAAAATGGGCACCATAGTAGAGGCCAGGATCGCTCCTGAAACGCTCAAGGAGTTTCATCTCAAGAATCGTGAGGACACGAAGATAACCTTCTTTGACAACGTTGACATACCGAACGTGAACAAGCTTTCTCTCTACGGGCCTGACTTGATAAACACGTCGCTTTTCGAGGACTACGGAAAACACGGAGACCTATGGTATGTGGTTGCAAGGTCCAAGGAGTACGGCTACGTGGTGGGCATAACCAGAGACGCATCAGTAACGATATTTAACATGGCAGAAAAGGAAAAGTATCTTGAATACGTGACGAAGGAAGTCTACCCCCTAACATCTTGAGGCTCGAAGGACGAACGGTTCAGCTAAAGACTGTTCCGCACAAGGAAGATGAATATGGCCGGTTCCGTCAACGGATTGTGGAACATCGTTCTAAGCGGCTATCCTCGGTCAGGAAAAACCACGCTTGCCAAGCGGCTCGTTGCTGAAAACCCGTATTTTGCAAGGGTGGGCGTTGACGAATTGAGGGAGATGCTTTTCTACGAGGTTTTTCCGTGCCGCGACGAGTTCCTAGTGTATTCCATAATATGTGAAATGCGAGACGCCCTGTTGAAAAGAGGGTACAGCGTGGTAATAGACTCGACAGCACCTGACAACGTGACACGCGACTTCCTGCTGACAACCAAAGCCAAGCATGTGAACAGGTTGCTCGTAGTATTCAACGTTGAAAAAGAAATCCTAGTCAAGAGGAGCTTCGAAAAGTTCGGGGACGCTAATTACGTTTCTGCCTATGACAAACGGTGGGAGACACCGAGAAGCGACATCCCGATATTCAAATTCAAAGACAACAACATGGAGGAATTCAACGATAACTACGCTCGCCTACAGGAACTGTTGGAAAGCGAAACGCACCCGTTCAAACCCGAGTTTCACGGTCCGCATCTGCCTCTCGACGAAGTCAGAAAAGCTCTTGAGAGCTTCTTGACCAAACACCCTAGAGGCGTCAAGAAGACGAGAAGGCAGTCCGAAAATCGTGTTGAGTGAACCTTGCCTGCACTGATGCCGCGAGTCCTCAAAGGCGACTTTGCTCAATATTCTATTCCCTTTCTAGCTGGAAAACCCTTCTTGTAAGGGTGTTTGACCTCTCTCATCTCTGTGACGAGGTCAGCTGCCTCAACTATCTCTTCCGGCGCATCCCGCCCAGTCAAAACAAGCTCAACATGCTTAGGCTTCTCCTTTATCAGCTGCAAAACCTTTTCGAGGCTAATCAACTTCAAGCTCAAAGCCACATTGACCTCATCTAAAATGACTACGTCGTATCTTCCGCCTTTGACTGTTTCTTCTGCCAACGCTAAGGCTTCACTTGCAAGCTCAACATCTTCTTTTCTCGCGGGTTTTTCCGTTACGAATTTTCCTCTGCCGAAGGCTTTCAGCGTCAAGTTCGGCAGCTTGTCCACTACGTAAAGCTCGCCGTAATCAAAACCCCCCTTGATGAACTGGATCATGAAGACTCTCATTCCTCTGCCAACTGCTCTTAGGGCCAGTCCAAAAGCTGCGGAGGTCTTGCCTTTCCCGTTTCCAGTGTAGACTTGGGCAAGTCCTCTTTCAAGCTTCGGCATCTTTCAGTGCCTTCTTGAGAAGTTTCTCAGCTGCAGTAGCGGGGTCAATTTCTTTTTCCACGATTTTCCCAACGAGTTGTTCAAGCTTCCCTTCTTTTCTCAGATCCTCTAAGACGGAACTGACCACTTTTTCCTTTATGGCTTCTATGAGTTCAGCTTCAGCTTTTTCTCGGTTTCTCTTGTGTTTCAGCTCTTTTTCCAGGAACAGTCTGTGCTCTTCTATTTTTTCGATAAGCTCAGGTACGCCTTCCCCAGTGAGCGCCACGGTTTTCAGAATAGGCGGTTTCCATGCGTTTTCCTTGTTGTTCAATTGAAGTATGGCTTGGATGTCCATCGCGGTCTTGCTTGCGTTTTCGCGGTCAGCCTTGTTCACTACGAAAATGTCGGCTATCTCCATTATTCCTGCCTTTATCGCCTGTATCTCGTCTCCCAAGCCTGGCGCGTGGGTGACGACTACTGTTTGGGCCACTTTGATTATCTCCACTTCGGACTGGCCCGCGCCCACCGTTTCAACGATGACTATGTCTTTCCCTGCAGCGTCCAAAACCTTCACGGCATCTTTGGTTGCTCTGGCTATGCCTCCTGGATAGTTGCGGGTTGCCATGCTGCGTATGAAAACGCCGGGGTCTGTGCTCAGTTCTTGCATGCGGATTCTGTCGCCTAGGAACGCTCCGCCAGTGAAAGGACTTGTAGGGTCCACTGCCACAACGCCTACGGTCTTGCCGTTTCTCCTGTATTCTCGCACAATTTTCTCGATGAGTGTGCTTTTTCCAGCCCCTCCTGCTCCTGTGAATCCTATTATGTGAGCTTTTCCTGTGTAAGGATAGATTGAAGAGACGAGTCTCTTCGCTTCAGGCGCGTTGTTCTCAATGATTGTTATGGCTCTGGCTATGCTCCGAATGTCCCCAGAAAGCACGCCTTGCGCTAGCTCTTCGACTTTCGTCAATTCCTCTACACATCAACTGGTTCAGGTTCTTTTCGGGACGTTTTCAGAAACGTATTTTATTATCAGTTCTGTCGGTGTTCCAGGCCCAAAGACTTCCTTTATCCCAAGCTTCTTCATCTCTTCCACATCTTCCTCTGGGATTATGCCTCCTGCGAAAACTGCTACGTCTGTCAAGCCTTTCTTCTTCAGAAGTTCCATTATTCTTGGGAAGAGCACCTTGTGGGCTCCTGAGAGAATGCTCAAGCCTATCACGTCCACATCTTCTTGGAGAGCTGTTTCCGCTATTAGTTCAGGCGTCTGTCTTAGACCTGTGTAGATGACTTCCATTCCCGCGTCTCTCAGAGCTCTTGCGACCACTTTGGCTCCTCGATCGTGACTGTCTAGGCCTGGCTTGGCGATTAGGACTCGGATTTTTCTTTCAGTCTGCATTTCATTTTCCCTCTTTCTAGATTACTATCAATTCCTTGTATTCGCCGTAGACCGTGCGCAACACTTCTGTAATTTCGCCCAGTGATGCGTAGGCTTTGACGGCTTCGATCATAGTGGGCATGAGGTTTTCATCCTTTTCAGCTGAATCATGGAGTTTGTCGAGAACTTCCTTCACCTTTCTGTTGTCCCGCTCTCTCTTTAGTTTTCGCAGGCTCGCAACTTGGTCTGTCTCAACCTTCGGTTCTATTCTCAGAATCTCTATTGGGCACTTGTCCTCTGCGATTGTGTAGTCGTTGACGCCGACTATGACGCGTTTCTTCTCGTCTATTTCTCGTTGGTACTTGTAGGCGCTGTCTGCAATTTCTTTTTGGAAGAATCCCTTCTCTATAGCGGGTATGGCTCCGCCCATGTCGTCTATCTTATGGATGTAGTCCATGGCTTTTTCTTCCATCTCGTTTGTCAAGGCTTCAACGTAGTAGGAGCCTGCCAACGGGTCCACCGTGCTTGTCACACCGCTTTCATGGGCTACTATCTGCTGCGTTCTGAGAGCCACCCTCACAGCCTCTTCAGTTGGCAAGCACAGGGCTTCGTCGAATGAGTTCGTGTGCAAAGATTGGGTTCCGCCCAAGACGGCTGACAGAGCTTGCATCGTCGTGCGTACGATGTTGTTCAATGGTTGCTGGGGCGTCAGTGTGCAGCCCGAGGTCTGAACGTGCATGCGCATCCACATAGACCTTGGACTTTTCGCCTTGAAACGTTCCTTCATCAGCTTCGCCCAGAGTCTGCGAGCGGCTCTGAACTTGGCTATTTCCTCTATGAAGTCATTGTGAGAGGCGAAGAAGAATGACAAGCGATAAGCAAAGTCGTCCACTTTCAATCCCCTCTCAAGAGTTGACTCCACATAGCTTATTCCGTCGTATATCGTAAAGGCTAGCTCCTGCAAGGCGGTTGCTCCTGCTTCTCTAATGTGATATCCACTTATGCTCACTGGGTTCCATCTTGGCAGGTGCCTAGCGCAGTATTCGATGATGTCCGTGGTCAGCTTTACCGAAGGCTTCGGCGGAAATATGCACAGCTTCTGAGCAAAAAACTCTTTCAGATTGTCGTTTTGCGTGGTTCCACCGAGCTTGTCTCTGGGCACGCCTTGCTTGTCGCCCACGGCAACGTACATGGCCAGCAGCATCGGGGCAGGTCCGTTTATGGTCATGGATGTCGTGACCTTGTCAAGCGGTATTCCGTCAAGCAGGGTTTCCATGTCTTTGAGTGATGCGATGGCAACTCCGCATATGCCCACTTCTCCCTTAGCCATTGGATGGTCCGAGTCGTAGCCCATGATTGTCGGATAGTCGAAGGCTGTGCTCAGGCCAGTTTCGCCTTCCTTCAGCAGATACTTGAAGCGTCTGTTCGTGTCTGCAGCTGTGCCGAATCCTGAGAACATTCGCATCGTCCACAAGCGGCCACGGTACATCGTGGCGTGGACGCCGCGCGTGAATGGATATTCGCCTGGGAAACTCAAGTCTCGCATATACTCCATATTCTCTATGTCTTCGGGAGTATAGACTCGTTTTATCTGCATGCCCGAATGGTTGCGGAATTCGCTTTTCCTTTCTCGAGAGTGTTTCAGCCAGTTCTGTAGAGTCGTCTGTTCCCAGCGTGTTCGCTGCCGTTTTACCTCTCTGATTTCCTCCTCATCAAACATCGTCACGCCAAACCCTCATTGTTTATGCCATGAACTTTCAGACTTACATATCGGTATCAAGACTGGAGAGATATTTTCTTATCGGTCTAAACCGTTTGTCTTCAACATGAGGCAAAGAGGGAAAGGCTTCAAGAGATGAAGAAAATCGGCTTGGAAGAATGAATTGAGGAACACTGGGGATAAGCCGATCCAGCTTTGAGAAAGTCACTTCCTGTACTGCAGTAGGCTGGCAGCTGCCGAGAATCCCCATCCGTAGCCAACCATCAAAACCACGTCACCGTCTGAAAGCTTGCTTCGAGAAGTTATCCTTTCAAGTATGAACGGTAAGCTTGCGCCCGCAAGGTTGCCACATTCCTTCAGAATTTCATGCGACTCTTTAAGCTTCTCGCCGTCAATTCCATGATGCTTAGCCAACGCATTGAGTATTTTTTCGCTGCCAGTGTGGACTGCCCACTTTTTAGCGGCTTTCACCGTGTTTTCGGCGTTCTTTCCGAGCAGTTTTTTCAGTGCCAGATCCGTGTAGGCTACTCCGAGCTTCGGGATTTCCTTGTCCAGATGAGAGTAGAAACCAAACTTGAAGGGCTCGTTCCAGGTTGACAGGCGAGAGTAACCAGCCAGATAGTCTTTCTTTCCGATGTTTGTGACTTCAACGGTTTCCTTCACTGCCAAGCCTTTATTGTCTCCAGTTATGATTGCGGCGGCTGCTCCGTCTCCGAAAAGGAAGAACTGCATGGTTGCCACCCACTTTCTCAACTCGAGCTTGCGTTTTGCCTTGTCACTTATCGAACCGATTTGGCTGATTTCCATGACGCCCTTCAAGCCTCGCGTCTGATTCTGGAACCAGTATGAGCTTACGCCGGAGACGCACAGCAAAACGCTGTCTTTAGGACATGCGGCAAAATGATCCTTGGCAAGCTCCAGAGTTTTCATGAATGCGGTACTGGCTGCTCCTTGAGCGTTAACATGCTTCACATAAGGGTCCAAACCGAGTTTCGGAACCAGAAGCTGGCTGAGGCCTGGGCTTAGGAAGGGATTGACATCATACGCTGCAACGAGGTAGCCTACGTCTTTGATCGACATGTGCGCTTTCTGAAGGGCTTTTTCGCAAGCTTCCGTGCAGAGGTCAACAAGCCCATCTTCGCTCATGATGGTCTCCGTCTTTGAGTTTCGGTCTGACTGGTCTAAGAGGTAGCGCTTTGACACTCCCAGGTTGACTATGTTCTGTTTCACGCCTTCTGGGAGTGCACATGGAAAGGACTCAATCAGTTCTTCGGTTGAGTAGCCGCTTCTTGGCAGAGCAGTTGACAGTTGCAGTATTTGCATGTCAGTAAGATGGATTGAGGAGGCTATAAAAAGATTCTTTGCTGCAATTCAGATGCTGCTGACAGCTCGGGCTGATGGTTAATGTTCCTCATTGTTTACACTTTCGGCTTTCCGAAAATCTTATAGTCACTGAAATCGACTAACTACATCTTTCAAAATTGAGGTGGAATGAGTGAAGAAAGTCGGAATAGTCGCTGGAAGCATTTCAAGATTTGACAACCCGAGACATACGTTGGCGGAAGAGATGTGCGCAGAAGCTGTGAAGATGATACTTGATGACGTGCCAGACCTTGAGCTTGGAGATTTCATAAGGAAAGGCTACGCTTGCTGCTACTCGTACTTTAGCGACATCCTCGAACAACAGCAGTGCATGCACTGGATTATCCATGACTACTTGGGCTTAAGCGCTGTACCCGCGTACCGTGTTGAATCAGGCGGCGCCACGCCAATCGACGCTGTGGTCAACGCGGCACTGTGGATTCGTTCAGGCATGTTTCCGGCAGTTCTCGTCGTCGGCTGGGAAAAGATGAACGAGCTGCCGATTCAAAAAGTTAATGAAGCCATAGCCATTGCAGGTGACACGGATTGGGACTTCGTTTCAGGCTTTACTTACAACGCTTTCTACGCCACTATGGAGGCTCGACGGATGCATGTTTACGGAGACACTGAAGAAGACCTGGCTGAGATTGCAGTGTCAAACCACAACAACTCGCTAGACAACCCGTATGCACAATGGCCAGCCCAGCACGGCTTCAGCAAAATCACTGTTGAGGACGTTTACAAGTCCCGCTTGATATCGTGGCCGTACAGGCTTCATGAATGTGCAATGACCAGCGAAGGTGCCTCAGCGTTGCTCTTGGCAAACGAAGAGCTGACTAAGAAGCTGACTGACAACCCCGTCTGGATAAGCGGTGTCGGCTTCGGCACGGACACGATGAGAGCTGGAGACCGTCCTGACAATCCGGCATGGAAAGGCTTGTACCCAGAAGACGAGAAAATCTGGCCGAAGAACATTCCGAAACCGATGTCGCCTTACCCTGACCTGTTGAACTTCGGCTCGCTGCGAGTGTCTGCGAGAATGGCTTACAAGGATGCTGGAATCAAAAACCCCAGAAAGGAGATAAGCTTCGTCGAGATTTTCGACCCATATGCGGGTGTTGTCCTAGCTGGGCTTGAAGACTTCGACTTTTGCAAGAGGGGGGAAGGAAAGAAAATGGTTCGCGACGGCGTAATTCAACGTCACGGAGAGCTTCCATGCCAACTCAGCGGAGCCTTGACCGCACAGGGACACGCAGTGGGTTCGACATCAATCGCCCAGGTAGTTGACAGCTACTGGCAACTGAGCAACCAAATCGGCAAGAAATGGGGAGCACCAGGCAGACAGCTAAGCAAGCCGAAGAAGGCTTTCATACATGGACACGGCGGCACAGGATGCCAAGCCGGCGCAGTAGTCTTGGAGGTGTAAAGATAATGAAGCAGCCTGGACCTGAAAAAGTAATAAAGCAATCACCGTACGACGAGAAATGGTGGAAAGAATGGGAGCGCAAAGGAGGCTGGAGACCAGAGGGCTGGAAGATAGTTGAGATGAACGATGGACCGACGCTTAATGATTTGAAGCCCCAGAAGTTCTTGGTCGTTCACCGTCCGCATGGCAGCATGTTCCATCACAGTTACGGTAAGGTCTCACAGTTCTTCATAGGCTTGCTGGAAGGAAAGCTGTACGGCACAAAGTGTCCAAAATGCGGGCTTGTCTATTGTCCACCACGTGCACACTGCTTCAACCCGAAATGCAGGCTGGCCGAAACGAAGTGGATTGAGCTTCCAAAGAAAGGAGAGGTTCACTCCTACACGGTTATGGCCATAGCGTGGCCTTCAATGGCGCATCTGCAACCTCTTGTCGGTGCAATGATCAGAATAGATGGAACAAACACCTGTCTGCCAATGACCATGAGGGACGTGGATCCTGAAAAAGTGAACATCGGTTTGAGAGTGAACATAAGCATCGTCAAAGACCCAAAGGGCGACCTGCTTGATGTCTACGCGACTCCTGCAGAAGAACCTGTGGCTCCGAAGAGGACGCCGGAAGAGCTGAAGCGTTTCAGAGAAGACATGGAAAAGACAAGAGCATGGGTCAAGAAAACGTTCGGCACAAAATAGGATCGTAAAGGCTTGAAATCAAGCCGCACCCCATTTTTAACATGCTTAAGATTCCTTTATTGAACGGAACGATTGAAATCTGCTCAGTAGCTTCTTGTAGCGTTTTGCCAAGAGCCCTTGAGCAGAGCCTTGATGAAGGTCATCGCTTTCTTTACGTTCATGCTTCCATACATCTTCCCTCTTGCGCTTACGGATTCTGAATCCTAACTATGAATGACTACTAATTACTGATCATTCGGAAAATGGCTAAATACTCCTTCAAACATTACTCAACTTTCCACATCAACCAAAACCTAGAAGATGGTTATCTTGAACGGCAAGCCGCTGGTCTCCATAGTGTCCGCAGGGTTGTCCAAGTTCGGAAAACTGGAAGGACTGTACGCGAGAGAGATTTTTGCCCTGGCGGCCAAGGAGGCGTACGACCGATGTCCAAAGTTGGACCCTAAGAAAGACATCAAGGCTCTGTTTGTCGGGCACATGGGCGAATCTTACGAGCATCAAGGTCACACTGGTGCAACAATGGCTGACTGGGCTGGCTTGCTTCACGTACCCGCCACAAGAACAGAAGCCGCATGTGCATCTTCAGGCGCGGCGTTGAGGGCGGGAATTTATGCTGTACTTTCAGGTTTGTGCGATACAGTCATGGTCGGCGGCGTCGAGAAGATGACTCATCGAAGCACGGCTGAAGTGACTGAGTACCTTGCCATGGCTTCGGATTACCCGTTTGAACAGTGGAACGGCATAACCTTTCCAGGACTGTTCGCCTTGATGGCTACGGCGCACATGAACGCCTACGGTACGACTGAGAAGGATTTGGCGATGGTTGCTGTGAAGAACCATCATAATGGGAGCATGAATCCGAAGGCTCAGATACAGAAGGAGATAACCCTTGAGCAGGCCTTGTCCTCGCGGGTGGTCGCTTGGCCGCTGAAACTATACGATTGCTCGTTGATCACGGACGGGGCAAGCTGCATCATCCTCACCAAGCCTGAGCTGGCGCTGAAATACACCGACACGCCCGTGCATATAATCGGAAGCGGACAGGCAAGCGACGCCATAGGGCTTTACGAAAGAGAAAGCTTCACCTCACTCAAGGCTGCGAAAATCGCGGCAAAACAAGCCTACGCAATGGCTGCAGTCGAACCTGAAGACGTTGACGTCGCCGAAATTCACGATTGCTTCACCATAGCAGAAATCATAGCATACGAGGACTTGGGCTTCTGCAAGCCTGGCGAAGGCGGAAAACTGGTTGAAAGTGGAGAAACAAGACTTGGCGGAAGAATACCAGTGAACACGAGCGGAGGCTTAAAATCCAAAGGTCATCCTGTGGGTGCGACTGGAACAGCGCAAGCATATGAGGTGTATTTACAGCTTACTGGGCAGGCGGACAAGCGACAGGTTAAAGACGCTGAAATTGGATTGACGCATAATCTTGGCGGTTCAGGCGCTACCGCTGCCGTCCACGTTTACAGGAGGGCTTGACAGATGAGTGAGCAGGCGCCGTTCACAATAGAGCAATTCTACAAGTGGGCAAGTCAGGGAAAAGTGATGGGTGGGAAATGCAAGAAATGCGGGAAAATCCAGTTTCCGCCGAGACCACTTTGTGACAACTGCCTTTCTCAAGAGTTCGAGTGGACTGAAATCCCAACGAAGGGAAAACTGCTAACATACACTATCATCCACGTTGCCACAACACAGTTCCAGTCAATGGCGCCATACGCGGTGGGCATTGCCCAGTTTGACAACGGCTTGAAACTTCCAGCCATGATCAAAGGCGTTTCCCTAGAACAGATAAAAATAGGCATGCCACTCACAATGCAGTTTGAGGCGTGCGCCACGACTGGCCAATGGCCGCAGTGGCCGAGATACTACTTCAAACCCGCATGAAATGGAATATCAGGGTTTGTTTTCTGCGTTTCCTCTTATTTTTCAGGGATCCTGCCGACATATTCTATCAGGGACGGCAGGTCTGCGAGCGACGTGATGAAGTAGTTTGCTCCTGAACTGATCAGGTCTTTCAGTGAAGAGACTCCTGTCGGCAAGCCGACGGCAGTCACCTTCAACTCTCTAGCGCACTTCATGTCGATAGTGCTGTCTCCGACAACGATTGCCTCATCAGCCTCGACTTTCAAAGCCTTCAGCGTAGCTTCCAAGTGTTCGCTGTTGGGCTTGACGTACTTCACCTTGTCCCTGGGGACAAGTGCATCGAAATACTCCTCTATTTTGAACCGTTTCAGAACGTAGTCCGCGGATTTCTGGCTGTTAATCGTGCACAAGCCAACCTTCAGCTTCATCTTCTTCAGAGCCTTCAAAGTTTCAATGGCGCCTGGAAACAAGCTTGTGTACTTGGCAGCTTCCAACTCGTATTTTTCAGCAATTGCAAGAGCCTTCTCCCGTGCTTCTGCCATGCTTTTCTGAGACTTGTCGTGGTTCTTCATGAAAATCTCGGTTTTCTTCAGCATTTCGAATATGCTTTCATTCAGCGACAGTATTGACGCGGGCAAGCCTATGCTTGTTAGAAAGCTTCTTACCTCGGCTCGAACCGCCTTGAAGTCTATGTTGAAAGCCACGATTGTTCCATCCAAGTCGAAGATGACAGCTTTCACAACCATAACGTCCACTCTTGTCTAGCGGTTTAGAACCGTCTAATCGTGGCGTGGAAGAGATATACTTTACGGTAAAAGGAACCAAGGTGCTGGCAGTTCATTACTTGGCGCTTTCAGAATGGTGTTCTCTTGCGTGCGCACCCTGAGAGAAGTAAATTGAATATTCAACCTCTAACATAATAATCTAGTGATGTGAAATGAGCGTTCAGGAACACACTAAACAGACGCTTTGGCCCATCCTGATCGAAACAGTTCACGCTTTGATAATGTACCCAAACCACAAAGCCTACACAAGAGATGTAATTCTTCCTGAAAAGCCCGAAATAACCGCTACAGAGCTGGCTACGAGACTGAGAATGCCTCTGGGCGAAGCTATCGTAATCCTCTACGAGTTGAGTGAAGAGAGGAAGATGAAACCCTAAGAGCGCTGTCCGACTTCTTTTTGCCGCCTTTTTGATTGCTTTCGCGAAGGAAGTCTTGACTAGATTATTTGAACGCTTGACGCCTTGAAAGCTAGAAAGACTTCAGAGTTGAGCGTTATTCCCATGTCGCGGAAGGAGCCTTTAGTTATCTGAACTGTGAAGGGTTTTCCAACGTCAATTTTAAGTCTCACAACCGACCCCAAGTCTTGAATCTCAATCACGCTGCCTTTGAAAAAGTTTCTCGCGCTGGATTCTAGTCGGTTCTTGGATAATATTATGTCCTCTGGGCTGATAAAGATCGAAACCGCGCCAGTGTTCGAGGATGTTGCTGTTATCTGTACATCGTTTCCAATGTCTATTGATGTCGTTCCTTCTTTTGTCATCTTTGCAGTTCCTCTGAAAGTATTCTCCACTGCCGCAAAACTTGCCAACGTCTTCGAGAGCTTGCCGAAAATCTCTGCAGGAGTTCCAGCTTCGCCTATTCTGCCATTATTCATCAGGGCGATTCGGTTGGGTAGATTCTTGGCCTGAAACATGTTGTGCGTGGCAATCACAATTGTCGTTTTCAACTCGCGATTTGCAGCAGCTATCGCTTCTTCAACGATTGAAGCGTTTTTCGGGTCCAAGTTCGCCGTAGGCTCGTCCAAGAGAAGAAGCCTAGTGTTCAAAACCAAGGCTCTGGCCAGTGCGACTCTCTGCTGTTCTCCGCCGGAAAGTTTCTTCGCCTGCCTCTTTTCGAAGCCTTCTAGTTTCACGAGTTTCAATGCTTTTCTGACTTCCTCGTTTATCATGTTTTTTGGGAGCTTTCTCACTTTTAATCCGTAAGCAACATTTCCATAGACTGTGGTGTCGAAGAGCGCTGTCTTCTGAAAAACCATCGTGCTTTCCACTCGCATCTGTCTCATATATTTGTCCGTGACTTTCATGCCGCGGAAATAGACTTCACCTTTTGATGGCTTTTCAAGGAAAGCTAAAATCTTCAGCACTGTTGTTTTTCCAGAGCCATTAGGCCCAAGCAGAGCAAAAATTTCTCCTTCGCGAACTTGCAGGTTCACATTGTCCAATGCTGTTATCCCATTGAAAATTTTTGTTATGCCCTTTGATTCTACAATCCAGTTCATTTTCTTCTCCGTCGAAGAGAGCTTATTGCGAGAGTTGCTAGGGTTATCCCGAAAACTAGTGTGAGTAGTATTATGCCCAGAGCGATGCTTAATTCCAAGTTGCCTTTAGCTGTTTCATTCGATATTGTTGTGGTAAGGACCTCTGTCCATCCAACTATGTTTCCACCAACCATTAAGGCTATGCCCAACTCTGCAATTGCACGATTAAAACTTGCTATTCCCGCGGTAATAATACCATTTAAAGCTTCTTTCAAGACAGCGAAGGATGCTTGATCATCTGAAGCCCCCAAGGTTTTTGCTAAGTTCATTATTTCGGGGTCAACAGATTCGATAGCCGTTGTTCCAAAACTGACAATTATGGGCATTATTAGTATGGCTTCACCAATAATTATAACTGCAGGAGTATACAGTAGGCGCAGTATCCCGAGTGGTCCCGCCTTTGAAAAAATTAGGAATAGGATTAAACCTAAGCCGACTGTTGGTATGCCTATCATTGTGTTAAAGAAGCCTTTTACAAAGAATTTGCCGCGAAAATTTTTGGTTCCTAAATATAATGCGATGGGGATTCCCCACAAGATAGCAAACAGCATAGCAATGCTTGATACAAACAGCGAACGCAGAGTGATTTCCAAGACTCTTGGGTCTCCGGATATTATCAGTTGGAATGCTTTAACAATACCATCCCATATTTCCATAAACCTGTTTACACTCCTAATTGTAGAGTTCTGGATGTCCATCTCGATATTCTTGCGGGCATTCTGAACCATTAAAGAATGCGTAATCGTTTATCCATTGGACTATTTGTGAAGGTGAATTCTGTTTTAAAGATTGAACTGCCGCGTGAAAGAGACTTTGTCCATAATCGTTCTTACCATAGTTTTCTATTAATTGTTGGGTTTCATTTGAAATTAGGAACTTTATGAAGGTTATTGTATCGTTAAAATTTACGTCTGGATGGCGTGTTTGGTTTACTGCAATTACGCTGTAAACGTTTAGCAGTGCTTTTTCTTCTGTTATAAGTGCCTTTAAGGTTATCCGACTGTCTTTTGAATATTTCAAATATGTACCAATATCTGAAAGTGTATAAGCTGAAAATTCTTCGGCCTTAAGCAGCGTTTCACCCATTTTGCCACCTCCACCTGCGTACCATGATTCCGTTGATAGGATTGTATAGTTGTAGCTGGCAGCTGTCCACAGGCTTTTTTCTTTTTGATGAGTCCCTGAGTTGTCACCCCTAGAAACCCACACTTTGACTTTTTGGTCTGTTTGATTTCTTCCATACGATGCTATGCGTTTCAACGCTTCTGTTGTATTCAATTCAGCGATTCCTGCAGGGTCTGTCTGGGGTCCTGCTATGGTGAAGAAGTTGTAAGCTATTATTTTTCTGCAAACGCCATATCCTTGTTCGAGAAAAGTTTTCTCCATGGAAGGTGAATGGACAAGCGTAAGGTCTACGTCGCCGTTTTTTGCTTGTTCTATTGCTATGCCCGTGCCCACGGGTATAAAATTAAGTGTGATCGGATACTTTGCTTCGAAGGCTTTTTTTATTTCGCTTAGAAGACCAGTGTCGTCGAGGCTGGTAGTTGTGGAAATCATAAGTCTTCTTCTAGCGAAGTATTGAAGATAAATTATTGTTCCTGCAATTGTTAACATGGTTATTGCGGACGCGGCTATGATCATTTTCATCCATGTTTGCGTAGGTATCACCGTTATGTTTCTTCATACACATCGATTAATTTTATAAACATTACGCAACAATATACAAAATTAGAATGCTCACCCCAAAAAAGCATAAGCCTTCATACAAAATCTGGCTAGAACACAAGGGAAAACCAGTCCTAGGCAAGGGTGGAGCCGAAATACTGGCGGAAATCGAAAGCAAGGAATCCATTTCCGGCGCTGCTTTGAAACTGGGTATGTCATATCGCTACGTTTGGAACTACTTGAAGAAGATTGAGAAAGCCTTGGGCGGTCCGGTAGTGGAGACTTTCAGGGGCGGCAGAGCCGGAGGCGGCGGTGCAAAGTTGACAGTGCTCGGTAAGAGTGTGCTGGATGAGTATAGGCGTGTGGAGTGTTATTTAGGTGAGGTTCTGTCTGATGCGGAGTATTGGGAGGTGTTGGGACTGAAGATTAGTGCGAGAAACTGTTTCAAGGGGAAAGTTGTGGCTGTGGAGAAAGATGCCGTAACCGCGAAGGTCAAGGTTGAGGTGAAAGAACCCACTGTGGTCACGGCGTTGATTTCGAGGGAGGCCGTTGAGGACTTGGACATAAAAGTCGGAGACAATGTCGAGGCGGTTGTGAAGGCAACGGAAGTCATGATAGCTAAGAACCGTAACTAATTGCTTGATGTTGGATGTCTCTCTTAGAATCGCTTCTCCTATTACTAGATGTAGTCCAAAGTCAACGTCATGATTAAAATCAAATAACAGATCTTCACAAACCTAATCCACAGAATTAGTGCATGCTTTCTCAATAATACAGTACACAATTATCATTTCTCTCCCTCCACTTTCTGACCGTCCATCTCGTAGAAAGTTGGCGTCTTTTCGAGTTCTCTAATGATAGATTTGAGCCGTGACCATTTGTAGCTCGCCCCTGGCAAATATCTTCTCATGTAACGGCAGTTCGGATTTGCACATCTAGCAAAGATTTCCCAGTAGTGCTCATTTTCATTCTCTACTTTATTGTAGGTGTAAGAGTAGACCCTATTTCCACAGATGCATTGCGGGGGTAACGGAATGACCTGTTTCACTAGACCATAAAGCTTGTCCAGTTTCAACAAAAGGTCTTTCCTATCCATTTGCTCCAGCCGTGTTTTCAACATGTCTTTGATGGCGGACCAGTGCGCCTCGGGATTCTGTGTTTTCAGTTCAGTCGATAACCTACGTATTTCAGCGATTTCTTCGTTCAAGACCCATTCTCGTGGTCGCCCAAGTTTTTTTGTCTGCATCATTGATTAAAGTTGTCATATCTCAGATTTAACTCATTTACTTGGCAACCGCGAGGGATTTTCCGTGTTTTGACAAGTCCGCTGTCGATTGCTAGCCGTAGCGTTGGCAGTATACTTCGGTGCTATTAAGTGCAAAACTAGAAATTAGCGCACGTGCTAGTGATTCTTCGCAGCTACAAAATACGACGGGATACTACATTTTTGAAGCTAGCACGACCAAGCAAAAATGTACTCCCCCCTCGTTTTTCACCGCTGAAAACTTCCGTCCCACGTGAATAGCGCACGCGTTGGTCTGTTTACTATCTAATAAGCGAGATTAGCTGAGTAGGCTATTCCACCACGTAGCGGTAGGCTATGTGTTCGCCTGCCGTTGGGCTTTTCCGTATGATTCGCAGTATGTCGCCCGGACGGGCGCCTATGGCTTTCACGGCTGGGTCACCTGACTTGATCTGTGGCAACTGGTAGGGATGAACCTTGTAATGTGCAAGTAGCTGTGTTTTTTCTTCTTCAGTCAGTATTTCATGTTTTGGAACGAGTTTGTGTTCGAAAAGGTCGAAAGCTGGGAAAGTCTTGGGAAGAAGCTCTATCTTCTTCTTCTTGGCGCCCTGCTTGACAGCGTGCGTGTATCTTCCGCTCGTGACTATTATTCCTCTTTCTATCTCCTTGTCTTTCATGGCTTTCTGCATGTGGTTGATGGCGGCTATGCCTACGGTGGTTTCTCCTGAAAGAACCCACACTAGGACTTTCTGTTTTTCTCTCGGCGCATCTACGATGTAACTGAAGCCGTCTTCTTCTTTCTGTTTCTTGACAAGCCTGTATCCTCGAAGTTTGATCAGAACCTCGGCCTTTCTTTCTTCCAAACTTACCTCTTTCTTGCTCAAGCGATTGACCTCAAGGTGAGAATAGAAAGAACGTAAACAATGAGTCAACCCTTAAACTTTACGCTTTGTTTCCGTCTTCTCAGGACTGCGGTAGTCTTGTGTTCTTGGAAAGTGTTCAGGGCGCATGCTTCAATGTCTAGCCTAGTGGTGTTCTTAGAGCCGCAGCATCATTTTGCTAACGTATCCCTTCATGGCCTGCGCATACTTGTCAATGGTTTCTGAAGAGTATGGTTTAAGTGAGGTGAAGCGCTTGTCGAGTGTGTCGTTCGGGATGAATTGTTGGAAAACAAAGGTTTCTGCGCCCTTGACTAGCTCGCCGATGCATGCTATGTCTTCAGCGTCAACGAAGCCGGGCACAACGGTTGTTCTGAACTCGTACGCGACTTTTCCAGTCTTCAGGATTTCAACGGTGCGCAGGAAGTCTTCGGTGCTTTTGGCTCCCAGCTTCTCATATTTTTCCAAGGAAGTCTTGACATCAAGTGCCACGAAGTCCACGTATGGTAAGCATTCTTCCAGAATCTGAGGATTGAAGCCGTTCGTGTCAAGCTTAACTGCGAAGCCTTTGTCCTTAAGCTTTTTCAAGAACTTAGGCAGTTCCTTGTGGATGGTCGGTTCTCCGCCCGTTATGACAACCGCATCTACGTATTTCTTTCGGCTTTCAAGGATTCTTAATACTGTTTCCTCTTGAAGAAACGGCGGTTGTGGATTTAGGACTATTCTCCAGTTGTGGCAGAATGGGCAGCGTAGGTTGCAGCCTGGCGTGAAGAGCACTGACGCCATTCTGTTCGGATAATCTAGCAGGCTTGTCTTCTGGATTCCGCTGAACTTCATAGGCTTTTCACTCACGCCGGTACAGTTGCCATGACAACCGACTTGTCGAAGGTTCTGCGTATAGCGAATTCGGCCTGTTTTCCGTCGTTCCACTGGTCAACTGGCCTGAGGTAGCCGACCACTCGGGAGTATACTTCGCATCTTGACCCGCATGTGGGGCATTGTTTCTGTTCGCCGTTCAGGTAGCCGTGGGTCGGGCATATGCTGAACGTGGGGGTCAGCGTGAAGTAGGGCAGGTGTGAGTTCCAAGCTACTTTCTTCACGAGTTCTGCTGTTGCTTTCCATGAGTAGAGTCTTTCGCCGAGGTAGATGTGGAAGACGGTTCCGCCAGTGTAGAGTGTTTGAAGTCTGTCTTGGTGTTCCAGCGCTTCGAACAGGTCGCCTTCGTAATCGACAGGCAACTGGGTGGAGTTGGTGTAGAAGGGTTCAGGCCCGTTCAGCATGCTCTTTCCGTTTGCGGCGATTATGTCTGGGTACTTCTTTCTGTCTATGCGTGCAAGCCTGTAGCTTGTTCCCTCGGCTGGCGTGGCTTCAAGGTTGTAGATGCTTCCTGTTTCCTCTTGGAAGTCTGACAGTTTGTCTCGCATGAATTTCAGTGTTCTCATGGCGAAGTCCGCGCCGTCAAGCGATGCGATGTTGGATCCGAGCAGGTTCATCACTGCCTCGTTCATTCCGACTATGCCTATGGTTGAGAAGTGGTTCTTCCAGTACTTGCCGAATCCTTCTTTGACGTGGTGGAGGTAGCGTCGCGAGTAGGGGTACAGTCCCTGCTCACTGAATGTTTCAAGTGCTTTCCGCTTTATTTCCAGACTGTCCTTGGCAACTTCCATGAGCGCTTCTAGGCGTTCGAAGAACTCATCCTCGTCTTGTGCTAGGTACCCGATTCTGGGCAGGTTCAGAGTCACAACGCCGATTGAGCCTGTGAGCGGGTTCGCGCCGAAGAAGCCGCCGCCTCTTTTGCGAAGCTCCCGGTTGTCTATTCTGAGTCGGCAACACATGCTTCTCACGTCTTCGGGTTTCATGTCGCTATTTATGAAGTTCGAGAAGTAGGGTACGCCATATTTGGCGGTTACTTCGAATATTTTCTCAGCTATCGGGGAGCCCCAGTCAAAGTCTTTTGTGACGCAGTATGTCGGTATTGGGAAGGTGAAGACTCTGCCTTTTGAGTCGCCCTGGCTCATGACGTCTGCGAATGCCGCGTTGAACATGTCCATTTCAGGTTGCATGTCGCCGTAGGTTTTGTCCATCATTTTTCCACCGACAATCACGGCCTCGTCTTTCATGAAGTCTGGAACGCTCAAATCGCAGGTGACGTTTGTGAAGGGTGTCTGGAACCCGACGCGTGTGGGGACGTTCATGTTGAAGAAGAATTCCTGCAGTGCCTGCTCCACTTCTTTCTGGTTTAGTCCATCATAATGAATGAACGGCGCAAGGTAAGTGTCGAACGTGCTGAAGGCTTGGGCTCCTGCGGCTTCGCCTTGAAGCGTGTAGAAGAAGTTGACTGCCTGTCCCAGTGCGGTTCTGAAGCGTTTTGCAGGTTTGCTTTCGATTTTTCCTGAAACGCCGCCGAATCCTGACATCAGCAAGTCTCTCAGGTCCCAGCCTACGCAGTATGGCCCTAGGACGCCTAAGTCGTGGATGTGCATGTCTCCCGAGAAGTGTGCTTCTGCGATGTTGGGCGGGTAGATTCTGCTGATCCAGTATTTTGCTATGACGGTTGATGAGAGATAGTTGTTCAAGCCCTGCAGCGAGTAGCTCATGTTTGAGTTTTCGCGCACTCGCCAGTCCTCGATTTCCAAGTACTGATCCACCAAGTCTGCGTCGCTCAGCAAGGTGGCGAGTTCTCTTTGGTCTTGGTGTTGTTTTCTGTAGAGTATGTAGGCTTTGGCGGTTCTTGCATGGCCGTTTTCTATAAGCATCCTCTCGACTAGGTCTTGGATTTCCTCAACGGTTGGTACTCCATCTTCGCCGAACCGCTCTTTCAGTTCAAGAACAACTTGGTCGCTAATTCTCTTAGCCTGTTCACGGTCTTTTCCGCCCACGGCTTTGGCGGCTTTCCACACGGCGTTTGTTATGCGTTCCTGATCGAACGGTTCTAGTTTCCCATCACGTTTTCTCACAAACTTCATGCTTTTACCTCTTTTAGTACACGTTCAAAATCTTTGGGTTCTTCGAAGCTTCTGTAGACAGAAGCGAATCTCACGTAGGATATCCTGTCAAGTTTCTTCAAATACTTCATGACTAAATCACCAGCTTCTTGCGAGGTAACCTCTTCCTTGCCGAGCATCATCAGGTCCTGTCTGACATGTTCGGCTAGTTCGTGGATTTGCTCCATTGTTACGGGTCTTTTTTCGCAGGCTTTCTGCAGGCCTCTTATTATCTTGTTCAGGTCGAAGCGTTCAAGCCTGCCGTCTTTCTTCTTCACCATGAGCTCGACGGTTTCCACGTACTCGTAGGATGTGAAGCGTTTCCCGCAGTTTTCGCATTCCTTTCGTCGCCTGACAGTGTTGTCGGGTGAATCCCGTGTTTCGAGGGTTTTGAGGTTCTCAGATCCGCAGTACGGACATTTCATAACTTCGCTTCACAATCCTTAGTGTTTACCTGACGAAAGCAGACGCTGTATGTAGCGTTTCGCTATTTAAGGTCTTTTCACAACAATGTTGAAACTGTGGACTAGGCACCATCAGGAATGATGAGCAACATAGACACAATCAACGTAAACGTAACATGGCAAAATAGAGATTTCCAGCCAAAAGAACCTCAAATCCAAGACGTGGACAACATGCTTAAGATTTTCGTCAGGTCTATCAAGAGAAACTTGGTGAAACCTTGCTTGCTTCTTCATGATGAAAGACCACCGCCTCTCCTTCACTGCAGAGAACCCAAACTTCACGTAGAGTCGTTGTGCAGGACTGTGCATGCATGCATGCAACGCCTAGACTGGCAACAAGCAAGCTGTCAGGTTTCTCGTGAAAAGCAGCCACTCCAACCACGCTCTTCTTCAACATGATGAAGTGGCGCCTTGCCTTGAAGAGGATCACTTCCATTGACAGAATATACGGGATGACCACCGGCATAGAGAAAAGCCAATGATTACCAAAAAGCAGGGCGGCCCCTCTTTCGCTATCCCTGAAGAAACGAAACTCCAGCAAGTTAAAGGATAAATGCTCTGATCTTCCTACAGGTGCCATCCAAAAAAGACGATGAAGATCATTCATGGAAAGCGACATCTCCTAAGCTTCACTATGCATCACTACTTAGCTTCTTTTTGGCGACACCCGACAAGGTGAATACTATGCACGAAAACAGCACTACAAGGGCAAGCGAAGGAAAGACACCTGCATATTGTAGACTTGTTGCCAGTATGAAACCACTGACTATAGGCCCAATTGTCTGCCCAACATCCATGGCTGTGGCAAGAAATCCCATAGATGTGCCGACAACCTCTCTGGGCACGATCTCGCTAATCAAAGGCGAAGTAGAAGCGGTAACGGTGGCAAAACCGAAACCGTAGATGATGGCGAGAAGAATGAGAACCGTGAAGTCGGTTACAAAGGGAATAACAAGCAGCGGAACAGCAGAGACTATGCAGCCTATGACTATCGGTAAACGTCTTCCAACTTTGTCTGAAATCCTGCCCATGTATGGTCTTATGAAAATGGCAACGCCAATTATGCTTGTGATGATGATGCCAGTCGAGAACTTGTCTGATCCTGCGACTTCTGGCAAATAACCAGCCAAAAAGAATTCTGCGGAGCCGTAAGCGTAGTATAGGCTTGCTTGGACCAAACTAACTACTAGTACTTCACGGTTATGTATGATGGCTCGCCATCCATAGAACATTGTCTTAACAGTTTCTTTAGCACTGGGTTGCCGAGTGGCTATAGTTTGTTTTCTTTCTTTCAAAAATGGAAGAGCCATAACTAGTGCTGTTACACCCGCTATAGCCACAGACAAATAAAGCATGTGAAAATCGTCTGTGGTTGCGAAAAGTATGTATCCACCTAGAGCAGGTGCTATGACTCTTCCAACGTATGTTACTGAAGAGAAAAGCGAAATTCGTTCTCCCCGCTTGTTTGGAAATAATTCAGCTATTGAGGCTTCGGCGACCGGCACAAAAATTGCTGTTGCAAATCCATGGTAAAATCTAACGAGGATAAGTTGCCACCACACGGTTATTAGAAGATAAAGGAATGGAGCAGAAGCAAAGACAAAACCAGCTATTAACAAGAATTTCTTTCTGCCAAAAATGTCGGAAAGCGAAGCAGCAGGCAAACTAACTAGAATTCCGGGAATTGTTGAAGCAGAAGCAACAACCCCAGTCCAATCGGTCGGCGTCCCAAGACTAAGCGAGAAAGGCTTAAGAACCGGGCTCTTAGCCATCGTGGAACTCAAAATCGCGAACCCTCCCATAATGCAAACTGTCCAGAAAACCACATTCACTGAACTTCTTGTTCTGAAATCCATCTGGAAACCAGCTTGGATGCCTATTCTGGTCGGCTTGGATTTATAAGAATGAAGGTGCGGTTGAGCTCAATCTACTTACCAAGTTCCTTCAATGCGGCATAAAGCGCATCCATCACAACAATGGTCTTAGAGACAGTTGCAGCATTCGTCCGAGACGTCTTCTCAAGACCTTTCAAAATGTAGCAGACGCCGAGTTTCCTCAGCCGTGTCCTTTCAGAATTCTCTTCGTTAAACTCATAATCCCCTAATATTCCCTTGGTTCTCAACACAACAACGTCTTTGACATGATGCTTTTCGACAAGGCTGTCGAAAGTCGTCTTGACTCCTTCCACGGGACTGATTTCTGCCTTCGGCAACGTGAATCCTATGGCACCCTCAGGAACTCCCCGTTCTCTTGTGAGAAACTTAAAAGTCTCATCCTTGTCTATGAAACATTTGATAAGCCACGCTGAAGCGCACCTATCAACATGAGGCTCTTGTTGGTCACCCACAACACTGCAAACAAACCCCAAACAAAAGGAAAAAGGAATGGAGATTCATTCCATCAGCTTCTTTCTGAGGAATTCTCTCCGCTGCTTCCTGTCCATCTTCTCAATCTCACCCTTGTGTTTTTCGCGCACGAGCTTCAGTTTGCAGAAGGTGTAGAAGGCATCATAAACCAGCCTAGCCTTCTCAATGACTTCATGATCATCCTTTGCAACAATGGAAATTCCAGTCATTACCGCGTCCAACCCCGGCGCTTCAGGAACATCTTCCGGCCTATCAGTGTCAGCGCCGCGCACAATCTTCGCCAACTCTAGAACGGCTGGATCTTTGATTTTGTACTTCTCTACTATAGCGTCGAAGCTGCACTTGTCGCCGTGATGGCCCAGCTCCATGCCGGGCGCGTCGTAAGCTATAGCCTTCTCCTTCTTGACAACTTCCTCAATCTTCTCCACGGGAACGAAGATGAACTCCGCCTTCTTATCGACGAACCTTTTGATAAGCCACGGACACGCCGTTCTGTCTACGTGGACATGCTCGCGAGTCACCCATTTCAACCATTTCACCTATCGTGAACAGTTGCAGCTTTGTACCTAAATACCTTTTATATTCCCATGAGCATGAAAGCCGAGACTTCTTGAGGTCTAAGATAATGTCTCCTACAGAGGAACAGATTTTGAGGCTAGCAGAGCTGAAAAGGCTTTGCGAAATCGAGGCAGGTTGGGAACCGCCTCAAGAATACTTGGATGAATGGGTCAAGGCAGCGCTTGGACTTTACCGTCAAGGCCCAAATCTTGTACGGATAGCCATAGCCGATGAGAAAATCGCAGGCTACTGCCTAAGTGTGAGAAAACTACATAATCATGAGGGCGCGTTAGGGTATTTAGAAATTAGATTAACCGTCAACGGATAGGTTAAGAAATGGGTCAAAACCTGCAAAATGAAAGAAGCATCCATTGATGAGCAAACAAGAAGAAGCGAAAAACGGAGAACAAGCATCTAACAAACAATTTCTAAACGGGCTAGCGCGCTACGAACGGCTGGCAACATCATCCTTTCACAATCTGACGGAGCGGTTGAATTTCAATTTCCGTCGCTACATTGTTCAAATGTCAATCGAAAACGGCATATTCGCCGAGATTCAGCGGCTTGAGACCGGCGAGACCTGCCTGATAGGGCTTAACGCTGTTGTGTTCGCTCAGCTGTTGCTCGGCCATCGGAATAGGCATGAGCTTGAGATGAACTACCCTGACTTTCACGTGCAGGACGACCACAAGCAGTTGGTCGATGTTCTCTTTCCGAAACTTCCCTCTTACATTCACGATGTGTACTAGCGCATTAACTAAACATTTATTATCGCTCAATGCCCCTTCAATTAGAGAAAGAACATGGTAGTTCAAATACGGAGCTTCACCGACAAGGACATGTCCAGCTTACTCAGATTGCTGAATGAGACCTACAAGGATTCATACGAATTCACTCCCATCACGGACGAGAACATCCACTTTCAAATTCGAGAACGTGGCGCCAAGTTTCTGATCGCTGAAGAAAACAACGAAATCTGCGGCGTTGCCGCATATAGAGACGGATTTTGGGGCGAGGAAATCAGGTGGCTTGCAGCTCTTGAAAACGAAGAACGCAGACTCGTTGAAGATCTGCTAGTCAGCGAAGCCGAGAGGTTTGTCAAGAGAGGAAAAGTCTTCACGACGGTCGACGAGGGAAGCCCAACAACCAGCGAGTGGATCGAGCGCGGCTACAAGGCTGAAGGCGGACTATACCAAATGACAGCCAGAATGAAGGAAACGATCTCCTTACCCAGAGTCTCAGAGGATGCAGTTTTCCGAAGCTTGAAACCTGAAGAGGAGAAAGAACTAGTTGAGGCTGTGAACAAGGGTTTCGGCTGGGAAAGGCTCAAACTGGGAGCCATACAGGAATGGAAGAACGACTTTCCCCCTTTCACCGAAGAATGGGTTCAGGTGGCTGAATTGGAAGGTAGGATTGTTTCGGTTGTTGTTGCAAAACCAGACACGTACTACAACAGGCTCTTCAGCGCGAACCGAGGGTACTTAGGTCCAGCAGCAACGATTCCAGAATGTCGAAGCAAGAATCTCGCCTCCGGTCTAACATGCAGAGCCATGAACTTCCTTTTCCAAAAAGGATACAACCCCATAGTGTTGCACACCCAAGAGCAAAACATACCATCTGCCACCCTGCTAAGGAAGCTTGGCTTCAGGACCGGCCACCACTGGAAATTCATGCGCAAGCATATAGTCAGATAAGGTTCATGACGAACATTAAGGCGATTTCGAGATAACAGAATTGTAAGATAAAGATGAATAGAAGGCTCAAAAAAGAGAACGATGCCCTTACGACTTTCTCTTGCGCACTGTTTCTTCAAGTTCTATTTCTCTCACTCTGGTCTCTATGAACTCTGCGACCTTGCTCTGGTTGTACTCTTTTTCGTCCTCTTGCTTCTTCAGTTGCTCCTCGATTATTTTCAAGACCTTTTCTACGTTAAAGGGCTTTAGTATGTAGCCATCGGCACCTCTGTTCACTGCGCCCACCGCGTTCTGCATAGTTGGGAAGCCTGTAACGATTATTTTTTGCATCTTAGGCGTTGTGGGCCTCATCCTCGTCAGCAGTTCTATCCCTTCCATGTCTGGAAGCCTGATGTCAATCAAGGCTAGATTGTAAGTCTTCCTTCTAGTCTTCTCAATCGCCATTTTTCCAGTTTCTGCCGTTTCAACAATATATCCTTCCTCTTCAAGTATCGTTGCCAGCACTTTTCTTATGTTTTCGTCGTCGTCAATAATGAGGATTCTAGCGGTTTCACCCATATTTCTTCACCTCCTTCTTTCGCTTTTGGCTGGATTGGAATGGTGACAATGAAGGTTGTGCCATTGCCAGGTCTGCTCTCAACACTGATTGATCCGCCATGCGCTTCAATGAAGCGTTTGCAAATGGACAAGCCAAATCCCATCCCCTTCGCTTTTGTCGTGAAAAGTGGCGTCCAAAGCCTCTCCATAGTTTCCTTTGCCATGCCCACTCCCGTGTCGGAGAAAGAAATCTTCAAAAAGCTGTCTGTTTGTTCACTCTTTATTGTGAGTATGCCGCCTTCAGGCATCGCGTCCACTGCGTTTCTGATCAGGTTCAAGCAAGCCCTCTTTATCTTGTCTATGTCAACTTTGACCTTCGGCTTGCTTTCCGTTAGGTCTACCACCTGAATGTTGCTAGGCATCTCTAATGAAGACAAAGATTCTTTCACTATTGACTTCGGAGTATGCTCTACCAGTTCCAGATCGATTTCTCTCGAGTAATCGAGAAGATCGTTTATGATTTTGTTCGAATAGGCTATGTTCTTCTCTATGAGCTCAAGCATTTCCTTGATCTTCCCGTCTGTCTCTGGGCTTTGTCGCATCTTCACGTAGTAAGTTGCCGCAGCAATGCTTGTAAGAGGGTTACGCAGGTCGTGACCTACCATGCCTGCGAGCTCGCCTATGACGGCTAACCGTTGAGCCTTGAGCAACTGCTCTTGGGACTTCTTAAGTTCACGAGTTCTCTCGTCCACTTTTTGTTCAAGCTGCTCTCTCGCTTCCTTCAAGCTCTCTATTAGATGGGCATTTTCGATTATTATCGCGGCTTGATGCAGGAAGAGCTCCAAGGGAGCAAGCGACTCCTTGGTGGGTATTTGTCCATCGACAGGATCATCCATGCTCAAGATTCCAACGATTCTTCCGTTTGGCGTTAGGAGAGGCGCGTAAAGCATGTCTTGAGGATGCCAGTTGACCATTTCTTCAGGAGAAAGCTTGCTGGGAACTCCTGCGTACGTGGTTGCCTCATCAGCGGGAACTTCAGGCGGAACGCCATGGACGTTTTCGCGAATCCACGGGTCTGTCCAGGGCAGATAGTAGAATCCTCCTATCTTGAACCGTTCAAATTTTGGTCCTAGACGTTCTTTCCAGACCTGCCCGGGAGCCTTCCTTTTCAGTAGGAGTTTCGTTTCTTCTCGAGTAAGTCCTGAAGCTACGAGGTCTGTTCCTTCAAGGTTTTCGTCTCTCAGTGAGATTACAACTCTTCTCCATCCAAATTTCTGCATGGCTTTTGCGATCACTCTGAGTCTCTGGTGCATCTCCTTGACGTTCATAATTTCCGCGGTATTCTTCATGAGATAAGCCAATTTTCTGGAGAGTCCCCTCAGCTGGTTTTGCTTCCGAAGGTTGCTTATGGCGGTTGCAGCGTGTGAAGCCAATATTTCAAGGAGTTCCGTGTCATTTTCGTCAAAGGCTGCAAGCCTTTCACTTTCAACATTCAAGACTCCCAAGACTTCATTACCTGCTTTTATTGGAACAGCAAGTTCAGACAGCATGCCAGACCGGCCTGGGACAAAGGCCTTTTCTTTCCTGACATCTCGAATGAAGACAGTGTTGCCTCTTCTTGCCGCCTTAACTGTAACGCCTCTGTCTCCGTCCAGTGGAAAGGTTACTGTGAACTTTTTCGGGTATCCGCGATGAGCTACTAGCTGCAGGTTCTTTCCCTCAACCATGAAAACTGTGGCAAATTTGAATCCCAAGGTTTTTTCCATGGCGTACCGTGTGAGCTTGTAAATCTCTTCCTTACTCGTCGCCATGTTCAAGTTCCGGCCATATTCATTTAACGCCGAGAGCCTTTCCTGTCTCTTCAGGTTAGTTATGGCAGTCGCAGCATGTGAAGCTAAGATCTCAAGCAGTTTCTGATCTTCTTTGTTGAAGGCTGCAAGCTTTTTGCTTTCAACATTCAAGACACCTAGGACTTTGTTTCCGACCATAATTGGCACTGCAAGTTCAGAGAGAATGCCGTCCCTGCCTATTCGACGCTTAATGACTCGATTGCCCTTAGACTCTGTAAGGAATCCTCCGACGTATGCTTTGTCTTTCCTAACATCTGGCACGCAAACGGACTTGCATTTCCTCGCCGCTCTGGTAGTTATGCCTCTGTGTTTGTCCAGTGACAGTTGAAGGGATATGGGCTTTGGATATCCTCTTTGAGCAACGAGACGGAGATTTTTGCCTTCGATGATGAAGATGGTTGCGATTTCGAATCCTAAGGTTTTCTCTGCAGCATCCAACGTCAACTCGAAGATTTCTTTCATGTTTGGTGCCATGTTCAGATTCTGGCCGTATTTGTTCAGTGCAGAGAGTCTTTCCTCAAAACGTTTCTTTTCTTCTTCCATTCTTTTGCTTTCAGTAATGTCAAGCAGATGGCCCACGATACATATTCTGCCTTGTTTGTCACGTATCTTTGACGATTTGATCTCAACATCCTTTTTTTCGCCGTTCTTTCGGAGTACCCTAAACTCACATCGTAGGGGTACGTTCTCTCCTCTTAGTGTGCGAGTGTATTTGTCTTGAACCATAACCTTGCTTTCTTTGTCAAGGAATTTTCTGAAATCCCGTCCAACCATTTCCTCTTTTGGATAGCCGACCATGCGGCTTAGCTGACTGTTGACGTAAATGATTTTGAAATCGTCGTCTACAATAGTTATTCCATCATGCGAGTTTTCTACGATCATTCTGAAACGTTCCTCGCTGGCTCGCAGCGCTTCTTCTATCTTCTTCTGCTCGGTAATGTCGATAGCCAACCCGTATCGAACGTGTTTGCCTCCGGGCCATTTGATGATCTTGCCCACGCATCTGTACCAGCGTCTGTTTCTTTGATTTTGCAGGTTTCTGACGTATGACTTGCCAAGGTTCTTTCCAGAGATCTGCTCGATGTTGCAGAATGAACACGGTTCACGCAAGTTTTGGAGTACTCTGTAGCATTTTTTGCCGACGATGTTTTTTCCGAATCTTTCTTCCATTTTCCTGTTGGCAAACAGTATTTTATGGGTCTCTGGATCCGTCACGTAGATTTCTTCGTCGGTTGCGTCGCCAAGAATGCGTAGCCTCTGCAACTCCTGTTTGAGTTGCTTCTCCTCAGCTATCTTGCGTTTTCTGCCTTCCCTCATGGTGCCGTGCATTCTCCTTCGAACACTAGTTGTTTTCTCACGTTGTCGACAGAAGCCAGAAGGTCCCAGCCTCGGGCATCCTCAAACTTCAGTCCTAGCTTTTCATGAAGATTCTTGCCGATGAGCTTTTCAAGGTAAGGAGCTCCTGGTCCGAAAATTCTCTCCAAGGCGGCCGTGAATTCCGCCAGCTGAGCTGGAATGCGTTCCTTTCTTATCTTGAATGAAGCTTCTAGATGGAAGAATATGGCTTGTTTGGACGAATCCCCCAAGGAAGATAAGCTTTCCTCAACTGCTGACAGGAGAATCTTGGTGAAGTCGTTTTGAGGCAAATTTAACCCTCGAAAGATCTAACGTAGGTTTAGAAGAGAAGTCCATGATGCTTTGATAAATCATTTGTGAACTTCAAATACGTATTATCAGAATCAACTTCAAAACAAAACCATTTCATGCCTCTGGAAGCCGAGTTTTGCCGCCGTTTTGTAAGTAACTCCGTTTGGCCATGGCAAGATATTCAGTGAAAACGAATTCTTTGCTGTCATCCCATTCAATGGGTTTTCCAGTCTTCTCATACAGCTTCTTCATTATCAGAATTTCCAGAAATCGGGCTCCCACGCCGAAAATCTTCTCAAGTCCAGCCGCAAAATCCTGAAAGCGGTAGGGAATCTCGTTTCTCGGTATTTTGAATTTGCTTTCAAGGTGGAAGTAGATTGACTGCCTCGCTGAGTCACCGAGTGAAGATAGGGCGTCATCTACAGCTTCAAGAAAGAGCTTGTCGAAGGTTTTTCTACTCACTTCATTATTCCTCTAAAGCTGCGCCCCTGTGGAAATTGTTTTGGTGCTTCTAATAAATAAATCCGTTGTCGATTTTTAAATTTAATCCTTGACTCGGCCATTTTCTGACAGAAATCTGAATTGGAGCACATTCCGCGCTCGATTTCATCCGAAGAGGTTATGATTTGACTCGAAAATCGTTTGCTAGCTTGTTTCATGAAAACATTCCTTGCAGCGTATTTCTCAGATTCAAATTCTAAGCGAGTTCTTGTTTTCTTATAAGAGGCTTTCAGCTCTGCCTCCTCAGCTTTGGGTTTAGACATGACAGGAGTAGCTTTTGACGTTTGTACAGGCTTGGTTGGGTCGACAGCGTTAACGGTGTGAGTTCAGAAGCTCGTTGAAACCGCCAGATCCTAAACTCATTTTTTGCGTGGCTCTGAGACAATCCCGTCATGTTCAAAGCTATGCGTCATAGAATGCACAACCTTACGATTTGCGAAGTTTTCATCTATGAGACATTGAGAGCGTTGGCGAGTTTTTCCAAAATCTTATCTGAGATTAAAGGCAATCTTGTCTGAGGGAGGAAAACAATGAAGATAACCATATTGTTAGCCACGTTTCTTGCCGTCGTTTCATTGCTTGCTTCAATGAACGCAGTCTTTTCTTGGAGCAATGGAGGCTATAGCAACGACCCGTCTAATCCCAAGTATGGGACCCATGACTGGATTGCCGAACATGCCTTGGACTGGCTGCCTCAACAGGAGAAGCAGTACATTCTCAATAATCTTAATGCTTACTTGTATGGGACAGAACTGCCTGACAACGGACAAGTGCCAGGCGGAATTGGCGACACCACCAACCATCACGTCTACTTCCATGCTGACGGTTCGCTACAGGAAGGCAATTCAGCCGACAGGGCAGGGGAAGAATATCTCAATGCTGCAAATCTATACAAAGGTGGCGATGTGGCGGGGGCGGTGAAGAGGCTTGGAATAATGACTCATTACATTTGCGACGTGACTGTTTTTGGGCACGTGATGGGTTCAAGCACAGACTGGGGTAGTGAAGTGCACCACAGCGACTATGAAGATTACGTGGAGGCAAGAACGAATAATTACATTACTGCTACATTCAATTCTTATCTTGCTTTTGATGGCACCATGGACAATATTGCAGCTTATAACGCTACTTTGACGCTTGCTTTTAACACAACATTCGGCGATAATGGCAGCTACAATTGCACATGGATGGACCAAAACTACAACTGGAACAACCCGACCTTCAAGAACAGGGCTGGAGAATCGCTCAACCTGGCCGTAAACTTTGTTGCAGACGTTTTGCACACGTTCTACGTTGATGTCGTGCTTCCAGAGTTTCCGCTAATCACAGTTCTGCCCATATTTATGATTCTGGCCACGCTTGCTATCCTATATGCGAAGAAACTGAGAGTCAAACGCGTCTACACGCGGGTTTTTCAGAGAGCCAAAAATACGTAAATATAGAAATAACTGCTGATCGATGAAGTGGAAATGAAAAGCAACTTTTGCATTTCAGAATTCGAATGAACTGTAATAGGTAGAGAACTGAGCGAAATCGGGTTTTTAGGCTAAAGGTTGAGATTTGCTGGCTAAACGGCTTGAGAGGTGTTGAAAAGTCTTATAAATGGATTGTCAGAAACCCTGTTCCTTACTTAATGCAGGAGAATGATAAAATGAGAGCATGCGCGCCAGTGCAGAACGTGATCTTGGTCACAGCGCAGCTCATTGGTTAGGTGCGGGGAATGTTCCTTGATGTCTGCAGTCGTTTACATACTGTTTGAGTGTGCATTGTTCGGATAGGGAGGAAATTGGTTGCGGGTTGGGCGTTTGCCGGGTGAGGTGAAGGTGAACATGGCGGTTGACATGGCTAATACTTGTTTGCGGGTTTGCGCCGAGGGGATTAGGGCGCAGTTTCCTGAGATTTCGGAGGGGGAGCTTTTGGAGCGGTTGAGGGAGAGGCTTGACTGGGCGAAGCGTTGGCAGAAGGGCAGAAGAAGTAAGGTATTTAAGCGTCTGTTGTGACTAGCATATTATGGTGATATAGTCTTACCAGAGTAAGTGTGGGGTGTGAGTGATGTGTGCGAAGTTGTCGAAGGTTACGGTTTCCTTGTCTGATGAACTGTGCAGATCGATTGATGCTTTATGCAGACAGTTTGGCTTGTCGAGGAGCCGTTTGATTGAGACTTGTTTGCGGGAGCATCCGAGTGTGGAGGCGGCTGTGCGGAGGAATAGGTCGCAGACGCAGACCGCGGTCGTGCAGGCCGTTTGTTCTTCGTGTAAGAGAAAGCTGGGTGAGGGCGATGTGCGTGTTGAGACGCCGAAGTATGGTGTGCTCTGCTTAGATTGCTGGGCGAAGAAGATGGGGGATTTCGTGGAGAAGCACCCGATTAGTGATAGAGACTCATATGCGAAGGGATAGTTCCATCGTTGCCGAGTTTCCCCAGTGGGGGTCGTAGTATTCTCGGGTTGTCTTGAAGCCGAGTCCTTTATAGAATTCGATGTTTTCAGTTTCTGTCTCCAGAGAGATCTTTTGGGTTCCGCGTTCTCTTGCTTTTAAGATTGCGAATTTCAGGAGTTCGGTTCCGTAGCCTTTTCTCCAGTGGCCTCTGCGAACTCCGAGCCTGCTGATGTAGAGGGAGTCTGTCTGTTTTTGGATGCAAAGGACGCCGAGGATTTTGCCTTTGTCTTCTAGGACGTAGGATTCGTATTCCTTCGAGCGGTCTCTTTCGTAGTAGAAGCTTAGGCCGAGCTTGTTTCCGTGTTGGTCATAGTCGAATCTGGGGTCGCTGGTTTCGAAGTCTTGTTTGCAGTCATTTTTCTTGATCTGTCTTATGATTATGGCGTGGCACCTTCAACTTTCAGTGGTTTTCTTGGGGTCAAACTGTTAGATATTATTTTATCTGATTATAGCACTATCTATGTTTGGTTTGGGTGTGTCGGTTGCGTAGGAATAGGCGTTCTGCTGAGGAGGATTAGTTGCGGGTTGGGCGTTTGCTGGGTGAGGTGAAGGTGAACATGTGTTTGGATGTGACTGAACGTGTGCGGGTTTGTGCTGATGGAACTCATTCCACCTTTGTGAAAGGGGGCTAAGTGGAACGTTGACGAAGTTTCTAGAGAAACTCGACCAGTCGCTAGGTTATGCAAGGCTGAGAGAATTGGCTGAGTGTGGTTTGATCATAGGAACAGGCTCAGGTTATCTAGTCATAGGCAATGGAATTGATTTCTTTCTGCTTGACACAATCAGGATGTCCAAGATCATTGAAAAGAGCTTTGAACTATCCATCAGGAATATCCATCTGCAACACTACACTTTGGGTTCATTGCTCTGGGGCGTCAAGATAAGACTGTTAAACTTGGTTCATCTCACGACGAGACATCTTGGAAAGCTCAAGCCTTGAAGCATCGCTGTTTCTTCATCGCGATGCTCTCCTCAAAACTTGACCTCATTCCGCTCAGACACATCTTCTGCTGAGACATCTATGGTTGAGTTGTCCGGAGCATAAACAAGTGAGTTCTCACCCCAAACCGAATTACCCTTACACTGTAGTTCTTCTGAGTAATGTTTAAGTGTGTTGTAAACAGTATTGTTTACGGTGGTCTCTTGGCTCAAGTTCAGCTCAGGCTGTCTCAGAAAACGCTTCAGGAAATCGACCGCTGGGTAGCGGAAGGTAGATTCAAAAGCCGAAGCGACGCCATAAAAACCATAATAAGCTTCTACGAAGAAAGAGAGAAAACACGCAAATTCTACGAGATGCTTCTGAAGCACAGCGAAGAGGCAAGGAGGCACCCTGAGTCTCTAGTTTCCGCCGAGGAGTTATAGTGGCCTTCGCCGTACTCCTGCATCCAAAGGCAGCCAAGGAACTGGAAAAAATCGAGCACCAGACCAGAACCAGAATCACAGAAAGACTGAAGGAACTGAAGAACGACCATGTAACAATCGGAAAGGCCTTGAAACATTCCGACTTTTGGAGCTTGAGAGTAGGCGACTACTATACGATCTACGAAATAGACAGAACCAAAAAACAGGTCATCATATTATTCGGTGGACACAGAAAGAAAGTCTACGACGACTTTTCGAAATTACTCTAGAAAAGGAGAAGCCAAACGCCCTACGCCCCAAACTACCTGACGCTTTGACCGTTGCCAAACAAATGAGGTTCTTATGAGCAAGGTGATCGAAGCGAGTTCTACGTCTTGATCTTCTTTATCAGCCAAGCCATTTTCTGCCCGAAGTGCTTGATTGTCTCAATTCCTTCTTTATCTTTGACAACGTCTCCCTTTGACCGCCCGAAAGCCACATTCCAGTACGACGACCCAGGAACAATCATCTCAGAAATCATAAAGAAAAACATAAGCTGAGCAAAAGTGAAATTTTGCCCAGCCCGACGCGCCACAACAATCGGCCCGCCCACCTTGTTTTTCAACGCTTTTCCGCGTGTGCTATAGAATCTGCTGATGAGGCTAGTCATTTGCGGCGTGGCCGCACCAAAATAGACAGGAGTAGCAAGTATGATTCCGTCAGCCTTCTTCATTTTAAGCATGATAGAATCAAAATCGTCTTTGAAGCGGCACTTGCCCGTCTTCACACAGACTCCGCAGCCATCGCAAGGTTCAATCCTCTTTCCCGCCAGGCTTATGAGCTCTGTCCTAAGCCCCTCCTTCCGTATCTCCTCCAACGCAATGCGAGTAAGAATCTCCGTGTTACCTCCCGACCTTCCGCTGCCAACAATGCCAACGACCTTCAATCTAGGCCACCTCAACCACCAGATTCTTCCTCAAAAGATAAAATCTTTATGCCATATTAAACCGCGACCAACGTCCAACACACATCCCTCTTTTCCTGAGGGCGACTCCTCTTATGGCCTCTCCAGATCGTGACTTCGGAAGCGCATATACAAGTACGCTTTCATACTTGTATAGCGATATGCTTGTTCGGTGGAAGTGTTGAGCGAGACAACGACGATAAGAGTTTCAAGGAAAACCTTGGAAACCTTGGAACGCTTGCGGTAGAAACTTGACGTTCAGAGCCTTAATGAAGCAATACGGTTCCTCATCAAAAGACAACGCAAAGAAGCTATTGGCAAAGCCTTCAGCATAGACAAAAATAGGATACGACTATTCACGGAGGAGGATCGCGGTGAAGAGCGTGGTTGACGCTTTCGGGGTGGATTGAAATCTTCGTCGGAAGCGAAAAAGGGAAAAAAGCCAAAGAAATCCTAGAACAGTCTGACGAGATTTACACGCCGGACACTGCCATGGCAGAAGTTGCCCGAAAATACTGCATGGAAGGAGCCGAAGAACGAACTACACAAGCAAGGCTTGAGGTTATAGCCAAGGCGTCAGACATAGTCCCGATAGACATTAAACTCGCTTTAGAAGCAGAGAAATGCTACGCAAGGCTCACGCGAGAAGCAAAGAAAAAAGGCCTCACAACTCCCAGCCTTTCCGACGCCATACCACTAGGCGCGGCCAGAATACTTAAGGCAAGAATCTTAACCGGTGACGAGCATTTCAAGAATTTGCCTGAAACAATATGGATGAAATAGGCAATTCTGTCCTTGCAGAAAGGAAAAATGCTTTTCTTTTGCTAAAATAAATGGGATCTTCACCGTCTTTCACTTTGGGCTGTCGTCTTCTGTTCTTCCAGTTCCTTTACGCGGGTTTCAATGAACTCGGAAATCTTCTTTTCACTGTATTTTCTGGCGTTTGTCTGTCTTTCAAGCTGCTCCTCGATTATCTTCAAAGTTTTGTCCACATCGAAAGGCTTGAGCACATAGGCATCTGCACCTTTGTTCACAGCGTCAACCGCGTTGTGTAGCGACGGATAGCCCGTGACGATTATCTTTACCATTTTGGGAATTGTTTCTTCCATTACTGTGAGCAGCTTCGTCCCTTCCATGTCAGGGAGACGAATGTCTATCAAAGCCAAATTGTAGAATTTAGTCTTGGATTTTCTTATCGCTTCTTTCCCGCTCTCCGCTGTGTCAACGATGTATCCTTTCTCTTCCAGTATCGAGGTTGTGGTTCTTCTTATGCTTTCGTCATCGTCGATAACAAGGATTCTGGCACGTTCACCCAAACTTTTTCGCCTCCCTCTTCTGACTTCAGTTTGGTCGGAAGTGTCGCCTTGAAAGTTGTGCCCACTCCAACCACGCTTTCGACAGAGATGCTGCCTCCGTGGGCCTCCACTATACGCTTGCATATCGGCAAGCCGAATCCCATTCCCTTCGCTTTGGTTGTGAAGAGCGGCGACCAGAGTCTTTTCAGAACCTCCTCCCGCATGCCCGTTCCAGTGTCAGCAAAGGCAAACTCCAAGAAACCGTCCTTTTCTTTACTTGTGATCGTGATCGTTCCGCCCTTAGGCATGGCGTCAATGGCGTTCTTGACGATGTTCACAAAGACTCTTTTTATTTTCTCAGCATCCACTTGGATTCTGGGTATGTTCTCTGTCAGGTCTAATACCTCGACGTTTTTCGGGACATCAATCGATGCCAAAGCTTTTCTCGTAATCGACTTCGGCGTAGTCTCCTTTACTTCCAAGAATATCTCTTTCGAATAATCCAGAAGGTCGTTAATAATCTTGTTAGCATACTCTATGTCCTTATCGATCAGCTCCAGCATTTCCTTCGCCTTGCTGCTCGTTCGCGAACCCAGTTTCATTTTCAAATAGTACGTGGCTCCAGTTATGCCAGTCAACGGGTTCCGCAAGTCATGACCAACCATAGCCGCAACTTCTCCGATGGTAGCAAGTCTTTCAGTTCTGATCAACTTGCTTTGCGCTTCTACAAGCTCTTGGGTTCTCTGTTTCACTTTCAGCTCTAGCTGGTCTGCGTATTCTCGGATCTGGTTCCTCGCCGTGTTCAGTTGCTGAATAAGCTGTGCGTTCTCGATCGCCACTGCGGCTTGATGTATGAAAAGCTCAAGAGGTGCTAGAGACTCCTTTGTAGGCCGTTTACCATCCACTGGGTCATCTATGCTCAGTATTCCCACGATCCGGCCGTCAGCCAAACGGAGCGGAGCGTAAAGCAGGTCTTGCGGGTCCCAGTCGACCATTTCCTCTGGCGAGAGCCTACTTGAAACCGTGCCCTGCGCGAACTTCTTTCTGACCCACGGGTCACTCCACGGAAGATGGTAGAATTCGCCGACCCTGAATCGTTCAAACTCGGGTCCAAATCGTTCACGCCAAACCTGCCCTGGCATCCTGTTCGTCCAAAGGTACTCTCTTTCTTCATCTGTTAGACCGGCAGTCACCATGTCTTCTGGATTTGTTAAATCCATACTTTGGTCCTTGACGGCGCGGATAACCACTCTTTGCCATCCGAGTTGCCTGATTGCCTCAGCGATTTTCTGGAGTCTTTGAGGCAAGTGCGTGGTGTGAATCATTTCTGCAGAGCTGTTCATACACAGGGCTAGTTGACTGTGGCGTTTCTCTATTTCTGCACGTTTCTCCAAGTTGCCAATTGCCGTTGCGGCGTGCGAAGCCAGAATCTCCAGCAGCACGGCGTCTTTCTCATCGAAGGCCCCCAATTCCTTACTTTCCACATCTAAGACGCCTACTACTCCGTCTTCGGTTTCAACGGGGACAGCGATTTCTGATCGAACGCCGGGGATGACACGGACGTAATCCCTGTCTTTTGTTACATCAGGAACTATCACGGGTCTGCGAGTGTTTGCCGCTTTGACGGTTATGCCTTTACCATTCAGAGGCATTCTCAGTTTCGGTTCGCCGTATCCGCGCTTGTCTCCAACCTGGAGACAGCCCTTTTCCACCATCATGAATGCTGCGCTTTCAAAACCCAGAGTCTTTTCGATCGCGTCTAATGTTAGCCTGTAGATTTGCTGCATGTTTTGGGCGCGATTTAACTTTCCACCGTAGTAATTCAATGCCGAGAGTCTTTCTTCCAGCTTCTTTCTCTCCGTGACATCAACTATTTGAGCTATGCTTTGCATCTTGCCACTGCCATCTCGTATAGCCGTTGATGTGATTTCGATGCTTCTTCTCTCGCCATCTTTTCGAACCGCCTTGCATTCGTACCACGACGGTGCTCTCTCTCCTCTTTGCCTTCGCAGACAACTCTCTTGGACCAGCGCCTTGCTTTTATTGTCTAGAAATTTCCTGTAGTCCTTTCCGACAATTTCATCTCTTGGGCGTCCCAAGATGCGGCAGACTTCATTATTGACGTAGGCGATCCTGAAATGATCATCTATTATACTGATGCCGCTCGGCGAATTTTCTACGATGGAACGGAACCGCTTTTCGTTTTGGCGCAGGGCTTTTTCCATCTCTTTCCTTTCCTTTATTTCTCGAATGATTCCTAGGATTCCAACAAATCTACCATGACTGAAGCACGGCATTGACGTTGACTCTGCAACTATGGTTTTGCCAGTTGTTGTTCCGAATTCCAACTCAAACGTGATCGGTTTCCTTTTGAGTGTTTTCATAAGGTTTTTTGCTGAGTTGGGCAGTGTGAAGGCTGGGATGATATTTTTTAGTGTTTTTCCGAGCAGGTTTCTTCGTTTGATCCCTAATAGAGCTTCAGTCCTGCGATTGGCAGCCACCACTTTCCCCTTCGGGTCTAGAATGTAGAAAGCGTCACCTGCGTTTTCGAGCAACCACTCGAAAGCACGAGCAAGGGGCATGCCACTTGGAAGAAATTCGGTCAAGTCTTTGCCATGATCTCGTCGCATTGAACCATCATCCCGTTTGCTTTTTTCGGTTTGTTCTCGTGCAGAAGACTCTGCCTAGTTGCAGTCACATATTCGGTGGACGTCAGCCCTTTGGAGGCGTGCCAGTTGGCGCGTTGGCTCACCTTGGCATGAAGTTGTCTCATGACTGCAATCTCGAAGAAATCGGTTCCAAACCCGAAAATGTTTTCCACTGCGCCTGCAAAAGCTTCGATCTTATTTGGAATTTCACGTTTTTTGATGTTGAAGTTCTTGTCCAAATGGAAATATATGGCTTCTTTTGAAGATTCTCCGAGCGAAGACAGTCCTTCGTTCACGGCTTCAAGGAGGAGTTTTTCGAAGTCACGTTTAAGCACTGGCAATTCCTCAGGGAACAAGTGGTTATCACAGATTTGGAAATCTCTATGCTGAAGCGTATAAATCGGTTATGAACTCCCGATTTAGATTTGAACTATGGCTAGGAATGGTCTCTGGCCTGTCCAGCGCAAGTTGATGCTTGATTCAAGTTTGGTCGAGAATTTCTGTGACGTAGTACCTGGAAAGCTGATTCTGAGTCATTCCAGTTTCCTTTTCTAGCATAGGCAGAACCTTGCGCCACATTTCTCTAATTGCCTTCAACCTTCTGTTGATGTCTCTTAACGACGAGCTCTTTGCATTCATACTCTCTGCAATTAGCGCTTCGTAACTCTCAGGCAACCATTGCAGCTTGTAACTGTAGTGCATTCTCCATTTCGGCGGAGGCAGATACTCTTTGTTCAAAGCGAATATCATTTCAGTCAACAAATCCACGGCGTAATTCAGACAGTAATGTGCAGCCAGCAGGTTACCTCTGTGAATCCACGTCTCCGCAATGCTGCCAATATTTTCCTTTGGCGGACAGCAATACCACTTCAAGTATTCGGCGCACACCGCAATGCGTCTGGTCCAGAAGTTCTGGGGCGATCTCAGTTTCTGTTTGAGCAGTTCCTTGATCTTTCCTTCTGGATCGAAGGCGATTTTGGAGTTTGAGAAGTCCCACTTGTCAGTTTCCCTCCAACGCCTCTTTTTGAAATCTTCCAGAAGATGGACTTCAAGGTCTATGTCAGTCTTGAGGTGTTCTTGTTTGTCTAAGCCTATCTTGCAGACTTGCTTTCTTAGGCGTTCGTCCCTCTTGCTGAGGAAGACTGTGATGTCCAAGTCTGACCATTTGTCAACGAAACCTCTGACCAAGCCACCGAGGAGCACAATGTCTGCCACACCTTTGTAAGTGGCTATTCTTGCGACTGAGCTTTGAGCTATTCTTCTAAATTCCTCTATGTTATTCTGTCCTTTCAGTTTGCTGGGCATCTGCGAATCTTTCCTTTTGAGAGACCTTTTAACTGGGCATGTTCCATTGGATAGTCGAATGAGTTATCTTTTCCGCATCATGTCCTGAGACTCAGTTTTTCATGATTTCAGGCGTATTCTCAATTAGAATCTCAAATTCATAAAGTCTATTTGAATTGGAGACCAGTTAAAGTTTCGAAGTGATAGGTGAGTCCCTGTTTGAAGATAGAATCAGTTGTGATTGTCGTGCTTACAATCTGCATATTCATGTCGTTCTACCTAACGTTCCTATCATTTCAGACAGTCGACGACACGCTGAGGAAGCAAATCGTCACTCTCGCCGCATCTTCACTGATAACTGGCGTAGTGATGTTTGCAACTCTGACTATCTACCTGGGCATTAAGAAGACCCTTTCAAGGGTTGAAGACCAGCTCGGCGGTTTCGAAGAAACAACGGTGCATGAAGAGGGCTCGCAGGGTTCAAAGTAATGTGAAGATCATGTGCGTTTTTAAGGGTGGTAGTTACTGTTGGACTAATGCCCATGCAACATCTGCAGATAAAGGCGAATTGAGTAAAACTAGGCAATATTATGTGTGCCATGGGATGTTTCGTTTGAATATGAATTTTTGTGCCATAAACTTTTTGTTTTCAAGGTACATATTCTATTATAGAGCAAGCATGCTACTAAACAATGAAAAAGGGGGTAAAAATGAGAGAAAACCCAAGGGTAAACAGGAGCATGAACGCTTTACCCTCCTTGCGGGGGGGGGACGGTACAAAACTTTTGAGAAGGTTTTTCTTGAAGCCTTAGATGAAGGCTTGTCATGTTTAGGCGAATCAGGCAAGCAGGCAGTTTATTTTCGTCTTGAAAAACGTTTTGCAATCAGCAAATGCGAAATACCTTTCAGGGTTGAAGATTTTGTGGACGCGTTGGAGAAAATTTTTGGTCCTGGAGCGAGGCTTCTTGAAGTTCAAATTATGAAAAGTCTGTACAGAAAGATTGGAAAACCCTTAGGATGGAATGAGAAGCTGCAAGACCTTGTGTTTACTGAGTATGTGACTGCTGCGAGAAGAAGCTTCAAATGGAAAGAAAAAGCGGAATCGAAAGCTGGGGAAAGACCCCGTTATAAACTTTAATCTGTAACAGGAAGCTAAGCTTTTTTCAGGATTTCGTTAACATACACTTCTCAGGTTCAGTGTTTGCGTTATGAGGCTTATGCTTTTAGCATATTCCAGAAAGGCTATGCGTAGGGTTTCGCCTTCACCCCTTCCTTACTCGGCAATTTTTAAAGGAAAGTTTCATTAAAGCGTAGTTTCAGAATTTCTTTTGTTTTTCTCGCTTTACATAGTTGACGGTGTTGTTGAATTTGCCCATCTTTCAGCAGAACATTAACGCGGAATTATACTAGTGGCTTCTGCGTGAGCTAAAAAGGCGTGAGGCTCGTGCGCACAACAACATACAGATCTCATTCCACTCGTGGCATAGCAAGAGTTATTATGGGCACAATGAGGTCGCTGACAAGAACCTGTACCAGAGTGCCCAGATAGACGTCGAGAATGAAGGCCACTGCAAGGCACATGACCTTGTACTTGGACAGGAAGTCCATGAATTCTGCCCACAATCCCTTACGAGCAGGCGGAGGCGGGGCAGGCTTCGGTTCCAAAGCACTTCGGATTTTTCGCAACTCTTCCAATATTTCGTCATCCTTAGCCAAAACAACCACCAACATTCCTTTTTCGTCATTAATCTCTATAATACTCATGGTGTTGGTGGGCCGGGCCGGATTTGAACCGGCGACCTTTCGGTTATCAGCCGAACGCTCCAGCCAAGCTGAGCTACCGGCCCTCAGCGGCATCAGATAGTATAAATCATCAACCGTTTTTAAGGATTTTCGGAACACTTTTAATTGCTTCTGGGCTACTCTCTTGTTTGGGCCCGTAGCCTAGCACGGATTAAGGCGTCGGCCTTCGAAGCCGAAGACCAAGGGTTCAAATCCCTTCGGGCCCGCTAACGCTTTTCTGGGACCTAGGTTGTGCACGTCTGGCAATAGTTTCATTTGCAGGCCATGAAAATGCGTTTGAAGACTGTTCGTTGGTGGACCGAGCGGGATTGGCACCCAAAAGGGTTCAAGTCCAACCTGCGTGCCCTTTGTTGCCAATGAACTAGAAGGATAAACCTTACTAGCTTGTGCTATTTTGAGATATGGGTCTACGAGGAGGATAGCAAACCATGGACTGGCGCGAGCAATTAATGGTGAGGACACTGCGCTTTGTTCAGAGATTACATTTATTCGGGTTAATGCCATTCAAGGCACCAACACGTCCATTCACTGACTGTTTTGGAGGTCTAGAGAAGACTGAGGCCGTTAGACAAATCTTCGGCGAAAGAACAGAGGAGGTGCTGCGCAATCTACGGGTAGAGTTTACTTGGATGAGGGGTACACGAGAGTCAGCAACGTAGATGGCCATCTTATGGTCAGTTCCTACTACGTGAACAATGGCGATAAGGTTGACGTATATCTAGACCTGATCCATGAATTAGTGCACGTGAAGCAGTTCATAGAGGGAAAAGAGCTCTTCGACAGCGATTATAGTTACGCCGAGAGACCTACGGAAGTTCAAGCTTATCAACATGCAGTAGAAGAGGCGAGGAGACTGGGATTGAGTGATGAGAGAATCTGTAAGTACCTCAAGACAGAATGGATGAGCAATGAGAATCTTAAACAGCTAGCAAGGGTTCTGAAGGTCAGATGCCCCCATTAGGTCAGGCGCGCGTTATTGTTTCCATACCTGAATGGGAGTGGACCGGGCGGGATTTGAACCCGCGACTTCCGCATTGCGAATGCGGCGTTCATACCAAGCTGAACTACCGGCCCTGTGTTCGGAAAAGAGGATGCGTTAGGAATAAAGAGCTTACGGTTTCACTTCTGGCGTGCACGTGTTTCTAGATTAAACAGCAACTTTGTTACACGCATCTGACCGATTTTACGTCAGAAGTGCAATGATTGTTGAATGCTTGGTAAGACCTTAAGTATTGGGCTTGCCAATGTAGGTTTGTGGTTTCTGTGGCCAAGTTGAAGGTTTACCTTCACAGCCTTGAAATTCCAACAGTCGGCTTCGTTGACAAAGAAGGAGCAATGCATGCCTGTGCTCAAGCCCAAAAGACCGCATTCGAAAGGCTAGGGAGCTTCTCCAGTCTCTTCGGAAACCGCTATTTGAATGGGGAGGAAAGAGAGGTCTTAATGCGTGTCGAGGATTTTTGCAGAAGCAATAGTTTAGAGTTTGAGATTGTCGATGTTGGCCAAATGAGTTTCCTGTCAAGGTTGAGGTTGAGAATAAGGGGACTTAAGACTCCAAGCGTTTGCTGTGGAGAAAGGGTGCTTAAGGGGCTTCCTACTGAAGAGAGTCTTGGACGGCTTTTGAAACCAGTTTGAAATGTTAGTTCAAGTCTGAAGTTTCGCTGACTTTCACCGGAAGGTTCATGAAGGCGATTCAGCCTCAGGGAATGGGCAGTACAAGAGCTATTCATTTCAGCTACTGCCAAAAGCATGAAGGAGCTATTTGGAGATAGCTACGTAGATTTTCTTGTCGTCGAGCTGACATTCGTGCCAATCTGCTTTGGCATCCTCGCGTTTGCTGTGCAGGCTGACTTTCTTGGTGCGGACAAGTTCCTGCATTTCCTCAACGTATGGTTGCAGCAGCGTTATGCTTTCGTCCTCGAGTTCTGCGATGTGGATGGCGTTTAGGATGTCGGTCGGCATGTACCCCAGCTCCTTCCTTAAGGCTTGGACTCTGCGGGCTAGGTCTCGCATCAGGCCTTCGCCGAGAAGTCCCTCGTCACGTTGAACGTTCAAGAAGACTTGCACGTCGCCTTCGGAGGCTGATGTCCACCCTTCTTGGGAAGCGTATTCTGGAGCCTTCTGCAGGTATTCCGCGGTTTTGACGTTCGCCAGTTCAAGGAACAACTCTTCAGCATTCTTCAGGGCTGTGCAGATTTTTTCTGGAGCGACGACGGTCATCTTGTTTAGGGGCCAGCGTCTCTTCAGCTTGGCGGATTGTCTGGCTGAATAGACCAGTGAGACTGTTTTGAACAGTGTTTGGAAGTCCTCCTCCAGAGTCGGGTTTCGCATTTTCTTGTCAGGTTTCGGCCAGCTTTCAAGGTTCACTGTTTCTGGAAGTGTCTGGTCGAGTTTTCGGTAGACTTTCTGGTACAGTGCCTCGCTTAGATAGGGCGTTGTCGGGTTGAACAGGAGTGTCGCCGTTTTCAAAACCTGCCACAGCGTCGCATATACTGCGAGTCTTCTGCCTAGAGTTTCCGGGTTGTCTGTCCACAGTTCCTTGCGGATCATGGGCACGTAAAGCCTGCTCAGGGTTTCTATGACGAAGTCTTCCAGTGCTGCGAGGGCGAAGTTGAATTCGCATGTTTCCAGTTTAGCAGTGTACTCTTCTGTTGTTGCTTGGAGTTTTGACAGCAGCCAGAGGTCAGGTGGTTTGAGCTGTTTTTCTTTTCTTGCCCATTCGAGTGTGTGTTTTTGTGGGTTGAAGTTGTCGTATTCGGAGTTCTGCATGAAGAACCTGCTGAGATGGTACAGTGTGGAGAGAACTTGGTACGGGCGGCGGCTGAGTTCTTGGGGGTCGAAGTTGTTGGCGTCTATGGGTGAGCATTTTCTGAGCATGTAGAATCTGCAGATGTCCGCGCTGTATTTTTCAAGTATCTTGCCCGCTTCCAGCACGTTTCCGAGGCTTTTGCTCATTTTTCTGCCTTTCGCGTCTTGGGTTAGCCCTTGGAACAGGAATGCCTTGTACGGCGATTCTGCTTTTCCAGTCAGTATAACGTGTTCCAGCAGAAGCGAGTTTGCCCATCCTCTTGTCTGGTCCATCGCTTCCGTGAGATAGTCTACGGGCACGTATTTTTTGAATTCTTCGTCTGTGAATCTGGCGTAAGGCGAGGCCCCGCTGTTGTGCCAAGTATCGAGCACGAAGTCTTCTCGGTGCATTGTTCCTCCACATTTTTCGCATTTGAATGTGACTCGGTCAACCCACGGCTTGTGCAGTTCGAAATGGCCCTGTGGCTTCTCTACGGCTTTTTCAAGCAGTTCCTTTTTGGTTGCTACCATGGTTTTTGCTTCGCATTTTTCGCATTTCCAAACTGGCAGCGGTGTTCCCCAGACACGTTCTCTTGATATGCACCATGGTTTTCCTTCTTTTAGGAAGGATATGAATCGGTTTTTGGGGCTTTCGTAGAAGTAGCTTACGCTTTCCGCGGCTTCAACCACTTTCTTGTTTATCTTGTCTGTTCTCAGGAAGTATTCTTTTCTTGCAAGCCAGACAAGCTTGTGGTGCGAGCGCCAGCATGTTGGATATTCATGTTTGGCAGTTTTCACATCGACCAGCAGGCCTCTCTTCCGGAGTTCTTCAACGACCATGTTGTCTGCGTCTCTTGCAAACACGCCTTTGAAGGCGCCTGCGTCGTCTGTGAATTTGACCTCGTCGTCGAAGGGTGCAAAGATTGGGACACCTCTCTTTTGCGCTGCGAAGAAGTCTTCTTCTCCGTTTCCGGGTGACTGGTGCACGACTCCTGTGGCTGTGTCTATGTCTACGAAGTCTTCCAGGACGACTTTGTGTACGAGCAGGTGTTTCTTTTCGAGTTCTGCCTGTTTCGGGACAAGGTCTTTGAAGGGAAAGTCGTATCTTGTTCCATCTAGGCTTTTTCCCGTGACGGTTTCGGTTACTTCATATTTTGTTATGCCCAGTTCCTGCATGACGGGTTCGACGCGTTGCTTGGCGAGTATCCATTTTTCCCCGCCGACTTTAACTTTGGCGTATTCTGCTTCAGGGTGTACTGCGAGCATGGTATCAGTGATGAGGGTGAAAGGCATCGTTGTCCATACGAGGAAATATTCGTCTTGTTTGTCGGCGAGTTTGAATTTGAAGTATAGGCTTGGGTCTTCCACGATCTTGTATGAATCTTCGTAGCCCACTTCGGCGCTGCTCAGGCTTGTTTGGCAGCCAGGGCAGTACGCGACTACGTAGTGTCCTTCTTCGAGGAGCCCTTGTTCCCATGCGCGTTTGAGATATTGCCATTCTCTTTCTATGTACTCGTCCTTGTAGGTCCAGTAGGCTTTTTCATGGTCGATGAAGATGCCGAGTTTATTGTCGGCTTCCACCCATGCCTTTTGGTATTTCATTATGGCTTTCTTACATTCTTCTATGAAGCGTTCTTCGCCTATTCTTTCGAGGAGTTCCCGCTTGTTTTTCACGCCCAGCTGCTTTTCAACTTCCAACTCCACTGGCAGTCCTTGGCAGTCCCATCCTGCCCAGAAGGGTATGTAGTAGCCTTGCATGGTCTTCCATCTGTATCTGAGGTCTTTCATGACTCGGCCTCTGGTGTGGCCGACGTGTGGTATGCCGTTGAGCGTTGGCGGTCCTTCTACGAAGCCTAAGACGCCGACGTTGTTTTTCTCTCTAGACTGGGCTAGTTTCTGCTGTGTTTGGTTTTGCTGCCAGAATTGGCGTGTTTCTTTTTCAAGTTCAAGCGGGCGATAATCTGTCGTGAGGGTTGTTTCAGAATTAGTTTTGAATTTGGCGGTCACCTTGCATCACATTGCACCCGCAAATACATCAACATAGCCCAAGCACCATATAACCTTTTTGAATCAGGGTTCTGTGAAGTCTTAGGTTGATGCTTCTCACTGTAAAAGTCGGTTGACGATTTAGCTCTTGCAAGCTCGTTTATCACCTATAAAATGGTTCACAGTGCCCAATAGATTGAAAATTAATAAGTATGTATATGGCAATTTTGAATCAATGAATTGGGTTATTATCGGATTGTCATTTACGACATTCTTGTCAACATTGATAGGCGGGACTTTTGCGATAAGATTCAAGAAAGCCCTGCCTTACTTTTTTGCTTTCGCTTCGGGAAGCTTGATTGCAGTTACGTTCTTTGATATTCTGCCAGAAAGCTTGGAAATTTCTGGTTCTGTCAATCTGCCCATAAGATACGTAATGATTACTGTCGTGGCATCTTTCCTGTTCTATAGTCTTCTGGAAAAGTACTTCTTAGTTCATCATCATAAAGAAAGCGAAGAGCATGGGCACATAATGGGTCCAATAGGAGCTGGAAGCTTAGTTGTTCATAGTTTCTTAGACGGGGTAGCAATAGGAGCAGCATACCAAATCAATCCATCAGTCGGTCTAGTAGTTGCTCTAGCTGTAATATTTCATGACTTCACAGACGGGATAAACACAGTTACATTAATGTTAAAGAACAAACAACACGTTAAAAATGCTACAATATTCCTAGTAATGGATGCAATAGCTCCAGTCTTGGGAATCACTTCTACATCATCTATTAGCATAGGTCAAACAGTTCTTTCTCTGATACTTGCAGCATTCGCGGGAGAGTTCATATACATTGGAGCTGTCAACCTATTGCCAGAAACATATAAGTATCCAAACTGGAGAACAGTTTTGACTACAGGTTTGGGTATTTTGTTGATTTTAGCACTTACCTCAATAATCTAAGAAGATAGAAGAATGAACAAATCAAAAGGAAACCAGATTCAACGTCAGTTCTTTGACTCATCATGGTGATTTGTGAGAAACCAATGCGAGCCGAGATACGAGACAGTATTTTATGTCCAGACTTGTTCAAATAGGCATATGTCATGCAACAATGATGACTTGGTCGCGATGTTGTCGGTGGTCGAAATAGGCGCGTCTGGCAGATCAATACCTCCATCCGCTCTGATATAGATTTTCTGCAACGTTCCATCAGGCGCTTTGACTGGTCGAACGCATACTAATATTCTAGTTCCAACTAAGAGCCGGAATGAGGCTATTACTATGCTTCACTTTTCGCTCATTTTGCATCAGGACACCATAAACATCTAAAGCGTTATGACACTCCTGCAGATTAAGCACAAGATAAGAAATGTTACAATGGTATTTTTTTACCATCGAAATCGCGCTTTGAGAACCCAAACTCTATCTTCACTTCCTTCAACTGCTGACCGCTAAACACTGGCCCGTCTCTGCATACGCGGTACTTGCCTATCACGCAGCTTCCGCATAAGCCAATGGCGCACCGCATCAGACGTTCAAGACTTGCCTCGAATCTCACATTGTGTGCTTCAGCCAGTTCGAAGACCTTCACTATCATCGGCTCAGGTCCGCAAGTGTAAATCATGTCGAACCTTTCCTTAGCCAACAACTTCTCCAACGGTTGTGTGCACAGGCCCGTGATTCCGCAACTGCCATCCTCAGTAGTTGCCACAAGCTGCCTATTCCTTCCAATGAGCATTTTCTTCAACCCGTCCATAAACAGCAGTTCATCCCCGGTCTTCGCGCCCATTACAAAAACCAGCCTCTCCACGTCAGGCAACAATCTCTTGACAAGAAACCACAACGGGGCCATGCCCGTGCCCCCGCCCACCATCAGAATCTTTCCCTTCTTCTCGGTGAAACTGTTGCCGAGCGGACCTCGCACGCCCACAATGTCTCCAACCCCCATTCTGTGCAGGGCCTCAGTCGCTTCACCCACCTTCTTAACCGTTACAGAAACCGTTCCATCTTCACCTACGTCCAATATGCTCAGCGGAATCTCATCAACACTAGGAATCCAAAGCATTAAAAACTGGCCAGGCCTAGCGTTTGCACATTCCCTGTCTTTGAACTTGAAAGTCTTCACAGTGGAGCTTTCGCTCTTGACGCTTAGGATGCTCGTAGTTCTCAGCTTGTTAGCTGCGATGCGATAAGCCGGCAATCTCGTTCACACTCCTGAAGCCTTTCTTCTTCAAATAGGCATCTACGCCTTTGGCAACAGACCTGAACACGTTTGGTCCCTTCAACGCGATGGCTGTGCCAATCTGTACAGCTGACGCTCCAGCAAGCAAGAACTCCACCGCATCAAGCCAGCCTGTGACACCACCGCAACCTACAATCGGCACCTTAACGCGCTCGTAAATATCATAAACGCATCGGAGGGCTATCGGCTTCACCGCGGGACCCGACAGTCCGCCTCTCTTGTTGCTTAGAATGGGCATTGCCGTTTCCACATCTATTGCCATAGCCCTAACCGTGTTTACTGCCGTGATCCCGTCTGCGCCAGCCCTAACTGCAGCCTCAGCAATCTCCACTATATCAGTGACGTTTGGCGACAACTTGACGAAAACAGGCCTATCCACAACCGCCTTAACCTTCCCCACGACTTCAGCCAAAACCTCAGGGCTCTCCCCAATCTCTGAGCCAGTTTCCTTCACGTGCGGACACGAAACATTCAACTCCACCGCATCGGCACCCGCGCCCACCGCTTTCTTGGCAACAGTTGCGTACTCCTCAGCTGAAAAACCGTAGACGCTCACAATCAGCGGAACACCCAGCCTCTTCATTTCACGAATCTCACCCACAAACTCACCTATGCCAGGGTTCGGGAGCCCGACAGCATTGATTAAGCCGAAATCTGCCTGAACAACTGTTGGATTCGCGTAACCCTTCCGCGACTTCAAACCAACAGACTTCGTGACAACCGCACCTGCTCCGCCCTCAACAATGCTGCTTAACGTTTCAGCGGAGTAGCCCAGAATCCCAGAAGCCAGCATCGTCGGGTTGTCAAGCCTCAAACCAGCCAGATTCACCTTCAAGCGATCCGTTCCCAAAGACCTTTTCACCGCCAAAGCTCTCAGTAAGGGTTGTAACTCTATCAAAATAAGGTTTGTTTATCATGAATGAAATATGGGTTAAATGTGGGTGCTGAATACGCCCGTTTCAAGGCGGTCTATGGTTTGGCTGGTTCTTGCTTCTGCATGTAGGTCCAGATTGCCAGCACAATGCCGATCACGCCTATGATTCCGACTAGACCGTAGAAGTACCAACCATTGCCTGTGCCGTAGCTTACACCGAAGTCGTAACTACCGGAATATCGCACCGCGCCGAGTATTATAGCGATTATGATCAGCAATATGCCGCCGTAAAGCATCATCTTGTTCAAGTTTTCACCTCGCCTCCTTTAGGACTTTTCATAAATAGGACAATAACTTGTCGCTTAGACTATTTAATACCTTCCATGGCCAGAGCACGAAAAAGGATTCTTGAGTTAGGCAAGGCAGCAGGCAACACCTATTTTTCCCATCAACTTGATGAAACACGAAGACAACGAGACATGAGCTTCAGCCGGGAAGATTCGGTGCGATATCTTAGTGAACTACCCTACCCTGAAGGATAGGGCTTCAAGGCTCAAACGGCTTTCTTTCCATTTGATAACCTTCGCCAAGCTCACGTTGGCACTACTCCTTCCCAAAGGTCGGAGATACTTCCTGAGGATGTTCACAGCGCCGTTGACGTCTGCATTTATATGCAGTCCACATTTGCTGCAAACGTATAATCCTCTTGTTTTCCGATTTCTTTTTCGGATTTCGCCACATCTGCAACACGTTTTGGACGTGGCTTTCTCGTTCACCTGCACTAACAGTATGCCCTCTCTACGCAACTTGTATTCGAGGGTTGCAGTGAACTGACTGAAACTCCAAGCATGATTCTTCTGGTTGTTCACTCGCCCCCAACTTCGTGCCCTAACAAGTTTCTCAGGCTTCTTAGTGTCCGACCTCAACTTACGAATATTATGCAAATCGCCCGCAACAACGACGTTCACGTTAGACCTCACACAGTCATCCACAATAGCCTTCGTCTGTGCATGAAGAACATGCTTAATTTGTCTTGCCCGTTTCCTTGCTAACTGTGATAGTCGTTTGCTCCATTCTTTCTTTCCATGGCTTTGCTTTTTCACTATGCTTTGAGCTCGCCCTATTTCCTTGTTGAAGTACCGTTGAATTGACAATAAGTCTCTGCCCGTGTAAATCCTCGCTTCGCCATCTTCCTTCACAGTCGTCGCAGTATGGATTACGCCTAAATCAACACCCATAACTTGCCCGTCTTGTTTCAACGGCGGGTCTTCAACGCGATAAACAATGTAGGCGAAACCACTTTTCACTTCAACCCTCGCAATGTTTTCGTGAGTTAGTTCTATTTTTGGCTGAAGCTGAAAATCTAGGTGAAGATACACGCCTCTTTTAAGGGCTAACTGCATTTGGCATTTTTCGATTTTAACGGCGTATCTGGTGAAGGTTATACTGCTTATGCTGTTTTTCTTTCTGAACATCGGAGGATTCGCGGTAGCATCTATCTTCCTTAGCTGAAACCATGAGCGGTACGCTTCCGCAAGTTTATGCAACACTGCCTGCGCCGTGTGACTGTGAACTTTTCGGCACCAAAAATCGTCTTTGAACACCCGCTGCAACTCGTAGTAATCGGGGATTTTCCCTGTTTTCTCCCATTGCTCACGGCAATAATAATTAGCCTTATTCCAGATTTTGGTGCAAACATTCCCCACTTCTTTTAGTTCAGAATGTTCTGGAATCTTGGCTTTAGCCGTAAAATACATAATCGGACGTTCGCTATAAACGATATAAGTGTTGCGACTTTCATCCCCAACCTGGAGGATGGGAACTTCTTGCCAATAAGGTTAAACACAAGCCCTAGGATTAGTAACTGCTGAGGGCCATAACATGAAAGCAGCAATAATCGAATGTCCATTCGGCATACTGGCGTTCAACGAAGAAAACCAGATAGCAGAAAAAGTGCTCTTTCCGAAGAATCCTCAAGCAGCAGCCAGTGTCCTTGTGAAGATTGAAGCAGGGAAAATGGCGGGTGAAGTCGCCGACTTGGTCAACCTGCTTCGAAAGAGAGGTTATGACACTTTCACCTTTGAAAATTCGAGTCTCGCCAAGGAAGTTGAACAGAGGCTGAACGTCAACGTGGAAACCTCAAAGCCTTCAAAAGCAGGTGAGA
>Ga0315282_10000340_pt1 | contig 93860 bp, 85 predicted proteins | sample YL17G07_20_MG_FD_203693 | JGI IMG/M metagenome (GOLD analysis project Ga0315282, IMG submission 203693) | Sediment microbial communities from Yellowstone Lake, YNP, Wyoming, USA - YL17G07_20 | ecosystem: Environmental > Aquatic > Freshwater > Lake > Sediment | place: USA: Wyoming | collected...
AGAGCCGCATGGAATGATTTTATCCACGGGTCCGACTGGTTCTGGTAAAACCACGACTTTGTATACAATATTGCATATTCTGAACCGTCCCGAAGTCAATATTTCAACCGTGGAAGACCCAATTGAATATGATATCAAACGTATCAACCAAATTCAGGTTAATCCAAAAATTGGTCTTAATTTCGCCGAAGGCTTAAGAAGCCTACTCCGTCAAGACCCAGATATTTTAATGGTGGGTGAAATTCGTGATAAAGAAACAGCCGAAATGGCGGTTCATTCGGCTTTAACCGGGCATTTACTTTTAAGTACCTTGCACACTAACGACGCGGCGACTGCTATCCCTAGGCTTTTAGATATTGGTGTGGAGCCATTTTTATTAGCCTCAACCCTTAATATCGTTATCGCCCAAAGATTAGTGAGAAAAATCTGTACTAATTGTGTTTCCTCTCTCAAACGATCAGAGGAGGATAAAAAAAGATTAGAACAGGAAATTAGGGGGATAACGAAAGAAAATATTGCGCTACCAACCCAACTTTATACTGGCAAAGGCTGTGATACTTGTGGCGGCTCTGGTTATAAGGGCAGAATTGGCATTTTCGAGATTTTAAAAGTTAGTCCCCAAATTCAGAACTTAATCATTAGTCGAGCTTCAGCCGAAAAGATTAAAGTGCGGGCTTTAGAAGAAAAGATGAATACATTACTCGAAGATGGATTTAGGAAAGTAGAAGGTGGCCTGACGACGATTGAGGAAGTGTTGCGGGTGACGAGAGAATAGAGGGAAAATTAACCCAATTAGAAATTAAGCGACGGAAGGAGCACGTTTGCCTTTTTATAGCTACATTGCCGCGGAAAATAACGGCAATTTGAAAAAGGGAGAAATGGAGGCTTTAGATCGCGAGACAGTGATTGATTATCTAAAATCAGAAAATTTATTAGTCGTCTCGGTCAAAGAACAAAAATCACGCTTTCAAAAAAGCGCTCTTTTTGGAAAGAAACTTTCATATCTTGATAAAATCAATTTTGCCGAAAATTTAGGGACAATGATTAAGGCGGGTGTAAATTTGAGCGAGGCGTTAAGTGTTTTAGCAGAGGAATCAGAAAATCCGCGTTTTAAAATTATTTTAGGGGATTTGAAATTCGCGGTGGAAAATGGCCAACCTTTAAGCGAAGGTCTTAAAAACTATCAGGATGATTTTAACGAAATCTTTATTAATATGATCAAGGCTGGTGAGGCTTCAGGAAAAATTGAAGAATCTTTAAAGAGACTTTCTGTGCAGCTTAAAAAAGAATATTCGCTCATTGCTAAAATCAAAGGCGCTTTGATTTACCCCTTTGTTTTAATTGGCGGAGTTGTTGGCGTCTTAATTTTAATTATTACTTTTGTGGTCCCAAAATTGGCGGCCGTATTTTCCGGCTCTAGCTATAGATTGCCATTTACAACTAAAGTTCTTTTCGCCCTCTCATCAGTTGCCTCGCGGAGCCCGATTTTAACTATCGTAATCCTCGTGATAATCATTATCGGAGCCGGTTTGATTTTAAGAATTTCTCGAGTGAAAAAATTCTTTTCGAATCTCTTGTTTCGAATACCGATCACTTCAAAATTATTTCGCCAAATTGAAATCGTCAGATTCTGCCGCACAACAGGCGAACTTTTAGCCAGTGGGATTCCGATCGCTAAAACGCTTGAAATAACTGCTTCGGGGATGAGTTTAGTGCGTTATCAGAAATTGATTTCCGAGGCAAAAGAAAAAATTATTAAAGGTGTCTCCTTGGCCAATGCCTTTCGTGGCAAAGAAGAATATTTTTCCGGACTTTTAATCTCAGTGATTAATGTCGGTGAAAAAACCGGCAATTTAGCCGAACTTTTAATTAACTTAGCTGATTTTTATGAAGAACAAACAGATAATGCCTTAAAATCTTTGACGAGCCTAATTGAGCCAATATTATTAGTAATTGTGGGACTATTAATCGGCGGCATGGCCATTTCTGTTGTCGTGCCGATTTATCAACTTATCGGCACGTTCTAAAAAAATGCAACAATTCAAAATTAAAAATTAAAAATGAAAAATTGTGGAAGCAATCATTATAAATAATAGCTCAATACCAAAATTTTGAGATTTGAGCTTTGAGATTTGCATTATGAACAAAGCAGTCACCCTAATTGAACTACTAATTGTTATCTCTGTGATGTTGATTTTAACGGGGCTGGCGGTTTTTAATCTTCGATCAATTGGAGGGGCTGCCAATATCGACCAGGCAAAAACTACGGTGGTAGCAGCCTTGAGAGAAGCCCAAACAAATTCGCGAGCAGTGATTGATGATCAAAGTTGGGGCGTGCATTTTGAAACAAATAAAATCATTATTTTTGCCTCAAATGGGAGTGGTTTTAATCCGGATGATAGTCAGAACAAATTAAAATTATTGGGCAATAATATTACTGGCAATGCGGTTCTTGTTGACGGCGGTAATGATATTTTATTTATAAAAAGAACCGGTATAACTGATCAACCGGGAGTTATTAACCTTTCTGATGGTAGCGGCACTCAACAGATTGTTATAAATAGCCAAGGAAGTATTAATTACTGATGAATAAACTGCGAGGACAATTATTAATTGAAACCATTATTAGCTTAGGAGTTTTAGCCGTTATTCTAGTGGCGATAACCCCTCTTTTTATGGTCGGAACAAAAGGCCCAGAGGAGGCTTGGAAAAAAGAAGCGGCCGAGAATTTAGCCAAAGAATCCTTTGCCGGCATTAAAGCGCTGAAAGAGGAAGATTGGAATAATATTTACCGTCCTTTAGGCACGGCCAACAAAGGCGAAAATAATCCTTACCACCTGGCGACAGGGGCTGGCGAATGGGTTCTGGCTGCTGGTAGCCAAACAGTTGCTCTTAATGGGACCAATTTTAACATTTCGATCATCATCAATAATATTTCTCGGACCGGTCTAAACGGCGCTGGCGAAATTGAACAAGTTTTTAATCCAGCTCGTGAAGACCCAAGCACCCAAAAAGTCACAATTGAGGCTTCTTGGGAGAATCGCCCCCCGATGAAGCTCGAGGAGTATCTTGGCAGATGGCAAAATGATATTTGGGAACAAACAGATTGGTATGGTGGCGCGGGACAAGTCAATTGGTCGCCCGGCTCGAATAAATTTTTTTCCAGTAGCCAGATTGATAACACGACCGCTAGTGTTATCAAACTTGCTAAAACTGGATCGGTTCCCTACGGCAATGGCTTTATCGTTAATGTACCAACCATTCTTTATCGATTAAATAGTGTGACAAGAAGAACTTCTATGCGATTTACAGCTCAAAAAACTGGCAGCGTCAATCAGGTGAGAGTTTATATCAGCCGAGCGAACAATTCTGCCAATGTGACTTATCGATACGGTCTTCAATCTAATTCTGGCAGTCAGCCTTCAGGGACTTGGCTGGCTTTTGGCACCGTCCCAACCAATACAACAGGCTGGTTAACAGTCAATCTAGGTAGTTCAGCACCGCTGGTTGCCGGCCAAATTTATCATCTTGTGGTTCAATTCGATTCTGGTCAGCAACCAAGTAATAGCCGGTATATCGAAATTCGTGCCAGTTCGCCATTAAATAATCTTTATCCTTTAAATGGTAAGGCCGATCCAAACGCCAATTCGTTAACTTATGCCGGTACTTGGCAAAGTGCCAATTATCAGCCACTTTATCTTTTAAGATTTAGCGACGGAACTTTCGAAGGTAATCCTTATGATAATTCAGCAATTAGCCGTATATATCAGAATAATATCGAAGGAGAAAAATTTACCCTTACGAGTGAGGAAAAATTGACCGGCGTGAGCTTATATGTCGGAAAAAACCGGTCGACGAATCCAGCCGATTCCTTATATGTAAAATTTACTGACCTAAACGATAATTCAATACTTTTAGATGAGCAGTTTGTCGCCCCAACTGATGTCTCGACCACTCTTGGCTGGAAGACTCATAATTTTGCTAGTACAATTACTCTTTCGGCCAATCACACTTTTAGCCTCGAGTTTTATTCAACCGGTTCAAATAATAAGGACTATTACAATGTTTTAGACATTTCTACCCCCAACAATGCCGAATACATAGGCTTGACCTGGGCCGGCACTGATGCAGTCGCCACAAGATCAACTGGCGGCAATCCATTTACAGATCTAACTTTTGTTGATTTGGTTTATCAGCTTTTGCTCGTAGGCGGCTCATCGTATGCCCAACAGGGAGAATTAATTTCCTCGAGCTTTAATTTGGCTAACATTGCTGGCAACGGTTTCAATAAAATTTCTTGGCAAGGCACGACTCCTTCTGGTACGACAATTAAATTTAAACTCGCAGCAAACAAAGATAATGTCACCTGGAATTTTGTCGGACCGAATGGCACTGAAGCCGCCAACGATAACTATACTTTTTCGACGGGTGAAAATATTTGGCAAGGGTTCGCGATTGATCCGCCAATGCCGCCTTCAACTGGACCGAATTATTATTTAAGATATAAAGTCATTTTAGAAAGTAAGGGCACAAATACCCCGACGCTTGATTGGGTAAGAATTAATTGGGCCAAGTAAGTACGCAGTACGAAGAAAAAAGAAAAAAGAAATGAGAAATTAGAAATGAGAAATGAAAATAAATTTTAAATCTAAATCTGGCATGACTTTAGTAGAGCTGATGGTTTATCTGGCAATAACCATGATCGTTTCCGTTTTAATAATTGAATTAACTTCGAGAATGCTCCAAGCTAAAACGCAAAATACGGGTAGCGGCGAAGTAGCTTATAATGCCACTTTAATACTGGACCGATTAACTTACGAGATTTCTAACGCGAGTGCTGTCACTGGAGAATATCCCGCTGACACCTTGAATCTTATCGTTAATGGGACGCCCGCAAACTTTGAATTAAGTAATAATCAAATACTTTATCAAGGCGAGGCCTTAAGTAACAATTTAGTGGAAATTAGTCATGTTAGCCCAGACACTTTTATTTTTGATCGGCTCTCAAACGGCAATGCCGAATCTATCAAATTGAAATTCAAAGTTAAATTTAAAAATTCAAATTTTAGCCGTGATTATGAAACTTCAATTTTTGTGGGCGGTAAGTAGGAATTAATGATGAAAAAAAATAAATTTCAAGGTCAAACAATGCTCTTAGCCGTCATGATTGTGGCTGTAACTTCGATTGCCATCGGCGTGTCAATAGCAGTCGTTACTTCTTCGGGAGCAAACGATTCGATAAAAAACAAAGATTCAGCAGTCGCGAAAACTTTGGCAGAAACATGCTTGGAAGATAATTTAATGAAAATGTCTCGAGGAGATTTTACACCTTCAAACTTTACGACGGCCGATGGGAGCTGTACAATCAAGATAAGCGGTACTGCGCCCTATGTTTTGAATGTAAGCGGTATTGCCGGAAAATCTAGACGCAACCTTAGGGCAACCGTAAGTATTAGTAATGAAGTCTTAAATATTCAGGAAATAAAAGAAATTTACGAATAAACTGTTTAGATATTTTGATTTAGATTAACATTAGGAGGGGCAATGCAGGCTTCAGCTCTTGAAATAAGCCAATTTTCTCTTCGAGCGATTCGCTTGGGAAAAGTTAATAATACCTTAAAGCCTGTTAGTATTGTCGAACAACCTTTGCCAGCAGGGATAATTAATAATGGACTATTAAAAGATGAAAATGCATTTTTAGATCATCTCATCAAGCTTTTAGGGAAATTTCATTCCTCCGGTTCTCATTGGGTTGTTACCTTGCCTGAGGCAAGTGTTTTTACAATGCATCGAATCTTTCCTGGGGGCGTTGCCCATGAAAATCTCAAAGAAACGATTGAGATGAATTATTTAAATTTTCTTCCGGGCCACTCTCAAGAAATTTTCTGGGGATGGCAAGAAATAGGATTAGCTCAGAATAAAAAGGATGCGCCAAAAGAAGTAATGCTTTCCTCAATTAAAAAAGCTGATTTAACCACTTATCTTAATTGTTTTGCTAAGGCGGGGATTACACCAATTGCGATTGAATCAAAGTCTTGTTCTGTAGCGCGAGTTTTTGGGCAAACCCAAAATACTTTAGTCATCAATTTAGAGAAAAGCGATCAAAACATCCCTTGGATTTTGACAGCAACGATCTTAAACAATGGGTTCCCGCGTCTTGCTAGGGAAGTCAGTCTTTCGTCCCAGCCGATGGAAGAACTTTTGCGAGCAATTCGAGGCGTGATAAATTTTTATTTGACTGAAAAAAAAGAAACTAAAATTTCGACGATTATTTTAGATGGTAATGCGGCCACTCCCGCAATTGCGGAAAATTTAAAGACTACTTTTGGCGTTGAGGTAAAATTTGCAACGGATATATTTAAGTTTTTCGCCAATCAAGGTTTAAGCTTGGCATTGTTAGGAGCAGGTTTACGGGCGGCTGCCGGTCAAAGGGGAGACAATAGCCTCTCCTTGTTGCCAGTGGGGACTCAAGAAGCCTATCAGGAGAAAAATACACTGCAGTTCTTAAGAGGAGTCACTAACATTATCTCTATCACGGCCATTCTATTCTTAGTCTTGTTTTTTGGGGCGATTATTTTTTACTTTTGGCTTGCTAATCAAGCTGATCAGCAATTAGCAAGTTTGGCCACAATTAATCAATCAAAATCTGATCCTAAAATCACGGAAGTTCAAACTATCCTAAAAGATGTTAATCCGAAAATTGAAATCGAAGCGAAATTAGAAGATCAAATGACTGCTTGGTCACCAATTTTAAAACAAATTACTTCTAATATGCCAGACGGAGTGGTTTTATCTCAAATCACTCTTGCCAAAGAAGACCAACCAATGAGCATAGTAGGCTTAGCAGCATCGAGAGAAGCTTTAGTTACTTTCAGAGAAAATCTAGCAAAGCTTTCATTCGTTGATTCTTTGCAGCTACCGTCATCCAATATCAATCAAGATAATGTCATTAATTTTACGATTACTTTAAATATCAAAAAAGATGCTTTGAAACTAGTTTGGCAAAAATGACTATGGCCAAGAAAGATTACAAACAAAATCAAGAAGTAACACTAAAAGCGCCGGGCATTCAATTTTATATCGAAGAGCCAGAGGTAGTTATCAAAAGAGAAATTCGCCGCGCAATTTGGATTGTGGCAGCTGTATTGGTAATTGCCGCCATCTTGATTGCTCTCGGCGTATATAAAATTAAACAAATGACTCCTAGTCTTACGGCAAAACAAAATACGATTTATGGAGCGTCCGAGACTAATGTTGTTGACCAAAATTTATTAAATAATTGGGAAGAAACAAAACCAATTTTGGAAAAAATAGGCAAAGCCTTACCCGATCCAACAAATCTTTTAGATTATCAGACAGCCCTGGAAAAGGCAGCGGCTGATGCTGGTCTTGAGGCGGCCGTTAATTTTAGTAGCGCTAATACTTCGAGCGCGAGCAAAATTTCTGGCACGAGCATTGTTGAACATCAGGTTCAAGTCAAAGGTGATGCCAATAGTATCTATGAATTTATAGCTAATGTCGAAAAATTGCCTTATTATGTTACTTTAACCAAATTTAGTATCTCAACGAGCCGTGGTAGCGCCAGTGAAGCATCAGCTAATCTTACTTTTAAATTATTCACCCTCGCCAAAAATAAACCAACGCAAAATCTCGCTTCACCTAGCCCCACTGTTAATAATCTGGAGATAAAATGATTGAAGAAAAGAAACTTTTTAAATTTATTATCCTAGGATTGATTCTGTTTTTTGCTATTGGTATATTTTTCAGCATCAGGTTTTTAAAATCAGAAATAAATACGGCCACTAATCCATCATCAGCAGCAAAAAAAACTACTCAAGGTAGCCTCAATTCAGGATATTCAAAGATTTTACCTCGATTCCAATAAATATTAATGAATTACTATTGTTTGCCGACTAGCTATTTCAATTTGACTATTTGGCTCGGTCTGCTTTAATTAAATCGTGAGAAGTTTCGTCCGGAAAAATTTATATTCTGAAAAAACCTTAGGCGAGAAATTGCGGTATTTTCGTAAGAAGAAACATGTCAGCTTAGAACAGGCCGAAGAAGAGACAAAAGTCCGTTTAAAATATCTTGAGGCTCTAGAGGAAGGTATTTACGATGCTTTGCCGGCTGATGTCTACGCCTTGGGATTTTTGGCCAAATACGCGGAATTTTTAGATGCCCCGAAAGAAGAATTATTAGGAGATTTTAAACGAGAACGGGGAGTTAGTCGTCAACTTAATCCAATTCCCATCGAGACAAGACCAAAAAGGGAAAGAGTATTTATTACTCCAAAAATCATTGCGGTTGTCATTGGTATTTTGGCAGCGCTCGCTCTGATTGGTTATATTTTTTATTCAATTAAAAATTTTACAACACCTCCCAACCTTGAAATTAGTTCTCCCTCAACCGAAACGGTAATTCGTCAAGCAGAAGTTGAAGTAATTGGCAAAACCGATGAAGGATGTAGCTTGCAAATTAATGGACAAACAATCTATCTTGATGAAAATGGTAACTTTAAAGAACAAGTCAGATTACAGCCGGGGATTAATAATATTGAGATTCGTTCTGTCAACCGGATACATAAAGAAACAGTCAAGATCATTAAAATATTGGCAGAATTTTAAGTTATACTTTGGGGGCAAAGGAGAAATATGGCACAAGAAGAAAAGTCTCATCAGGGTCATCCAAACAAAGCTAAAACCGAAGCCTTGGAGATGGCTCTGGGGCAAATTGAGCGTCAATTCGGGAGCGGGGCAATCATGCGCTTTGGAGATAAACAAAGTCTGCAAGTAGAAGTCATCTCAACCGGAGCGATCTCTTTGGATTTGGCGCTTGGGGTTGGTGGCCTGCCGCGCGGCCGGATTATTGAAATCTATGGCCCGGAGTCAGGCGGAAAAACAACCCTTGCCTTGCATGCTATTGCCGAGGCACAAAAAAAAGGCGGGGTAGGCGCTTTTATCGATGCCGAGCACGCTTTTGATCCCGAATATGCCCAAAAATTAGGTATTAACGTGGAAGAACTTTTAATCTCGCAACCCGACACAGGCGAGCAGGCTTTAGAAATTACCGAAACATTGGTGAGATCCAACGCTGTTGATGTCATTGTGATTGATTCGGTGGCCGCTTTGGTACCCCGGGCCGAAATTGAAGGAGAAATGGGCGATGCGATGATGGGGGTTCAGGCTCGATTGATGTCGCAAGCATTGAGAAAATTGACCGGCGCAATCTCACGTTCAAAGGCCGTTGTGATATTTGTCAACCAAATTCGCATGAAAATAGGGGTAATGTTCGGTAATCCCGAAACAACGGCCGGCGGCATGGCGCTGAAATTTTACGCCTCAATCCGGCTCGATATCCGCCGCACCGAGCAAATTAAAGACGGAGAAAATCCGATCGGTAATCGCGTCAAAGTCAAAGTGGTTAAGAATAAGGTTGCGCCGCCGTTTCGCACGGCTGAGTTCGATTTGATGTTTGGTCGGGGTATTTCAAAGGAAGGTGATTTGCTTGATTTGGGCACCAAACTCGGAATTATTTCAAAATCTGGTTCATGGTTTCAAATGGGTACGGAAAAACTTGGCCAAGGCCGTGAGGGTGCGAAACAGTTTTTGGCGGAACACACTAAAATCGCCCAAGAAATTGAAGACGAGGTCAGAAAAAAGTGGAAAGCTTAAAATTTACCTGGCTTGACACATTCGACTTCGCTCAGTGTCAACCCTGAGTAAAATCGAAGGGTTGACTTTCGTGGCCAGTGTTTTAATATTGAATTAAAGAGGCAATTTTAATAAATATTAATTGCCAATATTAGAGTGCGAAGAGTTTATTTATTTTTTCTTAAGGAGGGAAAATGGGTACCAAGACCTGGGTTTATATTACCATTTTAATTGTCGTTCTCCTTGGCGCGGGCATCTTTTTTTGGTGGATTTATATTAAAGGGAAGATAACGCCAATTGCCGCCCCAACGCCAACGCCGACACCAACCACTTTCTCTGATGTGCCTTCAACCAGTCAATTTTTCAAAGAAATTGAAGCAGTTAACAAAGCGGGTTATATGGTTGGTTATCATGAATTTAGACCCGAAGAACAAGCCACTCGGGCAACAGTAGCCGTAGCGGTTGCCAAGACATATGGCAAAACGGCTTCCCCGGCGCCAGCTACCCCTTCTTTTAGCGACGTGGGCACTGATTACTGGGCCTACGCAGAGATTGAGGGCTTGAAAGCTGCCGGCTGGGTTGAGGGTTACCGAGACGCGAGCGGTAACACCAGCACCACGACCTTTCAGCCTGAACTTAAAGCTGATCGAGCAACCGCAGTTACCTTTGCCGCGATTGCCAAGGCCGGCGGAAAGGCCAATGTCCCAGAAGTCACCACTAATGTTAAACCTTTCACTGATGTTGATTCGAGCAACTGGGCCTATAAATACATTGTTTATGCTAAAGATCAGGGGATTACGACTGGTTATCCAGACGGGACCTTTAGACCAGCTGAACCCGCTGATCGCGCTACGGTCGCGGTGGCTCTTGCCCGGGCTCATGGGGATTCATATGATAACCCCAATCCATCTTTTATGGATGTTAAACGTGATTACTGGGCCTATAAAGAGATTGAAGGATTAAATAAAATCGGGGGGATGACTGGCTATCCGCCGACATTTAAACCGACGCTTGTGGCTGACCGCGCGACCTTGGCCGTGGTTATGGGCCGGGCGACAAACAATATTTTGGATAATACCACTCAAACATTTCCTGATGTCGGTAAGGATTTTTGGGCGTATAAAGAGATTGAGGGTGTTAATAAGGCCGGAATAATGATGGGTTTCCCGGATAAAACTTTTCGGCCAACAGATCCTTTCACTCGAGCAGATACTGCCATAGTTTTGGCTCGGGCCAAAGGCTTGCCGCTTGACCCTGCGCCAGCTGTATCATCATTTACAGATGTCCAAACCACTGATCCAGCCTTCAAGGCGATCGAGGCGATTTATAAAGCTGGTTATACCAAAGGTTGCGAGCAGACGAGTGCAGGCGTGAGCTTTTGCCCGGAAACTCAAGTTACCAGAGAAGTTCTAGCTGCTTTTACCTACAATGCTTTTATTGCCAGCGGCGTAACTTCGCCCTCACCGAACCCTTCTCCGTCGATTGTTTCTCCTTCACCGTCGCCCTCAATTACAGTCTCGCCGACGCCGACGCCAACGCCGACAGAAACCACAACAACCACGACTACTGGGACAACCTCAACGGCCAAGACAGGGCCAGAAATACCCCTAGCAGCCGGCGGTTTATTGAGCGCCTTGCTCGTTGGACGATACCTGATTAATCGAAAGATAAGATAATAATCAAATGACCAAATACCAAATACCCAATGACCAGTTTTTTGACATTGGGAATTTTGGCAATAGCAATAAATTATAAATTGTGGATGGGCCATTATTAATTTTGGATATGATAAAAACTGTTGATACAATTTATCCAATCGATAGGAAAAAAACTACCATGAGACCTGACAGAAAACCAATAATGTTCTACTTTTATAAATCTTTGCAGGTCGTTCTTTCGGTTTGGATTTTTACGGTTTTAGTCATTACCATGCAGCCTTGGGCGGATTATTGGGTGAAATCATCAATCAAGGAGAATAATAAACAGACTCTTGGAGAAAATGCCGTGGCAGTGCCGGAAGTAACGAGTTCTGCCAATGTTAAAGACGAAAAGCCATTTTTCTTGCTAAAAAATGCCGAAGTTGATATTAAGGCGCCAATCGTTGAAGGCATTGATGAAGCAGCCTTAAAACAAGGGATCGGCCATCATCCGGATTCAGTCTGGCCAAGCCAGAAAGGAAATGTTGTTTTGGCTGGCCACAACATTGATTTGGATGCCGAAAATCCTTATGGTAAGGTTTTTATCAGTCTAAGGCTGGTAAATATTGGCGATGAGGTGATAATTACTGATCGCGGTAAAATTTATCACTATAAAGTCTTTAAAAAGGAAACAGTTTCGCCTAAAGATACTTCTCTTTTTAGCCCAATGGATGATTGGATTTTAACTTTCTACACCTGCGATCCGCCGTATACGGATTGGAAGAGGCTGGTGTTGCAGGCAAAATTGATTAAGATAGAGTAAAAAACTGCTCGCTAAATTGCAATGGAAAAAGATCCCTTAAAAATTGCTCTCCATTTTCTCAAATTCCGGCCGCGGAGTGTTTTTGAAGTTGAACAAAAATTAAAATCTAAAAGAGTTAAGGAAAGAGAAATTAATAAAGTTATCAGCGTTCTCAAGAAGAATAAATTGTTAGATGATCAAGAATTTGCTAAAATGTGGGTAAGGGATAGGAATTTGCTCAAGCCAACTGGCAAATATCTCTTAAAATTGGAACTCCGAAAATTGGGAATAAAGGACGAGATCATTGAGGAAGTTTTAATGGCTCAAACCGATGAGCCATTGGCGAAAAGGGCGCTGGAGATGAAATATCGTGAGCGCGAAATTGATTATCAGAAGAAGGCGGCGTTTTTGCAGAGGAGGGGGTTTTCTACGGGCGTAATATATAAAATTTTAAAGTGATTAATCGCTCGCTGACATCCGTCAAAACACACCGGCAGTTGCCTCGTCCAGCGACTCGGCACTGCCTACACGCTCGGCCTCGTTTCCGCTTCGCGGAACCATGCAACTCGGCCTGCGCGAGTTGGTTTTGAGGATATCAGCTTCGCTCATTTTAAATTTTACACTGTAACTTTGAGATTTGAGATTTAAACTTTGAATTTCCGCCCCGACGAACGGGGCGAGGAGGGGTTTTGACCAAGAATATTGTTTGGTTTAAAGAAGTCGGCAAAGGCGATGTTGCTTTAGTCGGCGGCAAAGGGGCTAATTTAGGCGAACTCTTTCGTGCGGGTTTGCCGGTGCCGCCTGGTTTTATTGTCACGGCCCAGGCTTATTTTAATTTTTTAAAAGAGACCAATCTGGATTTGGAAATTGCCAAAATCTTGAAAAATCTCGATGTGGAAAACGGCAAAGAACTTCATAAGAAGGCGCTTGAGATTCAAAAAACTATTATGGCCGAAACTTTGCCAACAAGCCTGGCAAAAGAAATTTCAGCGGCCTATCAAAAGCTCTACACGTCCGCTTCATCAAATATTTTTGTCGCCGTGAGATCTTCAGCCACAGCCGAGGACTTACCGACAGCTTCCTTTGCCGGGGCGCAGAGAACGTTTCTCAATGTGGCTGGCGCCGAAGACGTGACCCGAGCCGTCAAAAAATCTTGGGCGTCGCTGTTTGAGGCACGGGCGATTTATTATCGAAAGATCAATAATTTTGAGGAAGGCAAAGTCGGTATTGCCGTTCCCGTTCAAAAAATGGTTCAGTCTGAAAAATCAGGCGTGATGTTTTCAAGCGATCCAGTGACTAACGATAAGGATAAAATTGTTATTGAAGCCGGTTTCGGTTTGGGGGAAGCAGTTGTATCGGGCTCGGTGACGCCAGACCGCTATGTTGTCAGTAAAAAAGAGCTCAAGATTGAAAAAAAAGAGGTTAATGAGCAACTTTGGCAGATTACAAAAGTCGGAAAGATTGATAAGCATGTTAGTCTTTCAAAGGCAGAACAAAAAAAGCAGAAATTAACTGATGAAGAAATTAAACAATTGGCTGAATTTGGCGTAAAAATCGAGGAGCATTATCACTTTCCTCAAGACGTGGAATGGGCGATTGAGGGCAATAATATCTACTTTGTTCAATCACGGCCGATTACGACATTAAGTCAAAAGTCAAAAGTTAAAGGTCAAAATAAAGCGGAAGACAAAAGTCAAAAAGCGGAAGACGAATCCAAGGCCGAAGTCTTGTTAAAAGGAATTGCGGCTTCGCTCGGGATCGCTTCAGGAGCAGTTAAAGTCATCCACTCGCCGAATCAGATTGATGAGGTAAAAGAAGGTAATGTTTTAGTCACAGAAATGACGAGCCCCGACTATGTCCCGGCAATGAAACGCGCCGCCGCGATTGTCACTGATACTGGCGGGCAAACTTCGCATGCCGCTATTGTTAGCCGTGAACTTGGTATTCCTTGCGTTGTTGGCACAGGCACGGCAACTCATGTTTTAACAAATGGTCAGGTTGTCTCCGTTGATGGCGCCAAAGGTCTAGTTTATAAAGGAAAAGTTAGTCGCGCTGAAGCGCCGCCGGGCAAGAACGATACTGGTGGTTTTGAGGAAGAAATTCCGATCACGGCCACCAAAGTCTATGTTAATTTGGGCGAACCTTCGGCCGCCGAAGAAGTGGCTAAGCTTCCTTGTGACGGTGTCGGTTTGATGCGGGCCGAATTTATGATTGCCGAAATCGGTGAGCATCCACGAGCGCTGGAAAAAGCGGGTAAGTCGAAGATATACGTTAGCAAATTAGTCGAAGGCTTGCTTAAAACTTGTCAGGCGTTTTATCCAAGGCCAGTCGTTTATCGGGCAACAGACTTTAAAACGAATGAATATAAAAACCTCAAGGGTGGCAAAAAGTATGAGCCGCAGGAAAATAATCCAATGATCGGTTATCGCGGAGCTTCGCGCTATATCAAAGAGCCGGATCTATTTAAGCTAGAATTAGATGCGATCAAGCAAGTCCGCAAAACAACCAAGAATTTATGGCTAATGATTCCTTTTGTTCGGACAATTGCCGAAATTGAACAAGTCAAAGCAATAGTTTCCGAAAGCGGTCTAAAACGAGGGCCGGACTTTAAATTCTGGATGATGGTCGAAGTTCCTTCAAATGTTTTATTGATTAATCAATTTTTAGCCGTGGGTATCGACGGCGTTTCCATCGGTTCAAATGATTTAACCCAGCTGACTTTAGGGATTGATCGAGATAACGCCTCAATGGCTGAAGAATTTGATGAGCGCGATGAAGCGGTCATGCGTTCGATCGCCCATGTGATTCGCGCCTGCCGCAAAAATCATGTTAGCTGTTCTATCTGCGGCCAGGCAGCCACAACCTATCCAGAAGTGACAGAATTAATGGTTAAAGAAGGCGCGACATCTGTCTCGGTTTCGCCTGATTCAGTGGTCAAAACAAGACGGTTAGTGGCTTCGGTGGAAAAAAAGATAATGCTTTCAAAAATAATTGACGAAATGTAATAAATTTTTTGTTCTAACAGGTTAAATATTCTTGACAGAAAGGAGTTTTTATGGTATGGTCAAAATACATCCTAGTCTGCTGGAGGGAAAACAGCATGGGCGTGAAGGGCGAGCAGGGAGATGTTCGGGAGACTCAACTGAGGGTCAGCACGAGAAGTCCTCGTAAGAGTCTGGGAAAGATCCTAGGCTGCTGTCCGAACCATGTGGTTCTGGACGGCCCACCCAAGGGCCAGAGGACCCTCAGGGTCGAACGGGGAAAGGCCCGGCGTGTGCAAGATCCCACCCGCGAGATCTTCTATACGGGGACTATCGGGGAGATCTTCGAGCACGCCATGAGTCTCACCGCGCCCACAACTAGCAGTTCCAGCATCACGTAGTTCGGCTTCATCGATCGGCCCTCGCGCACCCCGCGAGGGCCTGATCTGTTTTTAGGGCAAAAATATGGTATTATTTGAGTGATGGAGAGGTCGCATAGTGGCCGAGTGCGTCCGCTTGGAGAGCGGATAGGTTCGCAAGAGCCTCGCGAGTTCGAATCTCGCCCTCTCCGCCATCGAAATAATATAATAGATTTAATCGTATTAATTATTAGAAAGGAGAAAAATGGATAAAGATAAAAAAGCGAAAATAATGAAGAAGATTCCCAAGCCCTGGGGACAAAAAGAACACGATCAGTTTATGAAAGAATCGGGGATGACTGAAGAAGAACACAAGGCCTGGCACGAAAAACACGGCGGCTGGCATGGCAAGAATAAAGATAAATAAATTCACAAATTTCACTGGCGAAGATTATAACCAAAGGTTCTATGATACTCAAAAAATTGTCGAGCTTTTTTATGATACGCAAGAACTTCAGCCGCCAGAAGAAACAATATTAAAATTATTAGGAAAAGACCTCAAAAAAATGTCAATGCTGGATATTGGTGTTGGCGCGGGTCGAACAACCCGACATTTTGCGCCAAAAGCAAGACAATACATTGGCATTGATTATTCGCCCAAAATGATCGCGGCCTGCCAGCACAAGTTTCCGAGACTAAAAAATTCTTTTATTTTGGCCGATGCAAGGGATATGAGTATTTTTAAAAATCATTATTTTGATTTTGTTTTTTTTAGTTTTAACGGCATTGATTATGTTGATAACAAAGATCGAATGACAATATTTAATGAAATAAAAAGAATTATTAAAATTGGTGGGCTATTTTGTTTTTCAACCCATAATTTAAGAAATATTGAAAAGCTATTTAAAAAACAGCCCGGCCTTAGGGGTTTCATTAAATATATTCTGTTAAATTTTTATAACGAACCAAAAAAACAACTCTCGCAAAACGATCACGTTATTATTAATGACGGCGCCTGTTCGTTTGGTTTAAAAACCTATTATATTCTACCAGAAGTGCAAATTGAAGAGCTTAATCAATCAGGCTTTAAAAACATTCGATTGTTTGCCTCGGAAAATGGAAAAGAAATTGATAGGAAGCAATTAAAGACTGTTCAAGATCCATGGATATATTATTTAGCGAAATTATCATGAAGAATAAGTATAAATTAACCAATGGACTCTAATTATTGACCTCTAATAGGCCTTGTGTTACATTTTAGCCACGGAAATCCAGCAGTGAAAGGCAGAGAGATGCCAGGTGCTCCATGGTCGTACTACGGGTTGTTGGCTGTTGTGGTAGTGGTCGGAGGCGTGGTCGCTTGGCAGTACTTTGTCAAGCGCCAAGGGACGAAGAGGGTGAAGGTGAACCCAAAGGCCCCAGCGGCTAACGATGAGCAAATCGCTGCGAAGCTGACAGACAACGCACTCATGCTTCTCGAGCGGCTTATCGTTGCGAAGGGGAAGCCGAGAGAGTTTCAGACATTGAAGCTGGTCCTTGCCGGCCAGGCAAACGAAGACCAGGTAGCGCAGCAAACACTCGACCTCTTGGTTAGCAATGGCTGCGCCGCGAAAACCGGCACCAGTCAGTACTGGGTCACACCAAGAGGTATCCGAGTCGGCGGGATCGTCAAGGCGGCCAAGAAGAAGTGATCACCCCCAGGGCTGGGTAGAAGCCCCGCTAAGCGGGGTCCTGGTTGGCGCCAGGAAGCAATATCGGGAGAGGTCTCGTCAACCTCCCGCCTCGTCTGCCTGCCCAACTGCGCTCCCGACAAACCCTAGATGGGATCGAGTCACCCATCGATCGGGCCTTAGGTCTGGCAGGCCTATCCAGCCCTTTCCTCATTTGAATGGCTCCCCGCTGCTGGCGGGGAGCCGTATCTATTTATTCACCCCCTTGACCCCAGCACAACTCCTTTCTGACTTACCCCGCTTAGCGGGGTCACGCAGAAGCGTCGTATGCGGGGTCTGCGCCCTGAACTGAACTTTGTTCTAGTTTAGGCCTTGACAAAATTCAAATTTTTTGTATAATCATCTTCCAGGGCTGGAAGTAAGTACTTGCCCTGAACTATGGGCTATCGCTTAAGTTCAGGGTAAACCCTAAAGAAATAATTTTTCAAAAATGCCCAAACCACTCTTCATCGTTGTCACTGGGCCACCTGGTGTCGGCAAGACGTTTTTGAGCTGCGAAATTGCCAGACGCCTCAAACTTTATTGCATTCACCGAGACGACATCAAAGAGCTTCTCTATGATGCTTTTGGCTTTGGTGATTTTGGCTGGTCTAAAAAATTAGGAGCGGTTAGTTTCGCTTTAATGAATTTTTATATTGAGGACTTAATGGATAATGGCATTTCTTTTATCGCGGAGGCTAATTTCCGCGGTGATTACCAAAATGTTATCATTAAAGAATTTAAGAAGAAATTTGGCTATAATATGATTCAGATTTATTGTACAGCCAGCGACCGGGTGTTATTTGATCGCTATAATGACCGCTACGACCGCGGCCATCGCCACATTGCTCATTTTTATCATTATGATAGCCTTGAAGATTTCCGTGAAAACATTTTAAAAAATATGCAATATAAATTGAAAATTCCCGCGAGATTGATTCAAGTGAATATGAACGATTATTCAAAAGTGAATTATAATAATCTTGAGCAAAAAATCAGAAAAATAATTAAATCCTTTAATAAAGAAAATGGTTTAGTTCTCAGTGCTAAAAAATCACACTTAAGTCCAAGACGTTCAGGTAAAAAAGGTTAGACGACGATAATAGTCGTCGATAAAACTTATTAAAAGTGCTATAACGCAACTCCGGTTGCGATATATCGCCGAAGGCGTTATGATAAAAAGTAGGGAGGGAAAAATGAATCAAGCACAAGGATCTCAACCGAAAAGTTCGAACACTGGTCTAATTATTGTCATCATTGTTATTGTTGCGGTCGCCGTTATTGGTGTCGGCGGCTATTTTGGCTGGAAATATCTTCAAAGTAGAAATAAAGTAACCCCGACAACCACCACTTCGCCGACTCTTAGCCCAAATCCTTCGACGAGTCCTTCAGCGACTGCCACACCAACTGCTCTTCCGTCACTTTCTACCAGCAAAATGATCTCTGGCGATTATGTCATCAGCGATTCGGATACGCGACTGATCCAAGAAGCAGAAATTAGAGATTTTACCCCTTGGCAACTCAAAGTCGCTCGCAACGAAATCTACGCCCGTCACGGCCGACCATTTGTCCATAAAGATCTGCAATGTTACTTTGCCACAAAATCCTGGTACAAAATCGATGAAAGCTTTACCGAATCTTCCTTATCAGTCATCGAAAATAAAAACATTGCCACCATCCAGGCCTACGAACAAAAGATAAATAGCCCGATGCAGGCCAAAGACACCGGCTGCTAAGAGGGATTTATGGCGAAACCAACAACCTACGCCACCCCAATTTGTTTGGTTTTAACCTTACTGACAATTGTCAGTATTATTCTTGGAGTACATTATCATAACGCCTTAATTATTACAATTTTTCTCTTGCCCGCCGTCGCTTACGAGGCTTATCGTACTGAAGGTGAGACAACCCGTTGGGCTTCTTGGGTTCTCCTCTTTTTGATAATCGCTGAAATAGTGATGATAATTTTTAAGATTAATTTTGATTTAGCGAGTTTCTCTTTCCAGAGCTATGCTTATGTCGGTGGTTATTTTGTGCCGCTGGGTGATGTCAAAATTATCGCCCCCGGGATAATGGCAGTATTATCGCTAATTCTTTTTTTCCGCACGATTGGCAAATACACCAAGTGGCTTTCGGTCTTGATTTTAGCCAGTTCCTTTGTGATTATTTACACCTTAGATCCGAATATCTTCAAGTCGTTTTTGAGCTCGAGTATTCTTCAAGGGCTATTTAATTTTTAGCTACTTTTAATTTGTATTTAGAACTCGTTTTAGTATAGTCTATGGTTATGGACGAGGTCGAAGAGATCAAACGGCGGATTGATATTGTAGATTTGATATCCTCATATCTCACGCTGAAAAAAGCCGGCTCCAATTACAAGGCGATTTGTCCCTTTCATCAGGAAAAAACGCCTTCTTTTATGGTTTCCGGGGAAAAGCAGATTTTTAAGTGTTTCGGCTGCGGCGAGGGCGGGGATGTTTTTACATTTATCGAAAAAATGGAGAATTTGGAATTTCCAGAGGCGCTACGGCTGCTGGCTGATCGTGCCGGGGTTGAACTTAAGCGTCGGAAATTTGCTCCAGAAGAGGGGAGAGATCAAAAGACCAAACTCTACCAAATTAATGATTTTTCCGCACGAGTTTTTCACAAGATTTTAGTTTCTCATCCTGCGGGCAAAATTGCCCTTGAGTATCTTAAAAAGAGGGGAATATCTTCCGAGACAATTAAAGAATTTATGATCGGCTATGCGCCATCATCGCGCTCAATGAAAGAATTTTTGCTTAAAAAGGGTTTTACGTCGGCGGAATTATCAGAGGCTGGCTCGCCAGACCGCTTTTTTCGCCGCATCATCTTCCCGATCCGTAACCGGATGGGACACACAATCGCTTTTACTGGCCGCGTGTTGGATCCAAAGCAGGAGCCGAAATACCTTAATACACCCGACACCACCATTTTTCATAAAGGTACGGTTCTTTATAATCTTGACCAGGCTCGCGGGGCAATCAAACAGAAAAATGCCGTTATTGTGGTTGAGGGTCAGATGGACGTGATCGCTTCGCACCAAGCCGGTGTACAAAATGTCGTTGCCAGCTCTGGCACGGCACTCACAGTCGATCATTTACAAATTCTATATCGCTATACCCCAAACATTAACTTCTGTTTTGATTCTGATTCTGCGGGGCTTATGACCGCCAAGAAAGCATATGAAATGGCTATAGCCCTCGGCTTTAATGTCAAAATGGTTTTGTTGGGAACGCCCGCTGGCGAATTCAAAGATCCGGGTGAAATGATTGCCGAAAATCCAAAATTATGGCAGGAAGCAGTTGGGAAGGCAGTCCCGGTTATCGATTGGTATTTTGATTTGGCTTTTGCCAAAGAGACGGATTTAACCTCGCAGAAGAAAAAAGAGATCGCTAAGGAAATCTTGCCAATTATCAAAATTATCCCTGACCAAATTGAACAAGCGCATTATGTCAATTTATTAGCCAAGCGTTTGGATGTTAACGAAGATATTGTTTTTGATGCCCTCTCGAAGGTTAACCAGCAGAAAAAGGCTCCGACCGAAAGAATGGAGCAAGTCAAAAAGCACCAGCTTTCGTCAGAACAACTTTTGATCGCTATTTTGCTCTATGATGCGGAGCAGCTGCATTCTAAGCCGGCCAAAGTCTCTCAAATTAAAGAAAAAATTAAAGAAAATGATTTTAAAGATCCAGTTTTAAAAAAGATTTACAGTCTGCTTCTAAAGGAGTATAATGATGGTAGCATAACAAATGGTAAAATAACAAAAGATGGAAAGATTGCAAAATCCTTGTTTGAAGTTGACCGTGAATTAAAAAACACGACATCAGCATTAGTTTTCGGTGCAGAAGACCTGTATCGCGATGAGCCAGAAAAAATCGACGAGGATATAAAAGAGTTAATTAAGCATATTTCGAGCGCTAAAAAAGAAGCCTTAAAAACTTACTATGCCGATGAAATTAAAAAGGCAGAAAAAACGCACGATATTGCTAAACTAAAAAAGTTAATTGAAGAGTTTCAAAATGCCATATCATAGAAAAAATATCAAATATCTCGCTGAAAGCAGGCATGTAAAATTAAATAGCATGCTGACCAAAAAGAGAGGACCAAAGCCTCCCTTGACAATCCATCAAACGAAGATGGAAAGATTAAAACCTCGCAAAGGAAAAGTTGAGATTATTGTCAAGTTCCCGCCGAATTTGGTAAAATTACTCGAGAAGGGCCGCCAGCACGGCTTTGTTACCTTTCAAGAAATTATGCAGGCAGAAAATTTTCCAGAAAAGAAAATTGCTTTACTCGATGCTCTATATGACGAATTTTTTGCTCAAGGAATCGATGTCCGTGAAGGTAAAAAACTATTGGACATTGTCGAGAGCCCCACTCAAAAAGCCTCGGAAATCAAAGATATTTCCGACGATTCGGTCCGGATGTATTTACGAGAAATCGGTCGGATACCTTTGCTGGTAACAGAAGATGAAATTCGTCTGGCAAAAAGAATTGAGGCAGGGGACGAAACCGCTAAAAGAAAATTGGCAGAAGCAAACTTGCGGCTGGTGGTATCGATCGCCAAAAAATATATCGGCAGAGGTTTGTCGCTCTTGGATCTTATCCAAGAAGGTAATACTGGTTTGCTTCGCGCTGTCGAAAAGTTTGACTATCGCAAGGGTTACAAGTTTTCAACTTATGCAACCTGGTGGATCAGACAGGCAATTACAAGAGCGATTGCTGATCAGGCACGGACAATTCGTATCCCAGTCCATATGGTGGAAACAATCAATAAAATGATCCGTACTCAGCGGCAGTTGGTTCAGGATTTAGGCCGCGAGCCCTTGCCCGAGGAAATTGCCGCGGAAATGGATATTCCCATAGAGAAAGTCGAACATATCATTAAAATATCGCAAGAAACTGTCTCTTTGGAAACACCGGTTGGTGAGGAAGAAGACTCACGTTTAGGCGATTTTATTGAGGATAAGGAATCACTCTCACCCGAAGAGAACGCGATTTATCAATTAATGAAAGGTCATGTTGGAGATTCTTTGATCGTGCTTTTTCCCCGTGAGCAAAAAATCTTAAAGATGCGTTTTGGCCTAGAAGATGGTCGCACTCATACCCTGGAAGAAGTTGGCAAAGAATTTGGTGTCACGCGGGAAAGGATCCGCCAGATTGAAGCTAAAGCCCTTCAAAAATTACGCAAGGACGAAAAAGCCGAGAACTTAAAAGATTACCTAAAATAATTCACTCGCTTAAAAAGATATTCGTGCTTTATTAGTGATTAAAATTCGTCGGTTTTATTTCTCTGCCCAGTCAAATAAAAAGCTAAAGGCCTGTTTTACAAACGGCAAAATGTCGGAAGGGGTTTTAATAAACTTCTTTAAGCGCCCCCAAACATAAGAAGGTCTAAGATAAAATTGCAGGTAGGCGCGTTTGCGCCAATAAGCTAAACGTTCAACTGGTAATTTCGGGGTGGAAATAATATTTTTGCCCAACTCATAATCTTCCCAATTTTGGGCAATAATCCAGCCTTTTTTATTAGCTTCATCATAAAATGGTGTACCGGGAAAAGGGATAGCGGAATAGAACTGGACATAATCAGGATTGATTTCTTGAACGAATTTAATAGTTTTTTTGATCGTTTCTTCAGTTTCGCCCGGAAGACCAAAAATAATATGGGCGGCGCTTTCGATTCCCGATTCGCGGGTCCAAGCGAATGTTTGACGAATTTGTTTTAAGGTAATATTTTTGCCAATGTGATTTAATATTTTCTGCGAGCCGGATTCAACGCCATAAGAAAGAATCTGACAACCAGTCTGGCGCATCGCTTTAAGCATTTCTGGATCAACCCGATCAACCCGGGCATTAGCCATCCAGCGAAATTTCAGACCGCGTTCTTTAATGCCTTTACAAATTTCTAGAACATATTTTTTATCAAAAGTGAAAGTATCGGCCCAAAAAGTAATGTCTTTAATTTTATGGACATGAAGAATTTCTTCAACCTCTTCAAGGACATTTTCTGGAGAACGCATCCTGATCTTCGAACCATAATAGATATTGGCGGTGCAAAAACTACAATTATTCGGGCAACCCCGAGCCGTAATCACTAAAGTATAAGGTCGGTTATAGACAGGCATCTTATAGCGATCATTTTTAAGTAGGTCTCTCGCGGGAAAAGGGAGTGAATCCAGATTGCTGATAAACGGACGGGCCGGATTATTGACAAAGGTCGGATTGCCACGATAGGAGAGGCTCCGGACGTAACGGAGGCGATCCTTGTCTTTAAGTTGATTAGCCAAATCCAAGGCAGTCATTTCCGGTTCGCCACGAATTATTGAATCGAGGGCAGTTTCAATCAAAGTCTGCTCGGGTAGGGTACTAACATGAACGCCGATGCCGGCAAGATGCGCCTGGGGCAAAGCCTTTTTGAGTTCTAAGGCAAAGTTTTTATCAGCCGGAAAGGTGGCAGTTGAAAAATTTATTATCACCAGTTTAGGCTTAAATTTTTCAATTTTTTGAATGGTGGTAGCAGAGTCAAGATTTTCCGCCATGCAGTCGACCAGTAAGACTTCAAAACCACGGGAGCGAAGCAAAGCCGCAATCGAAGGTAAAGAGATCGGCACCATCAGATATTGAAAAGATGAAGCCCGCTGTTCGCACCGTCCTTCGCGAATATATTTTTCATCTTTATAGGCTGGTGGATTAATAATTGCTACCTTCAATTTCCTCTCCTTTTCTTCTAGCCAAAATATATTATTTATGATTTTAAATAGCAAGTTTTGAAGCTGGTTTTGACTCTTTTTGGAAAATATATTTTTTGACGATTAAAAAATTGGTAATGGCAGCCGCCGCCGTAGCAAAAACCTTAGCAAAGAGATACCAAAGACCGAATATTTCGACTAAGGCGGTTAAAACACCCAAATTGACTCCCAACGCAACCGAATGGGAAATGACATATTGGATAAACTGAACAAAATATTTTTTTTCATAATTCTGAAAGGTCCAAAGTTTGTTTAGGGTGAAACTATACCAAAGAACAATCGCGACCGAGAGAATTGCTGCCAATAGATAAAAAATATGTAAATATTCAACTAATAAGTAAAGGATAACGAAATCGAAGAATGTTCCGGTAAAACCGATTACTAGATATTTCAGAAACTGCCATGACCAAAAGTTATTGATAAATTTTTTAACCATTTGATTTTTTCTTTTGTCTAAATATTATTGGCATCATGATTAAAAAGACTAATGTCATTATGCTTAAAATCCATCCTGTCAAACTGATAGCCGTTGATTCATATCTAAACTCGAGGTTAGATGAGCCGGCTGGGATCTGAACGACCATCAAATCCTCCAGATTATATATTTTAGTTTTTTTGCCATTAAGATAAGCCTGCCAATGGGGGGAATAGCTCATTGAGGCAAGGTATAAATTTTCATTTTGACTTTGAATGCTGAAAGATAGTTTCCCCGGTGAAAACTCATTTTGCGTAATCCGGGGGGCACCGACTGATTCAGGTTGCGCGCCTGGCCCAAAATTTAATTGTTGATTGCCGATCAATGAAGTTACCATACTCAGCTCATTCGGATCATGAGTCAAATAAAGATGATAAAAGAAGTTTAATCCGACAAAAGTAACATTGCCGCCATCTATGTTTTTATAGCCCATTATACTAAAGATACCATCTTCGTTTGTAAGGCGGGCTAATGACTGATCTAAACCAGTATATTGCAGCGCATTCCAATCCTTTAAGGGTAAATATTTAAACGTCCCTGTTCCGTCATCTATTACTTCGCCGGGAATATTAAAAGTATTTGGGATAAAGCGGCCGACATTATTATTTTTATTTAAAATTTCTATCGAGGCTGACTCCTTAAGACTTTGAATCGGGAAACTATTCACCCCCAAAAAGTTTGGGTTTCCAGCCAGGGGGCTGGCCGACATATTGAAGAGTTCCACCACCAGATTTCCGCCATTTTGAACATAAGTACGGGCGATTTTTTCTGCCGCCGATTTATTGCGGTAATTAAATCCGTAAAGAATAACAGTATCGAAATGTTTTAGGAAATCATTGGAGTAATCGTCTAAGTAATCGGATCCACTTTCAATAGCGGTTATGTTGGGCGAGATAGCGGCCGCCAGGGTTGATTTATATTTACCGATAATAAGGGTTTTCTCATCAACTGGCATTAGAGAGGTTGACGGTTCATCGCGATAGTATAGCCAATAATCGGCGTAATGCTTTTGGGAAGTCTGGCTTGACTGAAAAACTAACTTGAACCCTTCTTGGGTTAGTTTTTTCGAGAATTCGCGGCCAACGAAAATACCTTGATAATCTTTGATGTCTTTGAGATATTGGTTACCAACCACATAACGGACATTATAATACTTTAGTTTATTGATGGGATAATTATAATAGCGGTTATGAATGGCGTCAGCGATATGGGCGAGGTGTTTATTCATTCGCGTAATAGCATAGTAATGACCCTCAACATTGGTTTTGTCAGTTGTTTGGCCAATGATCCAGTTGGTTAGTCCAAAGGGGCTATGGGAAATAAAAAGCCGGCCGGGGTTGGTAAGCTGATTGAGAGCATTGGATAATTCTCTGTCAGACGGCGACTGGTACATTTGAAAATTCGTTAACCTTTCAACACCTAAATTCAGACGATTCATTACTGTAAAAAAGAGGAAAAAAGCCGCTATCCCAAGGCCAATTTTTAATAGAAGGGAAAACAGCTTTTTTGGTTGCCAGATATCAATGGACGCTCCGAGAATATAAGCGAAACACAAAGCCGAGGGGAAAAGCCAAATATAGTAATAAACCTGATTAAAAGGAAAATAAGCGCCGAGGCCGTAAGAGTAACCAAAAGAAACCGAAAGCGTCAAGACGCCTGTCAGACCCAAAGCAACCACTCTTGATTGTTTCTGGCGCCAGACAGCCAAGAGTGGGATTAATAAAAATGGTCCTCCGACTAATAACGCAAGACCCTTAAGATTTGTCAAAAAACTAAATTTGATTTCTCCAGCTGAAGGAATGTTTATTTCAGCGGATCTTTCTAGAATGAAGGGGGCTAAATATTGACTAGATAAGAGAAATCCTAAGGCGACGCCACAAATTACTAAGAAGAACCTTCGCGTGGTAATCCGCCGGTCAAGAATCGCATAAATCATCGCATAGATCGATAATATAAAAGCATAAACAAAGCCATTCATCGCATGGCCGTAGATAGAAAGGACGATCGTTATCGCCAGATAAGGAATATATTTGAGTTTTTCGGTCACGAGGATTTTGTTGGTAAAGTAGAATGCCAGCGGTAAAAAGAAAAGAGCCATCAGTTTAGTGTAAGATTCCACTGTGCCATAGATGACCGGCATAAAGACGAAAATTAATCCGCCGAGCCAAGCGGCGATGGTGGAGTAACCCTCTTTTCTCATCATATAAAACATCGTCAAAAAGACAATCGAAAGGCCTAAAGGATGAAGAATGCGGGTTGAAAGCTCGATGTTATGAGTTATATAATAAATTGCTCCCAAGACAAAATTAATTAAGGGCGGCGCGTAGCGGAGTTCAAAACCGACATACCACGCGGGATCGATCGGCGGCAGCCGATGGAAGTGTTTTAGATAATCAACGATAAAAGCCGCTGTGTGAGCAAAAGAAGCCACGTCAGCCCCCGGCGCCAGGCCGGAATGACTAATAACGGGCCAAAAAATCTTCAGAATAAATCCCACTGCACCGATGATGGCCAGTAAAATGCCAAGAATTTGAATTGTTTTTTGGGTTTTGGGGGTCATTTTGGTAGTTTTTTTCTTCAATGTTAAAACTTTTTGGAAGCAGTTTTGTGGTCAATTTGACTTTCATTTTCGCCTAAGCCATAATTATCCAGCTCGGCGATTTTCTCATCGTAATAAACCGCCGGCGAAGGCTTCTGGTCACTGACCAACTGCCAAACTTTAAGACCGAGATTAGCTGTTTTCTGATAACTTCCTTGGATCGAAGAACGATATTTTTTAACAGACCTCACCGGATTAATCGGTGTTGTCCAGGCTTGAGGTTCCTTGAGAGTCTCCAAGTATCCGGCAAAGCGGAAATAAAAGGTTAAAATCCGAAATATTGGTGTTACCAGACAATATTGAATGCTGTCTTTAATCTGTTCCCGCGCCTCTTTGTCAACAACCTGATAACAATACCAAGCATTCAAAAAATCTATCAAAACATAAAAAGCGTACATAAGAAAAATCGCCTCGATAATTAAAGTTATCGAATAGCCGAAAAGGAAGAACAAGGGAAGCATGAAAATCCAGATAATCCGGGGGAAACCAAAGGTATGATCGATCATCAACAAAGCCGCCAACCAGGTGTTTCGCCAAAAACCTTTCCTTAAATTAGCATACCAGTCAAGATGCAAACCAATCACTTCGATCTGACCCCGGTGCCAGCGGATTCTTTGGGCATAAAATCTTTCAAAAGATAAGACAGGTTTAAGATAGGCTTTGGCATCCTGGGCGAACCCTAAACGGACATTTTGTCCATGGAGATCTAAGGTTAAGTCAGTGTCTTCGGCGACGGTTCGGGATTGGTACATAGGCGAATTAAGGAGAACCTCTCTTCTAAAAGCCGAAAATGCACCAGAGAAAGTGTACATCGAGCCGGTAATGTCTTGAAACTGACGACCCAAACGAAACGAAGTTAAGTATTCCATAAACTGCGATTTACCCAAGAATTTTTCTTTGTGCGACAATTCTCGAGGGGTATAGCTGCCGTCGCCGTCTAGAAGATAATTGCCGTCTAACTCGCGCTTATAAATTAGATTCCAGTCAATCTCAACATTGCCGGTGGCAGCGCCGTATTCCGGGTGCTCAATAAATTTCGCCACCATCTCGTAAATGGCCTCGGGCGCCAGAAAAGAACGACAATCAATGTTAATAATAATCTCGCCTCCTGAAAGCTCGATTCCGGTATTTAAAGCTTTGGCCTTGCCTTTTTCATAACGAACCACTAATCTTAACAGTCCGCCAAAACCGTTGGTCTCATAGGAATTGCCATTGATTTTAATTTTGCCGTTTTGATTGTTTCCGTGATGACCATTTCCCTGTTTTATCTGATAAATCTCTCGCATGTGTTCTTTGACAATGTTGGATGTCGCGTCAGTCGAGCCATTGTCGACGACAATTATTTCCATTTTCTCTTGGGGATAAGTCTGGATCTTTAAGTAATTTAAACATTCGTTGATATTTTCTTCTTCATTATAGGTTGGAATAATAATCGAAACTTTTGGAAGAATCTTCGGATCAAAATCGTGTTGGTGTTTTTTTGGCGCCTTAAAAATGATATAGAGCATATAAATAAAGGTTAAAATGCCGTCAAAAAGCACTGGAATAATAATCCAAACTCCCCAGAAAATCGTTAAAATAAACAAATTATTATTCATAAGGTTCTCTTCTTTCTTAAACAATCTATCCAAACATCGCTGCCTATCCTGCTAAATACGGTAAACAAATTATTATTCATCTTTCTCCTCAGTCGGGAAGATTCTAACTAAATAATTAGAAGGCTCATCTGCCAGGTTCTGAAATCTTATTTCCAAGACATCCCCGGGTTTGACCGCAATCGGTACGAAAATTGATTTTTGTTTCGTGTAACGCCACGGAGTTGAAGTGATAAAGCCATATTCACCTTCATTGATAAACACTCTGGCTGCCAAATCCTCATCCCCTTGTGGGACCCCAATATTGAGAATCTCTTCCTCGGTTATATCAAATCTAAATCGAATCTTTTGGCCGCCTTTTAAACTTAAGGGAATCTCTTGATTAAATTTTTCACTTGAAGCTCCTTGGATGTTCGGCGATGCAGTTGGCGCGGGGGTTGGCGTCGGTGTTGGATTAATTGACTCTTCCTTAGTCGATGACTCAATTTTACAAATTTGGATATTATTCTCATCTGCCGAAGAAATTTTGATGGCGTAATCAGAGGGTTTTCCGGCCAAATTCTGGATTTTTATCTCAAGGGTGTCGCCGGGTTTAACTTTAAATAAATTAAAAATCGAGTCTGTTTTGTCAAATAACCAAGAGGGAACCGTCACCAATTCTTCACTTTGATCATTCAATTTTAGCCTTGCCGCGATATCATATTCTCCTTTAAGGACGCGAACTAATAATTCTTCTTCCTTGAAAATTTTAAAGGTCAAAATTTTCTTCTCGTTGCCTGTGGTCCTAAAGAACACCTCTTGGTTTAGGCTTGTTTCAACATCAGTAATTGGAGTTAAAGTTGTCTCATCCTTGTAAATCAAGGGTCGATTCTGGGGGGGAACTTTGACAAAAGCTTTGTGCCAATCGCTGGAAAGACCGAAACTAGCCGACGAAAAACTAATGACGAGGAAGATGACCACCCCCTGGGCGATAGCGTGTTTGAGCTGAAGGCTTTTTCCTATCTGTGCGGCTTTCTCCAAAGTAATTCCGTCTCTGATAGCGTCTCCGACAGACTTAACGGTCGGTTTTGTAATCAAATACCAATAAAGCATCAATTCCGCCAGGAAGAAGAAGAATCTGGCAACACCCGCATGAGCCAAGAAAATATAGTCGGGTCCAAACTTATAAGCCATCAACACAATAATCATCAAGCGCAAAATGTTGATGACATAAGTTACTACCAGACCAAAAACGGCTCTTAAGATTTTTTGTTTCCAGTCAAAAAGCGGGTAAAAAACGATCAAGGAAAAAATGATACTGGATTCCAAGATAGCTGAACACTCGATACCGAGTTTGAGGATCGAGCTGCCGCCATTGCTCAAAATCATTTGGAACCGTCCATTACTTAAAAGTTCCATGGGAATATGGAAAATCCCTTTGCTTATAAGGTTTACGTGGAAACTGGCAACATTGACCAGCAGTTGATCAATTCCAAAATACTCCGCCAAAAAAACCAGTTGGAGAGTGCAGCCAAAAGCGGCGACAAGGTAATACAAAAGCCATTGGCGATGTTTTCGAAAAACCAGCACCAAAGTCAGCCAAATCGGGAAAATAATTAAAACTGATAATAGTCTGCTATTCATTTATTTTATCCCTAATATAGGTAACCCCATCATTCGACCTTTTGCTTTCGCCTTGATGGTTTGGACGCGGTGGTAAATCAGATGGTGGATTATCATCTTCTCTGCTTTTCATTTTGAATTTGATGGCCCCGGTTCTAACCCCGAGGAAAACCCCGCAGCCGACTAAGGCAAGGAAAAGAACTTCTGTTAAGGTCGGAATAGAGGTAAAGGTGGTGTAAGCGGTCATGTAGATTGGCGTCCCGCCATTGGCATACCATTTGCCCCATAAGTTATAGGTGTCGTTGTCAGGGAAGGCGCTGTTGACACAGCTATGGGAAACGCCTGGACCCTCGGTCTCATCAACAACACTGCTATTTGCGCCGACGGCAAAACCAGTTGTTTGAAAGGTGTAACCGGGTCCATCAGTACCCCAAAGGCCGGGAGTGTCACATTCAGTGGCTGTCTTATACATGTATTTTTCACCGGCTGTTGGTTGGTGATCACCGGTGACAGTGTCACGGAAAATGACATAATCGATTTTGGTATTGGCCAGGGCGGTATTGCTGTAGTTATAAGCCGTTCCCGTCACCTTAATGGTCAAGGGCTGTGTTGGGTAGGAACCTTGATCCGTTGTTACCGTCAAGTCATATGATTTTTTGGCAATAATGACATCGGTGTAGGGAGGCAAGGTCGTGGCGGTAGCGGCGTTGATAGTCACACCCAAGGTATGGGTATGGGCCCGAACCCCGGAGGTGCTGGTGCCTCCCTTCTGGTCGGCGCCAACCGAGTTTGAGGTGCAGGTAACTTTGGCATGAGAGTGAGTCGGATCAGCCCCAGCTCCGGCCGAATAAGTGGTGGCGCTTTTTAAGAATTTCTGGTAAAAAGGTCCGCCGTTATTAGAAAGAATTTCCCAACCGTAGGAGCTGAAACCTGATCCGTCAAACATCGCAATCATGTCTTGAGGTACAGCGGTATCTTTGTTGGTTTTACCCAAAAGAATATTGACGTATGGTGGTTCAGAGCTTGGCGCGTCAGTGGTATTGGTTGTACTACAAGCAGTATGGGTATGGGTGTTGATGGTATCGCGGCTGCTGGTCGAACCACTGAGCGTCAAGTAGGCCGGTGAAACCGATTGAGCGAGGGTAAGTCCTGAAACAACGTGACCCGCACCGCCGTGGCTGTTGCTGCCGCCGGTTCCGCCTGAAGTAGATAGACCCGAAACATAGTAAGTGCCTTGAGTGACAGAATAAGTGTCCCAGTCGGCATTGGGCATCTGATTTGCCACTGTGCTGTCAAAAATAGCAATGGCACCGCTCGGGATCGCTGCCGCGCCCGAGGGAATGCCGGAATATTGGATTACCCTTAGATTTCGATAGAGCGGCAGATTGGAAATGGAAGTGAGCGAGGCTGTGCCGGAAGGAGGGTGGATATGTGATAAGTTGACCACCGTACCAACAGTCGCGGTGGTTGTCGCATTGTTACCAGTAGCTCCGCTAGAGTTCGCATCAGCAGTGCCAGTGTGAGTATGGTTGTCAGCGCCGCCAGCCATCTGGCCGTAAGCAGAATTACCTCTCGGGAAAAGATTTTTGACACCGTTGTTGTAAAAAGCTTCGCCAGCGCCATCATCAACAAAAGTCCAACCCGCCGGAGCCGCGCCGCCGTCCCAGAAAAGAAGCATGTTCGGATCTGCCGCCCGGGCTTTCTTGGGCGCGACAAAAGCATTGAGGATGTTGGCGACAAGTGTTAGAACAAGTAACCAGGCAATTGCTTTCGTAAACCGCTTTAATTGTTGTTTATGTCTTTTGGTCATTTTTAAACTTCACTTTCTTTCAAGAAAGCGTTAAAATCGTCTTCGCGGATACGGTAGAATTTACCGATCTTGATCGCCTTAAGTTTATTAGTCTTTATAAGTCGTGCGACATAGGTGCGGTGGATCTTTAAGGTTTCGGCGACATCGTCAATCGTCAATATCGCGACAAGTTTGCCGCCAATTAATTTCTCTAACTGATCTTCCCTAATACGATAAAAGCGGCCAATCTTTAAGGCCGCCAATTTATTCGCTTTTATAAGTGACGCGACATACGTCCTGTGTACTTTCAGGATTTCGGCTATTTCTTCAATTGTGTAAATTCTTTGACTCATATTGCCTGTTTTATTACACAAATGTCTCGCAAAATAACACTATTTTGCTAAAGACGATTGAAAATATACTAATATGATACTATAATCGCTATTTAACTTAATTTAATCCAATATGACATTATAATTACTAACTAACTAAATATATTCCAACTTGTCTTTATTTAACACAAAATGATATATACATGTCAAGCCCCTGGGCTTTTCCTTCTTATATTGAGAACTTTGTTATAGCATCTGTGGATAACTTTTTTTAAAAAATATTTGATGACCCTTACTTTTTGCTAAAAAAGCTTGGTCGGCTGAGTAACATGTCTTGACATTGTCACGACAATATATATAATAGTAATGACAAGTTAACTTAAAACTAAAATGGCAAAACTTAAAGTTACAACAGAAAACTCAAAGCAGAATCTGAGATATCGTTCATATCTCTATTCTTTAGAGATCGTCAAATTTGTCGCGGCTTTGCCGCATTCAAAGATCACCGAAATTATGGGTTCACAGCTCTTGCGATGCGGAACAAGCACGGGGGCAAATATTGTTGAAGCCCAAGCAGGCACATCTAGGAGAGACTTCATTAATTTCTATTCGCATGCCTTAAAATCAGCCAATGAAGCCAAATTTTGGCTGTGTTTATTCCGCGATTCCAAGATTGGCAATCCAGATAAAGTCCTCCTTTTGCTAGATGAAACAATCCAGATAGCCAATATGCTCGCTAAAAGCATTTTAACTTTAAAAGGAAAATAATGCGTCCCTGGTATAATCCTTTAAGTTTTATGCTGAAGTTTTAACATTTAACATTTTAGTTTTGAGTTTGGAGAAGATAATGAATGATTTAATCACTTTTCAAGAAGCCGCGACAATTCTGGGCAAAAACCTTAGAACTATCCAGCGCTATATTAAAGTGGGAACTTTGACGCGACACGACAAAGACGGTAAAAGTTGTGTTAGTCGCGACGAAGTTGAGAAAAAATTTGGCATAAAAAACCAATCGCCGAAAAAACCGGCGGGGGAGTTGCCAAAACAAACCACTAAAAGAGCTCAAGAAGAAATCAGTTACGAAGTAAAGTGGATTGAGGAGGTCCAGAAACACGCGGAGACCCGCGAAGAGTTGGGGGTTTGGAAAGGGAGGGCTGAAGCGTACCAAGCTTTTGCCGCAAGGCTTTTAGGAAATGGCAATATCGAAAAAGAGATCGCCGCTCGTGAGATCAAAAAGTCACCAGTCGATAAAAGTATCAAAACTTATACTTATTTAATCTATGGTCTCGTTGGGATATTTTTTATTATCATCACGATATTTGCCCTCATTGTCTTAAAAGTAATTTAGCCCTCTAAAAACGACAGGCCCGGCAAACCACAGGGGTAAGCCGGGCCATGATCTGGTCGTACTACTTCGCTGCCGTCAGGCAGCTTCGGACTGGAAGAGGCGGCCGTGGATGTAGGTCTGGACGATATTGAGATCCGCGTCGAGGATATTGAGGTTGGCCAGCATCCCTGGAGCGATCGCGCCCATCCGGTCGCCGACGCCTATGGAGCGGGCCGGATTCCATGAGGCCATCTGGATGCACTGCGCTAGCGGCAGGCCGGTGCATTCAAGGGCATTGCGGACGGCTGTATCCATCTCGAGGCTGCTCCCGGCGAGTGTACCGTCGGCGAGGCGAACCGCGCCTTCCTTGACCTCGATGTCTTGCCCGCCGAGCTTGTACATCCCGTCAGGCATACCCGCGCCGCTGATGGCATCGGTGATAAGGACTGTCTCGGCCATTCCCTTGGCGCGGATGCTGATGTCGCAGACAGCGGGGTGGATATGGACGAAGTCCACGATGAGCTGCATCCAGATTCCCTTGAGTCTCAACACAGCGCCGACAGTTGCCGGCTTGCGGTGATGGATGAGCTCCATCTGATTCCATGTGTGAGTCCCCTGCGAGATGCCGGCCTTCTGGGCCTCAACCATCTCGTCGTAGCTGGCCGAGGTATGGCCGGCGATGACGACGATGCCGCGTCTGACTGCCTCTTCGATGACCACCCGATTGTCAGCGATCTCGGGCGCGAGGGTGATCATCCGGACCGTACCGGGGCAACGGTCGAAGAAGGGTCGGCAGTCCAGTTCGACCCCAGTCTTGACGTGCTGTTCTGGTTGGGCACCCTTTTTCCTCTTGTCAATGTAGGGGCCCTCCAGGTGGACACCGAGCGGTTCAGCGCAATCGGCCGCGAAGCTGTCCATGAACTCCCGGCAGGCGGCGATGGAGCGCAGGATGGCTTCAGGAGCCTCGGTCATCGTTGTCGGACACCAGGCAGCCACTCCATGCCTCGCGCACTGCTCTGAGATCTTCCGGAGGGCTCCGACAGTTCCGTCCATCACGTCGGCGCCCAAGCCTCCATGGCGATGGATGTCCATGTAGGCAGGTGCGAGGAACTTGCCCGCGAGATCCACTTCCCCATGTCCGTCGCCGGAAAGGCCGTGTTCGACAGCAGCAATCAAGCCGCCTTCCACGAGGACATCGGTTACGCCCGAGTCGAAGATCCCTGACTCCGTGGGTAGAATGACTGTTGCACCGCGAAACAGCGTCCCCATTAGCATCCTCCGTGGGTTTGGGGCTCTAGATCCATTCCTGAGCCGCTAGTTTTAATATATATCCTAAAAAGCGCCAAAATGCAAGAGTTTTTGGCGGATTTAATGTTGAAAGCCAAATATGCTATAGTAAATTAAAGTAGATACTAGAAAGGAGAACATTTATGAAGGGTTTTGTGTCCAACATCGAAAAAGAAACTCTCGCCAATGAGAATTTCCGGAAAGTTCTCTATACTGCCAATCACAGCCAGTTGGTTTTAATGTCGCTCGAACCTAAGGAAGAAATTGGCATGGAAATCCATCCAGATAATGACCAGTTCTTTCGTTTTGAAAAGGGACAGGGAAAGTGCCTGATTGACGGCAATGAGTATGATTTAAGCGATGGCGTGGCGGTGGTGGTTCCCGCCGGCGCAGAGCACAATATTATCAACACTTCTGACAATGAAAAATTAAAACTCTACACGATCTATTCCCCGGCCCACCATAAAGACGGCGTAATTCGCGCCACCAAGAAAGAGGCTGAAGCTGATAGCCCAGAATTTGACGGCAAAACAACCGAATAAAATTTTTTTTGATCACGAGTTCTATCTGGACAGATTATTTTGATATTGCCAATAAGGATGGGATTTGTTAAAATATTCACATAATCCCCGGTAGCTCAACGGTAGAGCAACTCCCTGTTAAGGAGTGGGTTGTCCGTTCGAATCGGACCCGGGGAGAAAATCAAAAAAGAAGCGCCAACCGCTTCTTTTTTGTACAAATGCCTCTTAATAATTTGAGTTTTAAATGCAAGGGAAAGATAAGTTCTTTAAACGTCAAAAAATCGCAATGTCTTTGCAAAGTGCATTCAAAAAGACCAAAGATGGAAAGCTATTTCAACTGGCTAACCGTTTGTTGGAACTCTTGTGTGGCTTTCGCTGCGGATGCAAGATAGTTTGCCTGGGCTTGTTTGACTGCGAGCGCAAAAGCTTGCGAAGCGGTTGCCCTTTGCTGGGCTGTAGTTGCCGTCTTAAGCGTGGCATCCAGAGTTGATTGAGCCGCATAAACGCTTTGGTTCAGATTCGACTGAGCAGATTGGATGACGTTGTTGTAAGATTTCACCGTAGGCTGATAGGTAGCTTTAACAGCTGTAAGGTTCTCGCGATAGTTTGACTGCGCTTTTACGACATCTTTGGAAAAATCCTGAGCCGCGGCCGCCTTTTGCTGAGCAGTTCCTGCTCTCTTGTCCTTCGCTTTATAGGTAGTCAGGGCTGAATTTACATTTTGGTTAAATGCGCTCTGCGCCGCATTGATTTTTGTCGCCGCACCTAAAATCTCCTTTTTTTGGGAAGATCCTTGCGACGTGGCAAATAGCACGGCTCCGCCGACGAGAGCGACACACAAAACCAGAAAGATAAGCTTTTTTTTCTTCTTAGACACTAAAAATCACCTCCTTTTTTACTAGATGGTTCTATTATATAACGGCCTTTTTTTGAAGTCAATTATTTTTTAAAAAGTTATGATAGGACTGAATCTGCCGCTAAAAGCTCAAGTTCTTTATACATATCAATAATAGCTGTATAATAATTTTGAGTTCTAAATGTGTCCAGCACGGGGAGAAATTATCCACAAAGTAGCCCAAGCAAAGGGCTATTTTGTTTTGTAAGCAAAGAGCCTCCGCGCGAAACTGTTGCGGAGGCTCAAGTGATCGAAGGGGAACAAGGCTCATGGCTTCCGAGCCACGACGACGCCAAGGCAGCTAACCGGAAGGACACCCCAGTCGCCGCCGACGCCGCCGACGACCAAGCCGCGCTGGTCGAAGAAGCCGACGTAGACGTGGTAGCCATAACTGGACTGGGACCTGCCCCAGTGGTACCAGTCAGCGAGGAGTCGCTCATTGTTGGGCGAGAGCAGGAAGTTTGAGAAACAGATTTCGGCCACTGCCTGCTCTTCAGCCCGCTCGAAGTTCGGTCCGAGCTTGGCGATCTCACTCGTCTGATCTTGCCAGGGTAATGAGGAGAATCGCTTGGTGAAGTCGAGAAGTCGATAGCCCGGCGCGATCGTCTGGGTAGCCCAGGAATCCTGCGCCTTGTCGAACCACCAGATCGAGTCTGGACGGTCAAACCAGGGTTGCTTCTTCTGGTCCCAACCCATGACCTCGCACTCTTGGCGGAGCGAGTGGCCGGTGACATAGACCAGGCGCCAGTTGGCGCCTTGGGCGTTTGCCTTAGCACACTCGCGCAGGACATCTTCGGAGAACGGCATGGTCGGTTCGGTTTTGGGTAGTTCGACCTTCTGAACTCGACAGACGTCACGGTAACCCAAGACCTTGCCGGGGCCGAGGATCTCGACAGCTCGCTTCTCGGCTTGGGTCAGTGCCGTGGCAAAGGCAGGACCAGACATCATCGTGCAGATCAAGACAGCCGCTATCAACAGCGGAGGCCTTCTTAGCATTTCCGTTTTCCTCCATGCTGCTCACCTATAAGCTCTATCGTGAACGATGGCTTCGGTGGCAGTATCTGAGGGCCAACATCCTCAAAGCTACCACCGAGGCGTTTGTTAAAGAATTGCTTACAATATTACCATATAACAGTAATAAAATCAAGAAATAAACTTCAGGAGAAAGATTTGTAAGAATCAACCTACGCTGCTTATGTACTTTGTAGCCCTAAATCTCCAAGCAATATCTCCAGTTCTTTATACAAATCCATAATAGCGTTATAACGCTATTGCCATTGTGATATATCGTCTAAAGACGTTATAATAATCTTGAGTTCGAAATGTATCCAGTAGGGGGAGATTCCAAAAATTATTTTAGAATAAAAGATACTTAAAAACCTACTTCTAACTCTATTCATTGATGCAAGAATGATTAATTTAAATAAATATAGTATAGGCGGCACTGCCGCAATTATCACCAGTATGGGTTTAATTGCTGGTTTAGGTCATAGCAATAATGCCAAAGCGGTTATCATTTCTGGTCTTTTAATTATCGCTGTCGCCGATAATATTGCCGATTCCTTAAGCATTCATATTTATAAAGAATCAGAAGGCGCTGACAAAAAAGAAATCAAATCAACAACTTATGGTAATTTTATTGTTAGACTTTTGGTCGTTTTAACTTTTGTGGCAATCGTGGCATTATCATCAGTTAATTTAGCCATAGTTTATGCTTCGATTTGGGGATTGGTCCTTTTAACTTTTCTTTCTTATTCGATCGCTCAAGCTAAAAAAACAAAACCTTCAATAGAAATCATCTGGCACTTGGTTGTAGCCGTTTTGGTGATTGTTGGAAGCAAACTTCTTGGAAATCTAATTTCTAGCCATACTTTTTAAGAGGATAACTCTCCTAAATTTGATATTTGAAATTCTTTATACATATCCATAATGGCGGTATAATGCAAAGCATTTAACCTTCGGTTATAATAAGTTTGAGTGCTAAATGCGTCCAGCACGGGGAGCTAATTTGAAGTTGACATAGTGGTTACGGAGATATATAATTAAATAAAGAAAGGAGGTGGATTATGAAACAAGGAACCATTGGTCGATGGGCCTTTATTGTTGGCCTTATTGTATCTGTTCTGCTTGGCTTTGTTACCTTTTCCTACGCGACGCTTATTCTGGTAATTCTTGGGTTAATCGTCGGCTTCATGAATATTTCTGATTCAGAATCCCACGATTATCTTGTTGCGGTCATTGCTTTGATGGTGGTCGGCGTTGCCGGATTGCAGGCTCTTTCGGTTTTTGGCTCGCTCTACACTTGGGTCCAGACAGTTTTAGCAAGCTTCATCGTCTTTGTGGCTGCTTCCAGCGTAGTCGTAGCGATCAAAGTCTTGTTGGCAGCAAGCAAAGAAGCCTAGTTATTTTTTCAGTTTTCCAACGACAATTAATCTATGCCAGGTCATTAAACCGACCTATTGTTTGAGTTTGTTCTCGAAGTAATAGAGATTCATGCCCGTAAAATTTTCTTTTGAGATTAATTGATAAGGAAGCAGGGTGGTAATCTCTGAGTCGGCAAAGTGGACAGAAAATGTATAGGTTATCAGATAGAATTTTTGACTTTTTGAGGCTTCAGCTTTTAATTTTTCCCAACTCTCATTTAAATTCCCAGATGCGGAATCGACCGGGATTGGAACAATTTTAATATCTTCCCTTCGAAGATAGTAGAGAATAGATGTGTCAACCCAATCTGGCATGATCATAATTCTTGCATTTGGTGGGGCATTTTTGTCAACAAATTGTGCCAGACCACGCCAGTCATCATTAGATACATTTTGGAAATAAGAAACTACATAAACGCCGAGGGAAATTATAATTAGTAAAATCAACACTGACTTTATAAGAGTATTTTTAATGTTAGTGATGCCTTTGGCGGCCAATAAAAAGATCGCTATGGCTGCAGGAATCAGAATCCTGGGATAATTAACGGTTAAATGGGCAAAGTAATAGATTAACCACGGAATGGAAAAATTAACGATAATAAAAATAATCAAAAAATAGACATTGGGATCACGTGTTAAATAAAGTGACCGGCTCATCAAGGAGAATTTATACTTTAAGGCCCTAAGGGGCTTTTTGAACAAACAAATTGATAGTCCTACGGAGATGGCCAAAGGGATCCAGATTAAAGGCGATCCGAACATTTCCTGTAGGTTTCTGTAAGGACTAGTAACGCTGCCATAGGGGAGGAGATTTATTTGTAGGACTATAATAATTAACCAAGGGGCAAATATCATCAAAAGAAAAAGTTGAATTAAAAGCCATTGTTTTAGTTTAAGTGGGAAGTAGCGAGAGAATATTAAGATTACGCATATCATAAAAACATTTTCAGCAATAACGGTTAAAAAACCAAAAGTATGAGAGAATAATAATAAAAGAGTAAAGATCAAATAAACGATGGTGTATTCAATGGACGGTTTTTTTAATAATTTCCAATAAAAATAAATGGACATTAGTGAAAGTAAAGATAATAAACTGTACATCCGGAGCTCTTGCGAATGCAATAAATGGAAAGAAGATATCGAAAGGAAGAAAGCTGCCAAAAGAGCCACTTTTTTATTAAAAAGCAAGAAGCCGACTTTGTAAATCGCCAAAATTGAGAGGACACCAAACAATACTGATAATAAGCGTAAAGAGGTTTCGGTGGTGCCCGCCAGCTTAATCCAGAAATGAAGCAAAATGACATATAGAGGGGGATTAAGATCTACATAAATGCATTCATATAAATTATGGATATTCAAAATATTTGACCTGGCGGCAATTGCAGTGGGGATCTCATCTATCCACAGGCCTTGAGAACCCAAATGATAGAGTCTTAAACCAAGCCCTAAAATGATAATTAAGATTATTGGCCAGTTGTTTTTTAGGAATTTCATTTCAGGTAATTCTAGGTTTTTTTATCTTTGAAGCGTAAATTGAGGCGGCAAGAATATTCTGCGGGGTACCGCAGTCAAACCACCGATGACGAAGAGCACTGACGCCGACTTCGCCTTCCTTGGCGGCGATCCTAACAGCATCGGAGAATTCTAGTTCTCCGGTCCTTGGGTTGGGTTTAACTAACCTTAGAAAATCATACATTTTCGGTCGGATCAGATAAAAACCGGTCATCGTGTAACCCGATTTAATATTTGGTTTTTCATCCAAATCGAGAAACTGAAGACTTTGAGAAAGTTTTAAGACAGTGTGCTCGTTGGCAGTTTCTCTATTATAATAGGCAGCCAGTCGGACGTTTTCGTCTCTTTGGAATGATTGATAAAATTTGGCTAGGTCAAATTCCGGGGCGAACTGATCTCCCAAGACGACCAACAGCGGCTCTTTGGCGGCGAATTTTTCCGTTTGAAGAATAGCATAAGCGATTCCGCGAGTGTTTTGAGCGATTGTTTCTCCTTGATTGATCCAGGTAATATCAGAATGGCCGAGGGTTTGGAAATATTTTTTAATCTGATCCCCTTTGTTACCGACAACAATAGCCAATTCGAAATCTCTCAATTGCTCCTCAAGATGGCCGACTAAAGGTTTATCATAAATTAAAGCCAAGTGTTTGTTAACGACATTGGTGAATGGTTTTAACCTTCGGCCTAAGCCACCGCAAAGGATAACTGCCTTCATTATTTCTCCTTGAACTTGTCCTTTTATGAAGATTGTTTACAATAAGCATTAGCGTTATTTGTTTTTATTATAGCAGTTAAATTTATATCAAATGTGGAGTTTTTTTCCCAAAAAATCGAAAAGAAAAACTTTCGAGAAATTAATTGGTTTAATGTTAGTTTTTAATGAAATAGACATTATTGAACAAACATTAAATTATGGAATAAATCAAGGGGTAGAGTTTGTAATAATGGATAACGGTAGCACTGATGGCAGTTTTGAAATCTGTCAGAAGTATTTAGGGAAAGGTGTTTTAAAAATCGAAAGGATTTTTACAAAAAATTTTGCCTTAGACTTCTTATTGAAAAAAATATACAAATTAGCGATGACCTTTGATCCGGACTGGCTTATTCTTTGGGACGCTGATGTTTTTTTAGAGTCACCCTTTAAAAATAAAAAACTTAAAGATTCAGTAAAAAAAGTTGCGAGCGATGGCTACAATTGTATTCAATTTAATAACTTTGAATTCTGGCCGACAAAAAAAGACAGCCAATCAGCCGATGTTCGTAAACGCATGAAATATTATACTTGGAATGATGATTTTCGCTTACTTTGCTGGAAAGCAGGCCGAGGAGTGCGCAATATCAATGCTCATACTTTGAATCTAAAACATCCCAAAATTTATCCAGTCAAATTCATTATGCGCCATTATAAGATTAGAAGTTTTGAGCAAGGGTTAAGGAAAGTTTTTGAGGAAAGATTACCAAGATTTTTCAATCAACCTCCTGGGTGGCATGTCCATTACAATTTGATGAAAAAGGAAAAAAAATATTTTATCATCGATAAGGCGAAATTAACCAAATATCATGAAGACGGTATCTGGAACTTAGAAAGAAAATTTGATGGTTGGCAAACGCCTATGCCTGACCTTAGAAATCGAGAGAATGAAAGATAGTAAAGTCTTAATTGTGATACCGACTGTCCAAATTCACCAATGGAATTTGATGAAGACTTTATATACTTTGTTAAAAAACACCCGTGATTTCGAATATGATTTGCTGCTGGTTAAAAATAATTTTCGTGGTTTTGCCAAGGCTGTTAATAAAGGTTTAAAAATCGTTAAAGATAATAAAGTTTATGGTGGCTGCGTGCTATTAAATGATGATGTTATCATTAACGATAAAATTTGGCTCGACCGTTTAATAAAAGCTCCAGGTGATATCATTGGTTGTCAGGGAGCTCTAAAAATTTGTTATATTCCTTTTTGGTGTGTTTATATCAAAAGAAAAGTTATTGAAAAAATCGGGCTTTTGGATGAGCAATTTTTAATAGGAGAATGGGAAGATACTGATTATTGCATTCGAGCCATCGAGGCCGGCTTCAAGGTTAGAGAAAGCAGTTGTAAAATTGAACATAAGGTTGGCGGAACCTTAAATCGCTTGGATCTAAAAAAGAAATTATTAATCCAAAAAAATCGTCAGTTATTCTTAAAAAAATATAAAAGTACTAAATGGGCAGTCATTTTCAAAGAAGAAAATTACTGAAATAATTGATAATTTAATATATGAAAAAAAGCTTTATAATTATGGGAAACTGTTCTTATGGTCTTTGTGGCGGCGGACAAAGCTCAGCCCAAATTTATAAATCTGTTAAAAAAAGGGGGCATAATTGTTTATATCTAAATCCCTTGAGAAATATTAGGGAACAAAAGAAGCTTATCGCCAGGGATGACGACAGCCAAAAAATAGTTATTTGCGAATTTCCGGATAAAATCTTCTTAAAACTTTGCCTTTATTTAAGGAAAAAAGGCGCCATTATTATTTACCGTAATGTCGATGATTGGCAAAATATGCCAGATAATAGCTGGTATAGTCAGAAGGTTGAAATCAAACTAATTAAGCTGGCTGACTATTGTTTCGCTTCAACGGATTCAATCATAAGAAAGTTGCAACATATTAGAACGATTGAACTATTGCCCAACGCTGTAGATATAGAACAATTTAGAAAAAAACCAGCAGTTGAGCCCAAGGATTTACATCAAGGAGAAATTACAGTTGGTTTCTGGGGATTGTTGGCGCGATGGATAGATTTGGAATTGATTTTTGAAACGGCAGCGAAAATGCCACAATGGAGCTTTAATATTATTGGCCCGGATTATTTCAATCGATTAGCTCAACATAAAAATATACCTTCGAATGTCTACTTCTTGGGTGAAAAGAAAATCAGCGATCTCCATAAATTTGCTTATTATTTTGATGTTTGTATTCTCCCTTGTAGACTAAACTCTCTCGAAATAAAAAATTCTCACCCAATGAAAATATTAGAATATCTTGCTTCATATAAGCCTGTCGTCACTGGGAATACCATCGAATCAATTAGAAAATATCCATATATTTTTACTTATAAAAATGAAAAAGAATTTATAAAACAAATAGAAAGAGTCAAAAAGACAAAAATCAATAAAAATAAGATCGATTTATTTTTAAAAGATAAAACATGGGATCATTTTATAAATATTATTTTAAATAAGGTTAAAGCTCTCTAGAATGAAAATAACTAATTTAGAAAAGAAAATAAAAGATCAATTTAATCTTTTTTCAAAAGATGAGTCTATTTTCCCAACAAAAATTGATAGGAATGACCCTGAATTGATCGAAGTTTTAAATTTTTTTGGCGATATTTCCGGCAGAAAAATCCTTGACGCGGGCTGCGCCAAGGGAAGATTTGCGAAAATACTTGCCGAGAAGGGCGCAAAAGTTTATGGGTTGGATTTCTCAAGAAAAATGATCAGAGAAGCCAGGAAGACAATTAAAAGCGTGGAATTTAAAGTTGGCAGTTTGACCAAAATTCCTTTTGAAGATAATTTTTTTGATTTTATTTTATGTGTCGAGGTTTTGGAACATATTCCTGACACAGAAAAAGCGATCAGCGAAATGGGTCGAGTTTTAAAACCTAACGGAAAAATCATCATTATTGACAAAAATATTTTCTCTCTAGAGGAGAAGTCATTATCACCGGCATTTATTTTTAAACGAATACAAGAAATTAGAAATAAATGGATGTATCCGAATAATTTTCCCTTTAGAGAAAAATGGTTTATTTCTCGTTATTTGAATAATCTTTTAGGAAAATATTTTCGACAAATAGAATCTAGATATATGGTAAATAGTCCGTTTGGACGATCAGAGAGAATATATAGAATTTTTCCATTTCTAAGTTATAAAATTGCCTGGAAGGCATTTGGAAAAAAGAAAACATTTTTGGACCTTGCCATAGACTGGCTCGAATTAGCACAATATAAAGAGGGAAAAATTAGAGGCTTTGTGCCCAAGTTTATTTATCAAAATGGTTCTAGTGTGCCTTATCCCGAAATTACCGGCTATGCGGCCTCGATATTTGCAAGGTTGTATCACCTGACCAGCCAGAAAAGATATTTAAAGAAGGCCTATAATGCTTCCAAGGCCATAATAAGGATCATGTGCTCCAATGGCGCTATCCCGAGCGTTGTAACTCGCAACGGCATTTTTGAAGATCTAATTTATGCTTTCGATCAAGGAGTTATGGCCAGAGGACTTTTTGATACCTATGAAGCCAGTTTATCTTCCTTGGATGAGAAAAAGGAATTTTTAAAAGCGGGAATTAAGGCAGTTAACTATTTAATTGAGATTCAAAACAGCGATGGCAGTTTTTATGAAAAGTTTAAGGCCAACAAGGATAGGATTAATCATTATTTTTCTTCGATAAGTGCCAAAATAATAATGCCTTATCTTAGAGCATACAAATTGACTGGCCAATCTTTATATCTTCAAAAGGCGCAACTTTTGGGTGACTGTATTGTCAAAAATCAGTCTCAAATTGGAAATTTTCAAAACTTTCGCGCCCGAGAGAACCGAACCCATTACCACTGTTATGCAATCGAGGGTTTAGTAGAATTATACAAAAAGACAAAAAAAAGAAAATATTATCAAGCAGCCAAAAAAGCGACAGATTTTCTTTTAACCATTCAGAAAAAAAATGGGGGGTTTAATTTAAGTGTACTACTACTTAGTTCAGGTGAAGATATCGAAGATGTCGCTACGGCTGCCCAAGCGATCAATTTATTTTTATTTTCTTATTCAAAAACTTCTCGGGAAATCTATCTCATAGGAGCTCAAAAAGCCTTGGAGTATCTGGAGACCAGACAATATCGGTTGGCTGGTTCGAGGCTGAATGGCGGTTTGCCATTTTTGTGGCCCGAGGAAAAAAAAGTCTCTTGTTCTTGGTCAACAATTTTCGCCATTAATGCGTTCTTAAACTATCGAAAATTAGAATCAGAGCTCTTTTAGGTTGTCTCAAGCATTGTTGTGACAATCAAGGCCTTGTTAAATATTGGCAAAGAAATTTAATCCTTTTTAAGTTTGCCGACAACAATTAATCTATGCCAGGTGGTACCTGGTGGAACACAAGTCATTAGACTGACTTGTTCTTCAGATGTTGATTTTAAAACATCAACTTCTTGAGGATCAACGACTTTTTTTTCAGTAACAATATAAACATATTTTATATTTCCATACCATAAAATAATCTCGTCTCCAATCTTAATGTTCTCTAATTTAGCAAAAATAGTTTTGTAATTACCAGGTTTATACCAATAAAAGGAGGAATGACCAAAGATAAAAATATTAGAGCCGTCGCCGGGTTTTGAAGAACCTTTAAGCTGGGCGACGCCATTTTCTAGGGCTTTGAAATATTTCTTCTGATTTGCACCATCAACATCAGCAATAACAGGCGCTTCGATATTGAGTGAGGGAACGAGTAAATGGAAATCCTCGAATAATGGAGATTCTTGGGGAGAAGGCGATGGGCTAACAGCTGATCGATTAGGATGGAAAATATTAAAACGGCTTCCCAAGACGATGGCGACAACAACGATGACAAGGGCGATTATTAAGATAATAATTTTTCGTCTTACTTTGACAACCTTCATATGTAGCAATATTTTAGCAGACATAAGACCAGAATACCAGAATATTTACTCTGAAATCTTTTGTTGAGATCTTTGGTATAGATTAATAATTTTTTTTGTTGGTCCGTAGGCAATTAATTGGCCATTATCCAACAGCAAGGCCTTATTGCAAAATTTTTCAATTAAATCCATTTCGTGGGAAGAGATGATGATCGTCTGCGTTGGTTTAAAAAATTTCTTAAGTGCTTTTAAGTAATTTATCCTAAAGGAAAGATCGCTGGAGGCGAATATTTCATCGATTAAAATTATATCGGCTTCTACATATCTAAGTATAGCGAAAGCCAATCTCTGGACCATACCAGTTGAGAAATCACGGAGTGGAGAATGAAGAAACTTTCCAATCCCGGCAAAATGCACGATCTCCTTTAAATTAGATTGTAATTTGGTCTTGGGTATGCCCATTATCATGCCAAAAAGGAAAATATTTTCTAGAGCACTCAAATTTCTCTCTAAAGTCGCTTGGCTGTTGAGAAGGGCGGCAATTTTACCATTGATGTTGATCGAACCGGCTGTTTTATCGTAAATTCCCGCCAGAACCCTCAAAAGAGTTGTTTTGCCTGAACCATTACTCCCAATTAGACCAATTCGATCGCCCCTGGCAATAGAAAAATTAATATTTTTTAGAGCATAAAATTTTTGTTTTTGAGAAAAATATCTAAAATTAGTTAAAATATTAAAAATCGTGGGACTTTCTTCATAAATTGAAAATTTTTTCGATAGATTTTTAGTGAAAATTGCTTCCATCACACCCTTTCTGCCATCTTTTTTTCATATTTTCTAAACAGAACATAGCCAGCAATAAGTATTAATATGCTGAAAATAACTAACGAACCGAAACCAAATAGATTAGGCAATTGATGGTCAAGTAAAATATCTCGATATAAAATGATTATTTGAGTAACGGGGTTGATTTTTACGACGAGCTGTAATTTTGAAGAAAGATCTTTAATTTTGTAAAAAATAGGCACGAGAAAAAAACCTATTCTGGTTAATGCTCCCCAAATATATTCCATATCGCGGGCATAGACACCAATTACTGCTAAAATTAAAGACAATCCAAGGATAATGGCACTTTCCAAAATAATCGCTATAGGTAAAAGTAAAATATGCCACGAAAAACCAATCTTTAAAATCATTGCAAATAATATTATGATAAGTAGTTCGAAGAGATGTTGGATAAAAAAGACACCTACTTGGGCAATAATTAATGTTTCATTGGGGAAAATTAAGCTTTTTACCATTTGGTCGCGCCACAGTAATACTGTAATTGAAGATTGCGCCGTCGCACTTAAATAATTCCAACAAATTGTGCCGATTAGAATATATAAGAAAAAATAATTATTTTCGCTAAAGCTTTTTTTGAAAATTAGAAATAAGATCAGGGTGATGATTAAAGGATTAAGAAAACTCCATAAGAAACCGAGAATTGTTCTTTGATCCCTTTCTTTAAACCAGGCCACGCTGAATTCTTTAATAAGATCAAAATATTGTCTTCTTGTGAATTTCATAATTATAAAATATTCTTGAATTAATCCGAGAAACGTTCAGTTACCATTTTATGTTTAGTTTTTAAGATGTCAATTTTTTGGGGAAAATTATGACTATCACCATCCATCAACCTGAACATCTAATCTGGCTTGGACTCGTAGATAAGATCTCAAAATCGGATATTTTTGTAATCTTAGATAATGTTCAATATAGAAAAAATTATTTTCAAAATCGGAATAAAATTAAAACCAAAAAAGGCTGGCGATGGTTGACTGTGCCGATTAAAAAACATCCTTTTGAAACTAAAGTAAATGCAATCGAAATATCCGATCAAAATTGGCAAGAGCACTATCTATCAATCTTAAAAGAAAATTATGAAAAAGCGCCATATTTTGAAAGGTACTTCGGCGGTATTAGAGAAATAATTTATCGTGATCATAAATTTATTAGTGATTTAAATACTGAACTGATTGCATTCTTATTAAACGAGTTCCAAATTAAAAAGAAAATTCTCAAAGCTTCCAGTTTAAGGCTTCAAGATCTGAAGGGCGGATCAAATATTAATTTGACTATCTGTGAAAAATTGAAGGCCGATAGTTATCTTTCTGGGCCATCCGGCGAAGACTATCTCGATCTCGCTCAATTCAAAAAACATAAAATCGATGTTTCTTTCCATAAATTCGACCACCCCGCCTACAGGCAACTATGGGGCGAGTTTATTCCTTGCATGTCATCGATTGATTTACTCTTTAATTACGGCCCCAAAGCCAAGGCAATTTTATTTGAATAATTTAATTTATAACTTGATGAGATGAAAATAAAAAACATAAAAGTATCGGTGATTGTTTGCACTTATAACCGCAAGGAAGTCTTAAAAGCTTGTCTTCATTCTTTGCTTCGCCAAAGTTATCCTCAAAAAAACCTTGAAATAATAGTTGTAGATGACGGTTCCTCCGACGGAACCGAAAGAATGATTAATCGTTTTTTTTATAGTAAACTACTATATTTTAAACAATCGAATAAAGGTCCTGCTGCCGCCCGGAATCTCGGGATCAAAAAATCGAAAGGCGAAATAATAGCTTTCATCGATTCCGATTGTGTGGCTGATAAAGACTGGCTAAAATTCCTGACATTCGGCTTTAAAGTCAATGATCAAATCGCATTTGGGGGTAGGATCCGCCCATTTTTGCCGAAAACTATATCAGAAAAGTATGCAGAGCTGAACTTTGATCATCAGGCGTTGATTGATGGGATTTCGGGCGAAGTGCCGCACTTGGGTACGGGAAATGCAGCTTTTCCGGCCAAAGCCTTGAAAGAAACTGGTTATTTTGACGAAGATTTTCGTTGTGGTGAGGATGTTGATTTGAGCTGGCGGCTGTATTTTTCAGGCTTTCGTTTTAGGTATCAACCAAAGGCGGTAATATTTCATCGAATGCACCAAGGCTTATTGCGACAGGCAAAACAGAGTTTTGTTTACGGTCGAGCTAAAACTGCTTTGGTGGCTAAGCATTGGGTAAAACTCCAAGAATTCGGCTATGCCTACCGGCTGACTAATCTGGCTATGGATGATTGGAAAAAATTTTTAGAGCTGCCTCAGAGGGCAGTGAAGCGCTACCGGAAGTTGCCGAAGGCATATTTTAAAAATGAAAATTTATTTATCATAAGGCTAGAGCTTTTATTATTTGATTTTGTTAACCACTTATCTTACCGGTTGGGAATGATTTTTCAAGCGAATCTTCGGCATAAGGACACTCTAAAATGAGAATATGCTTAATAAATCGCAGCTATTGCGACGAAAGATGGGACGGTATTTCCGCCTATACTCATAATCTAGCTAGGGGGTTAGTGGAAAAAGGTCATGAGGTCCATATTCTATCAGCTGGAAAAGGGATGACCAGCGAAAATTCTAATTTGATTAGAGTTCATACAATAAATTTTTCGATAGATCAAAGCAACGGTTTTCTCTCAAAATTACAGGAAATAGCCTATCATTATAAGATCTATCGTTTATTTAAAAAAATAGATAAGAAAATTCACTTTAATATCGTTGAAGCGCCTGAAGCTGGAGCTGAAGGTTTTTGGATTTCGCTTTTTTCCCCAAAAAAATTAATTACGCGACTTCACACCCCTTCTTATCTGGTTCAATCCCTCAATAGTCTAAAAATAAATTGGCGACGTCGTATTTTGTATGGGATGGAAAAGTATCAAATTGAACATTCCGCGTTACTTAGCTCTCCAACTAGATCATTAGCCTCAATTGTTTCTAGAGATTTAGGCATTCGTAAAAAGATTTATGTTATTCCTAATCCTTATAAAATTAGAGAAATTCAGACAAATAAAAAAATAAAATCTGACTATTTGCTCTTTTTCGGAAGAGTCGAAAAAAGAAAGGGAATAAATATCTTTTTTAAAGCAGTTGAGAAAGTCCTAAAAGTTTTTCCCAATTTAAAAATCTTCATTCTCGGGGATATAGATATAACATATAATCGGCGTGACTTAGAAAAGATTTCCCCAAATGTCAAAAAAAATTTAATTTTATTGGGAGGAAAGAAACATCATCAAACAATTCCATATTTAAAATTTGCTCGATTGATTGTTCTGCCGTCGATTTGGGAGAATTTCCCCTATACTTTATTAGAATCTTTATCCCTTGGGAAAGTTGTCATTGCTTCAGACTGTGGGGGATACAAAGAGATAATCAAAAACGGTTATAATGGATTTTTGGTAAAGCCGAATTTATCGGACAGATTGGCTTTAAAAATAATCGAATGCCTAAAATTTAATGATAAAAAGATAAGAGAAATTGCAATCAATGCCAAAAAAACAGTTTCTAAATATAGGTCAGAGAAAATAGTTCCCGAGATTGTTAACCTTTATAAAAGTCTAAATGAAGAAAATTAAGATTGCAACCGTTTACATTTCTCGACGAATTGAGAAATTTGAACCGGTTACAATGGATACAATTAGGTGGTTAAGGATCTCTGAAGGTTTGGCCAAGAAGGGTTATCAGGTCGATATGATTATTAATGAAGCAAAACCGAAAATTATTGAAATGAGTCCAAATTTAAGAAGAGTTCCTTATTCAAAAATAAATTGGCAAGATTATGATGTCATCAAGACCCTATTTCATGAAGGATTTAGATCTTTAGAAAAGACTGGTGGCTCTAACCATCCTTTTATAATTTGCAAGACACCAGTCGTGGATCCAAAAAGCCAGGTTGATGCCAATTTGAAACCTTGGAGCAAATGGTATCTTTTATGGATTCAAGGGCGAATTAACCAAAAGGCAAAATTAATTACTGTTTTAAATCAGCGGAATAAAATAATTTGGGAAAGAGAATATGGTAAAAAAAATAATATTTTAATTATACCAACGGGCGTTGATAAAGTGATACCTCAACCTCAAAAAAATCCCTATCAAAAGATTGGTGGAAAAATTGTTCTCTTTGCTGGCTTTATCTGCGGACTGGAACTTCGTAAAGTCAATATTTTTTGGCAAGAGCGTTTAAATAATTTAGGGAAAATGCTTTATCAGAAGGGAATCCATCTTTGCTTTGTCGGCTCTGGCCTAACGGATAAACTCGAACAAAAATATGTTCATTGTTTTGAACCAGTCCCAAATGAAAAATTTTGGAATTATCAATACTTTGCTGATTGTGGGATTGTCTTGGCCGATGCTCCAGATGTTCATAACGAATCAAGCAAAATTTATTATTATTTAAGGACTGGCTTGCCAGTTGTGAGTGAATCGCCAATACCTAATAATTATCTCATTCAAAAATCCAAGCTGGGCTTTATATCGCCATTTGATAATAATGAAAAAATGACTGATCTTATTGTAAGAGCAGTTAATAAAAAATGGAACAAAAAATATGCAATCGATTATATCTTAAAAAACCATACTTGGGACCAAAGAGTAGACATTTATAATAAGTTGATTAGGAAACATTTTAAAGTTATTTAAAAATGATCAAAATTCTGATTGTCTTGGGCACGCGGCCAGAGATAATTAAACTTATCCCGGTGATTAAAGAATTAAAAAAATATCCTAAACAGTTTAGAATTTCTTTGTGCGTTTCTGGACAACATGACCAATTGCTTAGGCCTTTTTTAAATATCTTTGAGATTAAGCCAGACTATGATTTGAGAATAATGAAAGAGGATCAAAAATTAAAAGAAATTTTTTGGGCTGTTTTTAAGAAAACAGGCGAAATTATAAAAAAAACTAAACCGGATTGGCTTTTAGTCCAAGGTGATACGACGACCGCTCTGGCAGCCGCTTGGGCAGCCTTCTTGGCTAAAGTGAAAATTGCCCATGTTGAGGCAGGTTTAAGAACAGGCGATTTATCAAATCCCTTCCCCGAAGAAGCCAATCGGAAAATCATGGATCACTTGAGCGATATTTTATTTGCACCGACAAAAATTGCTTTCAATAATTTAATCAAAGAGGGGATCCCTCGACGAAAAATTCTGCTCACCGGCAATACGATTATTGATACCTTGAAGATGTTTGAGAATAAACCATGGAAAGCAAAAATTAAAGAGAGAATAATTTTGCTGACGGTCCATCGGCGAGAAAGTTTCGGTCCAAAAATTGAAAATATTTTTGAAGCTATCAGGCAAATTGCTCAAAAACATCCAGATATTAGAATTATTTTTCCTGTTCACCTTAATCCCAATGTTAAAAAACCGGCAGAAAAGATATTAAAGAATATTCCCAATATATCTCTGATTAAACCCTTGGCTTATATGCCACTCTTGGATTTGCTAAAAAAATCTTATTTAGTTCTAACTGATTCGGGCGGGTTAATTGAAGAGGCATCATATTTCGCTAAACCAGTAATAATTCTTAGAGAAAAAACTGAGAGACAGGAGTCAGTTATCAAGGGAGTGGCTGAATTGGCAGGGGCAGAAAAGAAAAATATTATTCGCAAAGTAACCAAAATAATATCAAATCCCCAACAATATAAGAAAATGTCAAAAAAATTCAACCTTTACGGAGCAGGAGATGCAGCTCAAATAATTACAAAATACTTTTTAAAATTACACCATGAAAAAAAGAATTCTCATCTTTAACTGGTGGGATATAAAAAATCCCAAAGCTGGCGGGGCAGAAGTTCATTTAAATGAAATTTTTTCCCGTTTAGCAAGAGATGGCTTTGAAATCACTTTATTGTGCTCTAAATTTCCTGGCGCAAAAAAAGAAGAGAATATTAATGGGATTAAAGTCGTAAGAAAGGGCCCTTTCTGGTTAATTAATATAATCTCAATATTTTATTATCTAAAAAATCATCGAAAATTCGATATGGTTGTTGATTATACTAATAAAATCCCTTACCTCACACCACTTTATGTCCGAAGAAAGAAATGTTTAGCGATTGCCCATCATGTTTTTGGTAAAATCTGGGAGAAAGAATTAGGTTCTTGGGGAAAATTTTTTGAATTTTTGGAAAAGTTAGTTTATAAGCTCTATCGGAAAAGGAATTTTGTGGCTGTTTCCAAGAGTACAAAAGACGAATTAATAGAGATCGGGGTAAGATCTGAAAAGATAACAATTATTTATTCTGGATTGTCGTGCCCTGTTAAGTCAGGCCCAAAGAGCAAGAATCCTTTGATTATATATTTGGGGAGACTTAAGAAATATAAGCGGATCGATTGGATTTTGCGAATTGCACCAAAAATTATCGGCAGTTTCCCAGAGGCGCGCTTCGTGATTATTGGCTCTGGAAGTGATGAAGAAAGGCTAAAAAAGATGGCAAAAAATTTGAGATTGGGGGAATATCTTTCTTTTACCGGTTTTGTTTCTGAAAATCAGAAACTCAATCTATTAAGAAGGGCATGGGTTCACATCCAGCCTTCGATAAAGGAGGGTTGGGGGTTCACTGTTATTGAAGCCGCTGCTTCCGGCACACCCACAATCGCTACAGATGCCCCAGGACTTCGGGAGGTGGTTTTAGATAACAAAACTGGCTGGTTATTTGAAGCTGAAAATTTTAATCATTTCGAACAGTTGTTGTTTCAGGCTCTAAATAATGCTCGTAGAAGAAAATTTGCTAGCAAGGCAGCAATAAAATTTGCGAGAAAATTTAATTGGGCAATGGCGGCTAATCAATTTAAGAAAGAAATCGATAATATTATCAATAGTTAAGAATATTCAATATGTTAGAATATAAGTACCCATGGTCAAATTGTTAAATTTTTTTAAACAAAAATCTTGGATAATTGCTGCCCTCATTTTTATTCTTGCCTTTGTCTTGAGATTGATCGCGTCTTTGAAGATCGCCTGGCGGCCGGATGAAATCGTTTATGTTGATTGGATCGGCAATTGGTTTTCAACTCACTTTTGGTCGTATTTTTTCCAATTCTATCATCACATTTATCCTCCCCAATCGAACATTTTCGGTAACCCACCCCTTTCGATGTGGATGTTGACTCTGGGTATTGTTGTTGCCAAAAAATTTGGATTTTCTTTACTTTTAGGCGCACGAGTAGTGAATGTACTTATAGGATCAATCTCGGCCTTATTAATATTTAACTTTGGCAGAAAGTGGTTTAATTTATGGGTTGGTCTTATCGCCGGTATTGCTTTTTCCTTAATACCGATTATTGTCGCTAACAACGGGACGGCCTATTTGGAAACGCTCTCTGTTTTAATGATTGTGTTGGCGCTTGAATTTAGTTTCAGATTTATATCCAGTGCCAAGAGAATAAATCTTTTTCTGTTGGGGATTGTTTTAGGTTTGTCTGTTTTGATTAAATATATAGATTTTCCTCTCATTTTAGGGTTTTTAGTGGCAATACCGCTATTTTCCGATAAAGATAAAAACTTTTGGAAAAATTATTTAATTTTTATTGGGATAATCATTTTAACAGTCACCGTTTTATGGTCCGGCATGCGCGATCCCAATCATCTGAAGGAACTTTATTGGCTTTATACCAATAAACTCTATTCGCCATTTCCGACAGAATATCCATTCCCAGTATTTAAATACTATTACCTTATGCTTATTGGAATTTTACCACCCGTCATTATTATCGGTGCTTTAGTAGAAATCTTACTTTTGGTACGCAATATGATCCAAAAAAGTTGGCGAGATTTCAAATTTGATATTATTATAACCGGGCTGGTGATAATCTACATTGCGTACAACAGTGCCTTTGCCACTTACGGTGCGCCGCATCAGCTTTTACCGCTTATGCCGCTTGGAATTATTTTGGCAGCACTCGGTTTGAACAAATTATATTTATTAGTAGCAGATTTGTGGCTCAAGGTTGTTTTCTCCGTTTTAGTTTTGCTATGTTTGGCATTGCCCTTGACGGCGTTCCGCCCGGAATTTTGGAGTTTATACGCCAGCAGTCTTGTCGGCGGAACGAATAACTCTTTTAGTCTCTATAATGTTGGTGTGGGCGGCGAGGGGGTACCGGAAAGCGCCGCTTATTTAAATCAAAACGCGGCTAAAGATTCTCGGATTTCTGTTATTGCCTACGATTGGATTATAAAAAAGTACTTGCAAAACCGATCCGCGACATCATTGTTTCAGAAGGAAGGAATTTTTGGTGCAACTGCCAGGGGAGCAGATTACGCGGTCGTTGCCAGACCTTTTATGGAAGGCAAACAAACTGAAACGTGGTTGGAATTTTCTCAAATGGATCCGATCTACTCGGTCAAAGAAAAGGGAATCGTTCTGGCGAACATTTATAAAATTGATTATTCCCGCGTTCAACAAAATAACAAGATCGCAACCAACTCAAATGAATGGGATGTTAAAAAAGTCAACAACACTCCCAAGATTGATTATAAAAATGATGAAATCAAAGTGGATTATGAATTTAAACTTGAATTTGGTGATCAAGAAACCGAAGATTCGAGAGTTTTGCTGATGAATAAAAATAAAATTATCCCTATTAAATCGAACGGTTTTACGGCAGAAATTTATGGCGATGGCAACGATAAATTATTAACCATTTTTCTTTTGGCTGACAATAAGGATTATCTTACCTACGATCTCATCTCTGATTGGCAAGGATTTAAAAAAATCTATATTCCTTTTTCGATGTTTAATTATAATTCCAGCGATCCAACCAGAAATGAACCTAACTTTAACGAAAAGTATTCTGTCGACATCCAATTTTTGTCCAAGAAGGCGATTAAAGGACAATTTGGGTTTCGAAATGTATCTTATGCCTCTTATCCTGAGGAGTAATTTTTAGAATATGAGTTAACTTATTCGCCCCAGGGACGAATAAGTTAATATTCATGAAAATTTGTTAATATTAGCTCTCCCTTAAGATTCTGATCGGAATCAAGAGAAATTTTTAAGTCATCTGTTTCATCAAGGCTAATATTGTCACCTACTAATTTGGCATCAGCTAAGTTAAATTTGACTGGTTTCCAGCCAGACCAATCAATTTTTTGTTTGAATCGAAAATATGAACCAGTTTCGCGGTCAAACAAGTCAAGATAAAGACTTTCATTTTGGGCATCCCCCAATATATCCAAACTGATTATCTTTGTATCTTTAATGACCGGAACATTATCATGGTAAAGAAAAATCCAAGTGCCAGGCATGATCTTATATTTTAAAATAAATCCTTCTTTCATATTAGAAATTTTTAAATCATTCTCTGTTGTTGACCTTTCGATTGTCCAACCGTTTGTTTCTTTAAATATGCTGCTCAATTGCTCTGTGCTTACTTGATCATGGATAATTTGTTGAATTTTATCATAATAGCCTGATAAATTCTGGACTTTAGAGTCAATATAGCCAAAGGCAATATAATCATCTTCCCCCGGGTTTATTGGGGAATTTACCAGCGTCTTAATTTCTTCTTCATTTAGATTAAAACTTTCTATATATCCTGCCGGCTTGTTGCAAGTCTTGCGAATCATATTAACCAAACCGTTATTGAAAATGAAAATTTGATCATCGCCAAGAAACATTGGGAAATTAATTAAATAACCACTTTTCTTGACCCCGAACTGCTCACAATAAGATTTTATTTGTTTTTGGATATCAGAGGCAATTTGACCTGCTTTTATAAAATCGTTTGAGCGCCAGGAGATTAAATTATAAGATAAAAGGAACCAAATTAAGACAAAAATACTTAAAAAAATTATTTTTAGGTTGGAGGTGAACTTCTCTGACAAGCTATATATTATTGTCGCCGCAAGCCCGGCAAAGCCAAAAGAACCAACATAAAGATATTTGTCATTGTAGCCGTAGGGCGAAAAAAAGGCGTAAGGAATGGCCAAAAGTACAGTTATGCTAAGAAAGAAAACAATTAATTTCAGTTGTTTTTTAAAAAACAAAATTAAAGCCAGGCCAATAATTATTAAAATAAAATAAACAAGGGTAATACTCGAATTATTTAATGGTTGATCGTGGAACTTTATCGGGGCATAGCCTAGTAGAATATTAAAAAAATTGTGGAAGCCAGCTTTTAGCTCGACCGGATAATAACCAATTTTAGAAAAATGAGAAAACGACGAAGATGTTAGCCTTGTAAAAATAAGATATATGGCGCTGATGGTGACAAAAGGAAGATAAATAAGAATCACAGTTTTGATCTTTTTAAGGCGCAATTTATTCAAAATTAAAGCCTCTAAAACAAACAAAATTGGCAATAACATTATTGCCGCTTCTTTGACCAGAAGGGCGATTACAAAAGTAAAGACACTTAACCAGTAATATATTTTTTGTTTTTTTTCTTGGAAATTGAGGTAGAAAAGAATTGTTGTAAGAAAGAAAGTCCCAAAAACGACCTCAATAAGGACGAATATATTGTAAATAACTTGCGGATGGCGATAGAAAAGAGCAAAAATAAAAGCAGCAATAATACCACCAACTTTATTTTTAAGAAGCCTTGTGATAATCTTAAAAATTAAGAAAATATTAATAAAGTGGAGAAGAAAAACAACAATTCTAATAATTAAGGGAGAAAGATCCAAAATATGGATTAACCAGTAAGCAAACCCCTGAAAAGGTAGCCATCGGTAGCCAGAGAAAGGATTTAAAAATACTTTGTAATCGTAGAAAAGATCAAAGTCGTCTGAAAGAAAGCCGACTTTAAAAGATTTGAAGTATAATATAAAAACAATGATAAAGAGTAAAGCAAGCCAGAAATATTCATTTGAGTAAATATGGCGATATTTTCGAGAGATAATCATAATAAATTCCTAATTATACTATAACATCAATGAGGATATTGATAATTGATTTTGATGATTTGAAAAATCCCCTTGGTGGAGGACAGGCGAGGGTTACTTTTGAAATTGCCCGTCGGTTAAGCAAAAGACATCAAATCACGATTATTACCGGGAATTATCCCGGGGCCAAAGATGAGACGATCGAAAGGATTAGATATAAAAGAGTTGGCTTGAAAAAATTCCCTTTTAATTTTGCCTCATATTTTTGGTCCATACCGGGGGTGATCAAGAAAATTTCCCACGATATCGTGATTGAAAATTTCACTCCGCCGATCTCAACGGCTTTTAGCCCCTTATTTACCAAAAAACCGGTGATTGGGATGGTTCAATGGCTTTTTGCCCGCGAGATGTCTCAAAAATATAAACTACCCTTTTACTTAATTGAAAAATATGGGCTGAAGTTCTATCAGAACTTTATTGTTTTAAACGAGGATTTTAAAGAAAAAATCCTCGAAAGTAACCCGAAGGCAAATATTTTAGTCAACACCTTCGCGACTGATGGGCCGAAAAATTTACCCAAGAAAGAGGAAGAAGATTATATTCTTTTCCTGGGCCGGATAGATATTCATCAGAAAGGGTTAGATTTATTAATTAAATCTTTTGATAGGATCGCTTCAAAAACCCAGATAATTTTAAAAATTGCCGGCGACGGCAAAGATCGAGAGAGATTGTTAAAATTGATCAAAAAAGCAAAAAATCGAGACAAAATCGTCTTCCTAGGAAAATATGGACCCAAAGAACGCGCTAAGTTGCTTTCCGGGTGTAAATTTGTTTTAATTCCCTCAAGATATGAGGTTCAACCGCTCGTCGCTAAGGAGGCGATGAGTTTCGGTAAACCTTTAATCATTTATGATGTGATCGGGGTCGGGGAGACCGTTTCGAAAGATTGTGCGATTTATGTTAAACCCTTTGAGATTGAATCCTATGGCGAAGCGATACTTACGCTATTGAATGAAAAAGCAAAAAGAAGAAAGATGGGCCAAGCGGCGAGAACCTTGTTTGATAGTTTACCAAATTGGGATGAGGCGGCGATAAAAATTGAGAATTTTTATCTTAAACTCACTCGCTGAGTTTTTGATTGGCATAATTTAAACCATTTTGCGCCATAATTAAATCTGGGTTATTCTTCAAAATTTCTTTATATTTTGCTTTAGCCTCTTGATAAAGACCGCGTTCTAATAAAATTGAGGCATAATTAATTTGGGGGCCGATACTTTCTGGATCAATTTCGATGGCCTTTTGGTAGACAGAGCCTGCTTGTGGGATTTTTTCTGCTTGTTGAAGAGACATTCCCAAATTAAACCAGGCCTCGAGATAGAAGTATTTAATTTCTTTCGTAAAATCCTCCTCGTTTTTACTGACGGAATAATTACCTCGATATTGATAATTATTTAAATTATCAAAAGCTTTAGTGCCGTCAAATTGAGCTGCCCAGTTATTTGCAGAAGAATATTTATAAACAAGCCCTTCAGGAATAAAATTATTCGTCTGCTTTCCCCAAAAGGACTCATCTATTGTCACCGTGTAGACCTGATATTTTTGGGCCAACTTGGCAACCGGCAACTTGTAATCAGGGAAATTTTTCAAAGTGTAGTCTTCGATCGACTTCGTAACTTCGCCGTAGCTTTTGTCAAATCCTGGCAGAATTTTTACATCAGGTCTAAAGTGCTCAACATTTTGCAGGTAAGTTAATTCAAAAAAAGGAACGTCGAGGCCGCCGTAGAGCACCGCATTTTGAGGAAGAGAGTTTAGAATATTTTTACCTAAATCGTAAGCATAATAATAATGTCGGCGATTGACCTTGGGATAGTGATAGAGCAAGAGTAAAACTGGAAATATCAACAATAAAGGTATTGCTTTACCGATTTTTGGCAAGAACAAGTTAACTCCCAAACCAATCCAAATAGCAAAAAGCATAAAAGAAAAAATGAAAAACCTTTCCATGGCCGCCATTTCAGCTTGAACATTGGGGATATCGGCAAAAAAAGCGAAAACCGGCCCGGCCAAAATTACGCTAAGAAGCAAAAAATAAAACAAAATTTTGTCCTTTTTTCTATACTCGGCTAGACCAACTAAACCGGCCAAAAACCCAAGGATTGTAAACTGTCTCCAGGATAAGAGTTTAAACCAATCAAAAATTCTCGAGGCAAAAAAATTAATGAACTGAAAGCTTTCTCGGGCGTAATCTTTACGTGAGATCATATCAAAAAAACCCTTAAGAGTAGTTGCATTGCCCCAAACATAAGTGGGGTTCTCGTGAGCTCTGATTGGAAGATATAGGTAGGGCAAGAGTCCCAAAATAAAAAAACCGATTAGCTTCGGTAGCTCCCAACTGATTAAGACTTTTTTATTGGTTGATAAAATGAGATAAAGGAAGGCGGGGAAGAGGAAAAAAGAGATTTGGTGATGAGAGAAAGCCAGGCCGAACAAAAAGGCAAATAAATATAAATATTTTTTTTCTTGTTTTTCACGCCAGATAAGGATGACTAAAATCTCTAAGGCAACCAGAAGATTATTTAAGCTCAAAAAATCAGCATAAAGCGATTGGAGGAAATAATTATAAGAGAAGGCAAGGATTGAAGCGCCGATTAAAGCCGGCCAAAAGCGCTTGGTGAGCTTCAATATTATCAGATATACGATAAAAACAGTTGCCGCCGAAAAAAGGGCCGACATCATGTTGACTCTGAAAGGAATGGAACTTATGGGAATTTTGCTAAAGAGATGTCCCAAGATGGTAAATAAGGGATAGCCTGGTGGGTGGGCGATCCCCAAAGTAGCGGCGGCCGTAATCGCATCAGGATTATCCCTCGGATGGATTGAAGGGCAAAGAGCGAAAATATAAATTACAGAGGTGATGACAAAGAGTCCCGAACCGATTAATAGATATATTTTACTTTTTTTCATGTCTTCACTATTATAGTAGTAAGGGAGTATTTATACAAAGTTTGCCTTCTATTAATTGTATTTATTGACATGTTTGATTTATTATATATATATAGTACAATAAAACTAAGGCTGACTTCCTCGTAACGCAAGGAGTTTTTGAGTTTAGTTTATTAGGTTTTATCTATTTGGAGGGGATTAATGGATCCGAAGCAGGAAGACGAGCTACGTTCTCTTGATGCTCAAATAGTTCGTTTGCAAAAGAGCACGCGGACAACCATACCGGCTTTGCTTCCTTTGCACGATGTAATGCGGCACAGATTTCGCTGGTATTATAATTGGTCTTGTTTTAAATGGTCCAAATATGTCCATGTCTTAATTTTGATCGGTTTTTTGTTTTTCATCGGTGGCTATTTTTATAAAATCGGTTTCACCCACCCCACACCAGCCATGGCGGCGAGTGCGGGTATTAATCCTGCTAGCGATGAACTAACCCAAATGAATGTTTATCCGGCGGAGGCGCACTATTTAGCGGTGTCTGATGTCAATGACGCCACTTATGTTTACAATAATGTGGCTGATTCAAATGAAAAATATGGTACTGCGAGTATTGCCAATGTTTTTAAAATCACTTCCGTTGCGGTGACAACCCACGCTGTCTATACCTCAACCTTGGGCTACAACCCGGGTTATCGCATGTGGCACACCGTCTATGTCGGAGGAGTGGATCGAGGTGGTCAAACCTTTGTCCCGACAAGTGCTTGGGCCGACTACACGAATACCTGGAATGGGACTTGGTATGCAGCTTCAAAGGCAATGAGTTTAGTCGCCATGACTTGTGACTCGGCCTACTGTGGAGCTGGTCCTTGGGCGGAACAGTACACCCAATATGTTTCGAAAATGTCGGCGACGGTTACTTACGAGCAGGGTCCGACCGGGGCAACGAATGTCAATGTTTCCGATCACAGCCAAACGATTAGTTGGACGGATAACTCCACAACTGAAACAGGCAACAATATATATAAAAGTTCTGTTTTGGATACATCAACTGGAGTGACCACTTCTTATACTTATCCTAATAATTTAACCGCCAATACAAGTTATACTCTAGGCGTTGCTGCTAAAGATGCCACTGGTGTTTCCGATATTGCTAATGCCGCGGCGCTGACAACACCAACGAATGACCAAACCCGCTATAGAATCGGCGCCAATGACGGAACATTGCCAACTGATCACACGTGGCTGGCCGCGGAAAATATCGCTCCAAATGTTGATAAGGGAACATTAGTAAGAGTAAGAATACAGGTAAAAAATTCAGGTGGCGCGGTAACGCAAACACCCAGGCTTTATTCGTCAACAGCGCCAACAAGCGGTTACGCGGTGATAACTGCCACTTGCTCCAATGCCGTCTGTATTGCTGCCGGAACCGCTCTCGATGGCGCTTCATTTGCCCCAGGTCTAAACACCCCTGGCGGAACAGGCACCAATGGGCTATACGAGGAAACCGGGTCTGACACAAACTCGGGAATATCTTTACCTAATCTGTATTACACTGAATATGAATGGAGCGTGCAATTAACGACCGCGGCCACTGTCGGCCAAAGCTATTATTTCCGAGCTTACTTTAATAACAGTGATACCTTTCAGGCCTATACTTATAATGCTCAAATCACGGCCACTTTGGCCACTCCGACCAGTCCTTATATTAGTGGTGTCACTACTTCGGCTATGGTTTTAAATTGGACCGATATTACCGGCGAAGACGATTATCATATTAAAAAATCAACTGATGGCGTCACTTACTCTGAAGTTGGTACGGCCGCCCAAAATGCTACTTCTTATTCCGGTGCCGGCACTACTGGGCTAACGGAAAACACTCGCTACTGGTTTCAAGTCCTTTCGCACGCCACCGGTTATTCCAATCCTGCCACTTCTCAAGCGATTACCAAAACAACCCATCTTTTACCGGCTTCGGAAGCCAATAAGACGCTCCGTGTATTGGCTAATGACACCAAGCTGCCGGGCGAGGACGGGGAGGTAGCCACCATAACCGCCGCCGGGACTAATTCTTCGTATTATGACGCTGGTACGGGCAAGCTCTTTACGACCGATAATTCAACTGATGGACGGTTGGAAAAAGTTGCCGCCTCGACGACCTTAGGTAATCCTGTGCCGGGGAGTGCAGTGAGGGTTGAAGAGTCGAGGACGAATCTGATTTTGAATTCATCTTTTGAAACCGGCACCCTCGATAATTGGACTAATCCATCAGGCTTTACCAAAGCCAGCGATAAGGCCATGCATGGCACCTATTCGATTAAAGCCGCTAATCTCGGTGCGGGAGGTTATGCCGCTTATCAGTCGGTGACCGTGTCGGCCAGTACAAAATATACTCTGTCTGGCTGGATATATGAGACGAACGCCTCAGGCCACGAAGCTTATTTTGATGCTCTTCAAGATGATGGCTCAACGACTTATTGTCAGGCGCATGTCGGAGTCTTCAGCGCTTGGACATATACATCTTGTTCCTTCACAACAACCGCTTCAGCGGCTATCACTTATATAAGAATGGTTGGCTATGGCAACGCTGGAAGCAATATTTATTGGTTTGACGCTGTCCAACTCGAAGCCGGGGCTTTTGCCACCTCATATATTCCGACCACAACTGCGGCGGCGACAAGGAATGGCGAAAATATTCAATATGCCAACACAGGCAACCTCACTACCGGCTCTGGGACCATTTCTGCTTGGGTCAAGCCGGAATGGGCATCAACTGACACAAACACGAGGGGGAACGATTATTATGGCACTATATTTGAAAGTGGTTATGGTACAGCAAACAGTTTGTTATTTACTTTCTTTACACGAAACAATACGGCTTCTAACAACTTGGCTATTTTTCAACAAGGCGGTACGTTTGACTATACTACCTGCTTACCAAGTTTTGCGGCTAACAGTTGGCATCACGCAGCTTTGACTTACGCGACAGGGCAGCCTCTTAAAATTTATTGGGATGGCGCTCTTTGTACTTCGACTCCCGGAAATGCCAACAATGTTCCCACAACCGGGAATATGACTCTTGGCAAATACTATGCTTATGCCAACCCCAACTCTTATTTTAACGGTCTCATTTCCGACTTCACCATCTTCAACACCACCCTGACAGCTGATCAGGTAACTGGCCTCTACTATCAAAACGGCCCGACGAATGTGACTATGGATACACCGACAAATGACGGTACAAACGGCGGCTTGACCGCCCATTGGAATGATAATTCCAGCAATGAAACTAACTTTACCTTGCAACGAGCTCAAACTGCCACCTGTGCCGGCGCTGGTTACGGCAGTGACACTACCGCCAACGCCAATGACACCAGCAAAGCCATTACTGGGCTTTCTACCAACCTCCAGTATTGCTATCAGCTTAAAGGGACGGTCAGTAGCCACAACTCGCCTTATTCGGTTTCGTCGGCGGCCAAATATACGGGAGCCGCTATACCTGGTGCGCCGACAGTTGCGGCAATATCTTGGAATGCATCAGATGGCAATGCATTGTCAATAGTTACTGCTGCCGGTTCCAACCCGGCGGCGACCGAATTTGCCCTCGCCTGTGACGCCACCGGCACAAATTGGCTAAATGCTTCCAACGGTTCTTGTGACGCAATTGCCGACGATACCAATCACTGGAAAACCAAAGCCGGTTGGGAAACCGGAACAGTAAATTATCTTAAAAATTTAACGGCGGATACTAATTATACTTTGGTGACACGCTCTCGTAATGGCGATAAAGTCAATACTTCTAATTCTTCTTCAACGGGCCCGACAAGAACTGCCCCGGCCCAGCCGACGAATACTGGCCAGACTCATAACTCTATCACTGGCCACACGGCCAATGACGCATCATCCATCACTTGGGCTTGGAACCAAAATGGGGTTGCGCCCGATGGTTATAAAGTTTATGAATATTCAAGTAGTACTTGCCAAACCGGACAGACGGCCAAAGTGACCGTAACGGGTTCGCCGCCGGCTGGCTTCGGTACTGAGTCAACAGGGCTAGCGGCCAATACTTCCTATCCCCGTTGTATCCAGGCCTATCGCGGGACAATCACCGGCCAGCCCTCAACTAATTTCTCGGCCTATACCGCCATTGAAGAACCATCGAATATTGATTTTGACACGACTAATAATAGTTCTTTGGCAATGTCATCAAATGCCGCCACCTTGACCAATCTTAACCTTGGCCAGTCAGGTGTTACTTTCACTTTTAATGATGGCAGCTATACCAATAAAGGCACTGGCGGCACCTCGTCAGCAAAACTAAATACCGATACCTACACCGATAGCGGTTTACAGCCCAACCAGCAATATTGTTATCGCGTTCAGGCATTTAATGGTGATAATGACGGTAGTCCTGCCAGCGGGACAGTCCCCGCCGCTGGCGATGGCGCCTGCAAATATACCAAAGTTAACGAACTATCCACTGGACCAACGATTACCGCCCAAAGTTGGGATGCAAGTAATGGTAACTGGGTTTCGGTAATAGCAGCAGCGAATTCCAATCCATCGCACACCGAATTTGCGATCGCTTGCAATACGGCCGGAACAAGCTGGTTGGATGGCAGCGACGGAACTTGCGATAGCTACACCAGAGATACTCTGCCAAGCTCCGGTCCGACAGAGACGAATTATTGGAAAATAAAAACTGATTGGGAAACAGGAACCAATCGCCTAAAGAGCCTTAGTGCAGATACCAATATAACGCTTGTGGCCATGGCGCGAAACATTGATGAGACCAAAACCGACGCCAATTCCTCCAGCTCCAATACCGTCATGACCGCGCCAGCCCAGCCAACCGGGATAGCCCATACTGGCCATAACAACAGCACAACCCAAATTGTCTGGAATTTTGCCGACAACGCGGTTGCGCTTGACGGCTATCATCTATTAAATAATTCTGACGAGCAAATTGAGACTTCAGCGACTTCCGATTTTATCCAAACCCATTCAACTCCGAGCGTCGGATTGAGCGCCAATACCCAATACACCGTCAAAGCCCGAGGTTATCGCGGCGCTATCACCGGTCAGCCGACAGGGACGACCCAAGCCTATACTTCGATTGAAACACCCACTGGCATTACCGCCACGGCTGACAGCACTTCCCAAATATCTTTGGTGGCGACGGGCACTTTATCCAACCTCGCCGCCGGTTCTTCCGGTCTCCAATTTGGCGAAATCCAAGGTAGCCCCGGAGGAGGTGGCCAAGGTTGCTTTACTGGTTGGACGAAAACGAATTCTTGTGCGGATACGGGGCTAAATGCTAATACGATGTACCGCTATAACGTCACGGCCAGAAATGGCGACAGCGATCCGTCAGATACCTATTCATTCCAGCAAAGATACACCTTAATCGAGACGCCAACGGGTATTACGACCGATCCTGCTTTTACAAATCCAATCACGCCTAATTCACTTAAACTTAAGGTTAATGGTACACTCACTAATTTAAGCGTTGGTTCTTCTGGGATTAGACTGACAGAAACTTCGGGTAATACGGGCGGCGGGGGAGAAGTCTGCTTTACTTCCGATTGCCAGACCACCTCTCTGACCGATACTAATCTTGTTCATGGTACTGCCTATAAATATACTGTCCACGCCTTAAATGCCGAAGGCGTGCCAACAGGAGAGACGACAGAGGCAACCTTTCTGACCACGACCGGCACGGAATTACTCTTTAAGTTGCCCAATCAGACAATAGGCGAAGATGCGGATCATAAATTAACTAAATCCGGTGTGCCAAGCTCCCGCACCGCCGGGGTTGCTTTCACGGTGCCGGTTTATGCTGCGGATAACAATCTCTTTAGAGACCTTTCAAGTACTGACCTTGTGACGCTTTCCACTACCGCTGGTGCGGCCTCTATGCCTCCGGCCGCGGCGCTCACTAACGGTCTTAAAGATAATTTTTCAGTTACTTACAATATTGTTGGGACCTATACCATCCATGGTGCTGGTAGCGGTGGCGACTCCGATCAATTTGTGGTTGGCCCTGCCCTTTGTTCGCCAGATTCGCCAGTTTCTGTTAATCCAGCGTCATTATTAGTCAATCAAACATCAACAATTACAATCACTCTTCAAGACACCCTTGGTAACAAGCTCCCAGGACATACAGTTTCCGCCAATTCTAGCGAGGGAGGTGACGGTATTTCTTTCTCTGCTGCTCAAACAGACGCCAATGGCCAAATTATGGTTTATGTTACCTCTTCCCAACCGCATACCTCAACAATTACTCTTGCGGATACAACTGACGCCATTACCCTTTCCACAAAGCCACAAATTACCTTCAATTTGCCGGCAGTTGAAAATCCCACCAATTTTACGGCCAATGCCGTTGCTTCGGCTTGTGCCGGCAATCCTCGAACCTGTACGGTTAAGATTGAACTTGCCTGGACTAATCCCGCAACCTTTAATCAAATCAATATCTATCGTTCAGAAGCCTTAGGCGTCAGGGGTGACAGAATCGCTTCGACAGCCGGCAATTCTTATACTGATAACGACGTTCAAGCGGGCGTGTCTTATTTCTATACTTTGGAAGCTGAAGATAACGCGGTGCCACCGAATAAGAGCTCTGGCACAGCCCAGGTCTCAGCCAGAGGGGTGTGTGACTGTGGTGATAACCAAGCTCCAACCGCGCCCACTAACTTGCGGGCAACAAAGATTAAAGACACTTCGATTTCGATTGCCTGGGATCCTTCAACCGATGACATCGGAGTGGCTGGTTATCAAATATTTAATCCTGACACAGGCATTATGACTGGGGTGACAAGCGACACTAAATATGATTTTGAAAATCTCCAGCCGGATACAACCTATAAGTTCCATGTCAGGGCTTATGACGCTGACAACAATTTCTCGGAATTCTCCGAAATTTTAACAGTCAGGACACTTCAGGGAAAGAAGCCGGAAGTAGTAGAAGTACATCTCGTCTTAAGCAATGTTCCAGAGGAAATTAACGCTGGCGAGTCTTTCCCCGGACCAGTCAGAGTCATAGCCGCTGATGCAGGCGGAAAGATTATTACTGATTATCACAAAGCAGTTTACTTTGAATCAACTGACAAGGCAGCAAAGTTTCCATACGCCAAAGATAGTCCTTATACCTATACTTCATATGACGCTGGGGTTCACCAATTCGATGGCAATGGATTCGTTCTGAAAACATCGGGTAATCAAAAATTAATCGCGAGTGATTTCGAAGCGAGTACTTCAGCTGATATTAAAGTTATCGCTGGGATATCTATTACAAATGCGACCGAGAAGATCAGAGACTTTATTGCTAAGCCCGAGACCGTCAATAAGGCCAATACAGCGGTCGTCACAACAACAACCGCAATTCTCTTGGCACCAGTTTTGGCTAATGCCCTTATCAGCTTCTCAAGCCTCTTGCCGCAACTTCTTTATTGGTTAATCCAAATTCTCCAGTTCTTAGGTTTGAGGAAAAAAGCCAAGCCATGGGGCGTTGTTTTTAACGCTGAAACAGGCCAGCCCCTATCTTTGGCAATCGTCAGAATCTATGAAACAAAATACAATCGTATTTTGGAGCGGGCAGTCACAGATAATCAAGGTCGCTACGGCTTCCTAGCCAAGCCGGGCGAGTTCTATATTACATGTTCAAAGGCTGGTTATATCTTCCCATCTAAAGAGAAGAAATCGACCTTCTACGAAAAAATTTATACTGGCGGTAATTTCAAGATTACTGATAAAAATCAATCAATAGCTTTTAATATTCCGCTTGATCCTACAGCGGGCTCCAAGCAACTAATTAATTTCTGGATTTGGATAACTCGGATTAATAAGCTATTACAGAAACTTAGAGTACCATTCTTGATCTTAGGCATCATCTTTGCCATTATAATGATGATTATTTCCTTTAATATGCTTTATATCCTGTCATTGATTTTCTACGCCTTGATCGGTACTTTAGAAATTCTAAGGTCGAAAAAAGCGCGACCATATGGCGTTGTGACCGATGTTTATAGCCATCCAATGGGATTGACGATTGTGAGAATTTATAAAAAGAATAATAATCAGCTGATCGAGACCGATGTTTCTGACAGCCAAGGCAGATTTAAATTCCTTGTGGCTACGGGTATTTACTATATTACCGCCACCAAACCAGGCCATATCGATTTCAAATCTCACTTAATGTATCTCGAAAAAGAAAAGACGCTGGTTTCAACAACGATCAAGCTTAAAAAGATAGAGAAATAGTACTAAAAAAGATCTTCAGGAGGGGCAAATGGGGATCTTTTTTAAATTATTCAATTATTGAATTCAGAATTAAAAATTCATAATTCTAAATTGGTTAATTCTAAAATTAGTAGTGAATATACACCGGGGTACCAATGTCAGCCCAGTTGTAAATCCACTCGGCGTCAGGAGTTGAAGCATTAACACAACCGTGGCTCATCACGTGGCCGAAATTATGATGCCAATAAGTGCCGTGGATAGAATAATCACCTAAAAACCATGAAACAAAGGGCACATTAGGAAGATAATAATCAGTCCCATGCATCAAGGTATAGCGGTCTTTGCCGTAAATATGGAACTCACCGGTGGGGGTCGCGTAGCCCCTTTTACCGGTAGAGACAAGGAATGAATTGACCTGATTTGAGCCCTCAAAAGCGTATAAAGTTTGTTCTGATAGATTAATGTCAATGTAGCGACCTTCGTAGCGGCCTGGTTGGGCATGGGGATAGACCGTTTTTTCGCCGCGAGGGATATCAAAGACCGGGAGCGCGATTGAGGCCGTCTTGCCAGTTTCTAAGGCACTTTTCATCTGGCCCGTTAAAATCTTTTCATCAATCCCTCGACCATCTTGGCCTTCAGTAATTACTCTTCCTGTGCCATCTTCAACCTCACGATCCTTAACGGCTACTTCAACGTTTTGAGCAATTTTTTTAGTAAATTTAGAGAAATCCAAATTAACTGTTAATTTTTCTTCTCGGGCGGCATAACTAATCCAGCTGGCAATCTCATTCGTGTCAGCTTGCCAGGACTTATCGCTATATGTAACTGTGATTGGGCTAGCAGCAAGATATTTTTTTGTTAAATTGCTTGCTTCAGAGGTATTCTCATCTTTGACCGTTGGTTCGATCTCTTCTAAGGCAAGTTCAATTTTTGTTTTAGTATCACCTTTATCAATCGCGTTTTGGATTTCTTGTTTTAGTTTTGATTTATTTAAGCCGTAGCCAGACTTTGCCGGCACGAGGAAAACTTGGCCATTTTGAATTGACAAAGTCGCATTGACCGGTTTTTGAGTAATAGTATTGTTTAAAGTATCAATATAAAAATCTAACTTTTTTTCATCAACATTAATTTTGAGTTCTATCCCGAAACCTTCTTTAACAAGTTCCCAGGTTTGAGAAAGTCGGTTTTTGATTTTATTTTCACGGCCAATATTGTAGGCCGATTCAATCGCTTTATTAACATCAAAACTAATACCCAGTTCTTCTAAGCGAGGGTTGACGGCTTTGCCATCGAGGACTAAATTCAAAGGCTCGCTTACGAGCTCTTTGGACTTATCGGCCAGGGCAACTTTTGCTTCGTCTCGGGTCATGCCGCCAACTTGGACGCCGGCAATCTTAATATTGGGATAAATACGATTATTGTAAGCCAAAACAAAGCTTGCTGGTAGACCCAGAACAAGAACAATTAACAGCACTAAGCCGGCCACTTTTAAAATTTTCCTCCTGAGAGGTTTTCGGGCCGTTTTATTCGATTTTTTCCGTGTTTTGGTAGAGCTATCTTTATCAGGCGCCGCCACTACCTGATCCGCCGCATGATCCATTTTTAACCCTCCGTTTTTACTAATTATATTATTTTACCACAAAATCAAGTAAAAATCAACCCCTTTAATCCAATTTATCATAGGAGAAAATAAAATAAAATTAAAAATGGATGCGCTTGGATTCGAACCAAGAACCGGCCGTGTATAAGACGGCTGCTCTACCATTGAGCTACGCATCCATATCATTATTATACCTTATTAAGTCCTTATTCTCAAGCCCCCTTGACATCATTTGCCACATATATTAATCTCTGCTACATTGAAACTTGCTATAGTACCCGCTCTTCAATCATGATCGATACTCTAAGGATGATCTTACTCCACTTGGGGTAGGTCAGCTAAGCTGACCTTAACCCCGCTAAGCGGGGTAGGGTCACAAAATCCGGACTATGGCACATTTAATTGAAGTTTAACAACCTAGAAAGACAAAATGGTAGAAAAATTATTGATGTATTTGAAGCGATTGTGTCTATACTTGTTGATTGTTGCCATTGCCTTGCCAATAAGCCTCCTTTTTGCCGGTCGAGCCTCGGCGGCTGAAAAAATACTTCCGCCAGATGCGTCGAAGATAATATTGAAGCAAAATCCTCAAGGCCAAAATGATCTCATTTTTGGTCTCGAGGGAGCGGCAAAAGCGGAAAGCCTTATCGAAGTTTCAAAAGATAAAGCGTTTCAGACCATTGTCGGCTCGGCGAAAGCTTCTGGTGATGGGAGTATCCCAACCATATTCTTGGGAGATAATGTTGCATCCGTTTTTTATTTAAGGGCGACTTATCAAAAAAATATTAGTCCCCAAATAAGTCTCTTAAACGACATTACGCCCCCAGTAGTTAAGGGTTTGGATAATCTCAAAGAGGCAAATTACGCTCAAGGTCAAAGTATCATGATGCGTTTTTCAGCGGAAGCGGGCTTGGAAACTTGGGCGAATATTGGCGTGCTTGATGGAAGTTTCCCGCAAAAGATTAGAGTTAACTATGTTGACGGCGGTCTCTTGGAATTAAGGACCCCCAAACTAACAAATGCTTTAATCCCCGGAAAACATCTCATCAAGGTATCGGCCAAAGATACTGCTGGCAACTGGCTAATCAAAGAAATCCCTGTTAACTTGATTGCTCCGCCAAAGCCGGAAATTCTCTATATCAAGGTAGATAATTTCGGCTCAATCTATCCGGTTTGGCAGCCAATGAAAAATGCCAAGCAATATAAGGTTGAATGGCGCGAGAAGGGAGGAAATGACGAGAGCCAAAAAATAGTTGATGGTCGCTATACTTCGACTAAAATCTATGGTTTAAATCCGGGTACAGACTATGAAGTTAAACTGACGACCATATATTTCGACGGGCAAGTGAGCCCGGTGGCGAAGAGCATTGTCAAAACTCCAGGTACAAAACCAGTCCAGATGGTGTCAGCAAGCGAAGTTCAAGCAACCCCGAAGATTACTCCGGCAATCGGCGAAGGCATCTCAACGACGAAAGTTAGTAAGCAAGTAATAACACCTGAAGCAGCAAAACCAGCTGAGAGTAAAAAAGAAGAAGGAACCACCAAAGGTGGGTGGAATAGACTCCTGGTGGCGTTAAGCATCTTAATTATTGCTGCCGGTATTGCCGTCGGCGGATATTACGGTTATGAATGGATACAACAAAGAGGTAAAGATACTGATACGCCTTCCAAGGATCGCTGGTAGCATGCTAGTATGCTAAACACAAAAGCCCCGAAATTCGGGGTTTTTGTGTTGATGCGGAACTTTTCGCTTCAGGCCCTATACTATATACTATACTAGGGACGCATTATATATATAGCGCATGAATCGCGAAAAATATTTTAATTTAGGCTCTAAAATTATTATCTTTGTTTTTGTAATTTATATGCTTTTTTTATTGGGCAAATCGCTTTTTACTAACTATGAACTCCGAAGCTCAATTAAAAAACTTAATGAACAGATAGTCCTCTTAGAGCAACAGAAAAAGGATTTAAATAATTTGATTTTGTACTACCAATCAGACTATTTTAAGGAGCTTGAAGCAAGAAGAAAATTGGGCCTTAAAAAGCCGGGTGAAAAAGTTTATCTTATTTCTGCCACGACGAGTTCTCCAACGAACTTTGAGGAGGAGATGAAAGCAGAAGAGGCAAAAGTTTCCTCCAAAGAAAAGATTCTCAATAAAACAAATTGGTCTCTGTGGTGGGAATTTTTCACCCAGTAGCGCTCTAGGCATTGACAAGGGGATTGAAAGAGCAACTCTATGTGATATGGTGGGATTGTGGATAAAGCACCAGCCTACACAACTTATTACCGGAGGGTGGTGTTTTTTAACTCTATACATTGTTAGGTCGATGGGCTTTTAGACCGTCGGCATGGCGCGAGCTCTTTTAGATAGAAAATCTAAAGGGAGGAGGTGAACTAAATGAAAATTTTAAAAAGTTTGGTGATTATTATCGCCATGGTAGCAATGGTTGCTGGTGCTACAAATGCCTACTTTTCAAGCACTGTGACCAGTCCTGGTAATACATTTGGGATAGGCACAATGGTAATTAATGTTAATGGTCAGTCGCCAACCGCTTCAGCTGTATTTTCAGAAGCCAACCTTGCGCCCGGTCAAGTAATCTCCGAAAGAGCTTTTGTGGTAAATAATACGGGTTCGCTTAACGGTAATCACTTGGATCTTGAAGTTACACTTTCCGGTGATACTGCATTAGCGCAGTATATTGTCTTTTCTGACAATGATAGCATGGGTTTAAGATTTGGTGCTACTACGGCTGGCAATCAATCAGTGAAACTTAATGTTCCTGGATGGACAGCAGGTGACGCAGAGTACAGGGTAAGAAACGGAATGGACGCCAGCCAAATTATGGGACCTAATGCAAATACCACTGACGATCCAGAATTACTTACCGGCTCGGGTAATGGTATGGATAGAGACGGTGACGGGAAAGTTACATTGGCAGACTTGGCTTTTGGTAAGATCAGAATTGCCCCAAGAAATATCGGCAATGGTATATATGCTGGTACAACTGCCACTCTGTGGATGAATGCAAAAGTTGACTCAGCTATGGGTGATACTATGCAGGGCAAGACTGTTTCCGCAACCTTCACTTGGACGTTGCACCAAGACGCTTCACAATTCTAATTTGAAGCTATATAATCTCGGCAAGCAATTGCCGGGATTGATATGGTTTTAAAAAATAACCAAAAAACAAATTATTGGAAAGTTTTAACTTATATTATCTATGCAATCGTAATAATATTTGCATTTTTAGCGATTTCGGCAAAATTCAGTTTTTTTGGGATTAGAATGCTGGTTGTAAAATCAGGTTCGATGGAGCCAACAATTAAAACCGGCTCGCTGGTGATTGATAAAACAGAATCGATTTACAAAATTGGTGATATTGTTACTTTTAAAAATCGTGAGAAACCGACCGAAACAACTACCCACCGAATCACCAATAAGGAAATTCAAGGTAATATCAATCTTTTTACTACCCGGGGCGACGCTAATGATAATCCTGACTCAATAAAAATAAATCAAAATCAAATCATAGGAAAAGTAATTTTTAAAATTCCATACCTTGGCTATGTTGTTGCTTTTTCTCGCACTTGGCCAGGAGTAATAATTTTGATTATCATTCCGGCAACGATTATTATTTACGATGAAGTTAATAATATAAAAAAAGAATTAATTTTAAGAAAAAAGAGGGGCAAGAAGGCAGAATGAAGATTTTTAGAGTTTTTATCATTATTTTAGCCGGTTTATCATTAGCAAGTTTATCAACCGACGCGGCATTTACCAGCCAAGTAACCGTTAGCGGTAACCAATTTTCCACCGGCACATGGGTAACTCCCACTCCCACACCTACACCAACGCCCAGCATTTCGCCGACGCCGTTTCAGAAAATCACCATTTGCCATGCGACCGGTTCAGAAAAAAACCCTTATGTGGAAATTACCATTTCTACTCAAGGCGAATTAAATGGTCATCTGCCACATCATGATGATATTATTCCTGCTCCGGCTGAAGGTTGTCCAGGCGTAGCCGGTGGCGCATCGGTTGAAACAACACCATCAGCATCGCCAACTCCAACACCTATACCCAGCGAAACTTTGGAATAATTCTATAAGGTATTGACATAATTATTGCATCTCTATCCACATCTGCTATGTTCTAATTGTGGAAAAGGGCATCTAACACCATCGGAATAAGGAGGGAGAGGAGGGTGGTGTTTTTTTAATCCCACAATATCAGTTATTAATCAATTGTCTTAAAAATAAAAGGTCGATTTAAGACAAAAATCTAAGAAAGGATAAATATGATTAAAAAAGTTTTATCTTCTTCGTTCGGGCTATTCTTAATTTTTGCCTTAGCATTTTCGGTTGCTTCGATTGCAAAAGCAAATCCTCCAATTAGTGTCAACGGGTCTGTCAAGACTGTTCTTTCTTGTGGTCAGCAAGGCAACACGAATGAATTTGATGCAGGGCAAACAGTGAAGGGCGAGGGAAATAATTTTGATGACAATAGTGATTATCGATGGACTGTTGTTAAGGTTGATCAACCGGGAAAAGACACCCAAGTATCGAGTGGTAATTTCCATTTGGGTAACTATGATAATGACTTTTGTATTGTAATTTATGAACCAGCGCAATGTACTGCCAACGACAATCATTCTGAATACAAATGGGAAGTTGAGAAAAAAGTAGGTGGATCATGGCACAAGGTCGATTCTGATAACTTTTTTGTCAGTTGTGAAGAGGAACCTCTAGATCTTTGCACGAACCTTCCTGGTAATCAAGAAACGATGCCGCAAGGCTACGAAGATCCTGACCAAGATAAGATTTGCACAGAAATTCCAATAGATCTTTGTTGCAATTTGGAAGGAATTCAGACCGAAATGCCCCAGGGGTATGAAGATCCAGATCAAGACAAGGTTTGTACAGAAATTCCAGTTGATCTTTGTACCAATATTGATGGCATACAAACTGAGATTCCACAGGGCTATGAAGACCCGGATCAAGACAAAATTTGTACCCCGGTTGATTTATGTAACAATTTAGCTGGTGTTCAGACATCACTCTTGCCGGGCGTTGTGAGATTGGATGATGGTAGTTGTATTTCCTACGGCAAGTCATCGCCCAAACCCACGATTACACCGACGGTATTGGGAACAGTGGCGCCAGCTGTCGGCGGTACGACAGAAAACCTGCCAGTTTCCGGGGGCAACGATATGTCGTTGTATTATTTAGCCATAATCGCGGCTTTGGGGACAACCTATTACATGAAAGTTGCTGGTTGGAAAAAATTCGTCGGCAATAGATAGTTTTTTAAAATCAAAAACCAAATAGCAAAAACCCGCGATTAGCGGGTTTTTGCGTAGGGCCCCATTTTCTCTTGACTTTGGCGCCATTTTATGGTACAATATCTTAATATCCTGAAAAATTAGAAAAATTCTCCAGGAGGGGAAATGGGTCAGATTAAAACAAAATTAATCAAAATTGTTGTCTCACTGATGATCTTCGGCATGATCTTTGCGGTTGCTACACCCGCTTTTGCTGCCTATTCGTCTGGCACCTTGGTTTCGATGACGAACTCCGAAAGGGCCAAAGCCGGCCTTGGCGCTTTAAGCGTTAATTCCGCTTTAACTTCAGCGGCTACGGCCAAAGCCAATGATATGCTCGCCAAGGGCTATTTTGCTCACACCTCGCCTGATGGTCGCACGCCTTGGGATTTTATTACGGCGGCGGGTTATGATTATGTTTATGCTGGCGAAAACTTGGCAATCGGTTATTCCAGCGCTTCAGAATTAATGAGCGCCTGGATGAATTCGCAAACTCACCGCGATAATATTTTAAATTCTCACTTCCGCGAAATTGGCGTGGCCGTTGTTTCAGGTCAATATAACGGCGCCCAGACAACTATTGTGGCCCAAGAATTTGCTGCCCAAGTCGCTTCCGAAGAGCAAACTCAAAAAACTGCTGGAGAAAATGATCAGAATAATTCTACGCCAACGCCAGCGCCAAGCGTTTCTATTGCTCCGATTTCTATAAATAAAGCTAAATCAAGCTTTACGCCTAATAGTATTTTTGAGAATGAAGAAATTGAAATTCAAGTAACAATAACTGGTCAGATTCAAACTTTAGAGGCCCAGATAGGGGAGACCAAGGCTAATTTGTTGGAGAATGGTACTATTTCTTCGCAGGGTGAGGAAAAAACCTATACGGCTAAGCCTAAACTAGCCAAAGCTGGCAATTTTGATGTTGTGGTGAATGCAACCGGAAAGCAGGGCAGTAAAGATACCGAGAATTTAGGCAAGGTTGAGGTTAAGCCCGCCTTAATTTCGAATGTTTCTGAAACAAAAACCGCTGGTTTTAAAGAAACTCTTAAAGATGCTTGGATATATATCGTCATTGGAGGAGTTTTACTTGGAGTGGCCGGTTATTTTGTCTTTCGACACTATAAATTTGGTAAACTGACTAAATTGAGTACAGCTTCTTGGGATCTGTAATGCCTTGATTTTTGTTGGTTTTATTGATAGAATAGAAAAAGAGCTAAGACGATTAGGGATTTTTTTAGTATTTGACGCGGGGTGGAGAAGTAGTATCTCGCAAGGCTCATAACCTTGAGATCGGTGGTGCAATTCCACCCCCCGCTACCACGCTTAGCGTGGTTAAGGTCAGCTTAGCTGACCTACCATCATTTTTCATGTATTATATTTATATTCTTTTTAGCTTTAAAGATAGACAGTTATATACTGGTTATACTGACAATTTGCAAAAAAGGGTTATAAAGCACCAAAAAAATTTAGTCAGAGCAACCAGAAATAGACAACCATTAAAATTAATTTATTATGAATGCTATTTAGATAGAATTGATGCGAAGAGGCGCGAAGTATATTTTAAAGGCGGAAAAGGTAAAGGAGAATTAAAGATTCAATTAAATAGTATTTTAAAAAAATTAGATTATAAAAATTTATAAAAATCACCAAGCGGCTGGGTAGCTCAGTGGTAGAGCAGCAGACTCATAAGCTGTTGGTCGGTGGTCCGAATCCACCCCCAGCCACCAAAAATCAGTTATTTCCGCCCAGCGGAAGTAAGCCGTTGGTCGCCCCGCTTAGCGGGGCCGCTGCCAGGTTAAGAGCATAATATTGCTAGATATAGATAGGAGAATATGAAGGGAAATTTGTTTAGAAATATATTTTATTTAATAGTTATTGCTGTTGTTGGTTTAATTGTCTATTCTGTTATTAATCCAACCGGCCAACAAAAAGCCAAGGATGTACCTATTTCTGAGATTGCCCAGGATGTTGCCGATGGGAAAGTTACTTCGATTTCAGTTGACCAAAATCAACTCACCGCCCAGCTAAAAGACGGCTCGAGCGTTAAATCTTTTAAGGAGTCCGCCGCTAATCTCAAAGATTATGGCATCACCCCGGACAAGGTATCTATCGACGTCAAAAATCCCGACAAGAGCTCATTTTGGCCGACTTTTCTCTCAATTGTTTTACCGTTTTTGTTAATCGGCGGATTTCTCTATTTTATGTTAAGACAGGCTCAAACTGGTAATATGAGAGCAATGTCTTTTGGTCAAGCGCGCGCGCGACTTTTCGGTCCTGGTAGCCATAAAATGACATTTGCTGATGTAGCTGGCCTGATAGAGCCAAAACAAGAGCTTCAGGAGGTGGTTGAATTTTTAAGAAATCCCGGTAAATTCAAACTTTTAGGTGCAGAAATACCCAAGGGTGTTTTATTAGTTGGTCCGCCGGGGACAGGGAAAACTTTATTGGCTAAAGCGGTCGCCGGTGAAGCGGCTGTGCCATTCTTTTCAATTTCTGCTTCTGAATTCGTCGAAATGTTTGTTGGCGTCGGCGCGGCACGCGTCAGAGATCTCTTTTTGAAAGCGAAACGCAACGCGCCAGCAATTCTTTTTGTCGACGAGCTAGATGCCATCGGCCGTCAACGCGGGTCAGGTCTTGGTGGTTCGCACGATGAACGAGAACAGACCTTAAATCAAATATTAGTCGAGATGGATGGTTTTGAAACAGATACTCGCGTAATTGTGATGGCCGCCACAAACCGGCCTGATGTTTTGGATCCGGCACTCCTTAGACCGGGCCGCTTTGATCGTCGAATCGTCATCGACCTGCCAGATCTTAACGAGCGTGAGGCAATTTTGAAGATCCATTCTCGCGGAAAACCCTTAGCCAGTGAGGCTGATTTGTCAACAATTGCCAGACAAACAGCCGGACTTTCCGGGGCAGATTTACGCAATATTATGAATGAAGGGGCGATTTTAGCGGCACGGGAAAATAAAAAAGAAATAGCCCAGCATGATTTAACTAATGCAATCGAAAAAGTCATGCTTGGCCCGGAAAGAAAATCACACCTAATGTCTTCGAAAGAAAAAACCATCTCCGCTTATCATGAAGCTGGCCATGCGATTTTAGGTAAACTATTGCCTAATTGTGACCCAATTCATAAGGTCTCGATTGTCTCGCGCGGTATGGCTTTAGGATACACTTGGTCGTTGCCCGAAGAAGATCGAAAACTTTATTCAGTGGCCAAGTTCCAAGACGATATTACCCAACTTTTAGGTGGTTACGTGGCTGAAAAGCTCGTTTATGGTGAAGTAACAACCGGAGCCCAGAATGATCTTAAAAGGGCAACAAAAGTCGCTCGCGATATGGTAATGGTTTACGGGATGTCAGACAAATTTGGTCCAATTGTCTTAGGCGAAAAAGAGGAATTAATTTTTTTGGGTCGAGAAATTCACGAAGAAAGAAATTATTCAGAAAAAGTTGCTGGCGAAATTGACACCGAGGTAGCGAAAATCATTTACGAAGCGCAAAAAAAAGCAATGGAAATATTAAAGAAACGCAAAACTTTACTGAAAAAAATTGCCGACGAATTAACCAAAAAAGAAACGATTGAAGGACCTGAGTTTAATAAGATGTTTAAGTAAGGCTTTTTCGCTTCATCAAGGGAGGGGATTGAATGCAGCGTAATTTACTGAAAATATGGTATCGCTTGCCAGAAAGACTGCAGCTTACTTACTCTTTAATTTTTTCGGTAGTGGTAATAAGTTGCTTCTCGTTTATTTGGAAATTTTATCAAGAACTTCCAATAAAGAAAGTTGCCGGTGTCACGACAACAAACGCTGCTCTCGGCACGACTGCCAAAATTTCCAATTATGTCGCCAATGGAGCCAGTAAATTGTTAGCTGATCCGATCACCTTAGCGATTTATATCGGTATTCCATTTTTTATCACCATAGTTTTGTTTCTTCTCTGGCAAATCAGAAGAAGTCTGGCCAAGCCCGCCAGGCAGAAGGAAGTAAATAGCAAAGATGATGAGCTAATTTAAAGGAATATCCAGCCAATGAGAAAGCATTTAAGTAAGTTCCTAAACGGCAAAAATTCTTTGAGCGCGGCTTCTTTGATCTTAATTATCACTTTGTTTTTATCAAACATCTTGGGGTTAATTAGAGATCATTTTTTAACTCAAAAAATCCCGACAGATGTTTTATCAGTTTATTATGCGGCTTTCAGAATTCCCGATTTAATATTTAATGTTCTAATTTTGGGCGCCATTTCCGCTGCTTTTATCCCGGTATTTTCCTCTCTTATCACTCTAAGAAAAAATAAAGACGCTTGGGAAGTAGCCAATTCGGTCATTAATATCGCTATATTCGGATTGATTTTAAGCTGTATTATTTTGGCAATAATCATGCCGGTAATTGTTGGCTATTTTGTGCCGGGCTTTGATCAAGCAAAACAGCATCTCACCATAAAATTAGCGAGAATTATGCTTGCCTCGCCAATATTTTTTGGTCTTTCATATATTTTCGGTGCCATTTTAAATTCTTTTAAGCGCTTTGCTGTATATTCACTCGCGCCTTTAATATATAATGTCTCAATAATTTTCGGGACATTACTTTTTGCTGATAAATACTCTGTCACCGGCGTTTCGCTGGCGGTGGTTGCTGGCGCTTTTTTACACATGGCAATCCAAGTACCGATAGCAGTTAAATTGGGATTTCGCTGGCAGACTATTTTAAATTATAAAAATGTTTTTGTGCGTAAAATCGGAATTTTAATGGTGCCGCGAGCAATTGGGTTGGGAGCAAATCAAATACTTTTAATAATTTTTACTTCCATTGCCTCGGTCTTAGGCGGAAGCGCGGTAGCGGTTTATAACTTAGCCGACAATATTCAAACAATGCCGATGGTGGTTTTTGGCACTTCTTTCGCCATGGCGATCTTTCCGACTTTGTCAGAGCAGGCTAGCCAAAAAAATTACGAGCGATTCGGATATTATTTTAATAAAAGTGTGCGCTCGATTCTATTTTTTATGGTGCCGATTGTTTTTGGCATTTATCTCTTGAAAATGCAAGTGGTCCGGTTAATACTCGGCTCAGGTCACTTTGGCTGGAGCCAGACAAATGATACGGCAAAGACTCTTGGATTTTTTGCGATCGCCCTAGTTTTTACAAGCATTATACCGCTTTTAGCGAGGGGATTTTATGCGCTGCATAATACTCGAATACCAATGTATGCGACAATTGTTACAGTGGCCATATCAGTTTTAATTGCTTATATATTAGCCCCGAGTCAAGGCGTCAGTGGTCTGGCGATTGCTTACTCAATCGGTTCATTTTTTAATGCCTTGATTTTGTATTTGATTTTAAGAAAGAAAGTTATTTTTGATGAAATTTCGCTTGTGTGGTATACGTTGAAAGTTTTAGTAGCCTCCCTCATCATGGCGATTGCCTTACAAGAAACAATCTTTCTTACGGAACTTTTTGTTGATAAGACGCACACAGTCGGAGTATTGCTACAGACTGGTATTGCTATTGTTTTGGCCGTCTTAATTTACCTCTTGCTTGCTTGGATTTTTAATTTTGAAGAAATATCCTCAATTAAAATTATCTTCAATCGTTTGACAGGGAGGTCAATTGTCGAAAATTCCCAGGAACCAGGAAGATGAATTCTATCGGGAAATGGATCAGAAAACCGAAAAGAAAAGTTTTTGTAATTGCTATACCATGGCGATTTTCTTTGGCTTTTTATTAATCTTACTCATTATTTTAACAATGTATATCGCCAAAGCAATCAATCAAAAGAATATAAATCCGCAAAATTTATTACCGACAATACTTGAAAAAATTCAGAGTGATGAAAATATTTCTGCTAAAAATCCAACCCTGAAATTGACAGTTACCGCTGATGAGCTAAATTCAATTTTGCCAGAAACTATAAAAAGTTATTCTTTAAATTTAGAAAATCCCAAAATTTCTATTTCGGAATCAGGCATGCTAATTACAGGGCACTTTGCCGCGCCAATTAAAATTCCTTTAGAGATGACTGCTTTGGTTCTGCCAAAAGAAGGAAAAATTAGTGTCAAAGTAGTAAAATCAAAAATGGGATTCATCTCTATGCCTGGGATGGTTAGGGCGGGAATCGAAAATTCTTTAAACCAACTCATGGATAAAAATTTTGCCCAAATTTATGAAACATACGAAGTAAATAATATCGAGCTAGGGGAAAATCAAATGACAATTTTGGGTAATTTAAAAAAATAAAACCCCTCGACTTCGCTCGGGGTAAAGGAGGAACAATGTATTTATATCCATTTTTGGTTTTGGTTTCTTTAATCGGCGCGGGCTATTCGTTTTGGACCAAACAAATTAAAACTGGTCTTGGTTTCGTGGTATATGCGGCAGTGTTTGCAATGTTAATGCCCGATTGGGCAACTGGCGCGGTTTCGAGCTTTTTGGGCGGTGGGGCCTTGATTTTATTTGTTTTTGGTACATTTGTTATCGTTTATAAAAAAAGGCCAAAAGAAATCGAGAAAACAAATGGAGAACAAAACCAATAAAAAAATTTTAATCCTCCACGGTTGGAATGCTTTACCTACCGAACACTGGTTTCCAGCTGCTAAGAAAAAATTTGAAGAAATGGGCCTTGAAGTGGATGTGCCAGAAATGCCCGGGGGATATTTTCCGAAAAAAGAGGAATGGGTAAAAGTTATTAAAAGCTTTAAGCCAGATGAGAAATGGATTTTAATGGGGCATTCGCTGGGCGGGGTGGCGATTTTGCGATATTTAGAAGAAAGTGTCCAACCAATCGCTCAAGCAATTTTAATTGCTACACCATATGAACCGATGCAATTTAAGCCGATTGAAAATTTTTTCAAAACCCCTTTTGACTGGCAAAAAATTAGAAAGAATTGCCAGAAATTCGATATTGTCAACGAGAGCAATGATTCAATTATTTCGGTGGAGTATGGTCAAAAATTTGCCAAGAATCTCAAAGGCAAGCTCCATATCCTACCGGGCTATTCCCATTTTCATACAATCGATTTAGATTTTTTAAAAGGACTTATTGAAAGATGAAAGAAAAACTTAGTTAAATATATTTATGCTCTAAAAATGATGAGGGGACGGGACCGTGAGGTCCCGTCCCGCTCGTTCCCGTGGGCTCTCGGAAGAAGAACTTCGCTTGGTTCTTCCTTCTCCCGAGGTTGACCTCGGGTGAGGTTTCTTGGGGCTATTCGCCCCGTGTCACGCGGCTACGTGGTGGCCGGCTCCTCGCCGGTGCCTGCGACCTCTTCCGTTGCCGCACCCGCATCTGCCGCCGGCTCTTCGGGGCATTCGTCCACGAGTTCGTAGCCGGCTTCGTCCATGGTCTTCACGGCCGCGTTGTAGACCTTCTCGGCCTCGAGCACGATGCACGGCACGTCAGCGTCAGGCACCCGATCCGGATCGTCTTCGCAGCAGAATTCCCAGCCTTCGCCCTCGCGGTCTGCCACCTCGAGCGCGAAGAGCGCTACCCTCTCCTGCTTCTTGACCGCGCAGGGGATCTTCGCCTCTTCGATGCACACCGTCGGGGCTTCCGTGTCCTCGCAGAACACGACTTCCACACCGCACGGATCGACGCAGCCCTCCATGCTCTTGGGCAGCGTCACCTTGATACGCTTCTTTTCTTCGCAGCCTGCCAATGCAGTTCTCCGATCTCCTGGGATTTGTGCTATACTTCTACCTCGCTGTACTGCAGAAGTTTGCGGCTGCCCTAAAAGTTCATCGCCCCCTTTCCGCCGCTGAATGATTGCATCTAGCTTAGATCATACTAAAAACCCCTCGAAAAATCAAGGGTTGTTTTCCTCTCCTCAAACAGGTTAAATTGTGATAGAATAAAGTCATGGAGAAACTTCGATTAATAAAATCTAACAAGAGTAAAATTTATGAATTTAAAATCACCCGGCCGCTTTCCGAGGAAGAAAAACAAGCGGTTCAGATTTTTAATGAATTAAAAAAGGCCGGATTTGAAAGTTACTTTGCTGGCGGGGCAGTTCGCGATGAATTAATGGGAATTCCCGCGTCTGATATCGATATCGCCACGAAGGCTTTGCCGGAAGAAATTAAAAAACTTTTTCCAAAAAGTTTTGATCGTGGCAAACAATTCGGCGTCATGGCGCTGGTCGAGGGTGATCATGCAAAGCATGAATTCGAGATTGCCACTTTTCGTTCGGATATTGGCATTTTTGATCATCGCCATCCAAAAGATGTTAAATTTACCACCGCCGAAGAAGATGCCAAACGCCGGGACTTTACAATTAATGCTTTGTTCTACGATCCGGAAAAAGAGCAAATTATTGACTATGTCGGGGGAGTGGAAGATTTAGAAAAAAAGATATTGAGATTTGTTGGAAGAGCAGAAGATCGGATCAATGAAGATTATCTTCGGATGCTCCGCGCCGTCCGATTTTCCGCGCGATTTGATTTTGAAATCGAAAAGCAGGAGAGAGAGGCAATCAAAAAAAATGCGGCCAACATTCAAAAAGTATCCGCCGAGAGAATCCGGGACGAACTAACTAAAATGCTCGTAGATAAAAATAGAGTCAGGGCAATTGAGCTCATGGATGAGCTTGGACTTTTAGAATTAACTTTACCCGAGCTATCAAAATTAAAAAATGTCGCCCAACCGCCTGAATTCCATAGCGAGGGTGATGTCTGGACTCATACATTATTGGCTTTAGAAAAGCTGCCTGATAATTGCTCCGATAAAGTAGCTTGGGCGGTATTGTTGCATGATATCGCCAAGCCCGAGACTCAGGGTTTTCGTGAACACCCAAAAAGTAAAATTACTTTTTTTGAACATGATGTTGAAAGCGCTGAGAAAGCCAAAGAAATTCTTAAGCGCTTTAAGTTTCCGAATGAATTTATTGAGGTGGTTAGCTGGTCAATTTCTCAGCACATGCGGATTATTCACGCCTTCCGCGATATGTCTGAAAGGAAAAAAGAAAAATTATTTTTAAATCCAAATATTGAGACGCTTTTAGAGCAAACCCGCGTCGATTTATTGGCTTCAGAAAAACCGGACGGCTCGACCGATTTATCGATGTATGAAGAAGCGGTTAAGCTTAAAGAGCATCTTGAGAAAATGCCGCCGAAAGAAAAAGAACAAGTGAAAAAGTTTGATTTAATTAGTGGAAAAGATATCATGGAAATTTTAAAAATTCCGTCTGGCCCTAAAGTAGGGGAGATCAAAAGAAAAATCGAAGAGGCTTATTTGGAAGGAAAAATTTCCGACCGCGATGAAGCTTTAGAAATGATAAAGGATCTTAAATAATGGAACTCGATCATATTCGCAATTTTTGTATTATTGCTCACATTGACCACGGCAAATCAACGCTTGCGGATCGGATGCTGGAAATTACCGAGACCGTTTCACGCGATAAAATGCATCCGCAGATGTTAGACACAATGGATCTTGAGCGAGAAAAGGGGATTACCATCAAACTTCAGCCGGTGACAATGCAATACCGTGGGTATAATTTAAATTTAATTGACACACCAGGGCACGTAGATTTTTCTTATGAAGTCTCAAGATCTCTAGCAGCGGTTGAGGGCGCGGTTTTATTAGTGGATGCCTCCAAAGGAATCCAGGCGCAGACATTAGCTAATTTGCATATTGCTAAAGAGCATAACTTAAAAATAATTCCGGTCATAAACAAAATCGATCTGCCAGGGGCGAAAATAGGGGAGACTAAAAAAGAATTATCAGAGCTTTTTCAGCCAAAGGCTGATCCGCCACTGGCGGAAAATATCGAAGAACCGGAAATTCTAGAATGTTCGGCTAAAACCGGCGAGGGAGTGAAAAAAATTTTAGAAAGAATAATTTCCGATATCCCGGCGCCCGCCGTGGCTTGGCGAGACAGGCCAGAAGGTTCCGACGCTTCGGTCGGAATCCCGACATCGTCAGATCGTCGGGACGATAGAGCAGGCGAGCTTAAGGCCTTAATTTTTGACTCGGTCTTCGATGAATTCCGTGGCGCAATTGCCTATGTGAGAGTCTTCGACGGAGAAGCCAAAAAAGGCGAGAAAATAAAATTTCAGGCTACAGGAAAAATCGAGAGTGCTTCCGAGGTGGGGGAATTTAAACTTGAACATGCGCCAAAAGAAAAATTGGAAGCAGGGGACATTGGCTACATTGTTACTGGTGCCAAGGACATTGCCGAAATTAAAGTCGGCGATACAATCACGCATGACTCCCCTTCCTCGGTCTCCCCTATTTCCGGTTTTAAAATTCCGAAACCTTTTGTCTATGCATCTTTCTACAGCCAGGGCGGCGATCCCTCGCTTTTGCGTAAATCTTTAGAAAAATTATCACTTAACGATTCGAGTTTAAATTTTACGCCGGAAGTATCGCAGAGTTTTGGCCAGGGCTTTCGCTTGGGCTTTTTGGGACTTTTGCATATGGAAATTATTAAGGAACGTTTAGAACGTGAATATGGCCTTAATTTAATTGTTACCCAACCACAAGTGGCCTATAAAATCTATCACGAACATGGACAGGAAAAATACGATGAGCCATGGGTAAAACTGGAAATAATTACCCCGAATGAATACGTCGGCCCAGTGATGGAATTGGCGCAGAGCCGGCGGGCGATTTATCTTGATACGAAATATTTAGGCGAAGCTGACAATTCTTATAGCGCGCGGGTTATTTTAGAATATGAAGCTCCTTTAGCGGAAATAATTGTTGATTTTTATGATAAATTAAAATCCGTCTCGCAAGGATATGCGTCGCAAAATTATGCGCTTCTTGAATATCGTAAATCAGATTTAGTCAAAATGGATGTTTTAATTGCCGGTGAAAAAGTTGGGGAATTTTCTCGTATTATCCCCCGCTCCAGAATACAACAAGAAGGGAAAAATCTTGTGAGCCGCCTCAAAGCTCTAATCCCGCGGCAGATGTTTGAAGTGTCTTTGCAGGCGGCTATTGGCGGAAAAATCATTGCCCGTGAAAATATTTCCGCAATGAAAAAGGATGTGACGGCTAAACTTTATGGCGGTGATAGAACCCGTAAGGATAAATTGCTGCAAAAGCAGGCTAAAGGTAAGAAAAAAATGAAAAAATTGGGCCGTGTTGATATCCCCGACAATGTTTTTATCGATGTACTAAGAGCGTAAATTGATAAAAAAGAGGAACCTCTTGACGAGTTTCTAGAGAGTGATAAGATTTAAATAGGAATAAAATAATCTTAAAAGATCTAAGGAGGTTATTATGGCAGTCGAAGATCAAGAGGGAGAGACTCCCGAAGGAGCAGAACAGTATGTTGCTCCGGAAACAGGGGTAGGAAAACGAAGTTTTGCCGAAATGGGCAGAGAAGCTGTCCGAGCAAGGGCGGAAGCTGGCGCTGAGCGTGTTAATAGCGCCAGGGAGCGTGTTGGCCGATTCTTCGGCCGGGCGAAAGAGCTTTCCGGCCGCGCCCTAGGATTTTTAAGAAGAGTCGGGGGTGCGGTTGCGGGTACAGCTGGAGAGGTTGGGGCAACGGTTGTTGGGGCGACAATGACGCCTGAAGGCCGTGGTGTTATTGCTGATACGGCTAGGGAAAAAGGCCAGCAGGCAGTTGCTTATGGTCGAGAAAAAGGCCAGCAGGCGATGGCTAAAACAAGAGAAGCCCAGGCTTGGTCAGATGAGAAATTGATCGCTGGCGCTCAAGCGGTTAAAACAGGGGTTGAAACAGCCGGAACATTTATGGTTGAAAAGGGCGTCGGGGCCTTGAGAACAGTTGAGAATGTTGGTAAAGCGGGAGCAGCCAGAACTAGGGAAGCCATCACTGGCGCGATTGCCCGAGTAAGAAGTGAAGTACTTAAGAGACAACTTGCGGCGGTTGAGGCCGATTTAAGCAGAGTTCCGTCAGTTGAGCAAATCGTTCAGGCGCAAGAACAGGCGGTCGGTGATTTAATGGCCCGCCAGCAAGCGGAAATGCAACAACTATTAGCCCAATTCAGAGATTATGCTGGAATAGTTGCCGAACATGGGGCGAGATTAGAATCAAGACGTCAAGAATTATTGGGTAAAGCTGGCGCCGGCGCAACCAGGACAGCATAAAAAAGAGGAGGAAAATATGGCAGATGACAATTTAACAGATGAGGAAAAAGAAGAGCTGGAGGCTTTAAATCAAGTTGTCCCCGCGATCCAACAACAAAGCGATGACCTAAATAAAGCGATTGATGATGCCGCTGGCTCAATTGAAGCCACAACCGATGAAGGTGATAAAAAGCTTGATGATCTGGAAAAGCAAATGGATGAAGTCGAACAAAACGCTCCAGCTGAATAACTAGGTTGATAAGTTATACCAAAAAAACCACTGAAAGTGGCTTCCATCTCACGTTCTCTATTTTAGTTCTGCAAAAAGTTACTATTTTAACGGCTCTTTGATGATCTCTTTGGCTTCAGCGATCCCTTTTCGAACATCTTCACCGCCTTCTTCAGTAATTTCACCAGCGGCCTTTTCAGCCTCGACAATAACCTTGGTCGCGCCTTCTTCGCCGGCAGTCGCAGTTTCTGAAACTGCTTTGACAGCACCAACAACGACATCCTTGACTAATTCGGTCGTATCTTTACCTGTCTCTTTGGCGATTTCAAAAACTGCATGAATCAGATCACCAACTGTCGCCTCACCTTCCTTAACGATTTCGCCGCTGACTGAAACTACCGTTTTACCGGCTTCGCCTGTGCCGGAAATAACATCCAGTAATGCCTTTTTTACATCCATTTGAACTCCTTGCTAATTTAAATATTTTTTAATATCGATTTCATTATACTAAAAAACCACTCTTTTCAAAAGTGGCTGCTTGCCGCCCGTAGCTCCGAAGGAGCGAAGGGTGGAGGGCCTGGTCTAAGCTTATTCAAATTGTAAACAATTTCAAGCCGAAGGCGTTTAATTTTACTAAAGGATAATGAGTATTGGAAGATGCTGAAACCGAAACTTACTTCTCAATTTAGAGATATCAATATTAAGAGTTCTACAGAAAAGCTCCTTTGCGAGTAGCGATGAATATTTCGCGATCAAATGGAACATCGTAATGGATTTCTTCACCCTCGCGTCCTTTAACACGGTAAGGCGCCATGTAAATGCTCAAGGGATGCCTTAAACGATCATCGGCTATTCGCGCAGCTGGTGCTTCCGGGATTGGATAGTTATTAGATTCTAACCATTGCTGGAAGACTTCCATTTCATTCAAACTATCGCCTGGTGCTCTCCCGAAAAGGCCCTTTGTTTCGGGGTTGACGACTTCTCTTCTATCTGTTGATAAAATTGCCATTGCTGGAGCTGTAGAAAGAAGAGATTGAAAAATTGTTTGCCATTTTTGGAATTGTTCATCAAGAGGGCCGGGATGACGGAAAATAATTAAGTCTTGCTTGGTGCCATCATAGAATGTCCTGGCATCTGTTTCCGAATGAAAACTAACAGTTGAGCCCATTATCCCTAATCGTTGATCTAGTCTTAGAAATTGACTTTCGCTACCGGCCTCCAACTCATCAACCGCTCGGATATCAACTGCGATGCCTTGCTCATTAAAAAAATCTAAAATGCCGCCAATTTCAAAACCATGGAAACATCCCGGAATTGCAATTTGCATCCGACCATCTGGTCGGTGAAGCGGGAAAGTTTGAATCGGATCATAGTGGAACAGTTGATTTAGAGCACAATACCATTTCTGCGCCGTAGCCCTTTCTTCCTCACGATAATTATAATCTGCAATTTCTTTTGGTCTAACTACCGTCCCATCGTCGTCTTCGAAGTCAGTCTCGTCTAAGCCGGGGTGTCGGTATGCCCACATGACATATGCAAGTTCGCCTTCCGTGCTTTCATCTTCCTTAATTATTTGGTCTAATACTTCTGAGAGTGCTTTATTTAACTTGTAATGAGGACGAATCTTTTCAAGCTCTGGTTCAGTAGTCTCCCGAGGTTTAATTCTGACTATATGACGGGATTCTCCTTTTTCTGCAAGGTCACCAGCCTTAAGTTGTGGAATTTCTTTAGACATAAAATCTCTACTTTTATTATATCTAATTTGTAACAAAACAGGGCCTGGTGGGGATCGAACCCACGACGCTCACCTTAAAAGGGTGACGCTCTACCACTGAGCTACAGGCCCAGAGATTTTAATTTTTTGTCTCTTATTATCTTTTCAATAAAATCTTTTCTTTTCCAATGTTTAATTTTTAATTCTGCCTTGCGTGCAAGTTCTATTTTATCAAAAGGCTGGCAAAAGACCAACTTATATGGACCTTTGTATTTTGTTGCTTTGACACGGCCGGAATTATGAAATCTTATTCGAGATTTAAGATTCATCGTGCTACCGACATAATAAGAACCATTTCGAAGGCTTTGAATAATATATAGGTAAGATTTCATAATCTACCACTGCTCCGACGCTTGCGGTCGGTCCGATGACTCCGACGAGTATCGGACTCCGTCGGAGAGCTCCGACATCCGAAGGATCGTCGGAGAGCTACAGGCCCATTATAGAAACATCTTACCATAAAAAGCTTCCTGCTTCAAGCTTGACCGGTCTGACATCTTGTTATTCGATCCCAAAAGTGCTATAATCCGTCTTACGCAAGGACAGTTCGGAGAAGAGAGATGCCGAGAAGAAAGAGACGCGAAGGCAAGAAGTACCGATTCGTCCTCATTGCCGTCATCGCATGTTCAGTCCCGATCTTGCTTGTTCTTCTACTCCTACCGAGAAACAAGGGGGAGCGGTTGGAGCATGAGGCTCCGCCGTTTGCTCACAGCCTCACCGATCAGGAAGCGAGTCGCTACTTTCAGCGCGAGATCATCCCGATCTTGCACTCGGGAGCAAGCGACCCCATCCCGAACATCCGAGAAATCATGCGCTCGCTCGAGGCATTGGTGCGAGAAGGCAAAGTGGAGGTGGGAATTGCTTCCACTTATCGCGGCGATAGTCTCGCCGCGACCCACACGGCGCCTGACGGCCGAATGCTCTGGATTACCTTCTCTGGACCGCGGCTCTTGGACTATCAGAGCGTGCTTCGGCCCTCGGACTTCAGGGATCAGGTCATCCTCGCCATCTGTCATGAGACGCTTCATCTGCAGTACGATCCTGTCTTTACCGAAGGGTTGTACCGGCACAAGCTCGGCAAACAATCAATGGATCGCTTGCGACTGAAAGGCGAGACGCTGGTCTGGGGGCTGACAGTTCAGCGAGTCATCCGGCCGATGTTGCGGGCCAAAAGGAGTGTACCCCCGGAGGAAGCAGAAGTCTCCCAGGTCTTCGAGAAGTTCGGCGATAATCCCAAAGACCCTGACTGGACCCAATGGGTCAAAGATCATCGTTTCGCCGCCTCTCGCTGACCTTGCCGACGCATCAAGTAGTCGTCGCATCACGCCACCCGCCCCGCGCTGGTGGCGTTTCGTTTAACTGGAAAACCAATTTCGGTCAGGTATGGCCCTTTTTTTGTGTTTTTCACATATGATATACTGATCTTGAGGAGTTTTTTATGGCAAAAATCAAAGATATCAAAGCCCGGGAAATTTTGGACTCAAGGGGAAATCCGACTGTTGAAGTCGATTTGACTTTGGATGATGATTCATTTGGCAGAGCGGCCGTACCTTCCGGTGTTTCAACTGGGACCTACGAAGCCCATGAATTGCGAGATGGCGGTGAGAGGTTTGGGGGTAAGGGTGTACAAAAGGCAGTCGAAAATATTAATGGAGTTATTAAAAAAGAACTTAAAGACGATTATGATCAGAAGAAACTTGATCAGAATTTAATTGAACTCGATGGAACTGAAAACAAAGAAAAATTGGGCGCTAATGCTATTTTGGGCGTTTCATTAGCCTTTGCTCGAGCTCAAGCAGATAGTTTTGGAAAACCCCTTTATCAATACTTTTCAAAAATTGGCGGATTAAACCAAGAAATGAAAATGCCAGTACCTTTGATTAACATTCTAAACGGCGGTCGACACGCCAAAAATTCCACCGACATCCAAGAATTTATGATTATTCCGATCGGGGCGCAAAGCTTTAAAGAGGCGCTTCGTTACGGCGCCGAAGTCTTTCATGCTCTTTATGATCTCTTAGCCAATCGCGGTCTGGCGACGACGGTTGGCGATGAAGGCGGATTTGCGCCGGCCGTTAGCTCAAACGAAAGCGCGATTAATTTAATTATTGAAGCCATTGAGGCCGCCGGTTTCAAGCCTGGTGAGGATATTTCCCTTGGAATTGATGCGGCGGCAACAACTTTATACTCCGGCAATATTTATCATTTTAAGCTCGAAAAAAAGCAACTGACCTCCAGCGGTTTGGTAGATCTTTATGCTGAATGGATCGAAAAATATCCGATTATTTCAATTGAGGATGGTTTGGGTGAAAATGATTGGGAAGGGTATCGGTTACTGACAGAAAAATTAGGCGATAAAATTCAAATTGTCGGCGATGATTTGTTTGTGACTAATACCGAACGTTTAGAAATGGGCATCACCAGAAAAATCGGCAATGCGGTGATTATTAAATTTAATCAGGCGGGAACTTTGTTTGAAGCAATTGAGACAGTTAGAATGGCCAATAAAGCCGGTTACAAATCAATTATTTCTCATCGTTCGGGTGAGACTGAAGATACAATAATCGCTGATTTGGCGGTCGGTTTGGGTACGGGACAAATTAAGACCGGCTCCCTCTCGCGCGGGGAAAGAATTTGTAAATATAACGAGCTTTTAAGAATAGAAGAAGAGCTTGGCGAGAAAGCAATTTTCCCCGGCCGAAGAGCTTTTTGGTTCTAAACCTTGATTTTGAGAAAAGAGAACTATTATACTTCTAGATATGAACATTTTACGACACTATCTGACTCTTTTTAAGTTTGCTCTTCGTGGTAACGAGGGGTATTATGCGGCGCGAAAATATTTAGGGCTATGCCTTATTGATGAACTCGAAGAATTTATGGATTTGCGCGGTAAAAAAGTATTAGATATTGGCGGTGAACGGGGGGAATTTTGCAAGATTCTATCGGAACAACGGGGATGTCAAGCAGTTAATTTAGAACCCGCACACCAACCCCAGGGGTTTGTTCATGGGACAATTATCGGTAGAGCAGACAAACTGCCATTCAAAAATGGGGTATTCGATCTCGTGCTTCTCCGCGGGGTCTTGCAACATATTCCCACCAAAGATAAATTAAAATCTTTACAAGAGATGCGCCGGGTTTTAAAAAACGGGGGAATTGCCTATATCATGATTCCTCCATGGTGGTCTCCCCTATCGGGACAAAATTTGAAACCCTTTCAATATTTTGGATTCAAGCTTGCCAAACATTTCTCAAACACGATAATGAGTCGCAAAATATCGGCGAAAAATTTAGCTGAATTGGGGCTATGGCCAATGACATTTAGATTAACCTCGCGTTATATCAAAAAGGCGGATTTCAAAATCCTCAAAATCACCGACATCTTCGGCCAGATACATTTTTTGACTAAGATCCCCATCATTAGAGAACTCTTACCATCGGTGGGATTTATTATAAAAAAATGAGTTTCCAAACTTCTTTGATTTATCACTTCCATACTTTTCAGTATGGCAGTGGCAGACAACAAAGGTTTTTAACGGCTCACCCCTTGAGCCGTTAGATTAGGAGAGCTTTTTATTGATCTCGTCAGTGCTCAAAATTTGAAATTTTATTCCCGCCGCTTTTAAGTTATTTTGAGCATTTTCACCGATATGGGCAGCTAAAACTTCATCGGCGGAAATCGCTTTGGCGAATTTAACCCCATGGCCAGCGCCGGCTTCGTAAAATTTATTTTTAACTTTTGTTTTGCGTAAAATGTTTCCTTTTTCATCTTGATCAATCACCAAAAAGTTGGGCGCGCCGAATTCGGAACTTATGCCATCACCGGTCGGAATGATGATTCGATAGCCCAGCTTTTTAAGCTCAATCGGTTCAAAGCCTCTTTTGTATTTTAATTGACCGCTAAACGGAGTTCGGAGTGTGCCTTTTTGGAATTCATGCGATTCGACGCTAATATTGATTGATTTGAGTTTTTTAATCCCAAAAAGCAAACTATCCTGTAATTTATCGGTTAAACGGGTGGCTTCTTCTATTTTTAAGCGCGGATCCAATTTGATCTTTAAATCGGCCAGAGCAGTTGGTCCCATTTTTCGGCTGTTAAGTTCTGATATTTCG
>Ga0315282_10000341_pt1 | contig 93829 bp, 78 predicted proteins | sample YL17G07_20_MG_FD_203693 | JGI IMG/M metagenome (GOLD analysis project Ga0315282, IMG submission 203693) | Sediment microbial communities from Yellowstone Lake, YNP, Wyoming, USA - YL17G07_20 | ecosystem: Environmental > Aquatic > Freshwater > Lake > Sediment | place: USA: Wyoming | collected...
CAAGCATTGCGGGAGCAGGGGCGGTATTCCGCGGGCGCGGCAACCGGGACGGCAAGCGCGGAAGTTCGTCGTCCGTCGAGCGGCCGTCGGCTCCAGCCGACAGAGGCAGGTCCCATTCCTACACGCCATCGACTCCGGCCGACAGGGGCGGGTCCCATTCCTATACGCCGTCCGAGCGGCGCGAAAGCGCAGGTGGTTACCGGCGTTCCGAGGGGACCAACTCCCGCGGGCCTACCATGAGGGACAGGACCATCGATGCCACTCCGTCCTACACCCGTCCGGACCGTGACCGCTCCTCCGCCAATGATCGGTCCCGGAACTCTGGCTACGCCGGCCGCAACCGCGGCTCGGACGACAGCAAGTTCCGCCGAGTCGGTGAGAGGCCGCGCTACGATTCCGGTCGCGTTGTCAGCTACCGCCCGCCAAGGCATTCCGGCGGTTTCTACTACTACGATTGCGGCTGGCCGGCCTACCGCAACGTTCCGCTCAGGTACGGCTACTGGTACTTCGAAGCCGTTCCTCATTATACGTTGAGGTCGGTCTACTGCTACTACGACTACTTCCCGTTCATCCCGGTCGCTCGCGTGATCATCATCCACAGACCGGTCATAGCCTACGTAGAAGTGCCGATCGTCATTCACGAGGAAGTCTACGAAACCGACGACTACTATCTGGAAGCGCGCGGGACCAACTCCCTTGACCACGCGCTTTCCGATATCCGCTCGGCCTGGAAACTGGGCGACTCGGATCTCCTGCTCCGGCACGTCAGGAGCGACATCAGGATAGACGTGCTGCTCGACCGTTCCTACGCCTATTCGGTCAACAGTGATGACTACGAAGACATGACCCGCGACGCGGTTCGCAGTACGGACACTACCGACTTTGACTGGTACTCTGTGCGGGGTCGGGGCGACGACCGGGTCATTGCCTACGCCAAGCATAAGTTCTACAACCCGAGCGGCGAAAGGAAGGTCGTGTACGTAAGCTACCTGCTCGAGCGCCGGGGCGGCGAGTGGGTCATAACGGAAGTCGGCTCTTCGCTCAAGCGGCTCGGCTGACCGAGCCTTTTCTAGCTAGATAGCTGTGCGGTGGGGTCGGGGTCGTCCTGGCCCCGCCGCTCCCTGCATCCCTATCTTGCTCCGGACGAGGAGGGACACGCCATGCGCAGGTGTCTGATCGGGACCATCCTTGCTCTTCTCGTGCTCTTCTTCGCGCCGTCCTTCATCCCAACATCCCGCGATCTGCCTGGGTCGGGCGTCTGCGCCCAGGGAGCGTTCGGGCGCAAAGGGACCGGGGACGACGACGAGAAACGGAAACAGGAAGAGGCTCGCAAGCAGGAAGAGGCAAGGAAACAAGAGGAGGCACGGAAGCAGGAGGAGGCGCGTCGCCAAGAAGAAGCGCGCCGCCAGGAAGAAGCACGCCGCCAGGAAGAGGCCAAGCGGCAGGAGGAAGTGCGCAAGCAGCAGGAGGTCGCGAAGCGCGAGCAAGAGCGGCGTCGAGAAGAGGAAGCGGGCCGCGAGGAAGCCCGCAAGCAGGAGGACCTCAGACGCCAGGAAGAGGCGCGCCGCCAGCAGGAGGAACTGGAGAAGCAGGCTGCCCAAAGACGCGAGCAGGAGGAGGAAGCGAAACGCCAAGAGGAGGCCCGCAGAGCAGCCGAGGCGCGGCGCGAAGCCGAGCGGAGACGGCCTGAGAACATCATCAGGCCGGTCCAACCCACCAAACCTTCCGTGGAGCCGCAGCGGCCGGAGGTCGCGAAACTATCGGAAAGGCAGCCTGTTGGGCCCGAACGGCGGTTGCCGGATGCGACTCCGTCCACATATAAACCCACGGGATCGCCCGGCGCTACAGGCGATTACCACCGCGTTGGCGAGCGACCGCCGAGAAGGCCCCAGCACACTTACCGCCCGCCTTACTATCCGTACGACCCGATTGTAATTGTAGACGACCCGGTAGTTGTCGAACAGCCGCCTGTGGTCATCGAACGGCCCGTGGAAGTCGAGGTGGAGAAGCCCGTGGTCGTCGAGAGGCCGGTTGTGGTCGAGGTTGAGGAGCCTGTAGTGGTGGAGGAACCCATTCTGGTGGAGACGCCCGCTGGCGGCCGCTCTCCGGAGCGATTGGACCGAGTGCAGGCCTCAGACGGACGAGTGCCTGTCCCAGCAACGCCCGAGGAGGCGATCGAGCAGGTAAGCCGGGCCTGGCTGCAGCGCAACCCGAGGCTTCTCATTCCGCTCTTGCCGGAGAAGGGAACCATCAAGGTCTACCGGAACGGGAAGTACTCGCACAAGTTGGAAGTGGCGGACTTCTACTCGGTCACCGCGGGCGCCATCGCGCAGCTTAACACGAAGGTATTCCGCCTGAGGCTGACGAAGAGGACACCGGGCAAGGTCGTCGCTCGGGGTGTGCATGAGTACACTACCCCGGATGGGGCCGTGAAGCGCAGCGAGATCGCCTACACTCTGGAGCGGCGCTCGGGCCGGTGGGTGATGACGAGCACCAGCTTCACTGCGGCGCCCGTCAAGGCGATTCGGCAGCAGGCGGCGCGCGCTTGGGGCAGAGATGATACCGCAGGGCTTATGGCGTTCGGTTTACGCCTGTCGCTGATGTGCGCCCTGCCGTGCCCCGGCGCATTTGCTGCGGCGGAGCTTGCTCTGGCTGCGCGACCCGCAGTCGATATCGAGGCTAGAAGATAACCGGGGGAGATAGTTGACCACAACACGGGTGTTCTCAGGCGCCGCCGTGCTCGCGGTGGTGCTCGCCCGGTGTGCCTTAGCCGTGCCCACGGCTGAGGTTGTTCCAGGCACGATAGAGGTCTCTGCATTCGCCCATTCCATTCACCAGGGGGCGGATGCGCACTCTCAGGTCTACGAAGCGCAGTTTGGCATCACCCCGAAACTGGGAGTTACAGCGGAGCTCGCAAGGATCAGCGATCGGGAGGGGCGAGTGCACATCGGCAGCGTGTACTTCCGTCGGCCGGTGCCGAGCCATGTGGCAAGAAAGCCGCGGTTGGCGGGCTACGCGGGCGTGACCTGGCTCGATGTAGACGACAGATTCGCGGGCAAGTCCGAGGAGACCGGGCCGACGATAGGAGCGGTCGCGGACCTTCCGGTCAGGCCCGAGTTGGCCCTCTACGGTCGCTCCGGGGTTGCGTTCCTCGACAAGACGGTCTGGACGCTCGATTTCGGCATTCGCTACGAGGTCAGGCCCCGTTGGCTGCTGTCGTTCGGCTACCGGAGCTACGACGTGGAAGGCACTTCCCTCGGCGGGTTCATCGCTGGTTTCAGCTACACTGCCACGAGATAGGTTTGAGAACCATCAGTAAGGGTATAAGTCTCCTCGGCTCCGGCTCCGTCAGCTATCCTGGAAGATCATCTGAGGTCTCGTTTGGCAGGCAGAGGCTGCGGGTAATTCTGTAATGCCTGAGGCTGATCAACTGCCTGCCGCGGACGCTCAGGTGGTTATGGGAAGGGTAGCTCAGATGCCGGTAGAACCGGTCGCGCAAGCCGAGTTTCAGATCCCAGCAGAAGGAAAGTACGTGGCCCTGGTGCGCAAAGGGGTAAGAGCGCTGGCAGCCGGGGCCGGTTTCGACGAGGTCGAGTGCCAGGACATCGAGGTTGCCATCGGAGAGGCGGTCACGAATGCTGTCTCTCACGTTCGAGGCAAGCACGGCGAGGCTCGCGTCCGCGCTCGGTGCCGCGTAGCCTCCAACCTCCTGGTGGTCGAAGTCGAGGATGAGAGCGGAGCGACCTGCCTGCCCCTTCCGAAGTCGATTCCCGCCGCAGACGTCGAGCACGGCCGTGGGTGGTTCCTGATCCACAGGCTGATGGACCAGGTCTCCGTCAGGTGCGCGAAGCGGGGTCTGCTGATCCGAATGGCCAAGCGGCATCGCGCGGCCGACGCGTCTGGAAGCGACACGCTCAATGGCCTGCCCGCCGTCGCCTGATCTCCTCTGCACTGCGGCGGCTGGACACCACCCCTAAGATGCTCACTGACCGCTCTGCAGTCGTTCCTCAAGCTTCTTCAGCGCTTCCAGTGCCTCAGGCTGAAGCTTGATCTTGCGCATCTCCTCGATTGCCTTTCGGGCGTCATCCTTCTTCCCGGCTGAGACCAGGAACTCGATGAGGTTGAGGTGCGCGTCGGGATTGCCCGGTTCGAGGTCTACGAGCTTGCGGTATTCGGCTTCGGCCAGGTCGGGCTTGCCTGCGGCCTCGTAAGTCGCACCGAGCGCGACGCGGGCAGCGCCCCACATCGGCGCAGTCTTGAGCACGCTCTGGAGCTCGGCGATGGCCGCGTCATAGTCCTTTTTCTTCTTTAGGATGCGGGCGAGAGCGAGGCGCGCTCCCAGGTCGTCGGGCGCGAGACGGACGGCCTCTCTCCCGAGCTTCAACGCCTCATCCAGTGTCGCATCTTTCGCCGCGAGTAGCTCGGAGAGCGCCAGCACGGGACGCGGATCCTTCGGGTTATCCTGCATCAGCTTTCGGAACTCCTGCTCGGCGTCGGCCGTTTTCCCCGCCGCAGCGAGCATGGTAGCCCGGTTCAGCTTGCCGTCCGGGAGTTTTGGATCGATCTCAAGAGCGGTGTTGGTCGCCTTCAGCGCCTCGTCGAGCTTTCCGTGCCGGGCAAGGGCGGTGGCCAGCAGCATCTGAACGGTCGCGTTCCTGGGCCGGAGCTTAGCCGCCGCCGCTGCGTTCTCCAGATCTGAAGGTGCGCCGACGGCAGAGGCCGCGAGGGCCAGGCAGGTTGCTTGGAAGCTTGCCTCGGCGTCGGCGGCCTTCAGGCCGATAGAGGGCGGCTCAGCCAGGGTCTTGCCCGGCACTCCGGACTTGGTGAGGAAGGTGCGCAGGTCGGTTGCGGGCAGCACCCTGTAGAAGGTCGCCGGCTTTGCGCCTGCTTCGACGATCACCCTGCCGATGTACATTCCGAGCGCGCCGACGCCAGGTTTGGCTACGAGCGCAGCCTTTGGCGCCTTCTCCGGCGGGTTCACTCTCGACAGGAAGAGCCAGTTCCGCCCCTTGATCTCGGTGAGACAGGCGTTCGCGGCCCGCCAGTTGCTCACCGTGAACTTCGGAGGCTTACGCTCTGCGTCGAGGCCGTATATCTCGGTCGGGAATCTTCCGCCGACCTCCTCTCCGGAGAGCAGCTCGCCGAGCGTCGCCTTGGGCGCCCGAGCGAAAGCGGCCTCGCCTGCGACAGCGACCGGTGGAACCGCCGGAGCGGCGATCTTCAGGACTGCCGCGGCTATCTGGTCGTCGGTCGCCACCACCGCCGCAGGATAAGCCTCCCCTGTCCACCGGCTGACAACAACGGCGTATGGGACAGGCGTTCTCTTGCCTTCCTTGGAGGGTTCCGTCACCGCATCGACCGTTGTAACGATGTAGGTGCCATCGCCGACGGCGAAGCCGGAGGCAGTCCACGGTCTGGCTCGCCCGTATACGAAGATTGCCGCCACCGCGTCGTCTTCAGCGGCTATCGCCGGGATTGCTGCCAGGCAAGCGAACAGCGCAAGTCCACAGCATGTCAGTGTCTTCATAGCCTCACTTTACCACTACTCGACGGATTCGGCAATCCGCAGCTGCGGGTCGGGCGGTGCATCCCGGGATTAAGGCAGCATAGCACAACCACGAAGAGAATCAGCCACGGATTAACACAGATTATAATGGATGGGCACGGATGGAAAGGGAGAAGGATACATGGTGGGGAGGGGTTCTCCCGTTATCTGTGCTAATCTGTGTGAAATCCGTGCTAATCCGTGGCTAACTCCCTTCCTGTCATTAACCTGGGATGCACCCCGGGTCGGGGGGCAGGGGCGGGGCTGTGTTTGGGAGCCGCCTGGTGTCTACCCGTGCCCATGGAGGAGATTCGGTGCCATCTGGCCAACTACACGTTGGCAGGCTGCTGTGTGGGCAGGCGATCATCAGGTCGAGACTGGCCCGAGCAACGCGGAGGACAATGACATGGCGCTCGCGAAACGCCGCTTCAGGCCGATGGGTTTCGGGGACATCCTGGATGAAGCGTTCGATCTCTACAAGAACAGGTTCGTTCTGCTTGCCGGCATCGGCGCACTGATCTACGTCCCGCTCAACTTTCTGTCCGGCGCGGCGTCGGCGGAGATGATGGCCAAGGGGCCGTTGGCATACCTGAACACGGGCCAGACGGCTGCCGTCAGCGAGGCAACGCAGTCCCTCCAGCAGCTCGGTTTCATCGCCGCGTTGGTGCTCTTCATTGCCTATCCCGTTGTCACCGGCGCGTTCACCTACGCCATCTCGCAGAGCTACCTGGGCGAGGCTACGAGCATCGGGAACTCCTACTCGTTCATCCTCCGGCGAATCGGCGCGGTGTTCACAACGGTGCTCCTTGTCCTGCTCGTCGGCGGCGGGCTGTATGTCGGGGTGGCTGTTGTGGTAGCCGTGATCGCTGCCATATCGATGCCAGCGGGAGTTGGGGCCGCAATCGCTGTCTTCGTTCTCGTAGTGGCTGGGATTGCAGCCTTTCTGTATGTTTTCACCCGGCTGTCGCTCGCGTTTGCGGCTCTCGTGGTCGAGGGACGGAAGCGCATGGACGCGCTCAACAGAAGCTGGCAGTTGTCGGCCCAGCACGGGTGGCGAATGGTGGGCATACTGCTGGTCACGTCGAGCGTAGTGCTCATAATCAACCTGATCATCACGTCCGCAGTCGGCCAAGTGGCCGCCGCAGCCATCCAATCGCGGGGCCTGCCCGCCGGGCAGGTGATCATGGGCGTGACGGATGCCATCATAGGACTGCTGACGGCGCCTGTGATGTCGATCGTGCTCGTGCTCCTGTACTATGACCTCCGCATCCGCAAAGAAGGCTTTGACCTGCAGATGCTGGCCCGGGATCTGGCGGCGAGCGCGGGTGGGCAGGCTGCTTCCCAGGCGGCTCTAGGGCCTGCAGTCGAGACGAAGTGCGCCTACTGCAGGTTCCCGATCCGCGGCGCTGCCGAAACTACGACGTGCCAGGCCTGCAATGCCGTCTACCACAGTGGCTGTTGGACGGAGCACGGCGGGTGCACGACCCCCGGCTGCCCCGCGGCGCCGACGGGAGGGAGCCGGCGGGCTTGATGATGCTCCGGGCCCTGCTCACGCTGCTGCTCCTCGCGGTTCTCGGTCTGGCCCTCGCGAGAGTACCGCATGCGCAATCGTTGCATGGCGTGACGGTCACCGCCATCTCTGCCGCTTCGCCGGAAGCCCAAACGCCTCGGTTAGTCGGCCTTCCGTCGCCCGATGTGCGAAAGGAGAGAATCCGTACCATCCTGGCTCGTCGCGAGTTCGTGCCGGCCCACGAGACTCTCACGGACAAGGTAGTACGCTGGATCGGGCGGAAGATCGGCCGCATGTTCGCCTGGCTAGCCGACAAGATCGGCCTGGCCGGCGGCTCGACGCAGTGGATCGCGGTTGTTATCTCGATTGTCGTTGTGGTGTTCTTCCTGTGGCTCCTAGCGAGAGTCGTGGCTCGGCTTGTGCCAAGAGGAATGGGTGGGTCTGGCGAGCGGGAAGAGGATGCGCATGCAGGTCCCGGCAGTCCCAAGCAGGCGCTGGAGGAGGCCGCGAAGCTTGCGGCGGCGGGAGACTTCCGATCTGCGGTGCGTCTGGTTTACCTCGCGGCGCTCCTGAGGCTTGACGAGCGGTATCTGATACGTTTCGACCGCACCGGCACGAACTGGGAATACCTGAGGGCCATTTCCGGGCATAGGCAGTTCCACGGCGCGCTGCAGCCTGTCACGCTCACGTTCGACCGCAAGTGGTACGGCCACGAACCAGCCTCGGAGTCGGACTACGGGGCTTTCGTGGACGCCTACCAGGCCGTCGAGTCCGCGGAGGCGGGTTGATGAAAGGTTCGCGCGACACGTGGATACTCACCGCTGTCCTTGCTGCCTTCGTAGTCGGCGTGTGTTGGTTCAGCGCCAGGCAGACGCTTGTGAGCGATACACCGAGCAGTTATTCGACCGGCAAACGCGGCACGAAAGCGTTCTACCTGCTGCTTCAGGAGCTTGGGCTGCGGGTCGGGCGGTATCGCGGGCGGATGAACGCCCTGCCCGCCGAGGCACGCCTTCTTCTGATCGTAGACCCTGACGCCATCGAGCCTGCCGACGCGGCCGCCCTCGCGAGGTGGGTCAGGAAAGGCAACACCCTGGTCCTGGCGGTTTCGAGGTCGTTCGCTGTGCCTCCGGAGTTTCAGGTACACCAGAGACCCGAGTTTCCGTCGGACCCGGTTGTAGCGAGGCCAATGCGCGGCCCGTATGCGGACGGTGTAAGGCGTGTGCGTATGGATCCGCAGGTATCGGTGCGCACCTCCAGGGCGATAGTCGCAAGGCACGGTCGGGCCTTCGCTGGTGAGCAGCCTCTGGGGCGGGGCAGGGTCATAGTGCTTGGCGACCCACTGATCCTGGCAAACTCGATGATCCGTGAGGAGGATAATGTCGTCCTGCTCACGAACGTGGTCTACGAGAACGCTGGCGAGAGCGGACTGATCCTCTTTGTCGAGCCGGAGGTCTTTCTGGCTGGTGAGAAGAAAGCGGCGCCTGCGATCGGCCGGGCTGGGAAGCTCGCGCTGGCCCAGCTTGCGTTTACCGTGTTGCTCGTGCTGATCAGTGCCGGGTGGCGTTTCGGGGCCGTCCATCCGCTGCCGGAAAGGACCGAGAAGCGGCGTGCATGGGAGTTCGTGCGGGCAATGGCCGGTCTGTATCGGCGCGCGGAGGCAAGAGAGGCGGCGCTCGGGGCGGTCTACCAGTCGTTCCGCAGGCAGTTGCACACGCGCTTCGGGGTGTCGGCGGACGCGGCGCCCGCAGCAGCAGCCCAGGCAGTCCTGCGGGCAAGGCCGGTCGATCTAGCCCAACTCACGGCCCTGCTTTCCCGCTGCGATCAGATAGCCGCCGGCCGGAAGACTTCCGACGATGAGATGATCGCGCTCACGCGGTCGATCGAGGAGTTCAGGAGTGAGTTAGGGGTTGGAGTCTAGGGTCTCGCGCATAGGGTCGCGGCCGGGGGAAGCATTTGCGCCTTGTCGCGCGGCCTGGGGGCATGCGAGCGGCAGACGGCGCGCCCCCTACAGGCCGGCTTTGAGTTGCCGGGACCGCATGCCCAAGACACCGCCGGAAGGGAGCTTGCAGTTGGTCGATCAAGAGATTTCTGGGACGAGCAGGACCACGGCCGTTGCCGGCGCGGTGACGGATGAGATAAGGAAGGTCATCGTCGGCCAGGAGGAGGTCATCGAGCAGATCCTGGTCGGGCTGCTGGCCGAGGGGCATGTTCTCCTCGAAGGTGTGCCGGGGATAGCCAAGACGCTGCTCGTGCGCACGCTCGCGCACGCGATCTCGGCCGATTTCAAGCGAATCCAGTTCACCCCCGACCTTATGCCATCGGATGTGATCGGTACGAACGTGTTCGACCCATCCAAGGGTGAGTTCCGGCTGCGGCGCGGGCCGGTCTTCACGAATGTCCTGCTCGCGGACGAGGTGAACCGAACTCCTCCGAAGACCCAGGCGGCGCTGCTCGAGGCCATGGAGGAGCGGCGGGTGACGATCGACGGCGAGCCCTATTCGCTGCCCGCGCCTTTCATGGTGCTCGCGACCCAGAATCCGATAGAGTATGAAGGAACCTATCCGCTTCCCGAGGCCCAGCTGGACCGGTTCATGCTCAAGGTAATGGTCGGCTACCCGGACTCCGCGGACGAGCATAGGATACTGCAGAACTACAACGCCGGCTTCCGGCCTCTCAGGCTCGAAGAGGCTGGGGTGAAAGCCGTCGCCGGCGAGGCGGACATCGCAGCCTGCCGTGCAGAGATCGCCCGCATAGTGATGGACGAGCCGATCATGCGCTACATCGGCGAGATCGTCCAGCGCACACGCGAGGACCGGAACCTCGTGCTCGGGGCAAGCCCCCGCGCATCGATCGCCTTGCTCCTGACCTCGAAGGCGCTGGCTGCATTGCGGGGCAGGGGATTCGTGATCCCGGATGATGTCAAGTCCCTCGCGCCGGCCGTGCTCCGGCATCGACTCATCCTGCGCCCGGAGGCCGAGATCGAGGGACTGACGCCGGACCGGGTAGTGGCCAACATACTGGCGGCGGTCGAGGTGCCGAGATAGCGGCCGGGTCTGAGAGGTGGGCAGTTGAGCCAAGGTTTGGAAGAGGGCTTGACCTCGCTTGAGGAGGCGCAGAGGCTGGTCCTATTGTCGGTCCGGCCGGTCGGGACAGAGTGGGCCGGGATCATCAACGCGCTCGGCCGCACGCTTGCTGAAGACGTCCACGCCTCAGAGGATCTTCCTCGGTTCGACAACTCGGCCATGGACGGGTACGCTGTCGTGGCGCAGGACACCGCTGGCGCCTCCGCTGAGAATCCCAAGTCGTTCCGGCTGGTCGGTGAGGCGGCGGTGGGCGAGGGGCCCGAGCTGAAGGTTGCGCCCGGATCGGCTGTGCGGGTTATGACCGGGACGGCGATCCCCGAGGGAGCTGACGCCGTCGTTATGGTCGAGGATACTCACGCTGAAGGGCGTCTGGTGCTCGTCACGCGCGAGGTCCAGCCTGGGGAGAACATCCGGCCGGCAGGTGAGGACGTGCGCGCCGGTGAACTCGTGCTTCCTAAAGGGACGCTCATCGGCCCGGCGGAGATGGGGATGCTCGCTGCAGTGGACAGGCATGGCGTACTCGTTTCAAGGCGGCCCGGAGTGTCGGTCATCACGACGGGCGATGAGGTCGTCGATCTGATGGAGCCTCTCAAACCCGGCAAGGTCAGAAACAGCAACCGGTACAGCCTGGCGGGCCAGGTGTTCTCCGCCGGCTGCGAGCTAGGAACGCTGCTTCACGCGCGCGACGATCCGGCACTTGTCAGAAAGGCCGTCGAATCGGCGCGGCAGAGCGATGTCATTGTCATTGCCGGCGGCATATCGGTGGGGCAGCACGATTATGTCGGCGACGTGCTCGCCCAGCTCGGCAAGGTCGCCTTCCGGAAGGTTGCCATCAGACCAGGCAAACCGACCGCATTCGCGCTCGTCGAAGGCACGCCGGTCTTTGCTCTGCCTGGAAACCCTGCAGGGGCGATGGTGTCGTTCGAACTTCTTGTGCGCCCGGCTTTGCTCGCGATGCTCGGGCGGCGCCGCCCGAACCGCGCTGTCGCATCTGCGATCCTTGCTGAGGACTTTCGCCACGAGCCGGGACGACGGGATTTCGCTCGCGCGGTCGCGTCACCCGAGGCCGGTCGGCTCGTTGCCCGGCCTCTTCCCAGGCAGGGGTCGGGGCTGCTCAAGCCGATGGTGGAGGCCAACTGCCTTCTCATCGTCCCGGAGGATGTCGAGCTGCTCCGTGCAGGGGACAAAGCGCAGATCATACTGCTCGACCCGTTCCTCTTCTGCTGATTCTCCGCCGGGGCGTCAGTCCGCGGAATCCGCGAAGCTATTGCACTGCTGCGGCCACAGCCTCGATCAGCCTTTCCCCGTCGATGGTGACAAGCTTCCCTGCGACCGTGGCGAGCCGGCCCTCCGGCACGGTCTGCTGCCAGAGGACACCGATGGCCGACGAGCGATCGGACTCCTCAATATAGAAGCGTCCTGAGAATGCGGCGCTCGTGGTTTTCGAGGTCAGCAGTACGGCGGCGTCATCCGGCAGGTTCTTTGCCGAGCCAATATCGGGCATTGGACGAACTGCAAGCACCGGGGCAGAGGAACCCTGGCTTGCCATCCCCAGTCCGTTGGTCGCGCGAACGGTGAAGTAGTAGCTCTGGTCGGGCACAAGCGAGAGACCTGTACGGGTGACAGATGTGGACGTGCCGGCGTCGGTCCATCCGGCTGCGTCGTTGGACCCCGGCGAGGTGCCGATGCAGTATTCGTACTTGGCGATGGCAGTCTCTGGGTCGCTCGCCGACCACGACGCCGAAAGTCGGGTCAGGTCGGCGGTGTACTTGCTGCTGGGTGTGACGACGGGCGATGTAGGCGGGTTGCTGTCGAACAGAACGAGATAGCTGCCGCCGCCGCTGCTTTTGCCCCAGGCCACGACGCTGTAGCGGCCCATCTCTGGCAGGTTGAAGAGCTGAGTTTCAGGCTGGCCCGGTCCTCCTGTGTCGCCATGCACGATCGAGGTCGAGATCGTCTGGTAATCGGTCGGCGCGCCGGGCCGGACGCCGAAGATGCAGAAAGCGACGTCGAGGTCGCCGCTCGTGGGGCTAACCCGCAGTCCACACTCGGCTGAACCGTCGACCTCGATCTCCCAAGCCCGCAGGAAGTCAGAACCGCTGAACGTGCGCGAATCCGGTGTGCCCGGGGCGAGATCGCCCGAAGACGTGGCCCATTCGAGCTGGTAGCCACCTGCACCGAGGTACGGGCTGACGAGTGGGTAGAGTGTCGCTCCAAACACCTGGGCGCCGTTAATCGCGATCAGGTCCACGCCGCTGCCCCGGATCGTGCTCGACGCAGCAAGGTCCCGATATGCGGGTTCGGAGTAGATGGCAAGGTCGTGATCGGCGCCGGGAGTGGGACGAAGGGCAAGGGCAGACCAACCCTCCTGGGTCACATCCATATGGTAGCGGTCCGGGTGGGGAGGCGCGGCCCAATCGACGGGCGAGTAAGGCATGAGCGGCTGCCCACCGACTATGCCATTGCGTATGACAATGGCATAGTCCTGGTCCGTCGAGCCTTGCTTTCCTGGGATGCCGTCAGCCACGAGGTTGGCGGCTATGACGTCAACCATGTACGCGCCGGAGGGCTGCCGTATGTAGACGCATTCGACATTATTCTTGTAGTTGCGGTTCCCGCCGACTGTGGACCAACCGCTCTGGAACACGTTTCCGAGGTAGGTACCCGACTCGCCGGTGACAACCAGGTCAAGATCATTGGTCCAGGCGTAGGCGCCGGGGGCGCCAGGGGCATCGGTCCAGACAAGTGTGATCTTGAGCGGCTTCGCCGGGTCTGCCGTCTCGACTCTGTAGCTGCGCTGCTGTCCACTCTGGGTGAGGACGAAGGCCTGATCCTCATAGAACGTGTCAGGAGGGCTAACGGCAGCCGCCAGGTTCAACCTGCCCCAGCCCTGGTCGCCATTCGGGATGTGATCGAGATAGCCGCCGCGGCCGTCGGGGCCGCCGGCGATGTCGTCGGCGCCATTTATGAGGATGGCCTTGCACATAGCCGGGCTGGGGTTGGCGCCGCCGTGATCCGCACGCCACCACTGCGCGATGACTGCAAGCGCGCCGGTGGCCATCGGGGCAGACATTGAGGTTCCGCTCATCCACGCGTAGCTCGAGTTGATAAGAGCAGTGCATCCCGTGCCCCAACCGGTGGCAGCGGACGAGGCGGCGGAGGCGATGTTGGTTCCTGGCGCCACGAGTGTTGGCGCCAGGCGTCCATCGACGCAGGGCCCCCGGCTGCTCAGGCCGGCTACGGCGTCGATATCCTCGGACTGACCGCAGTCCGGACCCAGAGTCTGCCCCGGCCTGTAGTTCTCGCTCGAACCGACCGTGATAACGTTCTTCGCTTCCTTCGGCTCGAGCATCGTGCCGACAGCGGGGCCGCCATTGCCGGAGGAGAAGACCATAGCGAGAGGCTGATCGCCGACCGTCACGGTGTCCGCGTCTCTGGCAAGCGCGTCCAGGGTCTGACAGATATAGCTGTAGCCCATGCCTGGATAGTTGCTCGTCTTCCAACTGTTGTTAGACGCAAATGCTCCGCTTCGGACCGAATCGGCAGTGAGCGTTGCCCAATCGACCGGCGGGAAGCTGAGGTGGGTCGCGACCGCATTCTGGATGACCAGCCTGCAGGCAGGCGCGACTCCCATACCATAAAGGAACCCTTCGTCGTCGCAGCCGGCTGTCGGCGAGCCCGCCGCAATCCCGGCGACGTGAGTGCCGTGGCCTGAGATGTCGGTGCCGTCGGTGTTCGGGTAGAGGATGATCGTATCCAGCCGACCCCGGAGGTCCGGATGAGCGGTACCGTTGTTGTTTGTGTCGCAGCCCGTATCGACTATGGCGATGGTGGACCCCGTGCCATCGAACCCGATCTGTTGGAGCCACGACCTGTAGGACGGGTTGGCGTACGGGATGCCATCCAGACGGTGACCGGACACGATCTGGCAGGCGACTTCGTCGTCCAGTCCGGCCCTCATCGAGGTCTTCTCAACGCGGATCACGCGGGGAAGGGCGGCGATCTTCGGGATGAGGGACGCATCCGCAGAGACTATGGCCGTCGCGAGCGGCGCTCCCTGGCTGAACGGCGACACCGTCTCCCTGACAACGTTCGCGCCGAGCGAGCTGATCTTATCGACCGTCTCACCGGTCGGGTCGTATATGGAGACCGCCAGGTAGTCCAGGCGGCCTCGGGCGCCGTCAAGCGCGCGCGATATCTTGTAGGCAGGATGGTAGATGCCCTTCCACGTTATGAAGGTCGCACGGTCGAGCGCGGGCAAGCGAGCGGGGTCGATCCATACGAGGTAGTTGTACTGCGGGATGTAGCCTACGATGTTGCCACCCGCTCGCTCGATCTCCTGGATCCAGTCGGGCTTGGCCGGCCCCGCGGCATGGATGAGGTAGAGGGTCGGGGCCCCGGGAGTCGGTTTGGCGGCGAGTCCCGGCGGCGGCGCAGGCGGCCCCGTCCGAACATCGAACTCGTGCCCCTGCAGCCCGACGAGTCCCGCAGCCTTCTCCTCCTGGAACCGAGCCTTCGCTGCCTTGAGGACGTCGACTGCGCCAGGGCGCACCTTGACAATCGAGAACGCGCCGTAGTCAGTGCGGTTCAGGACCTCAATGCGGGCAAGCTTGGGCAGGTCGTCAGCGGGGATTCTAAGGGTGAGTGTATCGGGAGGCGCGCCTGCGCACGCGGCAGGAAGCGCCGCCATTGCCCAGACGAGCGCAGCAGCCGAAACACGCAGCGCTATGCTGTTCCGCAGGTTTCCGAGTTGCATTGCACAGATGCCTGCCCGCCACTTACCGGGCACAGCCATTAAGACCGACGACGTGGATGGCCAGGTTGTTCCTGAGGCTCCAGCGCGGCTATAAGGAATTATGGAACATCGGGGGCAGTTGCTGTATGGGAGCGGAGCAGGGCGCGGGTGAACGGATCAGTCGGAGAACCGCCTGTAGCGGAACAGGAGGAAGTAAGCGCGCCCAACGAGCTTACGCGAAAGCCGGTAGGTCAAGATGAGCTTCTCCACGAGCGGCGCTCGTCGCCAGAAACCGAGGACCAAGGCGGTCATCAAGCGGTGATCGTTGAGCCTGTCCCCTCCGTAGTTTACGTTCGCGGAATGGAGCCGGTAAGAAGCCAGCTCTTCCGGCAGATAGATGACGGGATGTCTGCGCGCGATCTTCAACCAGGCGTCGAAGTCGTCGCAGGTTGTGTAACGAGGGTCGAACAGCCCAATCTCGAGCAAAGCGCTCCGCCTTACCAGAACCGCCGATGCGGTGATGACGTAGTTGCCGTGGCTCACGAGCCAGATGAACGACGGGTCGCGCGGGATGATCGTCTGATCTATCTTGAGTCTGTGCGCGTGCGAGCCAAACAGCTTGACTTTGCAGAAGACCATGGCTGCCTCGGGCGACTCGCGCAGGACCTGAACCTGGCGCTCGAGTTTGCCCGCGGACCAGAGGTCGTCGTGGTCGAGGAAGGCTACGAACTCCGCTTCAGCGGCAAGCACCCCGAGGTTCCGGGAGCGCGCGTGGCCGCAGTTCTCCTCGTTGCGGAGGATCCGCAGCCCGGGAATGCCCGCCGTACGTGCGACTATAGGGCCGATGTCACGGGGCGAGGCGTCATCTACGAGGATGACCTCGAAGTCGCGATAGGTCTGCCGGGCCACCGACTCCAGCGTCTCGGCAAGGTAGGTCTCGTGATCTTCGCTCCCGCAGTAGACCGGTAGGACGACGGCCACCGCAGGCGGTCTCTTGGTCTCGCTCACAATGACATTGTAAGGCTTTTCGCGCGCGCGCACCAGCGCCCGCATTGCCTCACGATAGATCGTACCGAAATCGAATCGATGCCTCACGTAAGAATCGTACCGTGGAGATCGGATCTGTGCACATTGACGGAAACGCTGGTCGGATGCCATAATGCCTTTAACGGGGCCGGAAGGAGCTTTCTTTAACGGGGTTTGTCTCTTTCTGTCCCCGCCACATCCCCCGTCTCAGGCCAAGCGTAAGCTCGTTTTCCACAGGGACCGCAAACCCACGGACCGCAAGCATACCAGTGAGTGCTACGGTACGATTCTTATCTGAGGCAACACGGCGCCCGGGCATCCGCCAATGAGCAATCAGCAATCCCTACGCCGTACCAAGAGCCACCACCTCCGCGCGGCCGCGCGCCCGGCTGCTTGACCGATACCGGGCTGCTGGGTATAATCGACACGTCCAAGCTGATGAGCTTTGGCCGGCATGCAGAGGCTTGTATATGTCTAACACAGAATCCCATACACGGGCGGGCGTGCCGCTGGCTGCGGCGCGTCGAGCTTGGACGGATTTCGTCGGTTGAGCGCTTGCACATGGCTGACGTGGTGGTGAAACAGTGCGGTTGGCCGGGCCTTCGGTTGATCGAATGTGGGCTGGTGCGGTATAGCGATGCGCTTCAGGCGCAGCTCGCATTTCACGCGGAGGTCCGCGCCGGCAGGTCGGGTGGCGTGCTGATGCTGGTCGAGCATTATCCGGTGGTAACGCTCGGACGGGGGGCCCAGCCAGGGAACCTTCTCGTGTCGGAGGACGATCTACGCGCGAACGGCATCGAGCTGGTGCGCACCGACCGGGGCGGCGACGTGACCTACCACGGTCCGGGCCAACTCGTGGGCTATCCGATCGTGAGCCTGCGCGCAATCGGGAACGATGTTCACGGATTCCTGCGTCTAATAGAGAGTGTGATCGTCTCAGCGCTGGCTGACTTCGGTGTCGCTGCCCGCAGAGGTGACCGCGCGGGGGTCTGGGTCGGCGACAAGAAGATCTGCTCGATCGGCATCGCGGTCCGAGGAGGCGTAACTTACCACGGATTTGCCCTGAACGTGAATCCTGACATGCGCCATTTTGGTTTCATCAACCCCTGCGGACTGAGGCCCGACCAGATTGGCTCGCTCGAGCAGCTGGTTTCCCCCGCGCCCGATATGCGGCTCGTTCGCGAACGAGTGGCGGCGCACTTCGGACTTCGCCTCTCCAAGGTACAATGTGGGAAATGACGAGTCCAAGAGTTCGGCGGCACAAGGCTGGCTCCTCAACGGCAGAACGCTGGCATTCGCAGCCGGGCGGTGGCGATGAACCGTAAGCGGCGGCTCATAATCGTTCTGCTGTCCGTGGTCCCCCTCTTGGTATTGGTTCTGCTTACGGGCATCTACGTTGTCGTCCAGGTCCGGAGCTTGCTGCGGCATCTCGACGTTCTGCTCGTGGACGAGATCAGCCGCGCGACGGGTCGGGCGGTCCTGGTCGGCAGGGTCGATGCGTCCCGGCTCGGCCATGCCGTAGTATATGACCTCAGGATAGCGAATGGGGAAACGTTCGACTCGGGCACGCTCCTTCGCACTCGGCGCGTGGTTGTGGACTATCGTTGGGTCGCGCTTGTGACCGGGGGCGTTCCAGCGGTGCAAACCGTCCAATCCGTCCGGCTCACGTCTCCTGCGATACTACTGGAACGCTTGCGAACGGGCCGCCTGAACGTCTCGGACTTGCTGGCGCCAAGGCGTCCCCCGGGTCCGCCGTTCCTCGGCGTTGTCACAGTCGAGGATGGCAGCGTCGCCTTCCGAGACTGGCTTGCGCGCTTGCCGGGACCGAAGCCCGCGGTCTCGCGCTTCGTAGAGGTGGATGGCAGCTTCGATGCTGCCGGCGCGCCGTTCTACGTTTACCATTTCACGGCCCGAGGCGCCGGCAGGAAGACCGTCTACCAGGCGACTGCATCGGGATCGATCGATACCCGCAGACGGGTGACGGCCCTTGATGTCAGGGCGACGGACGCTGCTGTCGCCTATTGGTGGCGTTACTTCCTCAAGCCGGGAGCGGTCAACGTCCTGGACGGACGAGCGGACGCGAGCTTCAGCATCGTCCGGCGCCTTGCAGACCATCGGCCCGGCTGGCGCTACGCTGGCGCTGCGAACGTCCGCACCGGGCGTGTTTCTGTCACTGGCTTTCGGCAGCCTGCCTCGGATATCCGCGGGACGGTTCGCCTGGCAGACGGCATAACCAGCCTGAAGCTCTCTGCAAAGATGGCTGGGAATCCCCTCAGTGTGGAGGGCACGGTTATCGGCTTCGCAAAGCCCCGCCTGAAGCTGATCGTGGCGTCGGGCAGTGCAGATTATGCGCGGGTCCTGCGGAGCGCTGAAATGCCGGCGATGCCCACGCGAGTAAGCCTCGTGGGGCGGGGGCCGCTCACGGTGAACATCATCGGTCCAAGCGATAACCTGGTGTTCGGTGTGGGAGCAGTGGTGCCTGCAGCCGAGGCCGAGGGATTCCGGGCTCGCGATGTCAACATCCAAGCTACCTACGCGAACCGGCTGATTGAGTTCGAAAGGGTGTCCGCCGGTATGCTGGACGGGCGCGTCCTGGCCCAGGGACGCGTGGCGCTCGCGGATGGTACTGCCAAGCTCTCGCTGTCCGGGACGGCCTCGAATATCCAGCTTGCCTCAATACCCCAGCTGCACCGTGCGAATGTGGCAGGCAGGGCTTCGGGGGAGTTCGCCGTAACCGGCACCACAGGCTCCCCGGTTCTGAAGGCCCATGTTCAAGTTTCACGTGGAACATTATCCAAGACTGTACTGAGCAACGCAGACGCGCAGGTGGTTGTTAGCAAGGACCGGGTCGGGATCAGGAGGATCGCAGCGGGGGTCGCCTCGGGAGTGGTGCAACTGGCCGGAAGCATCGGGGCTGATCGGCTCGACCTGGACGCGAGGGCGGTCGGTTTGGACCTGCGGTCGCTGCTCAAGCCGTTCGGCCTGAGCGGGTACTCCGGGATCGCGAACCTCCAGGGGCGTGTGTTCGGATCGACGGCCCGCCCCACGCTTGCTGGGGAGGTAGAAGTCTTCCAGGGCCGGTTCCAGTCATACGAGTTCGACTATGCGCGCGGTGAGGTTGAGGCGACCCCGATGGAGGTGAGTCTGAGGAATGCGGTTGTCCGGGCGCTCCCGGCCGAGGTCGCCGTGAGTGGCCGGATCGCCGGGATAGAGACGCACGAGCCGACGCTGGACTTGACGTTGGGCATCGCCGAGGCGCCGGCCGACCGCATCCTGTCGCTGCTCAAGGTGGAAGCGGACGTTGCCGGCACGGTAAGTGGCAATGTGACCGTGCGGGGCAGGATACGCGATATCGAGGCTCAGGGGAGCGTTACTCTCGTTGATGGCACAGTCGAGGGGTATCGCGTGGCCGAGGCGCACTCGGATGTAGCCTACGCTGGAGGCGTGCTGCGGTTGGCCGACCTGACGGCGCGGAGTGATGGCGCGACCGTCACTGCGTCCGGAACGGTTGACCGGCGAGGGGAACTTGCGTTCACGTTTGCGGCCAAAGACATATCGCTTGTCCGGCTGAGTGAGCGGACGAAGCCGTACGCTGTGCTGTCGGGTATGGCCGATGTCTCCGGGTGGATCACGGGAATGGTCGAGCGGCCCAGCGTTGACGCCATGGTGGCATCTACCGGACCTGTGATCAACACCGTTCGGTTCGACAGCTTCGGATCGCGTGTGGCGTGGGACGGACGAACGTTGGGGGTCTCGGATCTGTCCCTCCGGCTGTCGGGAGGCGAGCTTGCGATCGCTCGGGCCGACTATGATCTGAAGCAGAACACGGTTGCTGTGGAGGGAGGCCGGCTTACGAGCTTCGCTTATCCGGCTTTGTACACCGTCATCGCTGCGAGCCCGTACCTTGATAGTACCGAAGGCAGGGAGCTTGGCGGCATCGTTGGCGGCCTGCGTCGGCCGACTGCCGGCACGCTGACCGCGTCTTTCTCAGCAGCGGGGCCGGCGAACGAGCCGCAGGCCACCTTTGAGCTCACCGCCAACCAGATCGACGTTGCTGACATCAGGAACGTTCGTCTTCAGGCTGCCGGGACTGCCGGGCGAGGGCTGGTCGAGCTGAAGGACTTCCGGGCGGCCGCCGACGCTCTCAATGTCGAGGCGCATGGCACGCTGATAGCTGACGGAAGAAGAGACCTCGAGGTGGACGCATACAACGTAGACCTCGCGGCGCTGACGCCTGCTACCGGTCCGACTCACGTGACCGGAACGGCTACTGTTCGAGCGTCGATCAAGGGACTAGTCGAGTCACCGCTTGTCACCGCGTCTGTCGAGATGGTCGACCCGGTCATCTACGGTATTGCCTTCGATCGCTTGAGCACCGGCGAGATCACTGTGGACCAGAACCGGATCAACCTGACGAGCGTCATGGTCGCCAAGGACGGTCACTCGGGTCTCGTCTACGACAGCAAGCTACCGTGGGATTGGGCGGAACACCGCGTGCCCCTCGACCAGCCCATAGAGCTCCATGCCAGAATGGAGGAGCAGACGCTCGGGATACTTGCTCTGCTTACGGACTGGGTCGACCTGAGCAGGACATCGGGCCGGTTCTCAGCGAAGCTCGACGTATCCGGCACGGTTGCCGACCGACAGTTGGCTGGAGGGATGACCATTGCGGATGGGACGATAGGTATCGGGAAAGGCGACCGACTGATCACCGACAGGTTCACCGACGTAAAGGCGGACCTGGCATTCACCGGCGACGCAGTGCAGGTCAAGACGCTTTCGGGTCGGTCCGACGGTGGAGGGACGTTCGAGGTGGTGCCGGGCGGGACGATATCGCTCAGGAACTTGGTTCGGCCCACGCCGGGCCAGGAGGGCGCCGTCATCAGCGTGGTACTCCGGATGGGCGGTCTATATGTAGGCGAGCGGAACCTCCTCAGCTACAAAGATGTAGGCAGCGGCCGGCTGGTCAGTTACAACGAGCGGGTGAGCGGCCGGCTGACCACGGGCGGTCCGGGGTTGGCAATCGCCGGCCCGGTCTCGCATCCGCGGGTCTCGGGGACCGTGAACCTTGCCGATACCGTTGCCTTGCTCGGCCCCATTCCCGAGCGCGGATCCAGAGCACTGTCCGGGCTGGCGTTCAACCCGCAGTTCGACCTGACGTTCGTGCTCGGGAACGACGTGTGGTTCAGCAATCAGAGCCTGAAGGCGCTGATGCAGGGCGATGGGCATCTCGGAGGTACTCTGTCGAGTCCGATCGTCACGGCCAGCCTTCACACTAGGCGAGGGACGATCGGTTTGCCGCCCGCGAGCTTGAGCATAACGAGGGGCGATATCTCGGTTGCGTGGAGATCGCCCGAGCCGGCACTTGTGACGGTCGATCTGCGGGCACAGGCTCCGGTCACAGCTGCTTCGCCGACCGGAACGCCGAAGCGCTATACCATTGTCATGACCGTGCAGGGATCGCTCAGCAGCCTCCAGCCGGAGAACGTCGATCTCAGGAGCGAGCCGCCCGGGCTGACGCGCACTCAGATGCTGGCTGCGCTCGGGCATTTCGAGGACATATTCGGAAGTGGGGAGCTTGCCTTGAGACAGCAGCTGCGGGACATCTTCACCGCCGCAGTCACGCCCCGCGTTCTCGGCCCGCTCGAGAGTGCGTTCATCGAAGCTCTCGGACTCGAGGAGTTCAACATCGAGTACGGCTTCGAGCAGCCGCTTGCCCTGTTCGTCTCCCGAAGGCTCTTCAACAGAGTGTACGTGTCCTACTGGCAGATCGTGACCGGCGCGACGTCCATCACGGGCGCCACCTACTCACTTAGGGTTACCTACCGGGTGCGGCCCTGGCTGGACATCGGCTGGGCCACGGATTCGAGGCGCATAGGTGTGATCGAGGCGGCTTACAGCAAGAGGTTCCACTAGAGCGGGTGGCAGGTGCGAGGTGTTGGCGGGAGCCAGTGCTTGCAGCTCAGCGTTCCGTCTGATAGTATGGCGTTAGGGCATGTGAGATAGTGTGGGCAGCTGGAGGGGGGCGGGTGTAAGCAATGCTTGCGATTGGGGTGCAGGATGGACCGCAGCCGGGGGCGTTCGACGACCTGGTGGATGCGTACGAGCGGAGGATCTATAACCTGATCTACCGGCTGATGGGCGATCTCGACGAAGCTGCCGATCTGACCCGGGATACCTTCGCGGCCGCTTACCGCTCGTTTGGCAGGCTCCGGGCAGAGGCAAGCCCACACACCTGGCTATATCGTATTGCCGTAAACGTCTGCAAGAATAGGTTCCGGGAGCCGGACCGGCAGCGGAACGTCGAAAGGGTTTCTTTGGAGGATAGCGAGGCAGGTAGGGCCGGGCTGGTGGATGAAACCGGGTGTGGTGTTCCGCCGGCCGCTCCCGAGCGCGAGGAGGTACGGCGGGTTGTCGAGGACGCCATCCGGAGCCTTCCCGAGGACTGTAGGATCATCGTCGTGCTTCGCGATCTCCACGGGCTCTCGTGCCGCGGTATAGCGGAGGCGGCGGATCTGCCAGTCGATGTAGTCAAGACGACGCTTGCACGTGCACGGAGGATGCTGGGCAGCAAGTCGGAGCGTTATATGGGCTAGCACCGGGCCCTTCGGAATTGATAAGAGACTGGAGGCATAACTGATGTTGTGTTTGAGATTCGGGCTTCGTGAGAGAGCGCTCGCAGTAGCGGCTCTGACGGTAGCCATGGTGGCCGGACTGGCTCCACAGCGGGCAGCAGGGCAGGAAGGGCAGAAGGTAGCCCAGGTAGTCATCACCGGCAACCAGAACGTGAACAAGGAGATCATAGCCAATGTCGTCAAGCTCGCGCCGGGAGCGGTCTACGCCAAGGACGTGGTTGAAAAGGACCGCGCGGCCATCAACGCGCTTGGGTACTTCAGCGCCGTTGCAGTGAAGACAGAGGAGACTCCCGAGGGCCTGCGGGTCATCTACGACGTAGTGGAGAACTCGGTTGTCAAGGAGATCAAGATCGTCGGGGCGGGGCCGGTACCGGAGAAGACGATTCGGGGCTTGATGGGCACTCAGACCGATCACGTGCTTAACACAGCGACGCTGAACAACGATATCGAGGCCATCCAGCGCTACTACACAGAACAGGGCTATATCGCCTATGTTACCGAGGATATCGGCATTGACCGCGAAACGGGAGTGCTTACTGTGCCGATCCTCGTGCACACCGTCGAGAGCGTGAAGATCATCGGGAACAAGAAGACCCGCGAGTATGTCTTTCTGCGGGAGATGAAGACGAAGCCCGGCTCGGTGTTCAACATGAAGGTTCTTCGCGACGACGTGGCCAGACTCTACAACCTGGACGTGCTTGAAGAGATCCAGACGCCGAAGATAGACCCAGGCAAGACGATCGGGAAGGTTGACATATCGGTTCCGGTGACCGAGAGGAAGACCGGGCAGTTGTCGGTCGGGCTTGGTTACAGCTCTCGGAGCAAGTTGGTCGGTCGGGCGGAACTGGCGGAAACTAACTTCCGTGGGCGCGGCCAGGGACTCACTTTTCTCTGGGAGACGGTCGCTTCCTCGAACGCGCTCGGCGGCAGCAGCAGCTACGAGGTCGGCTTTCACGAGCCGTGGATCGACAAGCATCACACATCGCTCTCGTTCAATGTCTTCAACAAGCTTCTCTACCGCTTCTCGTCAACATTCATCGGCGGCAGCAGCAGCGAGAGCTACAACGAACGCAGGAAAGGACTGAACCTCGGGCTGAGCCGTCCGATCACTGATTTCACCCGCGCCTACCTGACGCTTCGTGGCGAGACGGTGGACACCTCGAACTTCCAGGCGCAGACCGGAACCACCACCGGGTTCATCAGCCAGCGCGGCCCAATCCGCAGCGGCACGATCAGGCTTGCGAACAACACAAGGGACATCGACAAGGACCCCGCCGCCGGCTGGTACCGTTCGATATCGGTTGAGCTGGGAAGCGCCGACGTTGAGGAGCGCGGCGCCGTTACCAGGACCCTCAAAGGGCCGTTCAGGAAGGTCCAGCTCGATCTCAGGCATTACTGGAGCAAAGGGGGCAGGAAGATTGCTCCCACAGACAAGAGGAACACCATAGCTATGAGGTTTCTGGCAGGGTTCTCAGGCGGCGAGATCCCGTTCTTCGAGCAGTATTTCGTGGGCGGCGCAGAGACCCTCCGAGGCTACAGAGAGGATAGGTTCTGGGGCGACAGGATGCTGATCGCCAGTCTGGAATATCGGCGGCCATTGACTCAGGGCCTAACCGGCGTCCTCTTTCTGGATTACGGCGACGCTTGGGCGTCTCGCTCGAACATCGACCTGCCCGGGCTGCCGCAGCATTTCGGCTTCAGCGGGCATGTCGGCACGGGCGTCGGCCTCCGCGTGAGCACCCCGGTCGGCGACCTGCGGCTCGACTACGGCATAGGCAGCGAAGGCGCGCGCACCCACTTCAGCATAGGACACGCTTTCTAGAGGAGCGAGGATCGAAGGGTGGGGATGGGGCGAGCCAGGCTGGCTCTTGCGGCCCTCTCGCTCCTCGCTCCCCGCCACTCGCCCCTCTTTCTTTTCCCCCGTGGGCAATGGCGCAAGCTGCAGCCCGTCTTGGATAACGAGAGTGTCGCCACAAGGCAGTGCTGTGGCTTGCCCAGCCCTGCCGTATCTGTTATAATGACAGCCAGCGGAGGCTGTGGACCGGCGCGCGAGATGCAGCGCTGCTCGGCCTCCGCATTGTTTGGAAGAGGTGCAGCCAAGAGTGTGTAACAAACGATTCGGACTCGTTCTCGCCGCCATAGTGGCGGCCTCGACGCTTGCGGCCCCAGTCCTGGCTGCGGATGCGCCCCCGTCTTTGGGCCTTGTCGATGTTCAGGCCGTGTTTGAAGGCTACGAGAAGACGAAGAGGTTCACCGCCGATCTGGAGGCTTTTGGAAAACAGATCGATGACCAGTTCGCGACCCTTTCGTCCGTCAAGCTGCTCGACGACAACGACAGGAAGGAGCTGTCTGCGCTTGTTACGAAGCCCAATGCTACCGATAAGGATAAGGAGCGGATAAAGGCGCTTCAGGACAAGGAGACTGAGCTCGCGAAGCAACTCGCGGATCTGGCGGCGAAGAAAGAGCCGACAGAGCAGGAAAAGGCTCTGATGAAGGAGCTCCAGGACCGGTCCGCAAGGGCGGAAGAAGCGATCACGCAGACGGGCCAGGAGTCTCAGAAGCAGTTCAACGCAAAGAAGGACGAACTGACCAAGGAGGTGCGCAACGACATCGTCAAGGCCATAGAGGAAGTGGCGAAGCAGAAAGGCCTGACGTTTGTCGTGGATAAGGTTGCGGTCCTGTATGGTGGGACCGACATAACGGGCGCCGTTCTCGAGAGGCTGAACAAGAAGAAGTAGCAGGAATGCTGCAGTGAACGTCAGAGCCTTACACGGTTGGATGGGTGTGGCGTGCGTCATAGCTGTGGCCATTGCCGGCATTGGGTGGCACAGAGAGGGTCGGCCCGGGCGCAGGCCGCCTGCTCGCGAGCGGGTGTTTGCCGACGTTGAGGCGCTGGTGCGCGAACACCCCGCATGGGAGCAGGTAGCCGGGATTGGTGCGCTTAAGTCGTCCTGGCGCTCGGCTGGCGCGCCAGGTGTCGGCGCGGGGCCGGCGGCAGCAGCACTGCCGGGTGTGCGTGACCCACAAGTCAAGACGGAAGCCAGGTCTGCCCTTGAATCCCGCCTGGAGCGTAAGGCGCAGGATGAGCTGTCCAACCTCATGCCCGAACTTTTGACATCCCTAGATAGGCGGCTTGCTGAGAGGCGGCGGGAGCTTGAGGCCCAGGCTCTGGCCGTCGGAGCTGATGCCGCCCGGAGATCGGAGCAGGAGTTGTCGAGAAGCTTGCGCGCCCTCGACGAGCAGCACCAGTCTGAGCGCGTTGATTGTGCAGTCAAGCTGGCGGCTCTGAGAGCTCAGCTCTCCAGCCCAGCCGGGGATGTGGAGGCTGTGAAGGCTGCCATAGCAGCGCGCGAGAAGGAGCTGGGCGGGTTGGATGCCAAGCTCGGCCGGGATAAGCAGGAACTGGGGGAACGCGCGGAGGCATCGCTGCTGCAAGAGAAGGACCGCCGCTTGAAGGCTATCGAGGATGAGTTGGGTGCGATGCGGGAGCAGGAGTCGCGGCGTATAGAAGCTGCGATCCAGGCCCGGAAAACCAGGCTCGAGCGCGACCTGGACGGACGCGGGACGGGGGGGCTTCAGACGGACCGAGTCGAGCCGTTCGAGCTATCAGGGATCGGCGCAGGGGCAGGAAGCAGGGCGGCAAAGGTTCGGTCCCTGGCAAGGTCGAGGTTCACGGGTGGGGCCGACGGCTCCGCTCGGGATCTCGCGGAGCTCGCTCAGGCTTTGAGGAAGCGGATAAGGGCTGAACTGAGGGCCGTGGTGACAAGGATAGCGGCAGACAATGGCCTGGCGGTTGCGTTCGAGCCGGAGAGAGGCGTTCCGGACAGGACTGAATGGTTCAGGCAGCGGCTGCCGTACCGAGCCGGACGGGAGGCGGGTTAAGAGGGCAAGATGGCTGCCTTCACCGTGCGGGAACTCGCGGATGCCGTAGGCGGGACGGTGCACGGGCCGGGCGAGGTCGTGATCGTGGGCGCCGCGAGCATCAGTGAGGCGGCGCCAGGCGATATAGTGCTCGTGGAGAGCGAGCGGTACCTTGCAGCGGCGCAGGTGTCTTCTGCGTCGGCGGTGGTGGCGGGCGACGGGGTCTGCGGCGAGAAGCCTGTGATCAGGGTGTCGGAGCCTCGGGCCGCGTTTGCCAGGATTCTTGGTATGATGGCGCCGGAGGTCAGGCGGCCGCCGGTTGGGATCGATACAACCTGCCGGTTAGGGGAGCGTCCGGCGTGCGGTAGCGGCGTTGCCATCGGCTACGGATGCTGGATAGGCGACGACGTGACTATCGGAGAGGAGAGTGTCATCTATCCCTTCGTTTACCTGGGCGACGGCGTTCGGATCGGCGCTCGCTCGGTAATCTACCCGCACGTCACGGTCCACGCGGGATGTGAGCTTGGGTCCCAGGTGATTGTACAGGCCAGCACGGTCATCGGCAGCGACGGGTTCGGTTATGTGCCGGTAGGCGGCAGGCTGTGCAAAGTCCCACAGATTGGTAAAGTCATTATAGAAGACGATGTCGAGATTGGGGCCAACGTCACGATAGACCGGGCTAAGACAGGAGCTACGCGGATCGGGCGGGGCACGAAGATAGACAATCTCGTTCAGATCGCGCACAACTGTAGGATCGGTGAGAACTGCCTGATAGTCGCGCAGGTGGGGATGTCGGGCAGCACCGAGGTGGGGAACTGGGTCACGATTGGCGGACAGGTGGGGATCAAGGAGCACGTTCGTATAGGTGACGGCGCAACGGTGGCGGGTCAGGCGGGTGTCTTCGGCGACCTGCCAGGAGGCGGAACATACTCGGGTTGGCCTGCTAGACCTCATAAGGAGGCGCTCAGAGCGCAGGCAGCGCTCCTTCGACTTCCGGAGATGGTGAAGGCGGTCCGGGAGTTGCAGAAAGAGGTCGAGCGGCTGAAGAAGCGGCTTGCGCAGTTGGACGGTGAAAAGATTGGGGCTGAACGGCAATAACTGGCAGCGGACCCTGGCGGAGCGGGTGACGATACGAGGTACGGGCCTACACAGCGGGGACCGCTGCGTGGTTGTCCTTCATCCTGCGGCAGAGGATGTGGGCATAGTCTTCGCCGGCAACGGAGAGCGGATAGCCGGTGTCGCGGCCAACGTAGTAGGCACGGCCAGAGGGACGACGCTGGGGCGCAATGGCACGCGTTTCAGCACTGTAGAGCATCTGATGGCGGCGCTGCATGGCCTGGGAGTCGATAATAGCTGCGTCGAGGTGCAGGGTACCGAGATGCCTGCGCTGGACGGAAGCGCGATGCCCTACGTGGATGCGATCCGCGGGGTAGGGACCGTCGAACTCCCAAAGCAGCGAAGACTGCTGACGCTCCACGAGCCGGTGTGGATCACGGGCGACGGCAGCTTCATACTCGCAGTCCCCGCCAAGAGGCTGAGGATCACCTACGTGATGAGATACGACCACCCGCTGATCGGCACGCAGACGGCCACGTTTGTCATTACGGAAAGCAACTTCAGGAATCACATTGCGCCGGCGCGCACCTTCGTCATGTATGAGGAGATAGCGGGGCTGGTGTCCCAGAAACTCGCGCGCGGAGGCAGCCTGTCGAATGCGATCGTGGTCTGGCAGGATCGGCTGTCCTCCGACCTGAGGTTTCCGGACGAGCTCGCGCGGCACAAGGTGCTGGACCTGACCGGCGACCTGGCACTGCTCGGCGGCCGACTGGCGGCGGAGATTGTCGCCGTCAAGTCCGGCCACGCACTGAACGTCGAGTTCGTCCGCAGGCTTACGGACTACCTTTCGGAAGAAGAGAACGCGAGGGAAGCGGCATGACCGGGAGGCAGCGCCGGGGTCCAACCTCCGATGTCGGACTTCCGACCTCTCACGTAGAGGGGGAGACGTGGCATTATGGCGGGTGAAGTAGCGGAGATCGGAGTCGGGCCAAAGGGGGAGGAGACTACGCGCGCTTCGGCCGGTAGGGGGGCTGAACGAGTGCTGGATGTAGAGGCGATCAGGGTGGTGCTTCCACACCGGTATCCGTTCCTGCTCGTCGATAGAGTCCTCGAGTTAGAGCCGGGCAAGAGAGCAATCGGTCTGAAGAACGTGACGATCAACGAAGCGTTCTTCGAGGGGCATTTTCCTGGGCACGCGGTGATGCCGGGTGTGCTCGTTGTCGAGGCAATGGCTCAGGTGGGGGGCGTGCTGCTTCTCTCGATGAGCGGCAACGAGGGAAAGCTGGCCTACTTTGGGGGGATCGACAAGCTGCGGTTCCGAAAGCCGGTGCGGCCAGGAGACTGCGTTGTAACGGAAGTCGAACTGCTCAAAAGTCACGGATCGATCGGGAAGGTTCGGGCGGTCGCCACTGTAGACAACCAGATCGCCGCTGAGGGCGAGATGATGTTCGCTCTCGTCGATCGAGAACCGGCGACCGAAGTCCATCCGACGGCTATCATCCATCCCTCAGCGGAACTCGGCGTGGGCGTCGAGGTCGGTGCGTACTGTGTTATCGGACCTGATGTGCGGACCGGCGACGGCACAAAGATCGGGTCGCACGTCACTATCGAGCGGTATACGACGATCGGCCGAGATTGCCTGATTGGCGCGAATTGCGCACTCGGCGGCGTGCCGCAGGACTACAGATTCCACGGCGAGCGGACTTTCCTCGACATAGGCGACAATAACATCATCCGGGAGTTCTGCACGATCCATCGAGCGAGCAGCGAGGAAGAGTCCACGTCTATTGGCGACAACAACATGCTGATGGCCTACTGCCATATCGGGCACAACTGCAAGCTCGGCAACGGCATCACGATGGCGAATATGGTGGGGATCAGCGGCCACGTGCTTGTCGAGGACAAGGTAGTCTTCGGGGGAATGGTCGGGGTACACCAGAATGTGCGCATCGGGAAGCTGGCGATGATCGGCGGGATGTCGAAGGTGGTCCAGGATGTGCCGCCGTTCATGATGGCCGATGGCAGGCCGACGAAAGTCTACGACCTGAACGTGATCGGACTGAGGCGAAATGGTGTGCCGCCCAGGGTGCGCGCGGGGCTGAGGCAGAGCCACAAGCTGCTCTACCGGTCATCGCTGAATGTTTCTCAGGCTATCGAGAGGATCGAGCGAGAGGTCGAGCCGAGCGAGGAGCTGGCTTACCTTTTGGACTTTATCAAGAATATCAAGTGCGGCCACCACGGCAGGCAGCGCGAGCATCCCAGATAGGACGCCGGATTTCAGGTTGCGGATTGCGGATTTCAGATTGAAGGAGGCGGTATCCGGATCTGAAAGCTGAAGCACCAGATCCGAAACTCGTTGGTCGGCCATCGGTGGCGATCGTGGCGGGCGACTTGTCGGGGGATGCGAGCGGGCGGGCGCTGGCGCTGGAGCTGCAAAGGTTGCGGCCGGACGTTCAGCTCTGGGGAGCGGGCGGCCCCAGGATGCGGGACGTGGGCGTCGAGCTTGCAGCCGATCTCTCCTCCGCGAGCGCGATTGGCATAGCAGAGTCGCTGAAGCTGGCGCCGAGGTTGCTTGGGGCGTCGAGAAGGCTGAGGAGGCTCCTCCTCGAACGGTCGCCGGATGTCTTCGTGCCCATCGACTTCGGCGCTTTCAACGTAGGACTCGGCAGATTCGCTCGCGAGCACGGCATACCCACCATCTACTACTTCCCTCCGGGGTCGTGGCGCCGCACGAAGAGGGACCAGTCGAGCCTGATCGCGGCTGCGGACAAGATTATCACGCCGTTTCCATGGTCGGCCGAGCTTCTTTCGGAAGCCGGGGCTGATGCCGTCTTTCCCGGGCATCCGATGCTCGACTGGGTCGCGCCGGCAAGGTCGCGCCCCGAGTTCGTCAAGGAGCTGGACCTGCGCGAGGGTGCGCGTCTGATCGGCCTCCTGCCGGGCAGCCGGGCTCACGAGATCGCCAGTCTATTGCCCGTGCTGGTCGAGGCCAGCGTGAAGATCTCCGAGCAGATGCCGGAGAAGATCGCGTACCTGATACCTGTGGGGTCGGAGCGGGCCGCTCGCGGCGTCTTCCAGACCGCTCTCCGGCTGATCCCGGAGAAGTGGCGGCGCCACACGGACCCGGACGACGCAGGCGGCGACACCTTGCTCGCCCAGTACCGGGTGGTCGTCGACGGCACTTACGACGTGATGGCGCACTCGGAGCTGCTCGTAACCTGCTCGGGCACCGCGACGCTCGAGGCGATGGTACTGGGGACGCCGATGATCATCGTCTACCGCGGCTCGAAGCTGATGAAGCTGGAGTACTTGTTCCGTAAGGGCATTCTCGAACGCTTCTTCGGGATGCCCAACATAATCGCCGGGAGGAAGATATGTCCGGAGCTGCTGGAGGACCAGGCATCGCCGGAAGTGATAGCGAAGCTGGCTGTGGAGTTCCTGGAGAAGCCGGAAGAGCTGGAGAGAATGAGGAGCGAACTGCAGTCGGCGAAGGCGGCTCTTGGGGAGCCGGGGGGAACGGCGAGAGCCGCGGGGCTGGTTCTGGAAGCTGCAGGGCTGCTTTCGAGCGCATAACCTTTTTCCTGTTCCGGCGGCGAACGTTCTTCCTGTCGCTTGCCGCGATCGTGATGGTTGTCCTTGGGCGGCCGAGCGTGCGAGCTTGCATTGCCGGTCTTGTCCTTGCTGCCATCGGGCAAGGGGTAAGGTTCTGGGCCGCCGGGTACATCGTGAAGTCGGAGGAGTTGACTGTAACCGGACCGTTCGCGTGGGTCAGGAACCCGCTCTATGTCGGAAGTGCGATGATTGCTTCCGGCTATGCGGCCATGACCGGCGGCTGGGTCGTGTGGGTGATCGTAGTGCCCGCGTTCTTCGCGGTGCATGGCTCTGCGGTGATGTGGGAGGAGCGGTTCCTGCGGTCAAGGTTCGGAGATGCGTTCGAGGATTACTGCAGGCGCGTGCCGAGATGGATTCCGCGCCTGCCCGAGAGAAGCGACCGGACGGGAGGCCGCATCTCCTGGCAGCGGCTGAGATCGAATGACGAGCATGTACAATCCCTCGGGACACTGCTCGTCGCGCTCTTGTTCGGCCTGAAGCTCTTCCTTGCGCTTAGGAATGTGCACGTATGGATACTGGTAGGCGGCTAATCCGATATCTGACATCGCACGTGTGGCGGTTCACCGCGGCCGGCGTCTTCAGCGTGGTCTTCGCCGGCGTTACGTGGTACACCGCCAACCTGCTCAACCAGTTCTACCGCTCTGCTCAGAACCAGACATGGGGGAGCTTGTGGACGATCGCCGCTGTCTTCGTGGTCATCCAGATACCGAAAGGGCTTGCTGCCTTCGGCCAGTTCTACCTCGTTGCCTCCGCTACCAACCGCATCGCAGCCCGAATCCGGGATGAGATCTACGAGCATCTGCACAAGATGTCACTCAGCTTCTTCGAGCGCAATAAAGTCGGCCACTTGATGTCTCGCGTGACGAACGACGTGGGCCTGATCCAGAACGGCGCCGCATCGGTGACGGAGGCCATCGCCGCACCCATCATCATCATCTCCGGCATCGCTCGGATGTTCTGGGTAAACTGGATGCTCGCCCTCGTTGCTGTGGTTTTCGCGCCGCTGATGAGCTTTGTGATCACGAGGATCGCGCGCAGGATGCGGAAGCTCACGATGGCGCTTCAACTCAGGCTCGCAGACGTAAGCGCTGTCTTCGAGGAGACGATCGCCGGCATCAGGGTCGTCAAGTCGTTCGGGATGGAGAAGCACGAGGTGCGCCGATTCGCCGAGCAGAACAAGGCCAGCCTGGCGGCGGCGCTGAAAGGCGCTCGGAGGAGCGCAGCGGTCGCCCCCGTTACGGAGTTCGTGGGCGCACTCGCGATTGCGGCTATCGTGCTGGTAGGCGGGTACCAGGTGTCGAAAGGGGCGATTACTTTCGGCGAACTCGCCGAGTTTGCCTTCATTGCTTTCTATGTCTCCAGCCACGCGAAGGCAGTAGGCCGGTTGAACGTCGTCTACCAGCAGACGATGGCCGGCGTGGAGCGGATATTCGAGGTTCTCGGCGAGCAGCCCGATCTGGTGGATGCGCCGGACGCCGTGGAGTTCGCCGGGGTCGAGGGCCGGGTCGACTTCCGCGATGTCTCATTCTCCTACCAAACGGGGGAGCAGGTGCTTTCTCACATATCGTTCGCAATGGAGCCGGGGAAGGTCGTTGCGCTGGTCGGGCCCAGCGGAGCCGGGAAGTCCACGATCGCGGATGTCATCCCGAGGTTCTACGATGTGACCGATGGCGCGGTGCTCGTGGATGGACACGACGTGCGCAAGGTGACGAGCGGCTCGCTCCGCGAGCACATCGGCATCGTCCCGCAGGAGACCATTCTGTTCAGTGGCACCATCCGGGACAACATTGCCTATGGCAAGCCGGATGCGAGCGATGAGGAGGTGGAACAGGCCGCCCGCGCGGCGAACGCCCACGGTTTCATCATGCAGCTCGAGCACGGCTATAAGACTGTGGTCGGGGAGCGCGGCGTGCGGCTGTCGGGCGGCGAGCGGCAGCGGATCGCGATTGCGAGAGCGCTGCTGAAGGACCCGCGAATCCTGATCCTTGACGAGGCCACCAGTTCGCTCGATGCGGCGTCCGAGCGGCTCGTTCAGGGCGCCCTGGAGGGCCTGATGCGCGGCCGAACGACGCTCGTCATCGCCCACCGTCTTTCCACTATAACCAAAGCTGACCGGATCATCGTTCTGGCAGACGGCAGAATAGTGGAGCAGGGGACCTTCGACGAACTCATGGGCAAGGAGGGCCTGTTTGCGGGGCTGTACAAGTCCCAGTTCGATCTTCAGTTCGCGGGGTCGGCCGCTGCTCCGGGTGGTTCTGGTGAAGGCATTTTGGCAGAGAGTCAGGACTGAGATTGCGTGGCGGCTGCTGTGGCTCGTATCCACGGCGATCGCATTTACGGTCCGTATACGTGCGATCGGGATGGAGCGGCTGCAGGAAATGCAGGACTCGGGCCGAGGCGGGATAGTGGTCCTATGGCACGGGACGACGATGCTGCCGATCTTCTACTGCCGTCACAGGGGCTTGTGGGCTATCATATCGGAGTCGCGCGATGGCGAGCTGCAGAACCGGCTGGTCACGAGCCGCGGCTACCGAACGATACGCGGCTCGTCGAGTTCGCGAGGCGTTCGAGCGTTTCTCGAGGCGGCGAAACGCATAGAGGAAGGCGCTGTGATCGCCATAACCCCGGACGGACCGCGCGGGCCGGCTAGGGTGGTACAACTTGGCACGGTGCTGCTGGCGGAGCGCGCCGGCTGCCAAGTGCTGCCTGTGGGCGTCGCCTTCGCCCGTGCCTGGCGGCTCGGGTCGTGGGATAGGCATATGATCCCGAAGCCGTTCTCCAGAGCAGTGCTTGTGTTCGGGGAGCCGGTTCATATCGGGAAAAGCGAGTCAGATGCCGAGAGGCAGGGATTTGCCGAGGCTGTGGCGCGAGCTCTTGACGAAGCGGAGGCCGAAGCCAAGGCTTCGCTCCTTGCCGGGGTGACGCAGGATGCCCGTGCTCTATAACCTGCTGCTCGCGTTGCTCAGCCCGCTGCTGGGAGCCTACTACGCCTGTCGGGTGTTCGCCACGGGTAAGGCGCGGCACTCCTGGAGGCAGCAGCTCGGATGGCTGCCCGAGAGCGTGCGCCGGCGGTCCGACCGGCCCAGGATTTGGATTCACGCGGTGTCGGTCGGTGAAGCCGTGGCGAGCGCGCCCGTCCTGCGCGAGCTTAAGGTCCTTGTGCCGGATGCAGAGATGGTCGTCTCCACGACGACTACCACCGGACACGAGATAGCGAGAAAATCGATACCGGAGGCCGAGCACATCATCTACTTTCCGCTCGACCTGCCTTTCGTGGTGCGGCGGTCGATCAGTGCAGTGAGGCCGGACGTATTCGCGAGCGTTGAGAGCGAGATCTGGCCGAACTTCCTGGCGGCTCTTCGCGAACAGGGCGTCCCGGCGCTGATAGTGAACGGGATTGTCTCGGATCGGACTATGCGTTGGGGGATGAGGATCAGGCCGATCTACCGGCAGGCGCTTTCGAACGTGGCACGCTGCCTGATGCAGACCCAGGCGGACGCCGACCGGATCGTTGCGCTCGGCGCACCGCCGGAGCGGGTGCAAGTGGTAGGTAACTGTAAGTTCGACCAGGAAGGCGACGGGCTTGGGGCAGCCCAGGTCGAGGAGATACGGCGGCGTTTCCGGTTTGCCAACGGATGCCGAGTGATGGTTGCCGGCAGCGTGAACCCGGGTGAGGACGAGCCTGTAATGGATGCGTTCCAGGCCGCGCGCAGTGCTCATCCCGGCCTCCGGCTTGTGCTTGCCGCAAGGCAGGTCGAGCGCGCGGAGTCCATCAGGGAGATGGTCCAGGCGCGCGGCCTCTCGTGCGGGCGGAGGAGCGCAACCGACGAGCTGACCGGGAGCGAGGACGTGATCATCTTGGACACGTTCGGCGAACTGGCGTCGGTCTACAGCATCGGCGACGTCGCGTTTGTCGGAGGCAGCCTGATCCCCAAGGGCGGACACAACATTCTTCAGCCTATAGCCCAGGGAAAGCCGGTGCTTTACGGACCGTTCACGTTCAAGGCGCGGGATTTGGTCCGTCAGGCGGAAGCGGCGGGGGTGGGCTTCGAGGCGAAGGACGGCGAGGACCTGGGCGGCCTGGTTGCGAGCCTGCTGTCCGACCGACAGAGGCTGGACGGTATTCGAATCAGCGCGCTTGAGATGATAAGGGCTAACAAAGGGGCCTCCAAGCGGTGCGCTGGGGCGATAGCGGAGGCATTGAGTGTTAGGTGTTAGGCGCCAGGTGCCGGCAGGAGCGCGTACGGTTCTGGAGTGCGGCGGCTTGACGCCGCTTTCCGACCGTCTGTCGACGCTCCAGCGTGGGCCGGGCGGCCCAACCCGGGACCTCCGAGCCGAGGATCGAGGTCCTATGGCCCGTGAGCACAGGACACCCGACACGCACCACCTCCCGCCGTGGCTGGTTCCGCCGCTCTTACCGCTGTCGTGGCTTTACGGGCTAGGGCTGAAGGCTTACCTGCTGCCGTATGAGTTGGGCATCCGGAGGCGGCACCGGCTGTCGTGCCGGGTGGTGAGCGTAGGGAATCTCACATTTGGCGGAACGGGGAAATCGCCCGCAGTTCGAGCGATATGCGAGAAGCTCTTGGAACGAGGGCTGAGGCCGGCGGTGCTCAGCCGCGGACACGGCGGGAGGCTGTGCAAGGTTGGAGCGATCGTCTCCGACGGCGCCAAGCGTAAGCTCGAGGCCGCAGACTGCGGTGACGAGCCTGCCGCGCTCGCGGATGCCCTTCCCGGCACGCCGGTCGCCATCGGCAAGCGCCGCGACAGGATCGGGAAGGTCCTGGTCGATCGGTTCCGTCCGGACGTGGTTGTGCTCGACGACGGAATGCAGTACTGGCAGCTCCATAGGGACGTCGAGATCGTCCTGGTGGATGCTCGCAGGCCATTCGGCACTGGGAGGCTGCTTCCGGCGGGCGACCTGCGCGAGCCGATCAGGGGAGTCGGGCGGGCTGATGCGATAGTTGTCACTGGGATGGAGGACGCTGGCGACTGGGGTCCGGCAAGGCGGTTCCCAGATATCGTCGCTCGCGCTCCGCAGGCAGAGGTGTTCCTCGCCCGGCGGTCGCCGCGGGCGGTGGTTGACCTGCAGACCGGCGAGCGCCTGCCGCCGGCGGCTCTTGCGAGAATGCCCGTAGTGGCTGTGTCGGGCATAGCCAATCCGGCATCGTTTGAAGCGATGGTGGCGGGGCTTGGCGCCGAGATCAAGGAAGCTGTGCGGTTCGGGGACCACTGCCCGTATTCCAAAGGGCAGTTGGACGCTGTCGAGGAAGCCCTCCGCGCGGCGGGCGCCCACGCGGTCGTCACTACCGCTAAGGACGCGGCGAAACTTCATCTTGCGGGGAAGACTTACGTGCTCGATGTGGACCTTGAGATAGAGAACATTGACCGGCTGGTCGACATAGTGGTCGGGATATGAAGGGTCGGACGCTCGGGAAGAGGGCGGAACTTGCGGCGGGCAGGGTTGCGATTGCAGCGCTGGCCAAGCTCTCGGGCAAGCTGAACCGGGAGCGGATCGGACGATGGGGCACCAGACTGGGCGACCTGGCGTACTTTGGGTCCTGCCGGTACCGACGTGTGGCGCTTGCGAACCTGGCGCAGGCGTTCCCGGACTGGAGCCAGCGGGATGTCCGCAGGACGGCGCGCGAGACCTTCAGGAACTTCGCGCGTGGGCTGCTCGAGTTCTTCTACCTTCAGCGGGTCTCGCCGGAGGAGCTGGACGAGTGGATCATGATCGAAGGGGCGGAGCACGTAGATGCAGCGCTGGCAAAGGGACAAGGGATCATCTGTGTGACTGCGCACCTGGGCAATTGGGAGATCCTCGCGCGCAAGCTTGCGCGGCAAGGCTACCGCCTGAGCGTGATCGCGCGCGACAGCGATGACCCCGAGACTACCAGGATTATCAACCACGTGCGCGAAAATGGGGGCTATAAGGTGCTGGGACGGGACAGTTCGGCGCTGGCGGCTCTGCGCTGCCTGCGCAAGAACGAGCTGCTTGGCATACTGCCGGACCAGAACACCTTATCCGGCGTCTTCGTAGAGTTCTTCGACAGGCCGGTGGCCGCGGTGACCGGCCCAGCGGTTCTTGCGCTCAAGACGGGTGCGGCTATCATGTGCGGGTTCGCGCGGCGCACGCCGGAAGGTCGTTTCAAAGCGGTGGTCTATCCGCCGCTCGACCTGCCCCACACCGGCAGTGAGGAGGGCGATGTTCACGCGCTTACAGCGGCGTTTACACGGGTGATAGAGGCCGAGATAAGGAAAGACCCGGCGCAGTGGCTCTGGCTCCACGATAGATGGAGGAGGACGGCCGAAGCGCCGGGCGGAAGTACAGTTCCGGAGACGAGCAGTTGAGAATATGGACATTGTCGGTTGCAGTGCTCGCGTGCGCGGCCGCGGGGTTTCTGCCGCTGCGCGCGGACGAGCTTTCCGATCTTCGTGCCCGAATCCGCCAGGCTACCGCCGGGCTGAAGGACATGAAAGCGACCGTAGTGGTCACGCAGTCCAACCGGCGCGAGCTTGAGAAAATGGGCAAGGTCTTTGCCGAGACCTACGAGTTCAAGAAGGCCAGTGTCTGGTTCAAGTCGCCCGATAAGCTGAAGATGAGCGGCGCGCTCGGCATGATGAAGGTCGAGTTCATCACAGCTGGAAACACGCGTCTCATCCGGATTCCCTCCATGCGTTTCACGAAGCGGGAGGACATCAGCGATTCGCCGCAGATCCACGTTACATCGCTCGACATCGGCGTGGTATCCGAGGGCGTCTGGGGCATCTACAAGGTGAAGCTTCTCCAGACGGAGAAGAATGACACTGGCGGGTCCGTTCACGTTCTGCGCCTCCAGGCCGAGAAAACTGGGAGATCGCAGGTGGTCTGGGTCGATGGAGCCACGCTCAAGCTCCTCAGGCGGGACAAGCTCCACGACACCGGCAGGCTGCTTATCAGAGTAGACTACTCTGACCATAAGCAGATCGACGGCGTGTGGATTCCGACCAAGGCCGAGGTCTACAATGGCGAGAAGAAGATCGCTGCGGTGACGGAGACCAGGGACATCAAGATCAACACTGGCGTGGACGACAAAGAGTTCGAGTAAATGCCGGACCGACTATCTGTCTTGCTTGTCAAACTGAGTTCGATAGGCGACGTGGTCCTATTCACACCGGTGGCACGTGCGCTGAGGAGGCACGTGCCGGAGGCCAGGATCTCGTGGGTCGTTGAGCCGAAGTCCGCGGGTATCCTGGAAGGCAACCCGGATCTGGACGAGGTCATTGTCTGGCGCAGGCGGTCGCTGCGCGATCTGGTGCAGTTGGTGCGGCGGCTCAGAGAGCACGAATATGACGCGGCGCTGGACCTGCAGGGGCTGGCGAGGAGCGCGTTCCTCGCTCTCATCTCAGGGGCGAGGCGAAGGATCGGATATGCCTACAGCCGGGAGTGCAGCACCCTGGCGTACAACGTTAGGGTCAAGTGCCAGAGGCTGGCTGGCTGTGAGCCCGACGGTCATCATACTATGCTCTGCCGCCTGGCCGTTCTCGGTCCGCTGGGCGTTGCCTGTGACGGGAACGACGACGAGATGCGGGTCGGGTTGAGCGAGGAGGAACGGGTGTCCGCGGCACAGGTCCTTGCGCGGAACGGCATCCGCTCCGACGACAGGATCGTCTCGCTCTGCCCCGCCACGACAAGGGACAGCAAGCATTGGACCGAAGAAGGATGGTCGGCTCTCGCAGACGCGCTCTGGGACGAGATGGGCCTCCGGAGCGTGTTGCTCGGCTCCGAGGCCAACCAGCCCCTGATGTGGCGTATCATGTCAGGGGCGAGTGCTCCCGCCATCAGCATCGCCGGGCAGACCACGCTCAAGGAGGCCGCAGCCGTGCTTGCCGCGAGCGACGCGGTTGTCGCCGTTGATACGGGCCTGCTGCACGTCGGCGTGGCGCTCGGCAGGCCGACGGTCGGCGTGTTCGGCCCCACTCCACACTGGCGCAACCATGCCCGCCGGCCCAACTTTGCCGTGGTCAGAAGAGACCTGGACTGCGCGCCTTGTGGGAGCAAGCCGGGCTGCGAGCGGTTCGAGTGCATCACCCGCATCCAGCCGGCCGAGGTCGTGGATGCAATGCGCACGGTCCTGGCGCGGACCGGGACTGCTCGAGGTTCCGCAAGTGCGTTGAGCCGCCAACCCATACCCGAGCCAGAGAGTCTGATCTCCGACGGAACTGCGGTTGGACAGGGGCCGAAAGTCCCGTCCCACCGGAAAATCTCGACTTCGGAGCTCTGATCCCTCACCCTCATGCGGATTCTGCTCATAGTCTCCAGTGCAAGGATAGGCGGCGCGGAGCGGCACGTCGCCGCGCTGGCGCGCGGCCTGGCCGACCGCGGCCGCGAGGTCCAGGTGCTGTGCACGCCCGGTGGGTGGCTTGGGGGCTATCTGAGGTCGGAAGGCATTGCTGTTGCCGAGAGCCGGATGCGCGGCGCAAAGGGCGGCTTTGAGACTGCCTCACTCCTCCGCAGGCTCGTCCGAGGTTTCCGCCCATCCGTTGTTCACTCGCATCTGACAGGCGCGGCCTACTACGCGACGCTCGCCGGCATGATCGGGCATGTTCCCACACTCGCGAGCGTTCACAACGTGACCGGTGCGGCCTATCGCCTCGCACGCCGCTCTCGGACCGGCGTCGGGAAGCGGCGGGTCGCAATCCCCAGGAACACCGACTGGGCATTTCACCTACTGGCACGGCGCGGCGGGACCCTGATCGCCGTGTCCGACTTCGTGCGCGGCCTCCTCGTCGAGGACGGGATTCCCGAAGAGCGCATTCGTGTGATCTACAACGGGACGGAGTTCGCCGACCTGGACGTTCCTGCGCCGGACGCGTCGGTTCGTTCCGAGCTGGGCATACCGCGGGAAAGCATGCTCGTTGCGACCGTCGGGCGGGTGTGCCCTCAGAAAGGGCAGTTGCTCGCCCTGGAGTCGTTCGCGAAGCTGCCGCGGGAACTGCTCGGAAGCACTGGGCTCCTGTTCGTCGGCGCCGTTGCTCCTTCCTTTTCGCCGGTGATCGAGCAGAGTGTCAGATCGTGCGGACTTGAGGGCAAAGTCATCCTGGCCGGGGTGCGCGAGGACGTGCGGCGGGTTCTGTCCACAGTTGACGTAGTGATCCACCCGTCGCAGGCGGAAGCCTGTCCACTGGCGGTGCTGGAGGCGATGGCTGTGGGAAAGCCCGTGATTGCCACGCGGGTGGGGGGCATTGTGAATGTGGTGACCGACGGCAAAGACGGAGTCCTCGTCGAGCGTGCCGCCGAGGATATGTCCTTGGTCCTGACCCGCCTGCTGGGTGATGAGGAAGAGCGGCGGCGGTTGGGAGCCGAAGCGAGGCGCACGGCGGCTCAAAGGTTCACGCTCTCCCGTATGGTGGCCGACCATGAGGAGTTGTACGATGCCGTCTGCCGCCCCCGGTGATCAGCCGCCGTCGGCGGGGACCGCTCTCACGCTGCACATGAATGCTCTGGGAGAGGCCGTATTCGCGCTGCCGCTTCTGCACGCGTTGAAGCACGCATCCCCGCCGTGGCGGACGGTGTGCGTGATCCGTCCGGCACTTGGTGGAATCCTGAGCGCTTCGGGCCTGGCGGATGTGGTCATAGCTCGAGAGGCTGGCGCCGCCGGGTTCCTCCGCCTGGTAGCGCAGGTCCGCAAAGCCCGTCCCACGATCTGCTTTGCCCTCTCGACTTCGCCGAGCAACTCCGCACTGGCTCGCATTTCGGGCACCCGGAGGCGTATAGGTTACCGGCACGCCGGGTTGGCGCGGTTGCTGGAAACCGTCCGCTTCGAAGGCGGTGGGGTGGAGAACTGCCTGAGCCTGCTCCGGCCGCTCGGCATCGAGCGGACTATCAGCACCTACTCCGGCCTCCTTAAGGTGCCGCAGGAGACGCAGGAGCAGGCGGATGCGTTACTTGCCCGGGCGGGGATCGGTGCTGCAGAGACGTTCATTGCGGTGTCGCCGATCTCGACCGGGAAGCTGGGAGCCAAGGCGTATCCAGCCGAGAGTTGGCAGGCTGTCTGCGATGATCTCGGCGAGGCCGGATGGCGCGTCGTCCTGGTCGGGTCCTCGGAGGATCTGGAACTGCACCGGCGCATACTTGCGGATCGGGCAGGCGGGATCAGTCTGGCGGGCAAGACGCCGGCGCTCGTGCTGGCGGGGGTGCTCGGAAGGGCGGCGTGTATGGTTGGTGTTGACACGGGGCCGGTCCACATTGCGGCTTCCCTGGGTGTCCGGTGTGTGACGCTCTTCGGACCGAGCGATCCTCGTCGGACGGCGCCATGTGGGGATGGGCACGTCAACCTCTGCGCCGGCCTGGACTGTCAGCCGTGTCACGCGGCGCCGTGCCGCCGCGCCGGCGCCTGCATGAAGGCGATCTCTCCTGCCGATGTGATCCGCGCCGTGCGGGATGTGGTTACGTTTCCTGGCTGAAGTAGTTTATAATGAGGGAAACGTAACAGGGAGGGTGAGGGGGCGCGAAGCCGCGTCACTTGTGCGATGCCATCTGACTTCAAGGAATTCGACTGCAGTCGCCTTCGAACGCACAAAGCCGCCGGGCGGGAACGGAAGGTCGACCTGGGCAGTGCCGCTAAGGCGTGGCGGGCCGGCGGAAGCGCTTCCGAGTTTGTGGCCTCGCTGCCTGACGTCCTGGCGGGGCTGGATCTGAAGGCGGCTGTCGGTGCGCTCGCCTCGGCGGCAAGGGAGCGGCGGCCGGTCATACTGGCAATGGGCGCGCACGTCATCAAGTGCGGGCTTGCACCCATCGTCACGGACCTGATCTCCAGGCGGATCGTCACGGTGCTGGCCCTGAACGGCGCTGGCGCCATCCATGATGTGGAGATGGCGCTTTTCGGCCGGACGTCCGAGGATGTGGCGGCCGGCCTGGCCGACGGCAGCTTCGGGATGTGCTCGGAGACAGCCGATTTCCTGAACGCCGCCGCCGTGGACGGTCGAGCCGCCGGGCAGGGCTTCGGTGAGACCGTCGGCCAACGATTGGCTGCCTCCGCAGCGCCCTACGGCGACGCGAGCATCCTCATGGCGGCAAGCCGGCTGGGCATCCCGGCTACCGTGCATGTCGCGATAGGCACCGACATCGTCCACATGCACCCAAGCGCGGACGGCGGCGCTATCGGCGACTGCACCATGCGGGACTTCCGCATCTTCGCGGCGTCGATCGAGGATCTCGCACGGCGCGGAGGCGTGCTCTTGAACGCGGGGTCGGCGGTCGTGCTGCCCGAGGTGGTGTTGAAGGCGTTCGCGATGGCCTCGAACGTGGGGTGCGACCTGTCGCGGGTTTTCGCCGTGAACCTCGACTTCGTCCGGCAGTATCGGGCCGAGCAGCAGATAGTCGAGCGCGTTCGTGCGGCGGGCGGGCGGGCCGTCTCGCTGGTGGGGCACCACGAGATCATGCTGCCTCTCATAGCCGCCGCGGTGATCGAGTCCAAGGAGGGGCCTGCAGTTGGATGAGCTGACGCGGATTCTGGGCCGGTTCGATGGGCTGCGGGTGCTGGTGGTCGGCGATGTGATGATCGACGAGCACGTGTGGGGGACGACGAGCCGGGTGTCTCCGGAGGCGCCGGTGCTCGTAGTGGACGCAAACGGCGAACCGGAGCTTCGGCCGGGAGGGGCGGCGAACGTCGTCAACAACGTCAGAGCGCTCGGGGGCAGCTCGGCAGTGGTCGGCGTTATCGGCGGCGACTCGTTTGGCGAGGAACTGCGCCGCCAGCTCTCCTCCGCCGGCGTCGATACATCCGGCCTGGTTGTAGACCGCAGCAGGATAACCACGCGCAAAACCAGGATATGGGTATCGCACCGGCAGCAGGTCGTGCGGGTGGACCGTGAAAGTAAGGGTTCGATAGATGGGGCCGTGGCGAGCGAGGTGGTCGCCCGCATCTCGGAGAAGCTTCCCGAGTGCGATGCGCTGGTTCTGTCCGACTACAACAAGGGCGTGCTGTCGCCCTCGGTAGCCGGCCAGGTCGTCGGCCTCGCCCGCGAGATGCAGAGGATCTGCACGGCCAATCCCAAGCCTGTTAACGTCTCTGGTTTCAACGGCGCGGGGCTTATTGCACTCAACCAGTCTGAGGCGGAGGCGCTGGCGCTCACCAGGCTCGACACGGAAGAAGCGGTGAAATCCGCGGGCAGGAAGATGCTCTCGGAGTTTGCGGCCGGGTGCCTGGTGATCACGCGCGGCTCGATCGGCCTCACCGTCTTCGAGCAAGACTCTGCGATCACGATCCCTGCTGTGCCTCTAGAGGTGTATGACGTTGCCGGAGCGGGGGACACTGTGATAAGTGCACTCACGCTTGCCTTGGCGGCGGGGGCAACGCCGCTGGAGGCCGCGCGGATTGCGAACCTTGCCGGCGGAGCGGCGGTCAGGAAGGTGGGCGTAGCTGCGGTGACTCGCGAGGAGATCGTGGCTTTGGCTGCGGCGAGCGGCGATGTGGCCAGCTATGGAGCTTGAAGTCGTCCAGCGCCGCGTGGTGACCAGCGCGGCTGCCGGCTTGCTGCTTCTGGTGGTGTGGATCCTAATCGGCGGCTGCGGGGTTGCGTCTGAAGCCGGACTGGAGCCGGCGGTTCAGCAGTCGATCCGGCGCGCCGACGAGCATCTGAAGCGCGGCAGGTTGGAGCAGGCCGGTAGAGAACTTAAGCGCGCGACCGCTCTGACACGCCATAAGACGTATGTCTATCTGACTGCCGTACAGATGATGTTTGGTGACAGATCGCGGCGCGGTCCGTTGCGCGCCAAGCAAGCCCTGAGCTTCACTCGCGAACTGCTGGATCTGAACGACCGCGGCAAGCTGGAGCGGAAGCTCACGCGGGATGAGCTGACCCTGGCGCTGGAGGCTCTGGCCGACCTCTGCAACCAGCTGCGCAGGAACGACGAGGCCATTCCCCGGCTGGAGCGGGCGATGAAAGCCTGGCCCGAAGATGCGAGATTGGCCAACGATCTCGGCTACACGTATGCCGAAGCCGGGGTTAAGCTGGACCGTGCGCTCGATCTGACGCAGCGTGCGGTCAGGGCCGAGCCTGATAACGGAATGTTCGTGGACAGCCTGGGCTGGGCCTACTACAAGCTGGGACGCTGCAGCGAGGCCATACGACAGCTGCGTCGCGCGGTGCGCCTGGCCCCAGCGGAGCCGGAGCTGAGACTTCATCTCAGCCAGGCATACCTTCGAGCGGGACGCCGGATCGAGGCCGAGATAGAACTGACGAAAGCCAAGGCCTGCGAGGCTCGGTGACAAATCCTGTCATCTCCGCTATCGGAAGAGCTTGTTTAGCCGCAAAGTTCCATCCTAGGTTCTCCTTAACAGCAATCCTATCAGCGGAACACCAACATTGTTGACAGACAGGCAGCGGTGCGCTATAATGACGCACTCAGCCGGCTTGCCTGCTATAATGGCAGTCCGATGGAGGAAGTTCGCTGAGATGGAGTCAGGCAATCTACTGACCGGGAAGGTCAAATGGTTCGATGACGCCAAAGGCTACGGATTCATCGAAGTGGAAGGACACAGGGATGTGTTCGTCCACTACAGTGCCATCCAGAAGGAAGGGTTCAGGAGCTTATCGGAAGGCCAGGTTGTCCGCTTCGAGCTGGTTGAAGGCTCGAAAGGCCCCCAGGCCGCGAACGTTTCCCTAGTCTGACACGCCTGCATAGGCGAACGCAAGCGATATGGTGGATGCGGTCCTCTGGCATCCGGCAGCTGGTGTTGCCGACAGCCGGCTGACAGACTTTGACACACCTGCTCCTGCCCACGTCAAATGCGCCAGCCGTTGTCGAAGTAGCCCCAGTCGCGCAGGGTCGTCTCGTCACCGAAGTCAGCCGAGGAGTCGAAGACTAGGTAGTCGGGCGCATGGCGGTGCTGCTCCGCGGCCATCCGTATGGTGGCCGGGCTGCCGCCGCCCAGGACGACGACGTACCGCTCAGGGTTCAGAGGGTTCGGGCAGATGGCTATCAGGCCCATGTCATGGCCGGTCAGGAGCCGCCGGCCGGACCGCACTCGCTCGCCATCGAAGCGAACAGGAAGTCCGCCGTTGACGCGCTCGATCAGCCTGTTGGTTCTCGGATTGCCGAGCAGGATCAGGTTGAAGCGGCGGATGTCATCGTCTGCAACGTCGACATCAGCTTTGACGGGCACCTCGATATCGGCCCACTCGTCAGGATGGGCGAGCTTATCGGCAGCCTCGCGCCCGGCCTGGATGGCTTCTGGATCGCCGCCCTGAGTCCCATAGACTAGCAGGTAGGGGTCTCTGAAAGCATCGTCCGCCGGCCCCTCCAGCCCGGCCCGTTTGCGCAGTCCGGCTCCGGCGTCGCCGAACGCGAGTTCAGAGGCCTCGGGAATGCCGCGGAACGCCTCGTGGCCATTCCATACGACCAGAATCTCCCGTTCTGCATCGACCGGCGCCAGTTCGAGCTTCAGCGAGAATGCTTGGACATTGCTCGTGCCTACGTCAATCGTATTCCTCTCGTCAACACTTGCCCGGATCACCGCCGGCTGCGGCCTTTTCTCGATCTGGTCGATCCTGACCCAGTAAGCGCCGGGCCAGCGGAGCGAAGGGGTGGCATACTCGACCGCCCGCGGTCGGCGCGTTCGCCTGAACAGCCGGAACCAGTTGAAGACCGACGCGTCTGCATACGCCGGCGTCCACGCGTCGTGGTCGACGTCCGGGAACTCGATATGCTCAACGTGGCAGCCTAGCTCCCGCAGCCGCGCCGCCATCATCCGCGAGTGCACCGGACGCACTACGTCGTCTTCAGCGCCGTGGAATATCTTCGCCGGCACGTGCATCAGGTTCCCCGCCAGCGTCAGAGGCGAGCGGGCCGAGAGAAGCTCATCCTCGAATGCGGGCAGTGGATGCTCATGAGACACGAACAGCCGGTAGTCGGCCGGGGCGCAGACCGGAGCTATCGCGGCGAAAAGGTCGGGGTATCGGACGCCAAGATGCCAGGTGCCTCCACCGCCCATCGAAAGACCCGTAAGGTAGATCCGGTCGGGGTCAACGTTGCAGCTTGCGCAGACGTCGGCCAGGACATCGAGCACTTCCATCTCGGCTGGCCCTTCGTACCACAAGCTGCCGAAACCGTAGGGGCTCGCGACAAGGAAACCGACGTCCGGAAGCTTGGGGAAGCAGGTCTTCGCGTGACACTCCGGCTCGTCGGGGGAATCGCCGCGGCCAAAGACCCTCCTGAGATTGAGTATATGGTCGGAGGAGTAGCCGTGGAGGCTCAGGACCAGGGGCCAGGACCGTGCGGCGTCGTAAGATGCGGGTACATAAAGGGCATAGGGCTGCAGCGAGCCATCGAAACTCGAGGAATGCCACCGGATAGCCGGGCCACCGGGACCGTCAACCGTTCCTGCAGGACTAGCGCAGAATCTGCGCTCACGCGCGCCGCTCAACGTGCCATCACGTCTGGGGAAACCGCCAGCCGGGCGATCTCAGGATTGGCAATACCGGCCAAGACGTCGCGTGCTTGCGCCGCGAAAGACAGGCCTGCCGCCTTGCCTCGCGGCTGGCAGAGGCCCAACTCCGACATCCCAAGGGTGTAAGCCGAAGATATGAGTTCCACAAGCTCAGGCCGGCGTGGGACATCGCACTGGCCGTCCCAGAGCAGGTTCGTGACATCCGCGGCAAGGCGGGGCAGCTTGCAGAACTCCCGGTAGAGCCACTTCTGGGATGGCGCGTATCGCCGGTTGAGCAGGAATCCGAGTCTCATTGCGGCCTCGACGAAGCGCCACCAGGCCATTTCGGCGGTATAGTAGTCGTCTCGGGCGAGAGACCTGGGGAGCAAGCGCTGGCCGAACTCGCCGCACTCCGCAAGGGTATGCGCAATGCGCCTGCGCCAGACATCGTCCGGGTAGTAGGCTGCAAAACCTCGCCGGCGCTCGGAGAAATCGCCGACCGGATCGTAGAAGACCTGGCCGTGAGTCAGATCGAAGAGGCAGCTCTCCGGGATACGGAGCCAATCGATCGGAGAGGCGGGCGGCCCGGCGAACCCTTGTCCGCCCTCTGTCGAGGTCTTCTCGGCGTAGAACCCGTTCACAGAGTAAACGCGGTTCACGTGTGGACCCAGGCTGCGGCACTCGATGCCGTCGAAAGTCGTCGGGAGACCGTCGAGGACGGCCTGCAGAGCGGCGCCGATCTCGCTGTGATTCTCCTCGGTCAGGTATACCTGGAACCTTGGGCCCCAGTCGGAATCCCTCGACACCTCGTCATCGTTGCCAGAGCAGTCGGAGCCGGCAGCAACCAGTCCGGCGGCGATCCGGTCAACGTAAGACGGGAACCGCGGCTCGATGACCGGTAATCCGACTTCCCAGAAGAAGCGGGAGGCGATCTCCATTCCCCTTGCTGACGGGCCGACGCCTGTATCGGCGTTCTTGTCGATCTGCTTCAACTCTGCACCCGTTAAGGACGTATGGGACGTGTTGTGGCGCTGTGGCAGGCAGAGACGACCTGCCATGATTAGGACGATTGCCGGGAGCCCAATGTTCCGATCCAGCGCCATCTCAAGTGTAAGAACGCCTCGGCTGGTGAAGAATACATAATGGGCATACGGCGGGGTAGGAGACAGGCCACAGGTGCATAGACCGTCCTGGATAGGAGGCAGAGTCAATGGGAGTTCGAGTGTTGGGGATCACGATCGTGAGCGCACTGATGCTGGCGCTCGTGGCGCCGGTACTGGCCGGCGACGTGGAGCCGCAGCGCTACTTTGGGCCTGGTCCAGGTTATCCGGACCTTTCAGCAAAGTACTTCTACAACTACTACCCTCCGGAGAAGTGGGGTAAGTATGGCTACGGCACCGGTCATCTCGGAATGGGCTACGGTCCGTACATGTACGGCGGCAGGCGGGTTCCCTCGCTCGCCGAGGACCGGCCGGACTTCGGCGTGCCGGCGCTGAGGCCTGCGCTGAAGTGGATCGGCGGCAACGAGGTCCGCGTGAGCGCGCCAAGCGGCGTGCGTCAGCTTACTGTGGACGTACTTTCGTTCAACGGCGCCGTGCTCCAGACAGGCACGGTGACCAGCGCACCTTACGAGATCATAGCGGTGCTTCCGGAAGGCGCCACCACCATCCGGGTGCGCATGGACCTGCCTGACGGTTACAGCGTAAGGCTGTTCTCGATACAGCCCGTGCCATAGTGCAAGAGAGGGACTCCCGTTCCCTGTCGGATCGGCCTTGGGGGCGGGTCGCGGAACAGCGAGCTGCGGGACGTTGGGCGCGCTTCGAAAGGGGCTGGTGGACGGGAACACCTGGCGTCCACCAGCCGGTTCCGCGGGGAGCGAGCGCCAGAGAGTTCAGTTCACGGGCATTGGTGGGGTGCGCGGAATGTGACGGGTACGTCCAAAGGATTCTACGATGTTGATGCACACGCCGCTTGACGTGCGCTCGCTCGCGTGTTAGTATTCAGAACAGGGAGTCCAGTCGAGTCCCGGGTGTACGCGTCTGGTCTGCCGGCGTGAGGCTGGGCCCGGGCACCAAGGTCAGGAGGCTGCAGAATGGGCTACTTGAGGGGTTCGCACCGATCCGGCTTTACACTCATCGAGCTTCTGGTGGTTATAGCCATAATCGCGATCCTCGCGGCGATACTCTTCCCGGTCTTCGTGTCGGCAAGGGAGAAGGCGAGGCAGACGACTTGCGTGAACAACCTTATGCAGCTCGGGAAGGGATTCCGCGCCTACGCGGACGACTGGAACTCGCGTCTTCCGAGTATGAGGGTCTGCATATATGGATGGGATTGGGCGGGCTGCCAGGGCGTCGGCGCGCCGTGCTTGCTGAGGCAGAGCCGCCTGTTCCGGTACGTCAAGAGCGAGAAGGTCTACCTGTGCCCCAGTGACAGAGGCGTAAAGGCCTTGGGGGTCGCCGGCCTGCCGACTAACTACCCGCTGAGCTACTCCGGGAACACCAAGCTCAACTTCCGCAACTTCGAGAGCATGCAGGGACCTGAAGGCCGTGGTGGCAACACGAGGCTGAGCAAGATCCTCCTGCTTATCCACGAAGGCCGCAACACGATCAACGACGGTGATTTCAACTGGTACACGGCCTCGGACATGCCGTCGAACATCCACTACGACGGCACCACCATCCTCTACTGCGACGGCCACGCGAAGTACATAAGCTATAGGGCTGCCTGCACGGAGTGGGCGGACGCCATATGGGACCCGGACAAGGTGATGTAGCGTCCGACAGTCCTTGACAACTCAGCCCTGCCGTAGGACAATATGTTCGCGTACGGCAGGGCTTTTTCGCCTGCCCGGCCGGCACTGCCGCGGTCGGTCCGCTCCGACCAGCAGGCGGCTTCGCAGAGGAGGATCACCGGACATGGCAACAGGGCTGATAGTCGTCCTCAGCATCGTCTTCCTGGTCGTTCTTTGGGTTGTGGTCACGTTCAACCGGCTGGTTGTGCTCCGTAACAGGATTCAGAATGCCTGGGCGCAGATCGACGTGCAGCTGAGACGGCGGTATGACCTGATCCCGAACCTGGTCGAAACGGTCAAGGGGTACGCGGCTCACGAGAGAGGAGTGTTCGAGGAGGTCACGAAGGCGCGTGCGGCTGTGACAAGCGCTCAGACTGTCGCGGAGCAGGGACAGGCCCAGAACATGATCAGCCAAGCCCTGAAAAGCCTCTTTGCCGTTGCGGAGGCCTACCCGCAGCTGAAGGCCAACGAGAACTTCATGATGCTGCAGGAAGAGCTGTCCGGCACCGAGTCGAAGATCGCCTATGTCCGCCAGTTCTACAATGACTCGGTGATGTCGTTCAACGCACTCATCCAGTCCTTTCCGGCGAATGCCATTGCAAGCACGTTCGGCTTCCAGACTCACGATTACTTCCCAATGGAAGACGTCGCCCGCGAGCCGGTGAAAGTGCAGTTCTAGCGATCCGCCGCCTGAGGGAGATGTAGCGCAGTGCCGGAAGTCGGGGCAAGCGCTGAAGGACCACATACCGATGGCTGAGGAGGCGCTCGACTATCTTCGCGAGGCCGCGGTCTCCTGTATGAAATGCGGGTTCTGCAAGGCGGTCTGTCCCGTACACGTCGGCCCGGAGACCACCTCGCCGCGGGCGCGTGTGCGGCTTGCCCGCGCCTATGCCGATGGGGTTATCGGCCTGTCGGCCCGGCTGAAGTCCGAGGTCGGCAATTGCATCAACTGCAAGGCCTGCAGGGTGGAATGCCCGAGCGGCGTGGCGGTTGACCGGATCGTGCTCGATCTTCGCCGCCGGATCGTGAATGAGGACGGCCTGTCTCGTGTGGCGCGGCTCGTCTACCGCCGGCTGCTCTCCGACCCGAGCCGGCTTGCCGGCTGGGCGCGCGGGCTTGGGTTGATGTCGCGACTGATGGGTCTGGCGAACCCGCGCAGCCCGTTCAGGCTCGCGTTCCCTCTCCTTGGCTTGCCTGCAGACAAGCGCCTTCCGCCGCTTGGCAGCGGCCGGCCTTTCCGCGCTTCCGTCCCGGAGGTGGCCGAGCCGCTTGCCGCGCCGAGGCTCACGGCGGTCTACTTCGTCGGATGTGCGGCTGACCTGCTCTACCCCGAAGTCGCTTGGGCCGTCTGGCGCGTCCTGCGGAGGCTCGGATGCAGGGTGATCGTCCCTCGGGAGATGGTCTGCTGCGGCACACCGGTTCTCAGTGCCGGCGATTCCGAGGGGGCGAGGGCGCTTGCGCTGCGCAACATTGAGATCCTCTCCCAGGTCGAAGCGCACGCGGTCGTCACATCATGCGGCTCCTGCGGCCTCACCATAAGCCGGGAATGGGGGGAGGTCCTCGGCGTAGATGTGCCGGCAGAGCTCGAAAGCCGGGTGGTGGACCTGGCGGCGCTGATCTCGGCCCTGGCCCCGCCGCCGCTCAAGATGCCGTCGGAGATGGTCGCGACTTACCACGACCCTTGCCACCTCCGGCACGGGATGGGCGTATACGAGGAGCCGCGGGCGCTCCTGAAGTCCATCGCCGGCCTGCGGTTCGTCGAGATGGAGGACGCCGAGCGGTGCTGCGGCGGCGGAGGTGCCTTCTGCATTCATCATCCGAAGCTTTCGAGGATGGTGGGAGCACAGAAAGCAAGATCGGTGATGGCGACGGGGGCCGAGGCGGTAGTGACGGGCTGCCCGGCGTGCCTGGTGCAGCTTGACGAATGCCTCCGGCTGGCCGGCTCCAGGGTGCAAGTCCTGCATCTGGCGCAGGTCATCGACCAGGCCTTGAGCACGCACCCCCTCTGACGAGCTGTGTTCCGGACCCCGACCCGCCGCGTTTCCGCTGCTCTCCGAATGTTTACGCATCCTTCCATGCCGGGTAGTTAGCTTTCGCTCCTGCCGCGAAGGCAGCCGAGTCATACTCCTGTGGGTCAAAGGAGAGTTGGCCGATGGAACACAATCGGTTCAGGTCCCACGCGGTTGCCACTATCGCACTTTCGCTGCTGGCGATAGCCGCGGTCATAGGCGGTTGCACGAGCGGATCGCCGGCTGTGGTCAGCACGGCGCCGTCCGCCGGCGCGACGGGTGTCCCGACGAGTCCGCCTGTCGTCACAGTCACGTTCGACCGCCCGATGATCGAGTACTCGGTCGAGCACTCGTTAGGCATAACGCCCTCCGTCGGCACGGCGCCGCCTACCTTGGCCTGGTCGGAGGACGGTCGCGTGGCTGCCGTCACCTTCCCTCAACCTTTCGCGCCGAATACGACCTACACGGTTCAGATCGGGACCTCCGCCAAGGCCAGGAACGACGCCGCGCTGGCAGCGCCGCTTATTCTCAAGTTCACGACCGGAGCCGGGCCTGCCACCGGCGCTGGACCGAGCGAAAGCGGGCAGGCTGAGCTGACGTTCACCAAGGACATCAAGCCGCTTGCCGAGGCTCGCTGCACCCGATGCCACGGCGGCAAGATGAGTGACTACGACAACATCATAGCGAAGAAGTACGTGGCCCCAGGCGACCCGCAGAAAAGCCGGTACTATACGAATGCCGCCGGCATAACCGAGCATCCGGGCGGCAACGTGTGGAAGGAGAAGGCCGACCTCGTCAAGCAGTGGATCAGCGCAGGTGCGCCCAGGTAGGAGAGCCGCCGACCGAGGGGCGGATGTTACTCAGGACCTGAACCCTGGCCTGTGGGCCAAGGAGCCTCCCAGCCTCTTGGCGCGGAGAGGATTATCTCGACCGCTCCGTCGATGCTGAAGCGGTCCATAGTTATGGTCAGATCGTAGGCGAGTGGATCGTGCAAGTCTTTGCCGAACGTCTGCCATACGAAGGCTGCTCGCTCTCGATCCGACCGGCGCATCTGCTCCAGCGCCTCCTCGCGGGTGAGCCCTTCGAAGGTCATCAGGTTTTTCACCCGTACCTCTTCGCTCGCCACGGTACGCACGTTTAGCGCGCCCTTGAGCAGAAAATTCGCTCCACGGCCGAGGATTACGGCGTTGCCGTGTCTGGCAATCGATGCAACTGCGCGGGCGAGCTGCCGCCGGTAGATGAACCCGCCGACGTCAGTCTCACCGGCCACAGAACGGACGAACAGCTCGATCTCGGAAACAGTTCGCTCGTCGAACTGCTCGACTATCCTGCGGCTGACCTCGGCGCTCTCAGCGATGGCATCGACCAATTCCTTGTCCCAAAGGCCCCAGCCGAGTCGTTCGGCCAGTTTCTGAGCAACCAGCCTGCCGCCGCTGCCGAGCTGGCGGGAGATCGTGATGACGGCGCGGGGCTCTGCCTCGGCTTCGCGGCCTCCGGGAACGTGGCGCGCGGCCCGCTGCGCCTCTTGCGAACGCCGTACCTGCCGATCGATGATGTGAAGAATGTCGCGACGCATTGCAAGCTTACCCCTGCCAATAGTCTACCCGCTTGGAGCGGCGTGGACAAGGTCCGGACGCCGTGGCGGCAGGCAAGCAGGCGGTGCCGGCCTACCTCGGCCGCTCTACCATTCGCGCCGGACCGGCGGGGATGTGATCGCGATCCCGGACTATCGGCGCGACGTTCAGCGTCACGAACATCACGAGGTAAGTCGCCGCGTAAACGGCGATCGCTCCACGCATCATCCACTTCACGAAGTTCGGCTTGAAGCGCTTCGACCACTCCGCCACAAAGATCGGCAGAAACAGAAGCGCAAGCTTGACCAGCACAAACGCCCCAACTCCGAACTGCAGGTAGTACGCCATCACGGGGTTGCCTTCGGTGGCCTGTCTCCCTCCCATGAGAAACAGCGTGTATAGAAGGTCGCCCAGCCCGATGACGATCAGTATGAGACTCTCCTTCATGAGAGACATATCTGCAAAGCCTTTCCCAGTCGCGAACCTGAAGCGCCACGCAGCAGGCGTTCCATCCGCCTGCGGCTCGCTCAGCCACATCCGGCATTATCGCTATTCCTAACGTCCGGCATCATGGTTATTCCCGACTGGGGTCGGTTCTTCAACTTTGTACTGCGCGTACGTTGTGGAGCCGCCGCGGTGATCTCGGCAGTTGCGGCAGGGGGAGTCTCAGCAGTGGAGATCAGATGAACAGGAAGGAGACCGTTTGCGGTCAGCGTGTGCGCCCAGGTCCCTCGCGCTAGCTCTCTCTGGCTACGGCGAAACGAGCCGGCTCCTTGCCGGCCGGCACCGGCAGTTCGACGACCGCTTCCTGTCCCTCTTCCAGGCTCAGCGCAGCGATCCGGCCTGCGGCTCCCTGCACGCTGTACCCTCCCGGCGGCAGGCCCGACAGACTGAGGTTCACGACGTGCCCGTCTGGGTTGTCGCTCTCGAGAACGAACCGCAGGGCCGAAAGGTCGTCGTCTATCACGATCGGGCTGGAAGCGGAGAATCGGTCGCTGTCGAGTAGGACGTGCAGCCTACACCCAGCGAGTATCGCGTGGAACCGCTTCCTTACGCCGTCTTTTGGGAGAGCCAGGATTCCCTCTTCGGTCTTCTCCCAGGCGCCGCCGAAGCAGAACATGCCGAAGAGCGGGTCATCCGCGAGGATGGTCGCGGCGCCCCGCAAGGCGCCACAATAACCGAGGTCGATCTCGCAAGCGTAGTACCAGGATCCGCGGTGATGGTCCTGCTCCAGCCAGGTCTGTCCATAAGGCGCCGGCTCGAATCCGCCGCCCGCGCCGCCGTCGTTCTCCTTGCCCGGGTACCAGTAGCCGTAGCTGGACTCCGGGGTCCCGGTGTTCATCAACGCCCAGGAGCTGAGGTACGACGCGTAGCCTAGGCGCAGGTACTTGATCGGATCGTCGGAGTGGTACAGAGCGTAGTCCAGGATGCTCCACCCACCCATCTGCGACATGTAGCTGAGCGTGTATGACGAGCTGCCAGACCCGCGGTAGTCGCTGCCGAGGAGGTAGTATGCCGGCTCCAGCCAGCCGCGGCAGAATATGTTTGCGGCTATCTGCTCTTCCAGGAACCGCACGGCATTGTCATACGGGATGCCGGACTTCTCTTCCTCGCCGGGCTTGTCGGCGTGCTTCAGGGCATACTTTGCGAAAGCGTGGGTGGACTCGAACCCGGTGGAGTCGAAGGGATACTCAGAGCCGAACAGAGCGGGCTTGTCGCTCACGAAGAACTTGACCTTCCGCTCCCAGTGTTTGCGCAGGCGATAGCCCTGCGTGTCCATGCCTACGGCGAACAGCTCGTTGATGAGGTTTTCGATGACAAGCTCGTTGTAGAGACCGGTTTGGTACGCGGGCCAATCGCCGACTTCGGCAGGGATGGTGAACATGGCGAGCGCGGTGCCGTAAGCTCTCTTCAGGTATTCGTTCCTCTCCAGATAGGTCTTTATGTGCGGATAGCGCTTCGCGATCTTATACATGCTGAGGTAAAGCAGGACTACGTGCGGGTAGTCGTAGATCCTCCAGATGTGGAGCCTGCCCTGGGGGCCGGGATCGTCGCTCTGGCGGTTCGTCTTCCAGTCCGGGATGCCATAGATGGCGTACGGGTACTCCTCATCCGTCGTGCACTGCAGCCCGCCCCAGACGAAGTGCTCGATGTAGTAGTCCAGAGCTTCGACTTGATCCTGATCCGGATACTCTGCGTTCTTAGCCGCAAGGAACGCCGGTTTGCAGAGGCCGGGATCGTCGCATGTGACCTCGTATATCCGCCAGCCCTTGATCCGGTCGTAGTTGTCAGGCCCGAGCAGAACCTTGGTCTCCATGTTCCATTCGGAGATGAGGCCGTTATACCACTGGCTGGGGTCGCGATGCTGGCAGCGCGCGATGAACGCCGCCCTCTTCTTGATGAGAGTCTCGACAGGCTCAGTGCAGAAGAACTCGAGGAACGTATGCCGGCCTTCGCCGTACTTCACGGTTACCAGGTTCTCGCCGAGCTTCGAGAACCTGACCTGGTAGAGATAGGTGTCGCCGCCCTTGCTGCCGAGAAACTCGATCTCCGTGGACGCGGGGAACTCGGCTTCCACCGACCTGATCTTCTGCTTCGTTCTGAGAGCGAACCTGGCGAAGAGATCGCACGGGACCGTCATCCCAGGCACGACGTGAACATCGATCTTGCCCTCGTCGTAGACGATCTGGCGCACTGCGTCGTAATCGGCCGCCCACTGGAGCCTGAAGCCATAGGATTGGGTGCAGGCCTCCGATCCCTTGGGCGCGAGCCTGAGGCTCGTGTTGGGCTGACGCCACTTGCAGCCCTTTCCCCTAGCGACCGCCCCCTCCGCTGCAGAGTGGATATACGCCCGGTATCCGCCGCGCCCCTCGTCGCCCCTGAACGCGTCGAAGTACTCCAGCTTAGTGTTGTCGAGCGGCGTCATCGTGAGATACGGTCCCACGCTGTTGCTCCGCATCCAGAACATGTAGGACCCGTACCCGGAGATGAAGCTGTGCCTGAAGACGCTCTCGGTAGCCGGCTTGTCCCACGCGTAGGCCGTGTTCATGGGGAATGGGATAACCAGGTCACCGATCTCAAGAGGCTGATCTGCGGCGTTCTCAAGTTCCAAGGTCCAGGATAGGGTCCCGCCGTCGAGGTCGAAACGCATTCGAACCAGCAGATCCGGCGTTTGCGGGTCGCCGGTGACATAGGTCACATCGTACCTCCGTCCGTCTGCGCTGAGCTCGCAGTTGACGCCGCCGGCCTCTGCCAGCTTCGCGGTGCTGACTTCCCGCCAGCCCTCCTCACCGGCCTTCCGGTATCGGAGGAACACGTCGCCGAGCCGCTTGCCGGGGAGGATGTACTCCGTATCGAAGGCGTCGCCGACGCGTCTGAGGCCGACAATGGCGCCGGCGTCGAGCTTGATGTCGAATTCTGAGTTGCCGTAGTTAAGCATCCGTTGCTCCCATCAGAGAACAGTCGGGCTGCGGTTTGCGAGAGCCGGCAGTGTGCGCTCCCGGCGTAAGCTCCTTGGCGACCTCGATCAGCCGACTCCAGCGCTCGTCGTGTCCTTTCATCTGCGGCGCGCTCGCCCGTCCCGTACCGAGGGATCGCCGAGGCTATCCAACTGCCACGCTTGCAATCCCGTGCGCTGGGATCGGCACGGTCAACGTATCACCGTCCATCTTGGCCGATGACCGGGCGAGCGGCTGCTCGATGAGGTCCACCTCTCGGGCCGGAGAGTTCGGCTTGACCAGGTCAACGATCCTCACGCGGGCCTGGCCGTCCTTGCCCTCGGTTTCGTAGAGCCTGACGATCAACGCGTCGGAGTCCTCCGCCTTCTTGATCGCCGCGAGCATTACGTTCGGCGTGAGCACTTCGAGGAACCCCTTGCTCGGAGGCAGTTTGCCCTTGTGAACGTCGGTGCTGACGACGTTCATCGGCAGGTTGAAGGCCGCGCCGGCTCTTGCGGCCTCGGAGACCGAGCACGCGCCGTCATGCGGGATGATCGCCAAGCGAATCTCGTGATGCCCCATCTCCGGAAGCGGATCGGGGGTGTGGCTGGACCGCAGAAGGGTGAGGCGGAGCGTGCTGCCATCTGTGTTGTGCCCGTACTTGCATGCGTTGACTAGGGTGATCCCACACGAGCCTTTCGAGCCGATCCGGCCGCCTGAAAGATCGGCCCACTTGAGAGCGGGCACCTCCTGGCCGTTCGCAGGCCGCTGGATGCTGCCGAAGGCGATCTCGTAGGTTGCTCTCGGGTCCTCCAGCCTGGTCGGGAAGGCCATCTTCAGCATGGGGATGTTGGTTTCGTCCGTGCCGCGCTCCACCCAGTCGGCGGACACTGTGAAGTCTACCATCGGGCTGCCGGCCATGAGGCCAATCTCGACCGATACACGGGAGTCGTTGATCTTGCGGCTCGTGCGAATGGCTGCTCTGTACGGGCCTCGCTGGACCATTTCCATAGTTCCATCCTGGACGAGGGCGGTGGCGCGTCGGATCTGGCCGATGACCCAGGCCGACATCCCGTTCGGCGCCTCCAGGTGCAGCTCCAGGAACCCGAACAGGCTGCCATCCGGCACAAAGTCGTACCCTGTAGACTTGTCGATCAGGTGTTTGACGGCGCCGGAAGCCGGGTCCACCTCCACGTGCACGAACTCGTTCTCCATGACAGCGCGTCCGACCACTTTGACCCCTTCTGCCTGCAGGGGAGCCGCAGCCCGGCCCACGGTGTAGACCCGGTAACCGGTTGCCGGTACGTTCCTCGCCGGGAAGAGCACGGTGGTGTAGTTGTGGCCATAGTAGTTGTCCGCAGCGATCACCTGCCCGGCGGTAACATTCCCAGCGTCGTCACGGACGAACACCCGGTCGTGCGGGATCTCCTTATTCCAGACCTTCGCGGCTGCCATCTCGGTCCTTGGGAAGGCAAGCTGGTTGAAGACGAGGAACGGATCTAAGCCAACGGCGCCGGCATCGTAGGCGGATACGCCGCCAGGCAGGGATGGATCACCCGCGCCGGCGCCCACGCTGTCCCCGACAGCCGAACCGGCTTTCCCTGCCGCCAGCCCAACCCCCGATGCGGTGCTCGTATCGACCTGGGCGGCCAGCCCGCGAAGCGCCCGGGTACGTATGGCGCCGGCAATTGCCTGAATCTCCTGGAAAAGCCCCTGAGCGTACTCGTAGGTCGCGTGGACGCCAGAGCCGGGCAGGATATCGTGAAACTGGTTGAACATGGCATGCCGCCAAGCCCTGAGAATCTCATCCGCGGGATAGGGGAAGCCGATCGCCGCCTTTGTCACGAGCGACAGCGCCTCTACCTCTGGCAGGATGTTCTCGCTCACCCTGTTGGCAAGCTTGACGCCGCTTTGCGAGGTGTAGCAGCCATCGAATACGAAGTTCAGCTCGTCGTTGACGACGGGAATGTCGCGTCCGGCTGCCTCGACAGCCGAGAAGTAGGCATCCGTTGTTGACAGGCGGAAGCTGGGGAAGACCGGCCAGGAGTTCATCTCTGCTGCCCTCATCAGGTCGAGCTTGGTCGGGCCGCCGCCGTGGTCGCCGACGCCGTAGACGTAGAGGAAGTCCTTCACGCCCGTTTCCTTCACATAGTCCACCAGCCACGGCGCGATCTCCGGCCTGATCTCACCGTTGTAGGTGAGCTTGTCTCGAAACGCGAGGACCTTGGAGCCGTCAGGCGCCTGCCACCAATAGAGCCAGCGCTCTGGGCCGGTCCGGTGGAAGTAGTAGCGGGTCACGCCCCCGCGGTTCAGGATCGCCGGCAGCGTGTGGCAGTGGCCGAACGTGTCGCATTCCCAGTCGATCTTGATCGCACCATACGGCAGGCCGAACCGCTCCTTGATATACCTCCGCGTGTACAGCAGATGGCGGCACAGAATCTCGCCGGAGGCCATGTTCTTGTCTCCTTCGACCCACATGCTCGCCGTTGGCTCCCATCTGCCCTCTTTGATCCGCCTCCCGATCATCTCGAAAACCTCGGGGCAGTACTGTTCCATCGCCATGTAGGTTGACGCTTGGCTCTGCGAGAAACGGAAGTCCGGGAACTCGTCCATCAGCCGATCGACGGTAGCGAATGTGTCCTGGCTCACGCTGACGGTCTCCTGCCAGGCCCACATCCAGTTCATGTCGATATGCGCGTGGCCGCAGCAGTGGATCGTGTACTCCTTGGCTGCTTTGCCGATCGGGACCATGACGGTCTCGGCCTGCAAGACAGCCGAATCGACGTCCATCGGCCCGGAAGCGGTGGGACTGTCGCGCACGAACTCGGCCGCCTGCAGGATCAGCGCCCGCCACTGGGTCTCCTTGTCCGGGTACAGCTCCACGAACTTCGACGCAAACTCGATCTCGGCCAGTATGCGCTTGGCGGAGGACGCCCTCTCCCGTCCCGACGCATTGATCTCCTGCACGGCCCTGTCCAGCGATTCTGCGAAACTCATCCGTGAACTCCTGCTCTTGTCGGTAATCTGTACTCAGGAAAGTGTTGGCGGCTGGCTAAGCGGATTCCTGCCGGGCGGCGGATCGAGGAGAAAGAAGGTTGTCGTTCTGGACATGGCGGAGCCACCGCCGGGCCGCGTACAGCCCACGGCTTGAGAGGCTCGTCGAAACGAGAAGGACCGGCGCACCCGGGCCGGTCCTTCGATGACTTCAGGTCCCATTCCAGAGGGAGCGCTCGGAACGCGGTCCTGGCAGTTTCTTCCTACCTCGGCCAGTCCGGCTCGTACTCCAGGCGGTCCTGGGCGGTGTCGGACATAGTCTTCTTCACCCACCGCGCGTGAAGATCGCAGTACAGGACCGTGGTTCCGTCGTAGTGCACGAAGCTTGCCCTGTCTCCCGCCAGCCAGTTGAAGTCGCCATCGTTGATTGTGTCGCGGCTCTCGTGCATAAGCAGCAGGATGCCGGATAGCCTCGTGTTCGCCCCCATGACCAAGCCCTGACGCCAGCCGTCGTAGTCCCCGGTGTTCGGCGTCCTGATCAAGGTGTCCATGTTCCGCAGGGAGAGCCGGGTGTTGCCGGAGTAGCTGAGTTCGTAGTTAGTCGGGTGGCCGGAGATTCCCATAGCCTTTACGCCTCTGTCTCCCGGGCAGAGGTAGATCTTCTCGGTTCTGACGTAACGGAACAGAGCTCCGGTCTTGACATCGCAGGGGACCCCGACTCCGGTGCATCCCGCCCAGTCCCATCCATATATGCAGACCCTGAAGCTCGGGAACCGGCATCCGTTGTCGTCCGCGTAGGCCCGCAAGGCCTTTCCAAGCTGCTTGAGGTTGTCGATGCAGTGCGTCTCCGACGCCCTCGCCTTGGCCGCCGCGAAAACGGGTAAGAGGATCGCAGCAAGAATTGCAATGATCGCGATGACCACCAGAAGCTCGATGAGGGTGAAGCCACGTCGGGATGTTGATGCTCTGCTGTCCATTGGCACCGCTCCTCCGTTCGATTCCCCCGCCGCTCGAGCCGACCTGACCACAGGCAGGTCGGCTCTGTCATCGGCCACAAACCCAGTCTAGCCAAGCCCTGTCTGTTTGTCAACCGGTTCGGCGAACCCCGGTGCGCCCCCAGAGGCACAACAGAGCGGACCAACAAGAAGGGGAGGAATCCGAGGCGCTGATGGCTGACCCTATTAGATAGAGAGAACGCGCATCAGGAGGCATACCGTTGAAACCGATTGCACTACAGCTCTACACGGTCCGCGAGGCCGCGGCCAAGGACTTCCCGGCCACGCTCCGCAGGGTGGCCGAGATCGGCTACAAGGGAGTCGAGACCGCCGGCTACCATGGGTACGAGCCCGGCGAGGTGGCCCGAATGGTCAAGGATTTGGGAATGGAGATACCGAGCTGCCACGCAGCTCTCCCGACGCCTGAAAACGCTAACCAGGTCGTCGAGGACCTGACTGCGCTTGGAAGCAAGCGGGTGATAGGCGGATTCGGCCCGGACCAGCTCAGGACCGTCCTTATGTGCAAGCAGGCTGCGGAGACCGTGAGCCGCGGAGCGGAGCTTCTCAAGCCGCACGGCCTGACCTGCGGAATGCACAACCACTGGTGGGAGTTCCATACTGTGGACGGCAGGCTTGTCTACGACATTCTGATGCAGGAAGCGCCGGACATGTTCAGCGAGCTGGATGTCTACTGGTGCGCTTACGGGAAGGCCGATCCGGTGGTGGTGACCGGACGTTACAAGTCGCGCATACCTTTGCTCCACGTCAAAGATGGGTCGCTCGCGGAGAACGCTCCCCACCTGGCCGTCGGCTCCGGCGTCCTCGATATACCGGCAATCATCGCTGCTGCGGATCCGAACGTGCTCCAATGGCTGGTAGTCGAGCTGGACGACTACGCCGGCGATATGTGGGAAGCTGTAGAGGAGAGCTATCGCTATCTGGTGCAGAACGGGCTGGGAGAAGGTAACAGGTAACAGGTAACAGGCCTTGATGTCGGCTGTTCCCTGGACTCTGACTGTCCGGGTTTGGGCTTCGACTTCGAGGGGAATCAAGAGTGTCGAGGTGAAGGGAACCGAGGCGATGCTATGAGGACAACCTCTCTGCAGGAGATCCAGGTGGAATCGGGCCGCGCGCGGCTGAATGGCGTCCTCGGCGTGCCAGAGGGCGCGCAAGGTGTGGTGCTCTTCGCGCACGGTAGTGGAAGCGGGCGGCTCAGCCCCAGGAACCGGTACGTGGCAGGCGAGCTGCGCGGCGCCGGTCTCGCCACGCTGCTGATCGACCTGCTCGAAGATTGGGAGTCGGGCGACCATACGAAGGTCTTCGACATCGACCTTCTCGCTGAGCGGCTGCTTTCGGCCGCGGACTGGCTGGCAGGGAATGCGGAGACGAAGCACCTGCGAATCGGGTACTTCGGAGCGAGCACGGGGGCGGCCGCGGCTCTTCAGGCTGCGGCGAAAAGGGGAGAGCAGGTCGGTGCGGTAGTTTCGAGAGGCGGCAGACCCGATCTCGCGATGCAGTACCTGCCTGACGTGACGGCGCCCACTCTCTTGATCGTGGGCGGCAGCGATCTCCCTGTGATCCCGCTGAACGAGGAAGCCTACCGCCTTCTGCGCGCCCCCAAGGAGCTGGCTGTCGTCGCGGGCGCAAGCCATCTGTTCGAAGAGCCTGGAAAGCTCGAGGAGGTCGCGCGCCTCGCCCGTGACTGGTTCACCAAGTACCTGAGGGGCGAGCACGAGTAGGGAAGGCCGCAACCTGCCAGACAGCGGGCCTCTCGCGCGTCAGCTCGCCGTCGCGCCCGGGCCTGTGGGCTGCCGTTCCTCTTCCACGGTCTCAGGCACAGGCGGCTTCGCGGGCGGCCGCCGCGTCAGGAAGTAGATGGCCGCGATGAGCAGTACGGCGCCGGCGCCATACGCGTAGTAGATAGCAGGGGTGACAGGCACCGTCTTCTGCGCCCAGTCTCTGACCAGGAATTGGACGCGCTCCAGGAAGATAGCCATACGCGTCATGATCGTGTTGCCGAAGAACGCCCCGAATGTGATCATCAGCAGCCATCTCCCAATACTAGCGCTGCCCCTGATCGTCTTCTTGTCGTGGGAGAACGAGAAGAAGAAGTAGACCATGACGCAGAAGATCGTGGTGACGAAGATGATGTTGTTGGCCGACTGCAGCCAATCGACCGGCACGCTGGCGCCGACCGGCGCGCCGTTGGACCAGAGGGGGCTCGGGCTGCCGGCGAGCACCGGCCTGAACGAGTCCGTTATCTGCGGTGCGTTGAGAAGAAACGAGCCCTTGAACCCCACCGCCGCACCCATTCCTACGGTCATGCCGATGACGATTCGGGAGAGCCATAGATACCTGTGACTGAGCTGGAAATACCACAGCGTTCCCAGGCCGCCCAGGATGAACCAGTAGATGAAGGCCCACGGATGAAGGCTTATGTGTGAGAAGACAGCGCCGATCCAATAGACGGCCCGCGTCGGCCATGCGGCCCCAGCCGGTATGTGCGCGTGCAGCGTGCCCCAGGCCAAATCCCACCACTTCGGACCAAGCACCTGCTTCCAGCCCACTATGAACCAGTAGCCGACGTTCAGTCCGACCATTATATTGAGCAGCGCGCGGTACAGCTTGTTGTCGCTGTAGAGGAAGGTGTAGATGCCGATCGTGATGAACGCCGCAAGCCATACTTCCCAGAGGGTTTGTGGTTCTCCAGCTATGCCCATCTCTAAACCCTCCTTCTCTTCCAGCGCTCGGCGAAGTAGCCTATGTTCCCGATCAGGACGCCGAATATGATCACGAGGTGGCCGTATGTCATAGGTACGATCAGCTCCGTACCCTTGCTTACTCTCATCTCGGGGTTGTTCGGGTACATGAGGACCTCGTACTCGGCGCTTCCGCGCGCCGAGACGAGCATTCCGACGAGCTGGCGCGGCGGGATGAAGCGGTACTCGGTGGTAGACTGAATGCCCGCACAAGCGAAGGCTATCGGCGTCCCGTAGACGCCGTGTACGAACGATATATAGTCTTCACAGGGAGAGTAGTTGACCGTATATATGAGTGAGATGTCGTCGATGTTGTGGGTGCGCCTCATCAGCGGCAGATCGTCCACTTTGGTGCCCTGGTAGTCCTTTGGGAAGGCCTTGTGGATGTCCTTGGCTACGAGCGTTATCACCTGCCAGCCCCAGATCGGGTTGTAGCCCAAGTTGACCCAGTCGGTCCCGTATCTCCGGTCCGGATACTTCCTGTCGTGGATGTCCTTGATGACTGCGTTCATGAACTGGGGGCCCTGTGCCGACCCACCTATGTCTACTACGATGAAAGGGATCCGCCTGCGGAAGAGGTGATCTACTATAACCTGTCCCTGGCCCATGTTCTCGCCAAGGCTCCCGGCATCCCACCCGCTGTCAAGCAGCACAACCTTGTCTCGCGGGCACTTCTCGACCGCCTCGTAGACCCCACGGGTCTCCCGCGATGGATGCACGGAAAGTCTCATCGGCACGATGAACGGCACTATGCAGGCGACGGCAACGGCTAGGTATATCCACCGCCGGTCTACTTTCTGCAGTTTGATGAGGAAGTCTAACACTCTGCTACACCTCCCTGTCGAAGAACGCTCCGCGCTCCAGCGACAGCCACAGGCGGAGCCCGATCGCGATGCCACTGAGCATCAGCCCAAACTCCATAGCTCGAACGGCGCCCGTCGTCACGATGTAGAGAATCCAGGTGCTGGCGGACGTCAGCCATGCGTGAAGCGACAACTGGCCGAGCATGACGGTAAGAGCGGCTACCATCATCAGCACCGCTTCCCTCGACTTGGCCTTGAACGAGCGGTAGGCGGCGGAAGCCAGGTAGAACGCGAGAAGCGAGAAAACGGTGGACCCGAGCGGCCGGAGCAGGTCGAACATCACGATGTCACTGAGCTTCTTGGTCCACTCGCGGGAGTCTTCCGGTAAGCCGAAGCCCAGCCCGGCCACCACTCCCAGGGCGACGGCGGCGAAGAACAGGACGCTGAGCGACCACTCCGTTCGTCGCTTGCGGATATTCGACGAGTGCACCAGCCACAGGCTGAGAAGCCCCATGCCCCAGGCCATTGACCCGAGGACGATGAAGAAGTCGTTTACGTTATCGTACCAGTCCGAGAGATAGGTCCTTGCGCCGACCTGGACCCAGTCGGCAGATGCGCTGCTGCTCGCGTTGAGCTTGTCCAACCCGACCTGCTCACCAGACCCCCTCGCGCGCATCCGGCGGATCAATATGCTTTTCTCGATGCCAACCGTCTTGCTTGCCGCCACGCGGCCAAGCTTCACCCACCTTGGCGAGGACTCGGGCATGACTATCCCGGTCGTGGAGTAGCCTGCGGGCGTCGTCACGGTCACCAGGTCGCCGGGTCGGATGCTGTCCGGCAGGGCCTGTTCGAGCGCGCCACTTCCCACGCGCCGCACCATCGTCGTCCTGTCCATCACCTGGATGCTGGCGGTCTCTCGGACAAGGCCGATCTCAAGCTCGCTGCTCGTCGGCTTCGACAGCACTACCCCGCTAGTCGTCTTCCACGGTATCGTGGCAGGCACAACGAACTCAAGGAAGAAATACACCCCTCCCAGGAACGTGACTATCGCAATGAGGCTCTTCTTCCACATGTGCTACTTGTAGGGCCCGCCCACGAACTGCTCGAAATAGTGGATTACCGTAGGACCAGCCGTTATGGCCAGCGTTCCGAGGAGGATGATGACGAGGATCACGATCTTAGCGAGGTCTTGCCCGATGAGGCTGCCGAGCATGGTCGGCTCACGAGTGAGGTACGCGCTTGCCGAGTACAGCTCCTCGCAGATTATCGTGTAGTCACAGCTCGCGATGAAGAACGGCACCTGAAAGTAGTCGCGGCATCCGGCAATCTGCACAGCGCCGGTGTGCTGGCCGGGCTCGGTGAGAAGCAGAGAAGTGTAGTCGTAGGCACCGAAGAAGAAGTGGGAGGCTGTCTCCTCCTTGCGCATCAGGTCAATCGACCCGAGCGCAAGCTGGTCGCCGCCAGCCGCAAGGTAACGGATATCGTCCGATCTGAACAGTTCCGGCTTGCCCTCGGACTGGTAAGCCTGCCGGATAATATCCTCGGCCACCGGCACGAGCACCGGGACGGCCGTAACGAAGATGAGCCTGTTCCCCATCCTCGCGCCGAGCCTTGCCACATGGCTCAGCACCCCAAGCGCTGCCAGCGTGGCCAGGTCGGTGATTGGGCCTACGCCAGGGTGGAAGAGCATCGGCCGGCCCATCTCCGTCGCTCGTCCCACCGCCTCGTCTAACGCATTAAGACCCGCAATCCTGCGAATGTAGATGTCTCTGCCTGCACGCGCGGAGAATATCTTGTAGAGGATGATGAAGATCACCGCGAAGGTGGCGATGACAATCTGCGTGTTGGCGTGGTCCATAGTTAGCTCAGCAGATGCCTCCTTTCCGAGAGTAGCATGATCGGAGCAGGCGTGTCAACCTAAGCAGGACGAAAGCAAGCGCCGGCGGTCGAGGCCGAACGGGCCGGCGACTGGGACACCGCCCTGCTGCATTATGAGAACATCCACGACTCGACCGACACCACACCCGAGCACCAGCTCGAGCGGCGGGATTGGGTATCCTGTCACCGAGGGGCGTGTCCCGAGCCGGCGTGGAGCGACGCGATGATCAGAGCGGTTGTCTTCGATCTCGACGGTACACTGGTGCAGACCGAGCGACTGAAGGCCCTCTCGTACGCACGGGCGGCCACCGAGTTGTGCCCGGGCTGTGCCAGCGAGCAGGAGGTCATCGAGGCATTCAAGAGTGTGGTGGGGCGCTCGCGGGAGGAGGTCGCCAAGGCCCTCATGCAGCGGTTTGGCCTGGAAAGGGCAGCGGCGGCGCGAATGATCGAGTTCGGCGTAACCGCCCCATGGCAGGCATTCGTCCAGGTTCGGCTGCGCATCTATGAGAAGATGATCGCGGATCCGGAGGTGATCAGGGCGAGCCAGTGGCCGCATCAGATAGCTCTCTTGCGCAAGGTGCGCGGCATGGGTCTCAAGACGGGACTGGCGACCACGACCCGCACCGAGCAGACCTGCCGTATACTGGACGTGCTCGGCCTAACCGGAGAGTTCGACTTCATTGCTACGGCCGACGACGTGGAGCACAGCAAGCCCGCCCCAGAGGTCTACCTGCTGGTCTCGCGCGAGCTGGGCGTGCCGCCGGCTAAATGCCTTGCAGTCGAGGATTCTCCCGCGGGCGTCAGGTCCGCGCTTGCGGCCCGCGTGCACTGTATTGCCGTTACCACGCCGTTCACACGCGAGGCAATCCACACCTCGAAGCTGCTCGACAAGCAGTGGATTGTGGACGACCCGGCGGAGCTTGACGCGGTAGTCGGCCGCATGATTGCAGAACGGGAGCGTGACTAGCTGGATGACGGTGAGCTTCCTGCGAAGACCTCTTCCGCCCTTCCGCCTGGACCTGACGGTCTGGGTGCTTCGCCGCCTGCCGGTAAACGCTGTTGACCGCTTCGATGGAGAGGCATACCGTCGGGTGCTTGCTCTGAGTGACTCGGCTGTGGAGGTCACCGTAGTGCAGACTGGGCCGCCTGAGACGCCTGAGCTTCGTGTTACGGCAGAGGCGGAACTGGCAGCCGACGTGGTCGCGCCCGTCGTCGCTGCGACCCTCGGAAGGACGCTCGGCCTGGATGTTGATCTCTCCGGGTTCCACCGGATGGCGGCCTCCGACCCGCAGCTTGCCGCGCTCGTGGACCGGTTCCTGGGGTTCAAGCCGCCTCGTCTGCCGTCCGTTTTCGAGACCGTCCTCAACGGCATCGCGTGCCAGCATGTGTCGCTGAACGTCGGCCTTCAACTCCTGAACCGCCTTTCCGCCGCCTACGGCCTGCCCGCGGGAGACCAGCGTGCGTTCCCGAGGCCGGAGGATCTGGTGGGCGCCACACACGATGACTTGAGAGCGCTCGGCTTCAGCGGACGGAAGTCAGACAACATTCTTGCGGTGTCGAGCGCCATTGTCGGCGGCCGGCTGAACCTGGAAGCGCTGGACGATCTGAATGACGGTTCAGTCGTCGCCAGTTTGCTGGAGATTCCCGGGATCGGGCGGTGGACGGCCGAGTACGTTGCCCTCCGCGGCCTCGGGCGGCTGAACGCCTTCCCGGCGGACGATGTCGGAAGCCAGAACAAGCTGCAGCGCTGGCTTGGACTGGCGGAACGGCCGAACTGCGACGGTATGCACCGCATCCTCGACAAGTGGGCGCCGTACAGGGGCCTGATCTACTTCTACCTTCTTCTCGACAGTCAAGAGAGGCAGGGATACCTGTAGTAAGCCGCTCCGGAAAGGCCGCCGCAGGTCGCTACGGCGTCGGTGAGATCACCCATTCCAGCGACTTCTTCGACGCGGTATACCACGACACCGGTTTCCCATCTACATGCGCCTCCCACTGGTGGCCGATGAACGTGTGCCGAGTGACCGTCTGGCCGGGCGGCACGTCCGGGTATCTCTGCAAACGCCCCTCGGGCTCGATCCAGTAGATTGCTGCAGGCTTGTCGAACAGGTTGCGGATGGTTATGTTGCAGCTTGAGCCATCGTCGACTTTGATCTGATACTCCCTCGGGGGCTCCACTCCCAGCAGATTGCGAACGTAGTAGTCCCACAGCTTTCTCTGGACGTAGGGACCGAAGCCGTGGCCCGCGCCAGGGACGATGAGCAGATCGAAGTCCTTGTTGGCCTTGATCAGCGCGTTCACGAACTGCAGTGTGGAGGCTGAGGGGTTTACGTTGTCGTCCATCTCGCCGTGGACGAGCAGCAGTTTGCCCCGCATCCGGCGTGCTTGAGCGATGTTCGACTGAGCGGCATAGTGCGGTCCCACCGGGTATCCCATCCAAAGCTCATTCCACCAGACCTTGTCCGTGCGGTGGTCGTGGTTTCCGGATATAGACACCGCGACCTTGTAAAACTCGGGGTGCGCTATGAGGGCGTGGGCGGCGTTATAGCCGCCGGCCGACATGCCGTGGATGCCTACTCGAGTGAGGTCCATATATGGGTACTTCGCCGCAGCCGCGCGCATCCAGGCGATACGGTCCGGGAACCCGCTGTCTCCGAGGTTCTTGTAGCAGACATCGTGGAAGGCTTTCGAGCGGTTCCCCGTACCCATCCCGTCGATCTGCACTACGATGAACCCCAACTCGGCCAGGCCCTGTTGTCCTCGCGCGGCACTGAAGGTCTTCGGCACAGACGAATCCTGCGGCCCGGCGTAGATATCCTCGATCACAGGGCACTTCTTCGTTGGATCGAGGTTCGACGGCCGGTAGATCACGCCCCAGATGTCGGTCTTGCCGTCTCGGCCCTTTGCGCAGAACGGCTCCGGCCAACGCCACCCGGTTTCGAGCAAGTCCCGGACATCAGCCTTCTCGAGAGTGCATACGAGCGAGCCGTCGGACGATCTGCGCATCTCCGTCACGGGGGCCATATCTACTCGGGAGTAGCTGTCTATGTAGTGCTTCTTGTCGGGAGAGAACCGTACGGTGTGCTGGCCGTGGCCAGGAGTAAGGCAAACGAGGCCGCTGCCGTCGAAGTTGACCCGGTAGTAGTGGATCAGGTAAGGATCTTCGCCGGGCTCACGGCCGCTTGCGCCGAAGATGATCTGGCGGGCCTGGTCATCGACACCTTCGACGGTTCTCGTGACCCACTCTCCTCGCGTGATCTGGTTCTTGACCTCTCCTGTGCGTCCATCGATCAGGTACAGGTGGCACCAGCCGTCGCGCTCGGAAGCCCAGATGATCTCGTCGGTCGCGTCCACATAATGGGAATACTGGCACGGCGGCCAAACGAACGTCTTGCTGCGTTCGTCGACGACGGTTCTCGCCTTGCCTGTCTCGGCGTCAACCTCCACAATCCTCACCCGCTGAAAGCCCCGGTGGGTCTGTTCGAAGGTGAAGCGTCGGTTGTCGGGCTTCCAGCGCAGATCGGGCGGCCCCCACCAGTCGATGGGTTCGGTTTCCACTTGTGTCTCCCTGCCGCTGGCAGCGTCGAAGATCCAGAGTTCGTTTATGTCCACCTTGTCTCCCGGCAGCTCATAGGTGGTTTGGTGGAGCTTGGGCCGCACCTGTCCGTCTGGAGAGGACTCAACTGTGTACATCTGCGGGTGCTCGCCGGGCTGAGTGCGCCAGGCTGCGAGATACTTTGCGTCCGGAGACCAGGAGACGGCGGTGAACGGGTTGCCCGCACTGCCCTTAGCGCTCAACTGTCTCTCTGTTCCGCCTTCCTTCGGCTTCAGATACACGTTATTGTCCTTGACCCAGGCGATCCACTTGCCATCCGGCGACTCGCCGGAATCGCGCGGTTCCTCGGCCTTGGTCTCGGGCGGTCTGCCCTGAACGACGCGGTTCTCCGGCGGCTCCGACTTCACGCACTCATAGGATCCGAGGTCGCAGGTCCACCATTGCGACCCAACCCTGAATCTGATCGACTTGAGGTCACCGGCGAAGTCCACTGACGTGAACGGGAGTTCGTCTTTGCTGCACTTCGCGCCGGACGCCTTGGAAAGCCCCGCGGCGAGGCGGGCATGGTCGAACGCCGGCGCTCGTGTGCCGCGCTCGGCATCCACCAGGATGAACTCGCTCTTCCCGCGCACGTCACTGCGGTACCAGAATCGGGGACTGTCGCCGATCCAGTGGGCCTCGACATTGGCCTTATACACGAGCTTGGACATCTGTCCCGATTCGAATCTTTCGGCGCGCTTGTAGGCCTCCAAGATAGTGGGACGTTTCGCGATTGACTTAGGGGGCTTCGCTTCCCCGTCCCGCTTGGCGATTCGTCCATCGCCGAGCGCCGGCGAGTCGCCGAATATGCCGGCCGCCAACACCACTGCGCAGATGAAAGTCACGCTGTTCTCAAGCATCTTCCTCACACCGGAATGCCCTTGCATGCCGTGCACGGCAGCGGGCGTGTTCGAGAGCTGCCCAGAGAGCCGATGCGGACCGATAGACCGGTACGGCGGTCGGCTGCTCAGCGCACCTCAGCTATACTTCATGACTTCGACAAGCCCGGCGGGTTCTCCTAGCTTGCGCTGGCGCAAGTACGCGTGCCCCTGTTGTGGGATTTCGAGGTAGGGGGACTTGCGGGCCGCGCCGCGCGACTCACCGGCCGTAGGAAAGGGCGAACCGGCAGCCTGGCTGCCGGAGCTCCACGTTCGCGCGGCATGCGGCCCACTTACGACCGCGGTTCGGGCCGGCACGAGGGACTAAGGCTTCTTCAGTCTGTCCGATAGCAGCTCTGCACCGACACCTATGTTGTCGTGGTCATTCTCCCGGATGATCACAACGAACGCTTCCGTTCCTATCCCTGTGACCTTGTGAGCTGCTGCAGTAAACTCTCGCACTATCTCTGCCTTCTGCTCGCGTGTGAGACGGCCACCGTCGAACGTTATCACCGGCATTCTGAGCTCCTTTCATCCGTTATGCCGGCTACTTGCCGGCTGCTTTCTTGTTGAGAGCGTCGAAAAGCGCTTCGATTCGGTTGGCGGAACGGGCCGCCATCGGGTTGCCCTTCTGGGGGTTAAACGGGTTGAAGTTCCCCATCGCGCTCGTGTCGAATCTGGGCCCTTGCCTGGGCCTGCGCTCGCCCTCTGTTGGACTGTGGAAGCGGCGCTCGGGCTGCTTCATCCTGGCGATCTCGGTAAGCTGCTTGGCGGTAAGCACAGCTTTGAGCTTCTTAACCGCTTCCTTCGCTTCATCCTGGCTGAGCGAAGTCTGCTTGCGGATCGGGTTCAGCACTGTCAGAATAGCTTTGGCCTGCGCGGAGGTAAGCGGCGCGCTGCCCTCGGTCTCCAACTGGCCGATGCCTGTGGCCATTCTCGTCAGCATGAATGTGTACTTGTGAGATTCACGGAACTTCGCGAACGCTTCCCTCCCGCCCATCCCGTCTGACGGGCTCGCGGCTGCCCGCGGTTCGCCGGCACGCGGAGCTGCCGGCCCGCCTCTCTTGGCTACGAAGGCCCATATACCGGCGCCCGCGATGACGATCACGGCAAGTGGCAGTACAAGTCGTTTCATGGTCATCTCTCCTTAAAGCGTATTACTCATATCTCAGGGCATCGATTGGGTCGAGCATCGATGCCTGCCGAGCTGGGTACAACCCGAAGAAAATGCCGACGAGTGCTGCGAATGAGAACGAGAGGACGATAGACTGTAAGGACACGGCCACATTCCACTCGGTGAGACGAGCGACAACCGCGGAGGTCAGCAATCCGAATAGAACGCCCACAGCTCCACCTAGCAGGCAAAGCACCATGCTCTCGATTAGGAATTGCAGCAGAATGTCATGTCGGCGCGCGCCGAGCGCCTTCCGAAGACCTATCTCCCGAGTCCGCTCGGTGACGGACACGAGCATTATGTTCATAATCCCGATCCCACCAACCAGGAGCGACACGCTGGCGATTCCCGCCAACAGCCACGTGAAGACGCGGCTGGTCTCTTGGGCCATTTCCATGAACTCCGCCTGGTTGCGGATTCCGAAGTCGTCATCCTCGCCCTCAGCTATCTTATGACGCTTTCGCAGGAGCGTTTCGATCTCACTCGTGGCCTGATCCATCAACGCCATCGACTTGGCTTCGACGCCGATTGTCCGGATGTACTGGACGCCGAAGAGCCGCCGCATAGCCGTCGTGACGGGGATGAAGATCTGGTCATCGGCGTCGCTGAATCCACCAGTGGCCCCTTTCGATGCCATCAGTCCGACAACCCTGAACCTGGTCCCTTTGATGTGGATCCATTTGTTGACCGGCGAGCTTGTGCCGAACAGGTTCTGCGCCGTAGTTGGGCCGATGGCCGCCACTTTCCTGTTGCCTCGAACATCCTGACTCGAGAAAAACCTTCCTTGCTGAACGCTGTAATCGCGGACAGACAGGTAATCTGGCGTAGTTCCGAGAATCGTGGTATTGGTATTCTGGTTCAGGTACTTCACCTGAAGGTTCTGGCGCGTCTCCGGCACGGCGGTCACGACGGATGGGCATTTGGCAGGAATCGCTTCGCAGTCTTCGAGCGTCAACGTCAGATTGCTGCCAAAGCCGCCCCTCACTGCGCCGCGTCTTGACTGTCCGGACATGACCATCAGCACATTGGTGCCCATTTGCTTGATCCGCTGCATAGTCTGCTCCCGTGCCCCGTGTGCTATGGCGAGCATTGCGATGACCGCGCCGACCCCTATGATGACACCCAGCATCGTAAGAGCAGCGCGCATCTTGTTAGCTGCCAATCCTTCGAGTGCGACTTCAAGGCTCTCGCGCAGGTTCATTGCTCTATCTCCACGGGCATTCTTGCCAGCCGATCACGAGCGTCAAGCGGATTCGCCACGCGCTGATCCGACACTATATGGCCGTCTCTGAACCGGATAATGCGCTGAGCATGGTTCGCGATCTCTTCTTCGTGTGTGACGATGATCACCGTCTTGCCCTCAGCGTGCAGGTCCTGGAAGAGAGCTATTATCTCCTCGCCGGTGCGGCTGTCCAGATTGCCGGTAGGCTCATCTCCCAGGATTATCACCGGCTCGTTTACCAGCGCTCGGGCAACGGCCACCCGCTGCTGTTGTCCGCCTGATAGTTCGTTCGGTTTATGCGTCATCCTATCCGCTAACCCGACGCGCTCCAGAGCGGTCCTTGCCCTTGACTCGATGTTGGTCGCATCGGGGTTGTACATAAGCGGCAGCATGACCTGGCGGTATGCGGGGCGGCGCGGGATGAGGTCGAACGTCTGGAAAACGAACCCGATCATGCGATTGCGCACCGCCGCCAGCGCGTCATCGCCGAGCGACGCCACTTCTCGTCCTGCCAGCACGTAAGACCCTTCAGTCGGCCTGTCCAGGCAGCCCAGGATGTTCATAAAGGTTGACTTCCCAGAGCCGGACGGACCCATTATGGCCACGAACTCACCCGGCTCGATAGAGAGTGTCACCCCTCGAAGCGCGTGCACCGACGTGCTTCCTGTTCGGTAATGCTTGTGTAGGTTTGATACGGCAATCACGATAAGCCTTCCTCTCGGCCACATGCCTTAATGCATGCCGGGACCAAACCCACGAGGGCCGAACTGCGGGGATCCGCCGGTCGTTGGCTGGACGACCGTCGTCACTACCTTCTCGCCTTCCCTGAGACCGCGCTTGACCTCCATGCTCTCGCCGCCGACCAGCCCTGTTTCGACCTTTCGCGTAACCTGCTTGCCGTTCTCCAGCACCGTTACCGTAGCGCCGCGGTCCGATTCCTTGACCGCTTCGTTCGGCACCATCAGCACGTCCCGTCTGCGATCGACCACGAAGTCACAGGTGACGTTCATCCCTGGCTTCAATCGCTTGTCCGGCAGATCGATCTCCACTGTCACGGGAATCGTTGTCACGTTCTGGTCGGTCACCGACTGAGGAGAAATCTTCGTCACCTTGCCGGTGAAAGGCTCGTCCGGATAAGCCTCAACGGTGATATCGACCTCCTGTCCGATATCCACTTGTCCGATGTCGGTCTCGTCGACGCTGACAAGAGCGAACATGCGGCTGATATCCGCGATGTCCACTATCGCAACCCCGGATCCGGCGCCTGAGAATGAGGACCGACCGGCTGTGACGATCGAGCCCTCTTCCACGTATTTCTTGGTCACGATCCCGGCTCTTGGCGAGACGATCGTAGCGTAGCCGAGCTGCGTTGTCGCATTGGTCACGGTCGCCTGGGACCGTTTGACCTGCGCGTTCGCCTGGACGATATCCCCGCTTCTGATCCTATCCTGGCGTTTGGCGGCCAGAGCCACTTGGAGCGCGGCTTCAGCTTGCTTCAAGGCGGCTTTGGCCGAGGCCACTTCCTGCTCCTTGACCTTGTCCTGAGCTCTGTTCGCATTTGCGCTGTCGACTTCCGCTTGTGCCTGGTCGACCCTGGCCTTGGCGGAACTGAGATCCTGGTCTGTCTCGTCCTTTACCGTGTCGTACTTCCGCTTGGCCGAGTCAACCTGCGCCTTGGCGATGCTGTACTTCTCTTGAGCAGCTTCCACTGTGCTCTTCGACACGAATCCCCGTGACAGCAGGTCTCTCTGCCGCGCCAGGTCCTTCTGTGCAGTGTCGGCGCTGGCTCTTGCCTGGTCGTAGGCGGACTGGGCTGACGTGATTCTCTGAGGGATGAGCGCAGTCTGCAGTTGCTGGAGTACCGCCTTTGCCGCCGCCAGGCTGCTCCGAGCCTGGTTGATGGCCGCCTTGGTCAGCGTGGGTTGGATTCGAGCTTGCTCCTGTGCTTGGGCCAATCGCGCGCGGGCCGCCGCCAGTCCTTCTCGGGCGGACTCGATCTGGGCAGTGTTCTGCTCGTGCTGCATGCTCAACTGCTGCTTTGCCTGCTTGACCTTCGATTCCGCCGCTGCGAGATCCGCCTGGCCCTGCTCCAGAGCAGTTGCCGAGTCCGAAGGGTCGACGCGCGCGATAAGCTGGCCTGATTTCACCTCATCGCCTTCATCCACGGCAAGCTTCACTATCTGTCCGCCGACGTTGGATTTGACCTGAACCGTAGTCAGCGGCTGCAGCACTCCGTTTGCGGATACGGTGGCCGTTACCGTTCCACGCTCCACTACGGCGGTCCGGATTATCGGCTCGTCATCGCTGCCCCGGCCGTAGCGCACCGCCACAAAGCCGCCAACCACAACCGCGGCTATGATCAGATAAGCCCACCGTCGCTTCCTAGTTGCCATTGAGTCCTCCCTGCTTGCCTATCGCATACTCGAGCTGAGCCATAGCGATGTGATAGTCGTAGCGTGCCTGAACGGCGTTCGTTTGAGCGGTTACCACTTGCAGCTCCGCGTTCAACAGGTCCAGAGGTATGGCCAAGCCCTGCTTGTACTTTGTGGACTGGACGTCGTAGTTCTTCTGAGCTGCAGTCAGGCCTACTTCGCTCGCGCTCAGGCGCTCCTTGGCATTGGTAAGGTTGAGGTAAGCCTGCTGCACCTGAGCCTGGATGTCCTTGGCGACCTGTTCTGACTGCTCCTCGGCGTTTGCCCGGCTTGCTTGTGCTTGCTTGTACGCCGCACGGTTGCTGCCTCCGTTGAAGATGTCGAACACGAATCCGCCGACCATCTGGGAGCTGCTGGAGTGGACGCCGGCGATCCCTGCCTGGTACTGTCCAGAGATGGCAGGCCGTGGATATAGGCTGATCCTGGCCGATCTGACGGAGGCTTTCGCCGCTCCGATGCCGGCCGCGGCCTGCGCCACATCCGGCCGGCTTTCCATTGCGATGCTCAGATAGCTCTCCAGCGGCTGCACGTTCACAGCCGGGACGCTTTCGATCTCCTGAACGTCAAAGCCCGGCCGCGGCGACAGGCCCATAGCGTTCTGCAGTTGGATCGTGGCCGTGCGCACCGAGTTTCCTGCCGCCAACAAATCCACCTGTGCATTCGCGAGCTGCGCCTCGATCGGCAGCACGTCTACCTCTGCGGCGGCGCCAAGCTCAACCCTTGTCTGCACCATGTCTCGCAGTCCCTCGTTGTACTTGACGCTTGCAGACGCGACCTCTGCCAGATGCTTGCTCCTGAGCACCTCGTAGTACGCCTGGGTTACGCTGAAAACCAGCGTCTGCACTGTGCGAGCCAGTCCTGATTCAGTCTCGAGCACGCCATAGCGTGCGCCTCGGACAAGCGCCTCCCGCAGGCCGCCGTCATATACGCTCTGCATTACCGTGAGAGCAGTGCCGGTCCTCTGTTGACTGAGCACACCTTGAGAACCGATGCGGAAGGCGTTGTTCTGCAGCGATAGCTGGGGAAAGTAAGCGCCCTTCGCGTCCGTCGATCTTGCTTTGGCGATGGTGACATTGTTCCGCGCCACGATGACATCAGCCTGGTTCTTCAGAGCTACGTTAATGCAGTCCTGCAGGGACAGCGGTGCGGGCTGACCTGCATCTGCGGCCCGGACCGGAGAGAGAACAGCGATCCACAGGCCGATAGGCATCAAGAGTAATGAGACAGACTTCATAAGGCGAGATTTCTCCAATGACCGGCGGACCTAAGGCCTCATCTGGAGCACTTAGGACCGGCCGGGTGTGATGTGAAGACCGGGCGCAGGATCTCCATTGCCTGCACCACTGTAGCACGTTCTTCGGGCGACATGGCCGCAAGCATCGCTGCAATCCGCGCACGAGTGGCTTGTCTTGCGGCCTCGAATCCTTCTTCTCCGCTTGGCGTCAGCCCCAATGCCGCGCGACGACGGTCGTCACCGCACGTCTCGCGAGACACAAGACCTCGCCTAACGAGCCCATCGACTGTCTTGGACATGGAGGGCAAAGTCAACCCCATGTGCCTCGACAGGTCCGAAAGAGAAGCGCCCCTGTGGTGCTTCAGGAACGCCAGCATGCGAAACTGCGGCACCGAGAGATCCAGCGGACAGCCGCTGCGCATTTCGGCACGGATCATCCGCGTACCGAGCAAAACCGTTTCGATCACCAGTTCCGCACAATCCCGCAGCGCCAGCTGTCGGTTGCTTGGATCATCTAATGGTTTCACAATGCAAGTATGCAGCCGTGACTGCTGTTTGTCAAGGACTTCGGCTTAACCTCTAGGACCGTGCTCTGATGTCTTGAACCTGGGACCCGCTCCACTCGTATATACGGACGCCCGATGCGGAACATGCCGTGCGGCCTTGTCCGCCCTGTTGCCTGCTCCTCGGTCAGAGGAGACTTCGTCACGGGCAATTGGGGACCGGGCGCACATGTGTATAGACGCAGCAAGGCAATCCTCCGTTACATCAGGCTTGCCCCTACTTGGGGACACCGACGGGCAGGTCGAGCGTGACGAGGTCTACGCGCCTGTCCGCGGCACCGGCCCCAGCCACCGGAGTGGTCGGCCGCATTCTGAGCACCCTGAGCTTGCCGAAGGGCGAAGGACCGGCCATCGGCCTTGCAAGGGCCGGCTGTCCCTCTTTGGGGCGCGCCGAGCCGAAGACGGTGACAGCGGGGCCCAGGTCATAAACGGGCCTGAAGCCCCCGCGAACTGCTCCGTGATGTGCCCCACCCAGAGCATCTCGTGCTCCGGCGTTCGCGCGTGGGTGAGGAAGTCGCGCTCGTGTCGGACGGGGCTGTCCGGCGGAACCTCCTAGCTCGAATTCCGCCGTCCATCCAGTAGTCCTGCCATGCGCGCTACCAGGCCCAAAGTCGGTCGGATCTGGAACCGGACCGGTCGCCGGGGTAGCTATGTGATCCAGACATACTTTGTTGTCCCAGATGTTGGCTGAGCAACCCTTCGTCGGCCTTTCCATCAAAGCGGCGCATACCGGCGGCGGGAGGCCTGACTGTCGGCGTTCGGGCAGGGTGCATCACGCACACGTTTGGCCCACTACCCTGATAATCCTACCAGTTTTTGCGTTTTGTCCACATCTGAGCCATTTTCGGGCTTGACAGAGCCCGCTCGCCATGGTAACCTGTCAGAACAGTGCGATTGCCTGTCATATCTCACAAACAGGCGCGCCCGAACCAGGGTGTGCTGGCGGGCCGAAGCTATCGAGTCTTCGCCGCCGGAGAAAGGAGGTCTTGCTGAAAGGGATGGCGGATAGGGCTGGCCGGCCGCCCTCGATCAGCCGACCAGGATGAGACAAGCGTGCTCTCACAGGGAAGCACACGATCGAGAGGAGAGAACGGAAATGAACACACGAACGGCACTGAATCACATCGCCATAGTCGTGCTTCTGACCCTTCTGGGCAGCGCCGCGGTCGCTCAGAGCGGCGCGACGCTGACAGCCGACAAAGGCGACTACGCGCCGGGTGAGGTCGCAACTCTAACCGGCACCGGATTCCTGTAGGGCGAACTGATCGATCTGAGCATCTCGATTGACGATCCCGCGACCGGGACACACATCGATTGCTACGACTGGACACAGTTCAACGCCGACGCGGACGGCGGATTCGTAGCGTACTACGCGATCCCGGAGGAGGCCGCGGGCATGACCTTGACTGCCACGGCTGTGGGCTTGGAGTCCCTCCTGGTGGCGACGGCGACGTTTACGGACGCCCAGCCCCACAACGTGTACTTCGCGACCAGTGGGCTACCGAGTGGAGTTTCGGTCACCGTTAGCTGGGGCAAGACGAATCCTGCGGGTCATTCCGCCAGCGGCACGACCACGTTCACGAGCCCCGGACCGAGCGCCAGTGAGGGAACAACGCCGGGGACTACGTTCACGTATTCATTCCCCATTAGCGTTACTGTTTCGGGCGTTACGTACAACCTGTTCAGCAGTTCACCGCTCAGTCCATTCACGACAGGTGCGTCAGGCGGGAGCACCACTGTGACGGCGTCGTACGCGCTCGAAGCAACGAGCATTTTGGATGTTTCCGGAATGGGGTCATACGGCGGCGAACCCACACTGACCGCAAAGCTCGTCGATTCCGGCGGCAGCGGGGTGAATGGCAAGTCGATCAACTTCTACACCAGCGTCGACGGGGGAGAAACCTATGTGTATGTAGACTCCGCGACGACGGCCAAGGCAGACGGCGTGGACGGTGTGGCAACCCGCGAGCACGTAGACCTCACTGGCATTGATGCCGGGAGGTACGCAGACGGCGTCAAGGCGATCTTCGAAGGCGGTGACGGTTACTCGGGCAGCGAGGGTACCGGTAAGCTTACGGTCGCCAAGGCCGACGCGAAGATCGTGGTGACGCCGTACGACGTGACCTACGACGGCAATGTTCACACGGCGACCGGCACGGCCAAGGGCGTCCTCAACGAGAGCCTGAGCGGGCTTGACCTGAGCGGCACCACGCACACCGCCGCCGGCGATTACCCGACCGATCCGTGGACCTTCACCGACGTGACGGGCAACTACAAGGACGCCAACGGGACGGTACACGACCGGATCAGATACAACTGGAGGGGCTTCTTCCAACCGGTCGACAACCCCCCGACGATAAATGTTGTCCAGGCCGGGAGGGCGATACCAGTGAAGTTCAGCCTGAGCGGCAACAAGGGTCTGAGCATCTTCGCGACAGGCTATCCGGCACAGAGGATAATCCCTGTGTCGGGGGGGCCGGAGGACCTGATCCCGATCGACGAGACCGTCACCGCTGGCGCTAGCGGCCTGTCCTACGACCCCAGCGTGGACCAGTACATCTACGTCTGGAAGACGGACAAAGCCTGGGCTGGCACCTGCCGTCAGTTAATCGTGAGGCTGAATGACGGTATCGATCACATGGCGACCTTCAGGTTCACGAAGTAGGATGACGGGCTAAGGCCACAAGAACAGTCGCGGGCGGCGGTTTCAGCGGGTGCTGGCCCCCGCTCACGACGCTGCAGCAGATCAAGACCGGCATCAAGCTGAAGATCACGCCGACCATCGCCCACAATGGCGAGATCACTGTCAAACTGGAGCACGAAGTCAGCGATGTCACGGGCACCGGTGTCACGGGCCTGCCCATCAACACCGTGCGAAAGGCGAGTACGACGATCAGAGTTCGGGACGGGGAGACGAGAGCGCTGGGCAGCCTGGCTGCGGGGCCAGGATTCGAACCTGGATGACGAGATCCAAAGTCTCGCGTCCTGCCGTTGGACGACCCCGCATCGCCTGCCATGATTATAGGCGAATCGGACCCTTCGGGTCAAGGGACGCCCGTGTTCGGCCGAAGGAAGGAAGCCACTGGAACAGATCGATCTCATCTCTCGACCGGCGCTCGGTAGGGAGTTCTACCTGCAGGATACAGCTGCGGCCGCTAGGCGGCTGATCGGCCATATCCTGCTTCACGAGACGGCCGACGGCGTCATTGCCGGCCGCATCGTCGAGGCAGAGGCATACCTGACCGGCGATCCCGCAAACCATGCCACGCGAGGGATGACGAACCGCAACCGGGCGATGTTCGGTCCTCCCGGGCACGCCTACGTCTACATGATCCACACCCGCTGGTGCCTGAACGCCGTCACTCAGCCCGAGGGTACCGCGGAGGCGGTTCTGATCCGCGCTCTCGAGCCGGTTGCGGGGATTCACCTTATGGTCCAGACGCGGGGCACATCCGTGCTCAGGAACCTGTGCAGCGGCCCGGGCAAGCTGACTCAGGCTCTCCGGGTAGACGGTCGGGTGAACGGCGCTGACCTCGTAGAAGGCGAACTTCGGGTAGTCGAGGATCGAGAGGCGCGCGATCTGGTGCACACGACGCGGGTCGGCATCAAGGTTGGCGCGGAGCATCCGTGGCGGTTCTACTCAAGGCAGCACCTGAGCTGGGTTTCGAAGCGGTGACCGGGGCTGCGGCCCCCCCGGGACTCAGCAGAAGGAGGCGAGCCATTGAAGGGTGGCGATACTCTGGGGCGCGGAGTCCGATCGGTGCTCAGACCTTCTGCTGAAGCTCGAGCCTGATTGCGGACAGCCTTCTAAGCTCGTCCTCCACAGTGAACTCGTGTCCATGGACGTAGCGGACGTAGACGTCCACATCCTTCGCGAGTTCGTCGAGCGGCGAGTCGCGCCTTTCCTTGAGGCTGTGGTTGCGGACCGCCGTGGCTAACTGCTCGACCTCGGCCGGTGTGAAGCAGCCAAGGCCCAGGAAGAGCCTTCTGGCCGGTTCGTAACCCGCCTCCGCGTGTCCCTCGGTCTTGCCCGTGCTGACCCGACCGATGTTCTGCGCGGCAACCGCGCATCCTGCCAAGTCGGGGTCCAGCTTGCGCCTCAGGGCGAGCATTTTGGCATAATACACGGCGTCGTTCATGTGCTCGAACTCCCAGTCGAGGTCCCGGTCTCGCTCTAGGTCGCTGATCCGCTGCTCTACGAGGATCGTCTCCATTGCATGCAGCACTTTTGGCAGCCTCTGCTTGTGCGGCTGCGCGCTTCTCATCAGACGGTGGAGAAACGACATGTGCACCACCTGCCTACACTCCACACTATACCACAGTTTTGCCGCGGCTTACCGCTGCTAACCCTCTAGATGTCACATTGGGACGGGATTTTACAACGATTCTTCCCATATGCTTAAGCTCGCTTGCCGCCGCCCGGCAACCTATGGACCGGCCTGGGTCGTCTCCGCCTATTCCGCCGGGTGCATACGGACAGTGTGAGTCCGGCGCCTGCGGCGCCGATGGCCGGCACGGTGGCCGGCCGCTGCCTTGGGGCTGTCGCCGTTGGCGGGAGTGGACTGACTTGGTTTCGTTCTCCGGCAGAGCTGGGTATAGAGCCTTAAGCCTGCACGCCACTCTTCCGTTTAGCAGAAGGCGCGCTGGGGTAACGACGGTCAAGACACAGGAACGTCGGACAGGAGGTAGACCCACCATGGTGATCACAGTGCCCGCCGAGCTTACGGCCAAGCAGCTTCCGCAGTCTCTGTTCGAGATGGACGGCATCTCCAGAAACCAGATCGAGCAGCATTACAGTCTGTACGAAGCATACGTCAAGAAAACCAACGAGATCTGGAGCAAGCTGCGCGATGTCAGCCGCGAGGGGGTCAACCAGAACTACAGCGATCTTCGGGAGCTCAAGGTCGAGCTTAGCTTCACGCTCGACGCAGTGAAGCTCCACGAGGCCTACTTCTTCAACCTGGGCGGGCAAGGCGGCCGCCCGGGCGACAAGCTGACAGACCTCATCAACAAGAGCTTTGGCTCTCGGGAGGCATGGGAGACGGATCTGAAGGCGTCAGGGATGGCGGCACGCGGCTGGGCGATCACCGCGTTCGACTTCGACGACAACCGCCTCCACAACTTCATCTGTGACGACCACAACACCTACGGGATATGGAACGCTCTGCCGATCGTGGTCCTGGACACTTACGAGCACGCCTACATGATCGACTACGGAGTAAAGCGTCCTCCGTACATCGATGCGTTCTTCAGGAACCTGAACTGGGACGAGATCAACCGACGGATTGACGGCATAGTCTTCGGGATGGAGCCGCGCCCCTCGATGTAGCCGCGGAAAGTGCGGGGGCCAACCGGCCCCCGCACTGATTCCTCTCAAATCATATTCGCCCGAGCGGTGAGCATTACGTAGACGGAGACGTAGAGGACAATGGCCGCGCGTGCAGCAGAGCGGGCGAAGGCCGGGTTCCGCCGCCTGTACCATTCCGTAGCAACGACGAAGGGGAGGAAGCTTGCGACCTTGGCGGCGACGAAGATTGAGGGGCCCTGGCGGAGACATGCGGACATAAGGGGATTCTGCTCGCCAGCGGCCCCGATGGAAACCAGGAAGAGCGTGGCGAACATATCGGCCAGGCAGATCACGGACAGAACGATGCTTTCCGCGCAGACTCTACCTTTCATGCGACTTCGGTTCCTCTCCAGTGGGCCGTCACTGGAGATAGCTTCAAGAACCGTGCCGGAAAGCTCTGTGGTTATACCTGTTTTTGAGGACGGCTCTCGGGCGAAGTCTCTGGTTAAGGTGTGCCGCTGGCCAGCTTCTCGGCAGTGGCCAGCTCTGCCGGCGTGCCTACAAGGATAAGGACATCGCCTTCGCGCAGGACCGTGTCGGAGCGCGGGTTGTAGTTCAGCGTTCCGTCGGCGGCTCTGACCGCGAGAATGGTCGCTCCGGAAGACTCCCTGATCTGAGATTCGCGGATCGGCTTGCCCGCGAACGGGGAAGAGGATCGCACGCTGACATCTGCCAGCTCGAACACGACATCATCCGCATGGATGGTGGCGTCGAGGAACTCCACCACGTGCGGCCTGAGCGCGGCGAACGCCATGCGTCTTCCTCCGGTGATGTAGGGAGACGTGACTCGGTCGGCTCCGGCCCTTTTCAACTTCTGTTCGTTCTCTTCGAGTATTGACCGGGCAACGATGAAGAGGTCCGGGTTCAGCCCGCGGGCAGTCAGAGTGATGAAGACATTGTCCTCGTCATTGGGCGCCACCGTGACCAGGCCCTTCGCGCGTTTTATGCCGGCCGCGAGCAGCACTTTGTCGTCGCTTGCATCTCCCACGATATGCGGTATGTTCTGTGCTTCGAGCGTGGGAAGCTGCGCGGGGTTGATCTCGATCACGGCGTGCGGCACCTTCAGCTGACGGAACACTCTGACTATCTCCTGACCCATCCTGCCGTAGCCGCAGACGATGTAATGCTCTCGCAGTTTGCTGATCTGGTTTTCCATTCTTCTCCTCAAGAGCGTGTGCCAGAGCTGTTCGCTGACAACAGCTTCGAACAGGCTGGCCACGGCCCAGAACACTATGGATACGCCGAAGGCTATCAACACGATCGTGAAGACCTTGCCAGCAGTGTTCAGGGTGTGGACCTCTCTATAGCCTACCGTGGCAAGCGTGATGACGGTCATGTAGAGCGCGTCGAGCGTGCTCCAACCCTCGATGGCCCTGTAACCAATTGTGCCCAGCGCCACAAGCGCAAGCAGCGACAGCAGCGCTAGGCGAAGCCGTCTGAAAGGACTGAGAACCATATCTGCTAGAGCGCCGCGCCGGCCGCGAACGCATATCCCTATTATGTCTACTAGAGGGAAAATCCTGCAGAGTATGCCGTTCGCAGCCCTGCGGGCCCATGGCCACGGCGTAGACCGGCTACCATGGTCGTGGCCGCGGCTGCTCCGCGAGGCAGGTGGCCATCCACCGTCGCCCGGCAATCAACACTGGTGATGCCAGAGCCTCCCGCCGCTCAGGGCCTGATCTCGGCGGAGCCGTCGGGACGGGCTTGAGAGACGAGCCTATGCGCAAGCCTGGTGGGTTCGGGCAGCCTCTGGCCCTTCGTGCATTGGAGCACCAGCCGTTCCACAGATTCGAGGCTCACGCGGTTGCCCTGTGACACGAACACAGGCTTTGCGCCTGCCTTGGTGCGGAGCACGCTGCCCACGATCTCTGTGCCGACCATCAGAGGAGATGAGTCGCCGGGCTGCGGCCCCGGCTCCTCGTATTGGCCTATCAGCCGCGATTTCGCGCAACCTACGGTTGGAATGTCCAGCAGGAGGCCGATATGGCAGGCGATCCCAAATCTGCGCGGATGCGCGAATCCGTGGCCATCCACCATGAGCAGGTCTGGTTCCGCTGCCAGCAGGTCGAACGCTGCTAGCAGCACCGGGGTCTCTCGGAACGACAGCAGCCCCGGAATGTAGGGGAACTCGATCGGCTGAGTGGTTGTCGCGGTCTCGATCAGCTCCAAGTCGGGAAAGTTAAGGGCGACGATCCCGCCGGTCGCCGTTCCTTCGGATCGCGTCAGGCTGACGTCCAGTCCTGCCACTATGCGGATCGGCCCGAACTCGTCCCTGAGCGTAACAAGGCGGCGCAGGTCCTCCTGGATCCGCACCGCCTCTTCCGGGGTGACCTTCCATCTGTGAACATCCCTGGTACGCATGCGCTGAAATCGCAAACCCAGCCTGCCGGACTGCAACGGCAGACGTCTCTCTCTACCTGGGTCCGCTTGGCCCGGAGGAGCACAGCGGCCGCGCTCGTGCATTTACCCGCCTTCCATTCCCGTCAAACCACCTCATCGTGAGCCAAGGCGGCTGCCGCGCCTGTGACCCGCGGGCTGTGTCCTCGCTTCCCGACTGCCTACATGTTTGCCATTGTCCCGGCTGTCTCCTCCAGTCCCCAGCGGCGGGATGAGCTGAGAAAGGACTTCTGCTTGTCGCTGTCGAACTCTTCTCCAGTCAGCATTAACCATCAGGAGGAGGAGGAAACCATGACGGTTCGAAGTCCCAGGTTTTGGGCGGCTATTGCTGTTGCGTGCTTGATGTCGAGCGCGGCCTGCTGCGGTGCGGAACTCCGCGACTCTAAGGCAAAGACGCCGACGCCTTCCGCGGGCCCTGCGGCGAATAACACCCTGAGTGCAGCGGAGAAGCAGGCCGGCTGGAAGCTCCTTTTCGACGGCAAGACCCTGGATGGCTGGACCATCCCTGGCAGCAAGGAAGGGTGGGTCGTCGCGGATGGAACGATCAAGTGTACGGCCAAAGGCGGCGACTACCTACACACCAATGAGCAGTTCGCGGACTTTGCCCTCTCCATCGACTTCAAGTACCCGAAGGATGCGAACAGCGGCGTGTTCTTCCGCTGGACCAAACTCGATGACCCCGTGAACACGGGCATCGAGATGCAGATCCTCGATACCTATGGTTGGGACAAGCCTAGCAAGACCTCGTGCGGCGCCATCTACGAGATCAAGGAGCCTTCTAAGAAGGCCGAGAAGCCGGCCGGCGAGTGGAACAACGCTGTCATCTTCTGCAACGGCAGCAGAATCCGCGTCAGGCTGAACGGTGTGCAGATCATCAACATGGACCTCAACCGGTGGACGAAACCGCACAAGAACCCGGACGGCACTGAGAACAAGTTTCCGATAGCCTACAAGACGATGACCGCGAAGGGCTACATAGGTCTCCAGGATCATGGCAGCCCGCTCTGGTTCCGGAACATCAAGATAAGGCCATTGGACAAGCCGAATCCGTGATCCGGCCTCTGCGGAGATCGAAGCGGGTCTAGGGGATCAGGTGGCAGTCGAGGTCAAGCCGGGCGACGTCGCTGTGATGCGTAAGCCCCATCCGTGCGGTGGGGTCGAATGGCAGGTCACTCGCACCGGAGCGGACATAGGCATGAAATGCCTTACCTGCGGTCGGAGCGTGATGTTGGACCGCGAGGAGTTCGAGCGGCGCCTGCGCAGGCTGAAGCAGGCGGATGGTTGACGCTTAGCCGGCGCTGTTGCGTGTGGCGTCTGCCCTGCTGGCAACTCCCGCATGGTGTGCGATGCTCAACTACGGACTCGAATCACCGTAATCCTGCCAGCCCCAGTGAGCAGGGATGCAAGGCATAACTGTAATGGACACTTCGACGGCCGGGTGAATAGGAAGAACTGAATACGGGTAAACTGTTCAAGCGCGGCAAGGACATATCTTTCGGAAGGCCGGGGCACAAAGCCAAGAGGGCCTGACCGGGCCGGCGCCCAATATTGAGCTCTTGTGGGGATCGAGGGCTGAATAATGGGCGCGTAGGGCCTGCAATCCGAGTTGCGAGCGGCGAGTTGCGAGCGAAGGCGCGGCTCGCCGCTCATACTGTACCATCAGAACCAGCAAGCCCTACAGCACCTCTCCCACGCTCGTGTCTTCCAGCAACTGCCCGGACTGTCCTACGCTGAGTGACTCGAAAATCGGGAAGGCTTTGATCCGCAGGTTGAGCCTGAAGCCCCGCTCCCGCCAGAAGGTCGACTGGTCAACCCATGTGAGCGCCAGTTCCCAGCAGTGCAGGTCTCTGACAAGCTGAACATTCTGGTAGTCGAGTTTTCTGGTGTAGCCGTTGTAGCCGGAGTTGGCTCGGACGTGCCACTTGCTGCCAATGGGCGTATCGAGTTGCGCCTTGATGCTCGCGAACTTGCTGCGCTCGATGTCGTACCTGGAGCCGACGTCGAGCTTGAAATCGCCCGGCAGGCGTAGCCGCAGTTGGTTCACAAGCGAGCGCCACTGGTGACGGTTGAGGTCGTAACCGGTGGCCGCATAGATCAGATAGCGGTCGGAGGGAGCATAGAGGACTCGGGTGGTTATGTCCTGCCAGCGGAAGTCTTTCTGGCCGAAGTTGTAGCCCGAGAACAGGCTGAGCTTGAACCGCTCCGTCTCCTGCAGGTTGAGACGGGCGTTGAGGACATTGTACTTGCCGATGAAATCAAAGCGGAACGGGCTGAAGCCGCGTGGTCGGAGCAGACGATAGCTGAGGGCCGCGCTCGACTTGCTCCCGATCTTGCGAGACAGTTGGGCCGCTGCATCGACGGAGTACTGCGCCGTCCCATCCCCATAGAAGTACTGCCGGAAGCCTCCACCGGCGGCAAGATGGAGCTTATCCGCAAGCTTGATGACCTTCGATGGCAGTTCGACCCCCGTTACCGCGCGCTCGGTCTCCACTCGGCCCAGGTCCTCGCGGTACCGACCGACCGCAAGGTCGAACCGAGCCGGCAGTCCAAAGGGCAGCGCCTTCTTGAGCTGCTTACCCGAGGTCGTCAGCTCCAGCTCGGGCAGCCGCTCGGTCCCCGCGAACCGGGAGCCCGCCTGCTTGATGAATGCTTCGCTCGACAGGTCGTTTATCTTGTCCAGCCGCAGGTTCCATTCGAACCGCGGCCTCTGCCTCCGAAGGTTGAACCGCGAGATGAGCTGCGCGTTCGCTGCATCGACGAGTGTTCCCCCCGACAAGATCGGGCTGATGAACCGGAAGTAATCGAAGCCGATGTTCGCCGAACCGCCCTCTCCGAAGCTCAGGTTGTGCTGCAAGCTGGAGGTAAGATTGGTGAAGCGCCCGAAGCCGCGGTCGATGCTGTGTCTGATCCCGAACGTCGTGGACGCGCGTGTCTTCGTCCGCGTGACCCGCAGGTCATTGGCGAGCGACGTGGTCTGCGGTGCGTAAAGATAGCTGTTGGCACGGTAATCGGACGTGAGCACCGCCTGCGTGGTTCCGAGTTGAAGGCGGTGGTTGAACCGCCCGGTAAGCGTGTTAAGGCCGCGGTTGCGGTCGTAGAGCTGGTACAGGTAGAGGTCGCCGAGGGCTCGGGCAAGGTTGTAGTGGTCCTCGAAGGCGAACCCAAGGCCCTTCCTGGACATCATGTCCAGACGGAGGTTTCCGGTGTTCTTCGCGGTCGCCGAGACGCTGTAGGCGGTTTTGAGGAACAGCCCTTCCTCAGCGTTTTGGCCGAGCCTGGGGGTGAGGTTGTTGACCTGTCCCCTTATGCGGTTCAGAGGAACGGCTATCCTGGCGACGCGGAAGATCCGGTGGCCGAGGGCGTAGAAGACCGCGTGGCGGGCGATGAGCTTCGTGCCGGGCCAGGCTGTCGCGGATCCTGCGTCGATGAAGTAGTGCGGGTGCTCGAGGTTGCAGGTTGTGAACCCGCCTTTGGTCACGGTCACTACCTCGTCCGCGCGGCCGGTGATCTCTCTGCCGGAGAGGAACACCGGCGCCCGGATGATCTGCGGGAAAAGCTCCGGCCTGAGCTGGCTTTGTGCGCTTGTGAAGCTCCAAGCGCGTGTGTCCATGTTCAGCGACAGCTCCGCGCCGTGCACCTCCTGCCCGTCGATGGTCAGCACAACGTTGTCGGTGAACTTGGCAATCTTCGTCCGAAGGTCGGCTGTCGCTGCGCCGCTCGTGACTGCGAAATTCTGATAGGTCGCGCGGACGCTGCCTCGCGCGGCTACGGACACAGCCTGACCTTCCTCGAACTCGACCCGCCAAAAGGCGGCGTCGAGTTTGAGCAGATTCCCTTCGACAGGCACGCTGACGCCGCCGGTGACCGTGACCGAGGGCGGAGTCGTAGGCTGATAGCCGGTAGGCGGCTCTGACGGTTTGCTGGGCGTCTCGCCTGCCGGGCTGGGGGTGAGGACTTCCACCGGCGGCTGCACTGCTGGAGTTTCGGGCTGAGCCACTGGAGCCTGAGGGGGGATCTCCGTCTCCTGCGCGGCGAGCGGCCCCGCCAGCGTAAGGAGAACCACGCAGCACAGGGTGGAGACTGCCCAACCCCGGCCAGCGAGCGCGGAGAGTCTGCTGCGAGGCGATGCGTGCTGGTCTCCCGCCCGCCTTTCTGGAGTGCGGCGGCCCTCGATCCTCGCCCCTCGATCCTCGCCGCTGCCATTTGGGTGCGCTGGGTTCTGATCATGATGCGCCGGGTTCTCTGGACCCGGCGCTGATCTACCGCAAAGCGGTATCAAGCCACCGCACTCCACAAGCGCCTCGGCGCCGCCCGCCCCGGCTTCGCTCGGACCCATGCCCCATATCCTGCTGCCCCGCCAACACCCGGCCCCTGACACCCAGCGCCCGCTCCTACTCTGCCTTCCACATCAGCACAGCTCCGGCGATGGCAAAGATGACCGCCTCGGACCATCCGGCCACGGCAGGAGACAGGATGTCAGCCGCCCGAAGCGCTTTGCCGAATACGATGATATTCCAATACGCCGCCAGCACCAGAATGCTAATGAGAACCCCCATGTACCCGCCTGTGCGGCCGTACCGCAGGCACAGCGGCGCCACGCAGAGCATCATGAGAAAGCACGAGAGCGGGATGGAAAGCTTGAAATAGTAGTTCGTGCGCCAGTCGGCGGAGATCTGAGCGTTGGACGATCCGAAGAGCTTGATCTGCTTGGCAAGCTCCGACGCGGTCATCTCCTCGGCCGTCTTCTGTCCCTCCCAGAGCCCTTCCAGCGACCGCCTGAGGTCGAGCCTGCCCTCACTGAAGCGGCTCTCGTAGTCGGTGAAGCCGTTCCTGCCAATCTTACGGACGACGCCGTCCTTCAGGACCCAGACATTACCCTCTTGCTGGGCCGTCTCGGCGGTTATGAGCCGGGGGAAGTCGTTCCCTGGCTGCACCTCGTAGACCATGACCTTATGGAGCACGGTCCGGCGGCCCTGCCGGTCCACCCGCTGCACATAGAACCAGTAGTTCTCAGCGTTGAAGAAGACGTTGGCCTGGATCGGCGGCGCGCCCGGCGTGCGGTGGATGCGGTTCATGATGCGATTGCTCTTAGTCTCAGCCCAAGGCGCCACTTTCTCCTGTACGAGATAGTGAGCCGCGGAGAGCAAAGCGCCGACAATAAAGATGGGTAGGAAGATGCGCCTGACGCTGATGCCGGCCATGCGCATCATTGTCAGCTCGCTGTCGCGGGCAAGCCTGGTCACTGCGAGGGCGCATCCGAAGAGGGCGCCGGAGGGCAGGATCATCCAGGCAAACGACGGAGTTTTGAGGAGCAGGAGGCTGGTTGCGTCGAAGAAGCTCGCCCTGTAACGGATGAGATCGCCCACGTAGTAGTAGAGGAAGTTCCCGAGCATCAGGACGACCACGACGAGCATCCCTGCAAGCGTCGGAACCACCATTTCTCTAAGAGCGTATTTATCGATGAGCTTCATTGGCGCTGCAATGCGAAGCCTGAAGCAATCCATGCCCCACGCCGATTATAGCACGCTGGTGACAAACCGGTAAACCGGGTTGCGCCGGTGGCACTGTTCAGGTATAATTACCGGGAGCGCCGGTATGAGGCGCCGGTTGCTTTGCAGCTTCGCCGACCGCGAGCTGTGGGGGGACCTGGAGCGTATGATAGAACTGACTGATGTCTCTGTGGTCTACCCGAACGGTGTCCAGGCACTGTCGGATGTGAGCTTGCGCGTTGCACGAGGCGAGTTCGTATTCGTCGTCGGACCGAGCGGAAGCGGCAAGTCTACGCTTCTCCGGCTGGTATACCGGGAGTTCCTGCCGACGAGGGGACGGGTGATTGTCGGCGGACAGGACGTCACCACGCTCCCACAGAACGGCATTCCATACCTGCGACGGCGGCTAGGCGTCGTTTTCCAGGATTTCAAGCTTCTGCCGCAGAAAACCGTGTGGGAGAACCTCGCGTTCGTGCTGCGAGTAACCTCCGTGCCTCGCCGCGAGATACGCAGGCGGATATCCGAGGCCCTCGACCTCGTCGGCATCATGCACAGATGCGATTCCTTCCCGGCCGAGCTGTCGGGCGGAGAGCAGCAGAGGGCTTCCATCGCCCGCGCTATAGTCAACAACCCACCGATCCTGGTCGCCGACGAGCCTACCGGCAACCTCGACCCCGATACCTCCTGGGGAATCACCCAGCTTCTCGCCAGAATCAACGCTAGAGGAACAACCGTCCTCGTCGCCACTCACGATAACCAGATCGTGGACAGGCTGATCCGCCGCGTGGTTGCTCTGGATGTCGGCAGGATCGTCCGTGACCAGGACAAGGGCCTCTATCATCACGAGCCTGAGCAGGAAAGAGTCTACGAGAGTGAACTTGCGGAATCTTGAATACCTGATACAGGAAGCGTTCATCGGGATCTGGCGGAACGGCATTATGGCTGTTGCCTCGCTGTCCACAGTTGCGCTCTCGCTGGCTGTCCTTGGCGGGTTCCTGCTCCTTATGCTTGGCAGCCACGGCTTTGTTGAGCGCCAGCTTGCCCGCTTCGAGATCGCGGTCTATATGCCTGATGGAGCGACTCAGCAGGATGCCGAGCGCGTCCGCGAGGCTATCCTGAGGCTGCCGCTGACGGAGAAGGCCGAGCTGCAGTCCAGGGAACTCGAGTGGCAGAAGCTGAAACGGTCGCTCAGCACGAGGATTCCGGAAGGTGTCATCGGTAACCCCCTGCCTTACACGATCTTCGTCAGGGCGAGAGACGCCCGCCAGACGGAGAGTCTTGCCGGTCAGATCCGTCGAATCCCGAGAGTCGAGAGCGCGGACGCCGCGCGCGAAAGCTTCGGACACGTCAAGGCGCTTGCCGATCTGGTCAAGCTGATCGGGATTGTCGCATCGGTGGGGTTATGCTTGACCACGATCTTCATCATCAGCAACGCGATCAGGCTCACCCTGTTTGCCAGACGCCACGAGATACGGATAATGCAGCTCGTCGGCGCGACGAACTGGTTTATCCGGGTACCGCTCGTGATCGAGGGGCTGCTGCTCGGGACGGCAGGCGCGGCGCTTGCTGTCGGTCTGATAGCGACCGGCGGGCAGTATATGGTCGCGTTGGTGCAGCGAGGGCTGCCGGTGCTGCGGGATCTGTCGAGCGGAGTTGCCCCCGGTCAGCTCCTGGTCGCGCTCATTGGCGGCGGCGCGATCATCGGCGCGCTCGGCAGTCTGGTGTCGATAAGGCGGTTCCTCAAGGCTTAGGTGGCGGCCGACGGCCGAAATCTACTGAGGTGATGTCCGTGCAGCGACCGAGGTTCAGATCCCTTGTGATGTCTGCAGCGCTGACCGTTCTCGCGCTGGTTCCGGCTCAGCTTGCGGTCGGTGTTCGCAGCGGGCCGCTTCCAAGCAGGGGATCGCTCAAACGCCAGCAGACGAGGGTGAAGAACCAGATCCGCGTCGTCCGGTCCAAGCTCAAGCAGACGAGGATCGAGCAGCGGAACGTGATGGGCCAGCTTTCCGCCACCCAGCGGCGGCTTGAGGACACCCAGCAGAAGGTCATCCGGAACAAGCTCGACCTTATGAACGCCGAAGAGAACCTGCGCGTGATCACCCGTAGGCTTGACCGGACGCAGCGCCAGCTCGAACGCCGCGGCAAGCTCCTTGCAGGCCGGCTTGTGCAAATCTATAAGGGCGAGGACATCGGCTACCTCGATGTGCTTCTCGGCTCGCGCGACATGCGCACCTTCCTCTCCCGCGGCTACTACGTCAAGAAGATCGTCCAGAGCGATGTGAAGCTGATCGATGAGATTAAGGCCATGCAGGAGCAGGTCGAGCGGGACAAGAAGGCCCAGGCGGCGGAGGTCGGGAGGGTTTCCAGGCTCCAGGCCGATCTCATCCAGCAGCGCGACAGCATCCAGGACCTTGCCGGCCAGAAGCAGGCCGAGCTCGACGCGATCGAGCACAACCTGGAGCTTTACGAGCGTGTGCTCGCCGATCTGGAAGCTCAGTCCCAGGCAATCGCCGCGGCCATCCAGAGATATCAGTCTACCCCGAGAGGCCGCAAGCGCTATGCGCAGGCATTCACGGGCGCGCTCGGCCTGCCCGTGAGCGGCCGCATCACCTCACGGTTCGGCTACCGCGTCCATCCCATTAACGGGGCGCACTCTCTGCATACCGGGGTCGATATAGCCTGCCCAGTCGGCACTCCGGTTCACGCTTCAGCAGCCGGAGAGGTCATCCTAGCCGGCTGGATGGGTGCTTACGGCAACGCCGTAGTCATCGACCACGGCGGCGGGGTCTCCACCCTGTACGGCCACAACTCGAGCTTGCTTGTGGGCGTCGGCGATCAGGTCGAGAAGGGCCAGGTCATCGCACGGTCCGGCAGCACCGGATATAGCACCGGCCCCCATGTCCACTTCGAGCGCCGGAAAGACGGCCGACCCGTGAACCCGTTGTAGTTGTCAGCCGTCAGCTTTCAGCTGTCACCTATCAGCCCTCTCTGCTCTGATGTGCTAGGTTCTCCCGACCTCTGATGTGCCGGGTTCTCTGGACCCGGCACCAACGGGTTCGGTCGGTGTTCTGCCTCCTTGCGGACGCCCCGCAGCAGACCCTCCTGTCGAGATGAGGGGAGCCTCCCGACATCAGCGCGCACTACGTCCCTCTCCCTACCTGGCCGTGTCTCGTGATGTCTGAAGGCTGATAGCTGACCGCTCATAACCGACGGCCAAAAACTGCTATAATACTCGCTGTTATGCAGAAGGAGCCGAGGAAGTTAACCGTCACGAACCGGAAGGCGTGGCACGAATACGCGATAGATGAGACATTCGAGGCAGGGATTGCGCTTGCTGGGACGGAGGTCAAGTCGATCCGCGCGGGCAAGGTGAACTTGCAGGACAGCTTCTGCAGAATCGAAGACGGCGAGGTGTGGGTGCACGGAATGTACGTAGCGCCTTATGAGTTCGCGAACCGCTGGGCGCCGGACCCGAGGAGGCCGAGGAAGCTGCTCTTGCACAAGAACGAGATCGAGCGGCTGCGGGTGCGAGCCGAGCAGAAGGGACTGACGATTGTCCCGTTGAAGCTCTTCTTTGAGCGAGGATATGCGAAGCTCGAAATCGGTATCGGGCGCGGCAAGAAGCTCTACGACAAGCGCCAGGCCATTGCCGAACGGGACGTCGAGCGCGAGCGACGCCGTGAGGCGGCCGGTAGGGACAGGGGACAGGCAACAGGCGACAGGTAACAGAACTTGGTAGTGAGTGCTTGACCTCCATACTCTAGATGCGAGACCCTGCAGCCTAG
>Ga0315282_10000342_pt1 | contig 93706 bp, 84 predicted proteins | sample YL17G07_20_MG_FD_203693 | JGI IMG/M metagenome (GOLD analysis project Ga0315282, IMG submission 203693) | Sediment microbial communities from Yellowstone Lake, YNP, Wyoming, USA - YL17G07_20 | ecosystem: Environmental > Aquatic > Freshwater > Lake > Sediment | place: USA: Wyoming | collected...
CTCGCGCGACTATCATAGTGCCCGCTGACGACGATGATGCGGCTCGCCGATGAGCTTGAGGGATCCGGCCGCAGCGTTGCAACCACATCGACGACGTTGGTGGGCGAGGGAATTCGCGGCGAAGGCGGAACCACCGATTCGAAGAAATCGACCGTCATCCTGCCACCGCTGCTCTGCGCGTACCGCTCGAATTCCGATTTGATCCATCGGCGCGCCGCTCCGATTCCTCGCGTCGCGCTGAGCGTGTCGGACAGCGTATGCCGCGTTCCGAAACTCACCAGCTTTTCGATGGTGCTCCTCATGTTCTTCGCCGAGATCTCCGTTACGATCCTCTCGACGAATGCGTTCTTCGCCGGCGGCTGTTGTGAAAGGCAAAGTGAATAGACCATAGCGGAAAGAACAAACGAAACCAGGCTCCTTCGCATCATGATCACCTCAGTTGGTTTTCGTCTCTTGTCCTCGATTCATCAATCCGTCTGCTATTGCCATTTCTATTGTGTTGTATATTCGACGGAACTCCTGTTCTGAGAAGAAAGAGGCCCGAAATTCCCCGCCGTCGGGGAGGAAACGACCGATAACCGTTTGGAGAATTGGGGGGAATTAAACGCACTGAGTACACCGCCTCTCGCTCAATCCGTCGATTCCGGCACCTGCATGAAAGATCTCCTCTCCGATATTAAGACTCCCTCAAAACCAAAGTTCCCGAAACACAAGGAAACTAGTTTAAGGAAACACTAGCTGATTCAACGGCTCGATCTTAATTTCTTACCACCTGGGGGTACTTTATTCCTGCTGCCGTATTGAAGACAAGGACTGAATCGGCAGCAGAGATCTTCCGGTCCTTCAGGAGGTATCGCAGAGCAGCGAACGCCGCGGCACCTTCTGGACAGATGAAGAGTCCCTCCTTGCGCGCAATCTCATGCACGGTGCCAACGATCTCCTCATCGCTCACCGCAACGGCAGCCCCACCGCTCTTGTAGATAGCATCAAGAATCAGATGATCAGCGAAGGCCTTGGGAACTCGCAATCCCGACGCAACCGTTGCGGCGTTTTCCCAGAACTGAGAAACCCCCTTTTGCTCTTGATATGCCTTGACGATCGGCGCGCAGCCGCTGGACTGCGCCGAGACCATTTTTGGCCGCTTGCTGCCGATCCAGCCGAGCTGCTCCATCTCGTCAAACGCTTTCCACATGCCGATCAGTCCCGTGCCCCCACCCGTAGGATAGACGATGACGTCTGGCAGCTGCCAATCGAGCTGCTCCGCCAGCTCGTATCCCATCGTCTTTTTTCCCTCGAGCCGGTAAGGCTCCTTGAGCGTCGACACGTCAAACCACCCGGGATTCGCCTTCCGGCGTTCGTTCATCGCCTTGGCTGCGTCGCTGATATTCCCTTTGACAAGCTCAACATGCGCGCCGCAGACAACGCATTCTTTGATGTTGATCTCCGGCGTATCCTCGGGAAGATAGATGTGCGACTCCATTGCCGCTCGCGCTGCGTACGCTGCGAGAGCCCCCGCAGCGTTCCCGGCAGACGGGATGCAGATGGCCTTTACCCCGAGCTCTTTCGCTTTGGAAATGGCCATGACCAATCCGCGCGCCTTAAAGGAACCTGTGGGGAGCTGTCCCTCGTCCTTCATCCAGAGGTTTTTGAGGCCGAGATCGCTCCCGAACTTCGGCAGCGGCGTGAGAGGCGTCATGCGCTCGCCAAGGGACACCACGTTCTCTCTCCGTTCGATGGGTAACAGAGCGGAGTACTTCCAGAGCGAGGGAAGCGCGTCTTTGAGGGAATCCCTCGTTAGGGTTTTCCTGGCCGCCTGAAGGTCATACCGGGCCAGGAGCGATTTGCCGCATGATCGGCACACGGTTTGAAGTTCGTGCGGTGAATGGCGGTCGCCGCACACGCTGCATTCGAGATGAGTAAGGAAGGTCATAGGCATAAAAGTCTCCGGCTGAAGGTTCAACGTATTTAACGTAACGAATGTAGAGTGAGAAAGTTGGAGAATCAAGGCTAAAAACACCCCCTCGCGCGATCGCATCGAATATCCTCAGAGTTGATATTCGTGAGCTTTTTCTCTAATTTGGCACAGCTTCGAAATCAAACTGCGGCTCACGGACAGACTCGAGGAGGATATGGTCAATCGTTCAGTTTTCATCGTGGCGATTTGCATCATCGCAAGTGTTTCAACCTCGGCGCTTCCGCGGTTCGCCAGTCGCACAGGTCTCGCCTGCTCGAGCTGTCACGTGAACCCGGACGGAGGAGGGATGCGAACCGCATTCGGACTGAGCTACGGCCGGGACGACATAACGATCAAAGCCTTACAGGAGCAATATGGGCTCAGCGATTTCTCAACCCAGATCAGCGATTTTCTCTCATACGGGGTCGATTTTCGATTCCTGGCCTTTTACCAGAAGTATAAGAAGGAGAATGTGCCGGACGTCTCCCGTAGCTCGTTCTTTCCGATGCAGGCCGATGCCTATTTCAATCTGGCCATCTCGAAGAAAATAGACCTTTTCGTAAATCCGGCGTTCGGTCCCTTCAATCGCTACGAAGTGTTCGGCATCGCCAAAGTGCTCCCCTGGAACGGCTATGTCAAATTGGGGCGCTTCACACCGCCGTACGGTCTTCGCTTTGATGACCACACCTCCTTCGTCCGGCAGGCAACTGCGTTCCGGTACAACTCCGGACAGCAAACGTGCATGTAATGATCGGAGTGACGTCGTACAATGACGTTTCGGCGGCCGAGAAGATCAACCTGCTGGGCGCTTTCGGCTCCCTCTCCCTGTTCCAGCAGTTGACGGTGATGGGAGATGCAGAATGGATCAAGGGCAATTCTTCGTCGATGAGCATCGAGGCCGACATGTTTGATCGGAACACGGCCAACAGCAGCCTGAAGCAATTCGCCCTGATGATCGAGGCGGATTACCCGTTGATGCAAGGGTTCGATCTGAAATTCATGTATGACTTCTTCGACCCGAATACGGACATCAAGGGCGGAGCCGCGACTCGATATTCGGCAGGGTTCGAGTTCATGCCGTTCGGCCGGCGTCGAAGTACGTCCCCTGCTTCGTTTCACGAAGGACAACACGTCCCCAAACCGGGAAATCACCGACCTCCAGGTCGTTTTTCATCTCTATCTCTAGAAGGTTACTGAGAAAGGCCGGTTGAGAGCACTCATATGTCATTCCGGCGAAAGCCCGCCCGAACCGCTTTGGCGGGCGGGCCGGAATCCAGAAATTAGCTGAGTTCCGGGAGGCTGTCCAAAAAGAATCGGAGGGGTGTCACGGTCCCCCGCCAAAAGATGCGGGGCAGGCGTGACGCCCCTGTGTCAGGACTTTTTGGAAAGCCTCGACATCAAAAAGGGTTTTTCAGCAACCATCTGGAGTGGTTTGCGAGGATCGAGGAGAGCAGGAGGATGTCGAATGAGAGATGTGGGATGGGAGATGAAAAACGCGAGAGTGTACTACATTGAATCGCGGACGGCGTGCAACTTTCCTTCCCTTTTTTCATTTTGACCTTTTCATTTCCACTTCTACTGCACTTTCTCCACCTTGATCGAATTCGTGGTGCCCTGTGAGAGAAGCGGAATCCCTGCCGTGTACACCACGAGATCCCCCTTCTCCACGTATCCTCTTCGCTGGAGCTCTTCGTTGATTCGCAGAAACGCCGTGTCGGTGTCGACGACGAAATCGGGCATGATGATCCCCCGGACTCCCCAGATCAGATTGAGGCGGCGCAGGATCTTCTCCCGCCCGGTGATGGCAATGATGTGGGATTTCGGCCGGTATTTTGCCGTGTTGATCGCAGTGAAACCTGAATGCGTGATGACCACGATCGCCCTCGCGTCGATCTCTTTGGCAATGACGCACGCCGCCCGGCTGATCGCGTCGAAGGTCTGCAGGTCGGCCGACTCTGGTTTCTTCGCCACGGCAAGATGATCCTCCGCCTGTTCTTCCGCCTTCCTGATGATCCGGTCCATCGTATGGACGGCCTCAATCGGATATCGGCCGATCGACGTCTCGGCGCTGAGCATCACCGCATCCGCCCCGTCAAGGACCGCGTTCGCCACATCGTTCGCTTCGGCCCGCGTCGGTCGAGGATTTTCGATCATCGATTCCAGCATCTGCGTCGCGATGATCACCGGCACCCCTATCTCGTTGCACTTCCGGACAATTATTTTTTGGATCACTGGCACATCCTCGGGCGGCAGCTCGACCCCCAGATCGCCTCGAGCGACCATGATGACGTCCGCTTCCTTAACGATGGAGTCGATCGCTTCCACCGCCTCTCCCTTTTCGACCTTCGCCACAATCGGCACGCGTCTTCCTTTGGGCGCCTCTTTGATCAGTATTTCCCGAAGCTGCCTCACGTCATCAGCCGTCCGGACGAACGAGAGCGCGACGTAATCGACATCGTTCGCAAGCCCGAACTTCAGGTCGTCGACGTCCTTCTCGGTAAACGACGGCACACTGACCTTCACGCCGGGTAGGTTCATCCCTTTGTTCTCCAGGAGGATGCCGCCGTTGACAACCCTGCACACGACATCGCGCTCGCTTTTCGAAAGGACCGTGACCTTCATCTTTCCGTCGTCCACCAGGATTGTGTCGCCGATCTCCACATCCCTCGGCAGCTCGTGATACGTCGTTGAGACTCTCTGAACGTCTCCGGGAATCTCATCAATGGTAAACGTGAACGTCGCCCCGGCTTTCAGCTCGACGCTTTTCTCCGCAAGGAGCCCCGTCCGAATCTTCGGCCCACTGAGGTCCTGCAGGACCGTGATATGCTCGCCCGTTTTGCGGCTCGCTTCCTTGACATTCTGTATGGCCTTTAGATGGTCCTCGTGCTTACCGTGAGAAAAGTTGAGCCGCACGACGTCCATCCCTGCATCGATGAGCTTGACAAGAACATCAACGCTTTGTGAGGCAGGGCCGATCGTGCATATGATCTTCGTATTTCCAAAGCTTGTGAGCCGATTCATAACTCACCTTCAGGTTGTTTCTGGAGAGCGTGGACCAACATCGGCAGGATTTCGCCCGCCTTTCCGAGAACTGTCTCCTGTGCATGAAATGAAAGGTCTGTGCGCTCCGGATTGATTACGACAACGTAGGCGCCGTGTTCGAGCGCCATATATGCAAGGGATGCCGCGGGGTACACCACTGCGGAAGTCCCAACCGAGAGGAACACGTCGCAGCGCATCGAAGCCGATTCCGCTTCGGCGAACGCATCCGCAGGCAAGAGCTCCCCGAACCAGACGACATCCGGACGGATAAGGCCTCCGCACTTCTCGCAGCGCGGCGCTGTCTTCAACTCATCGAGCTTGAGGTCTGACACAAACGTTCGGCATTCGATGCAGTAGCTCCGCTCGATGTTACCGTGCAGCTCGAAGATCCTTCTGCTGCCCGCCCGTCGATGAAGGTTATCGACGTTCTGAGTGACAAGTGTAAAATCCCGTAACCGCTGCTCCAACTCAGCCAACGCGTAATGCCCCGGGTTCGGTTTCACTTCGTGGATCAGCCTCCGGCGGTACGCGTACCACTCCCACACAAGATCGGGGTTGCGGATGAACGCGTCGAAGTTGGCAAGCTCCTCCGGCTTGAATTTCTTCCACAGGCCATCCTCGCCGCGAAAGGTCGGAACGCCGCTCTCGGCCGAAATTCCGGCACCGGTGAGAACGCAGACCGAGCTGGCCTGCCTCAGTCTCGCTATGAGTGTATCCGAGAATTTCACTTCGCCGGCCTCAGGAACAGAAGATCGTACTTGGAGCGCTCTATCGCTTCCCGGTCCATCGTTAACCGGCGGTAACCGCCTGCGAGCCAGAGCTGAACTTGGTCGGCGTAGTGTCGCTGGAAAACCTGACCAGATTGTCCGGGTGGTGTGACGGCACGACCGTTGTTCATGTCGGCAAGATCGTAGATCTGTCTCGTGGACGGGCCGAGGTAGTCCAGAAACGGCGCTTTGAGACGATAATCGCCCTTCAAGATGGTCGAGTGGGATCCCCCGACAGGAAATGGTCCGATGTTGAAGATCGGTCGGAGAAGACGGTTCGCGCCAAACACGTGCGGAAATTCCACCTGATGGATCGTGCCCCATTGCCACTCTTTCAGTTCCCCACCGTACGCAGCCCTTAGGTCGCGGATCGCGTCCTGGAGGCTTTGCCGAATGATATCATCCATTGAATCAACTTGAGGTGTCTTGACATTGTCAAACCACGGTGAGGATCCTTTCTCCATCAGCTTCGTGGTCACGGACATCGGGATGGCAGCGAGCGTATCGTACATCGCGAGGAGCTCCGGCCCCATCTCATCCTCGAAGGTGTTCTGGATCATCCGGACGAAAAATCCCTGGAACAGGGATGCCGGAACGTCGACCGCCCCCATCTCGTCATTCCAGTTGCGGAAGTAGTTCAACGCGGTCTGAATGTCGGGATCGCTGACAGTCTGCCCTTCGTACGCCTTGAGGATCATCGGCACGATCTCCCGCGCCTGCGGCGAGAGGACATCGAGCTGAAATCGCTGGAAATCCTCCACCGAGCATTTCGGCTGACCCTGCAAGAGCTCCGTGATCCGGTCGATCCGCCATTCGGGCTCCCACAGATTGGACAGGTAGTACGGATACGAATCCGAGACGATCCTGTTGTTCGCGGTGGCGATGAATCCCTGCGGAGGGTTCAGGAGATGCGGGTTCTCATCGAACGGGACGAACCCCTTCCAGTCGTACGCATCGGTCCAGCCGGGGAACGGGAGCGTCGGCGACTTGGTCTTCCGGAGGGGAATCTCTCCGCCGGTGTAGTATCCGATGTTCCCCTCGACGTCGGCATAGACAAAGTTTTGCGCCGGGACGGCGAAGGAGCGCAGGCCGTCGAGGAATTCCTTCCAGTTGCTCGCGCGATCGATCAGATAGAATGCTCGTGCTTCATCCGAGATCTCATACCCCACCCAGCGCATCGACAAGAGGTCGCGTGAGAACTGAGCGGCCGGTTCCATACGGTTGACAATGGGACCCCGGTGGGTCCGGTAGATCGTCAGGAGGACCGGCGGGGCGTCCTTGACGAGAATGGTGTCCACCTCCTGCTCGATCGGTCGCCAGGCATTGTTGAACCGGTATCGGGTGGGATGCTCGAGGGAGTCCACCTGCTCGACGTAGAAGTCCTCGTCGTCGATCATCGCGTTGGTCACACCCCACGCGATGTTCCGGTTTCGGCCGATCACGACGAACGGAACGCCGGCGATGGAGGCCCCTTCGACATCCAGGTCGGGTGTGGAGACGTGAAGTTCGTACCACCTCCCGGGAGCGCTGAACATCAGGTGAGGATCATTCGCCAGGATGGGCTTGCCCGTCACAGATCGGGCGCCCGCAATGACCCACGCGTTGCTGCCCGACTCGAATCCGCTGCTGCCCACCAGCCTTCGGAACGCCTGATCGGCTTCAAGAAGCTCCCTGCCGAGATCCGCAACCTTCTTGCCTCGGAGCTCATCCGGCACGATGAGAGGAGCCCCTTCGGGCCAGGTGGGAAAGATCTCGTTTGCCTTCGCTGCACCAAATCGTTCGACGAGCTCACCCAACGTGAGATCGACCCATCGCGAGTAGTTGAGCTCCCACGCCATCAGCCGGCTGATCATAACCGATTCGTCGACCGTCCAGGACTCCGGCTCGATGTTGAGCAGATCGAACTCCACCGGGTAGTGTCCCTTCTGCGTCCGTATATACGTGGAGACGCCGTCCGCGTACGCTTGGAGCGCTTCCCGTGTCTTCTCATCAATTGTCTGCGACATCCTTTGTGCCTGCTTCCAAATCCCGAGCGTCCGGAACATTTTGTCGATTTTGAGCGCCGGCTCCCCCAGTACTTCAGCGAGGCGGCCTTGCCCTGCCCGGCGGAAGAGCTCCATCTGCCAGAGGCGGTCCTGCGCGTGGACATAGCCGACAGCGAAATAGGCATCGTGGTCCGAGCCTGCGTAAATGTTGGGAACGCCGTACTCATCCCTGTAGATCTTCACATCTGCTTGAAGCCCGGGGATATCAAGGCTCCCTGATGTCGTTGGGAACGATTTCGTGATCAAGTAGTAGAAGAAGACAAGAAGCGCCAGCGCAAGGAACGCGAGGGTCGCGAGGCTTCCGATGACGACCTTGAGACGAAGGGACATGAGGCTGAGGTCCGATTAGGCGGGCAAGAAAGAATGCCGTCTGGCCTGGTCATTCAGGCCGGAGCAATGTAACGAAAGTTGGTGGGGGTTGCAAACGCTCCTATGTGACTGGCGCTAGGCTCAATTCTCTAATGAAGCAAATGAGCCGTCTTCGGAAGAATCCGTGCATACGCCGACCTCCTTTCCAAAAACAGAGCAGCCCCCGCGCTGATGAAACGCAGAGGCCGCTTTTCTGTGGAATGCCCTCAGCGAGGGATCAAAAATGATAAGAGAGCGTCACATTCAATGTGTTCAGTTTGACGGATTCGCTCGTTCTCGAAGGTGTAGGCAGTCCAGGTATATAGTAGTTATCGCGGAACGTCTTCCACACGCCATAGGCATACGAGGCGTTCACAGCGACATTCTCGTCAAGTGCGACCCCTATACCGGCGGTGTAGTAGAGCTGATCATAGTCCTTCGGATCGCCTTTGTACGGAGAGGGGTTGAAGACGACTCCGCCCCGCAGCCGGACATCGTACTTCCAGAGCGTAACTTCTGCCCCGCCCCGGAGATTGGTCGTAGCCTGAAGAATGTCGCGAATCACCCGATCCTCGCTTTGCAGGTCAGGGTTGCTGTTTGTGAACTCCATCTGCGTCCAATCTGTGTACTCCGCATCTCCTGCCAGCAGCAGCCAGTCCGTAGCCTGGAAGGAGGCGCCGCCGCTCAGAACGATCGGCGTCCGGATATTGTATTTGGTGGAGCCGGGATTCTTGATGATGTAGTTATCACCGTTGTCAAAATAACTGGTGCCTGCATCCGAGAAGTCCTCGGAGATTTCATAGTACGTCGGCGTCTTGACCGTGAAGCCGATCTTGTATCGACCCTGCTTCCGATACATCAACCCGACTAAGAGATTGTAACCGCTGATGTCGCTGCTGATCGTGCTCTCGTAGATGAAATGGTCGAAGTCAAACGGCGGACCATAGTGATAGATATTCCGCGCATCGCTCTCCGTAAAGACCCTGTCGTACGAATAGGATCCTGAGACCAGGCTGAAGGTGAGCCCGACCGAAAGGTTCTTCGCTATATCGATGGCCCCGCCGAGTGACCAGCTATTCAGTCCACCACTCTCGTGAACATTCCCGTCCTGTTGCACTTGGCCTGTATCGCGCGGAACCAACTTTCCATCGAGGGTATCTGCGAGAAAGATCTGGTAGGGGATATTGTAATCGAGAAGACTCGTCACATCTGTGCTTGACATGCCGTTCAGGTTGACGTTCGGCGTGAGCGATTCGACGAGGGAGCTGTACGGATTGAATCCGCTGAAGACGGCCGAGCTCGAGTAATTGGCGATCCGCGCGAAGCCGAATGCGAAGCTCAAGCTCCCGCGGGATGTCGGAACGGGATACACAAATCCGAGGTTGTTCAGGTTTGTGGCGCTGTTGTTCGAGCTCGTGCTCTGACCAAAGAAGGTCACATTGTTGTTGTACGAAGAATTTGATAAACCAACCGAGAACTCAAAGCTCCGAAGGGAAGCAAGGCCGGCCGGATTTGTAAAGAGCGCCGAGAAGTCGTCGGCAAGTCCCACAGACGTATTCCCCATGCCGGAAGCACGTGCACCGACGGGGAGATTGAACGTCGAGAACCGCAGCGCATCTTCCGCATACTGTGCCCGCACGGTCGAGGCTGTAAGGAGGGTGAGAGCGCCGAGAGTCGTGATTCGGACGAAGAGATTTCTGCTGTGCGTCAACATGGGTGGTACTCTCCTCTAGTTCTTGTACCGATCAGCGATGACCACTGCGTGAGGCACCGCTGCTCCTTGATCCGCCTGAACTTCCTCCCGAGCTCGGAGCTGAGCTTGGAGCAGAAGACGAGCGTGCAGGAGAGGGGCTGGACGAAGGCGAGTAGCCTCGAGACGGTGGTGTATAGCTGCGATAGGCCGGGACGCCGACACGATACGAACCGCTGGATGGCACTTCGTAGTACGACCGGCTGCGCCCGCTGCTGCGGTGACCTCCCCCGGTAGCGCTGCCACGGCTGGAACCGCGTGATGGAGCAGACCGTACACCGGGTGCGCTCGATCGGCCCGCTGGAGCTGCTTGCGTCGACCTCCCACTCGATCGTGGGACGTACCCCCTCGCCGGCGCGCTGCCCGGCGATGATGCAGCCTTCCTCGAAGGCGCAACGGAGCTGCTGCCTGGCCGTCGACCTGCTGGCGGAACGTTGACCGATCCACTGGGAGTACCGCTGGTCCCGTAGTATCCACCCACCCGGTTTACGCCAGATCGGCGATATCCGGACTCCCGTGTCTGCGAACCTTGAGTGTTGCCGGCGTAGACCACAAAAGGATAACCCCTGTAGTATGAATACGGATAGCCGTAGTATGAATTTCCATAATCGCCGTAATAGGGATAACCATAGTACCCGCCGTAGTAAGGATACCCATATGGCGATCCCCACATCAATCCTGCGTAATACGGATTCCACCAATAGTACGAGGGGTAGTAAAAGTCAAATCCTATCCCATAGTGCGGCTGCCAGGCGTAGTCGTCGTTGTAGACATAGTCGCTGTAGTCCTGCGGCGGCTGCGCAAGCGTATCACCCTCGTCAGAGGTCCGGGGTTGTTCATACGCTGCGCTTGTGGATCCCTCGTCACCTTCCCGCGTGACAAGCTGCGTGTAGCAGCCTGAGACGAGAAGAGTGAGTGCAAAAGCCGGGATGAAGAGGCTCAGAAGCTTTGTTGGAGATTTCATGATATCACCCTTCCTTATGGACATTCCACACAATCTAAAACAATTCTAGTGCCATCACGGTTCAAAAAAAAGCCCCGATTAGAGGCCATAATTGGGGTTTTTCTCGTCAGAGAAGCAACCCCCTATCCTTTTTTGTCGACAATCAGTAGCCCTTAGTGTACACAGGAGAGCACATCAGAAAGATCCCACATATTCGATCTGAATCGTTCGATTCGGGGCATTGACGTTCGGCTGATTCTTGAAGATGTCCTTGACATTGACTCCCACCACTAATCCTTTTCCCCAGGACCACCGCACAGCGACGTTCATGTAGCCTCTTCCCCGCCCGGTCGCGCTCGCACTATTATCATTGATGGCAAAATCATATTCCGCAAGGAGCGAGATATCCTTGCCGAGTGATTTCTCCGCACCGACGAAGGCGTTCAAATCTTTGTCCCCGTCGTTCCGTTCCGTTGAGAGGTTGACCCCGCCGTGGAGACTGAGGTTGCCTGCAAAAGCGTAGTTCTGGCTCGCCACGGCATAGAAGCCGGGCGATTTAATGGTGTAGCGTTTGAGGTTTTCGAGATAAGGCTCCTTCCCCTGCGAGTCGAATCCAAGTGCGACCGCGGGGGAATACGAAGTTTCGTCAAGAATGCGCAGCTTGACGTTCACGCCAGGCGACGGGTTCATCTGAGGCTTGCGAGAACCGAGGAGGTCCGTGCCACCGTACGAGATTCCGAAGCTGAATTGATCCAGCAGACCGACCGCCACTCCGAAGAGCACTCCCCCCCGCTGGTAGAAGTTTGCGCTGATGTAGTAGTTACCTCGATGCAGCATGCCGGCCGTCGGCCTGTCGATCAACATCGTCGGCTCGATGGTCGCGCTTTCGCCGGCATTGCTTTGCCCGAACGCAGCAGAGCTCGTTGCAAAGAAGAGGAGGGCGAGGGTCACGATAGGTGCACGTTGTTTCACGAGTATCTCCTTCCGGAATCGAACGATCATGAATTGCGCTTAGAAGCCATCTCAAAAACGCCTGTCACCCCGAACTTGTTTCGGGGTCTATTCCAAGCTGAAGGATAGATCCTGAACCAAGTTCAGCATGACACGGATTGTTCTTGAGACGAGTTCTAGCTTTTACGCCACACAGTTCCATCCTTTTTGTCTTCGAGGACGATCCCGAGCCTCTTGAGCCCGTCGCGGATCTTATCGGACAATCCCCAGAGCTTCTGAGCCCGGACTTCTGCCCGCAACTCCACGAGGAGTTGAACGAGATCTGACTCGAGCTTCACGTCGGCCGAGAGAGCCGGGCCGGCGACATCGGGGATCACCCCGAGGATCGACCCTCCGAACTCTCTGAACAGCTCCTCGATCTTCTGAAGCGACAAGCAGGTGAATCTTGTTTCGAGACATAGCAGAGCATTCACTTCCCTGGAGAGATCGAACAAGACGGCGATCGCTTGCGGCGAGTTGAAGTCATCGTCCATCGCCGCGAGAAAACGTGACCGGTATGAGTCGAGATCGATTGCTGCCGGCGCTGTGCGCGACTCGGACCCAGCCTTCGCGATCTCCGCCCTCAGATTGCGGAGCGTGTTCAGCAATTTCTCCAGACCGGCTTTTGCGCCTTGCACGGCTTCATCGCTGAAATCGAGCGTGCTCCGATAGTGACTTTGAAGGATGAAGAACCGCACGACGATCGGATCGTACTTCGTGAAGGCGTCCTTCAGCATGACGAAATTGCCGAGCGATTTGCTCATTTTCTGGCCGTTCACCGTCACCATATTGTTATGCAGCCAGTAGCGGACGAACGGCTTCCCCGTCGCGCTCTCACTCTGTGCAATCTCGCACTCGTGATGCGGAAACTGGTTGTCGAGGCCGCCGCCGTGGATGTCGAAGCTCTCACCCAGGTACTTCATCGACATCGCCGAGCACTCGAGGTGCCATCCGGGGAAGCCTTCCCCCCACGGACTGGGCCAGCGCATGATATGTCCCGGCTCCGCCTTCTTCCAAAGCGCAAAGTCGGCCGGATGGTGCTTCTCCGGGTTGACCTCCACACGGGCGCCCGCTTCCAGCTCGTCCACCGTGCGTCCCGAGAGCTTCCCGTAGCCGGAGAACTTCCTCACGTCGAAGTAGACCGACCCGTTGACCTCGTAGGCAAAGCCCTCCGCGATGAGCTTTTTGACGATCTCGATCTGCTCGATGATGTGGCCGGTGGCTCGCGGCGAGATGTCGGGTCGGAGGATCCCGAGCGCATCCATATCCTCGAAGTAGCTCTGTGTGTACATCTCGGCGATCTGCATCGGATGCACGCGATCGGCCTTCGATCGCTTCTCGATCTTGTCTTCCCCCTCATCCGCATCGTCGGTCAGGTGACCGACATCGGTGACGTTTTGGACGTAGAGAACCTTATAGCCAAGGTATCGGAGATACCGAATGATGACGTCGAAGGAGACGTAGCTCTTCCCGTGCCCGATGTGCGAGTGGCTGTAGACGGTCGGACCGCAAACATAGATTCCGACGCGGCCCTCCTTGATCGGCTTGAATTCTTCCTTCTGACGACTCAGCGTATTGTAGATTTGAAGAGGCATTCTTCGGAATGTCCTATCTTCTCGTTTTCTTTAGCTTTGTAGTTTTTTTCAAAAAAGAGAACTGACATTGCAGTAAGCCTTGGGTATGAAACTTTTGCCAACATTCAGTCGTTTCAAAGGTAGAATTGATTGCGCAAATCCGTCAGAACGTTGATCTCCCTCAAACTTCATTCTTGACATTGACGGAAAGATTTACAACCATCTGAATGGATTTGTCCAGTGCCTCATTGAGGCTCGATAGTCCCTTTCGAGGGACGCTGGACATCATCACGAAGAGCCTGTCTGCGAAAGCAGACGGGCTCTTTCATTCTTAACATCCTCTAAGAATCCTCCCCACCGGTGGTCGTCGGGAAAGACCTTCAGCCCTTCTAGCCGCGACGGTCCCATTCTTTGATTCTTGTAGACAAACGGCAGGGTTTTTTGAAAATATGGATACTTGACGTCCCTCTCGCGGAAAGCCCGAAAAATGTTGTACGCGGACAAATCCGCAAGTTGAACGCCGTTAGAAAGCCGGCTGTCTACGAACATCGGCAACTCGACAATGTGCCTCAGGCGAAGCCCGGATGTCGTTCCTTCTCTTTGAAAGAAAGAGTGTTTCAATGCCATCGAGCGATCCAGCTGCTGGCTGGTGTTGTCTAGAACCATGATGCAGTTCTGCTTCGGATGCTCTTCTGCGATAAACCTTTCTCCCCTCTCCAGAATAAGTTCATATGTCTTCCTGCTGAGTCTCTCCGTGTTCAAGTATTCTCGCAGACACTTCTTGTCAACCACGACTGTATGGATCTGAACATGACACAGTTCAAGCTGAGCGTACATTAGGTCTGTCAAGGAAGTGAGCTCGTCTTTCGTCAAGTACCTGAAAAAACGGTGCGCGGTACGCTCCGTAGGTATTCTGAGCGTGTTCGCCTTTACCTCAACATCTGAGAGCTCGAATTCTAGGCCTGTTCTATCGTGAACATCGCCGATCAGGTTTAGCTTTCGTGCGTTGATATTCCTCTCCAGTCGACGCCACTGAAACTCGTGTATGCATAATGACAAGACAACCAACGGTTCTTCAACGCAACACAGCGGATTCCGATGGCCTGACTCATCAACGTAAAAGAAATACACGGCTGCCACTTACTACTTAGATTCCGATTTAAACCCCATCAGCTCCCTCGCGCCTTTCAACCCCGCCTCCGTCACCTCCACCCCGCTCATCAGCTTCGCAACCTCCTCAACCCGCTCCTCGAGGTCGAGCTTCCGCATGCGGGTCCTCGCCCGTTTGTCACGCTCCACTTTCTCCACGACGAAATGCGTGTCGGCCAGTCCGGCGATCTGCGGAAGATGCGTGATCGCGATGACCTGGTGGAACTGCGAGAGGGTCTTCAGGCTCTTGCCGACAGCGAGGGCGATCCGTCCGCTCACGCCGACATCGATCTCGTCGAAGATCAGCAGCGGGAGGCGCTCCGACTTCGCAAGGATACTCTTGAGCGCCAGCATGATGCGCGAGATCTCTCCGCCCGAGGCGACCTTGACGAGCGGCTTCAGGTCCTCCCCGAGGTTCGTCGAGATATGAAACTCGACCAGATCGATCCCCTTCGGCGTGGCATCGAAGAACTCCCGGCCCAGCCTGACGTACGCTTTTGATGCGTGGGTCACGCCATTGGTCTTGCCGAGGGCCCGGTTTTCAATCCTCACGTCAAAACGGGCGTTCGGGATGCCGAGCTTGGCCAGCTCAGCGGCAACGGACCCATTGATTCTTGAGACGTGCTCACGCCGTTTCCCCGAGAGGCGCTGGGCCGCGGCGGAACAGGCCGCTCGCTCCTTCTCGATCCTTTCCTTGAGCTTCCGGATTTCCCCCTCGAAGTTTTCCGCGAGCGCAAATTCCTTCCCGACCTTCTCCCGGTGTTCGATAACGGCATCGATCGATCCCCCATATTTCTTCTTCAAGAGCGCAAGCTTGCCGATTCGATCGCGGATTTGCTCAAGTCGCTCCGGGTTGAACTCGACCTTCGAATTGTAGGTTTGAATAAACTTTGCGACCTCACCGATGATGGCGACGGCCGACGCGCATTCATTCTTCGCGTCTTCGAAGGATTTGTCGATGAGGGAAAGGTCCTCGAGTTGATTGCGAGCGACGACCAGTTGATCGTAGACAGCCTGCTCGCTCTCGTACAGCATCTGGTGGAGGTGGGATGTGGCCTCAAAGAGCTTCTCGGAGTTTTCCAGGATCCTCAGCTCCGTCTCGAGCGTCTCCTCCTCCCCCCGCTGGGGAGATAATGCATCGATCTCCTGGATCTGAAACTCGTAGAGATCACGCCGCTCCCTCAGCTGTCGCTCCTTCGCCTGCAGCTCCTCAAGTTCCGTGAACAATCGAGTGAGGGCATCATAGCCGGCACGGAATTCCTCCCGCAACCCGGCCAGCCCGCCGAAGTCGTCGAGCAGATCGATGTGTGTCTCCGTGCGGAGCAGGGACTGATGGTCGTGCTGGCCGTGCAGGTCGACCAGCAGATCGCCGATCTCTTGCATGACGGCCAGGGTGGCAGGCGTATCGTTGATGAAGCATCGGTTCTGCGCTTTCGCCGAAATCTCCCTTCGCAGGATCAACTCATCCTGAGCGTCGAACTCGTGCGACGCGAGCACCGTCTTGAGCCGCTTGTTGCCGGAGACGCTGAAGATCGCTTCCACGACCGCTTTGTCCAAACCTTTGTGGACCACATCCGAGCTTGCCCGCTCGCCGAGAACAAGGCTGAGCGCATCGATCAGGATTGACTTGCCGGCGCCGGTCTCCCCCGTAATAATGTTCAGGCCGCTCTCAAAATCGACCTCGATCTGTTCGATGACGGCGTAGTTCTTTATGAGAAGGGATCTGAGCATCTCACCGGTTCAGGGTCACGACAAATGTACCGAAAAAAAGGGGAAATTCAATGAAGGGAGTAAACAACGTTGCACGCGTAAACGACGGCTTCGCGAAACCGCAAGGTGTCAACCCGAACGCGGCAGTATCCCTTCCAGTGCCTCGTACCCGAAGTTGTTTGAATAAGTCCCGTTAGGCACGACATACTTAATAGAACGAAAAAAGAAACAAATGCCGCCAAGCTCCGTCAGGAGCGGCATATGAACTTCTTCAACGTATTCGCGATACGAAACACTAGTTGACGGAAGGTGTGGGGGAGGAATCGAGCTCAAAGAAGCTGATATCGGGAACGTCCGGCAGGACGCCGTGGAAGAACGCGTAGCGAATGAACTCCGAGAGGCCCTCCTGCTCCTCCCCGCCAAGTTTGAAGGAGAATGATGAAAAATACTCAACGGCTATGTCGATCGGCAGGTTCAGGCGTTGGGCCAGTTGTCTCGCGAGCTCCTCGATGTTTCTCAGGCCGTTTTGTTTGGCTTGCACGAGGTACGGGACGAGTTCCCCCGTTTCCGGGTCATCGCGGCCCACCCAGAATCCATGCACGTACGGAAGCCCCGTAAGATCGTTCCATTCGTCGACGAGGTCGAGCGCGAACATCCCTTCCGGCGATCTCTCTTGAGGATGAAAATCGACGATCAGCGCGGCATCGGCCTTCGCCAGCATTTCGTCGAGCTTGGGAAGCATCGGTACGAACTGGATCCCCGCATCCGACGAGGTGAGGTTGGGGAATTTCTCGGTGAGGATGATCTTGGCGAGGATGATCTCCGAGGTCACGCGGACGTCGACTGAGAGCGTCCGGATGTTGCGAAGCCCCTGTTTAATGAAAAGCTGGACTGTCTCCGTACGGGAGGACGAGGAAACGCCGACGTCGGGAACGATGCGGTAATCCGCGCCGTGGCGTGCATAGTCGATAGGAGAAAGAAAAGCGCACCGAAGATTCTTGGTGCCCTCTCGAAACTTGATTGCGGTCTCTGCAGGAAGGTCAACGAGCAGCTCGAACGGAGAATCCGGCGCCTCCAGGCCGTATGTCAACGGGCGAAGATACGAGGCTTCGGAAACGCCGAGGAGGTGCTTCATCCGACTAGGCGCTTGTTTTCTGCGTCACCTGCTTCGAAGCAAGCTTCCGCAGATAGTACAGCTTTGCCCGGCGAACCTTTCCTTCTTTGACTCTCTCGATCTTCGCGATCCGCGGTGAGTGCAGGGGGAAGATCCTTTCAACGCCGACGCCGTCCGACATTTTCCGGACCGTGAAGGTCATGTTCGCACCTGAGCCACGTTTTCCGATGACGACGCCCTGGAACTGCTGGATGCGTTCCTTGTCCCCCTCAATGACGCGCACGTGCACGTTGACCGTGTCGCCAGGATTGAATTCGGGCCTATCCGATTTGAGCTGAGTTGCCTCGAAGAGTTTCAGCTTATCCATGAAGTTCTCTCCATCTTAATCTATGGTCAATACTACACTCGTTGTTCCTTCTTCATCAAATCTTCCCGCCGCGCTTGCGTTCGGGCGAGCCGCTGCTGCTCGCGCCACTCCTCGATCTCGGCATGGTCTCCGGAGAGGAGCACGTCAGGAACCTTCATCCCACGGTACTCCGCCGGCCGGGTATATTCCGGTGAACCGAGAAGCCCATCCTGAAAGGAGTCAGTGAGCGCCGATTCGCTGTCGTTGAGGACGCCCGGGACCAGCCGAACGACCGCATCGACAACGACGGCCGCGGCGAGCTCGCCGCCCGTCAACACGTAATCACCGATCGAGATCTCCCGCGTGATCAACGCTTTCCGCACTCGCTCATCCACACCCTTGTAGTGCCCGCAGACCAGCATCAGGTGTTCCTTCAACGACAACTCGTTCGCGAGCCTCTGCGTGAACCGTTCTCCCACGGGAGAGAGCAGGATGATCTCGTCATACGTGCGTTGCGCGGTCAGGCTCTCCACACACTCGAAAATCGGCTCGGGCTTCAGGACCATCCCGGCGCCGCCGCCGTACGGCGTGTCGTCGATCGTCCTGTGTTTGTCGTGGGCAAACTGGCGGAGATCGTGCACCACGATCTCTGCTTTGCCCTTCTCCTGCGCCCTTCGAAGGATGCTCTCCTGCAGAGGGCTTTCGAGGAGCTTGGGCAGGCCCGTAATGATGTCAATCCGCATCAGTCTAACAGCCCTTCGATCGGGTGAATCACGATTTCCCGCTTCTTCACATTCACGGAAGCGATGATCTCTTTGGTTGCAGGTATCAAGATCTCCTTCTTCCCGCGCAGGACTACCCAGACGTCGTTTGCGGGCAGCTGTAACACGTCCCGCACGCTTCCGAGAGCTTTCCCTTGGTCTGTCGAGACCTCCATCCCGATGATGTCGTGGATGTAGAAGGAACCCTTCGCGGGACCGGATGCCTCCTCCTCCGGGATGAACACGAAGCTGTTCTGTCTTCTCTCGGCGTCTGTTCGCGAGCCGACTTCTTTCAGCTTCAAGACGACGCTGCCACCGGCGATGCGGACGGAGCTGATCGTGCACCGCTCTGAGGTCGCCTCATCCCGTCCAACCCAGACCGTGCTCAATTTGGAGAAACGGCGGTGATCGTCGGTGAGCGGTACAACTTTGAGCTCTCCCTCGATGCCAACGCTTTTGGAGATTCTTCCGACAGCGATCATTCCCGGGTCTTGCGGTGCATCGACAGGGTCCTTCGACCCTCTAGCCGATGATGTCCAGCACTGCTTTCTTGCCTTCCTTCGCGGCTACCGCCCTCAGGAGGACTCGGAACGCCGAAGCGGTCCTTCCTTTCTTTCCGATCAGTTTCCCGACGTCGCTCTGCTCGACCTTCAGCTTGAAGATAGTCTTGCCTTCCTTCTCTTCCACTTCGACCGTCGTAGCTTCAGGGTTGTCCACGAGATGCTTCGCAACGTACTCGACAAATTCCCTCATGGTTCCACCTCCTGTCCGAGGACTCAATCTTCACTCGCTGCACACAAGGGCACCCACCGTACCGCTGTGAGAAAAGAGCCACCCTCCCTCCACAGATCTGAAGCCCGTGGTACTGTACTAACGCCAGGAGCTAGGATGCCGGTTCCGCGGCAGCCTCAGCTGCCGGCGCACCCTCTGCAGGTTTCGCTGTTTCCTTCCTTTTTCTCTCGGCGCGGCGTGCTCTTCGATCCGCTTCTCGCGTGGCCCGTTCGGCCTGCTGCATTTGCCAGCGCTCGACGATGCTCTGAACCTTGGTCTCATCGGCGCCCCGCCGCATCAGCGTCCACCGCAGCCAGAGCCCCTGCCGCTGCAGCAACGATCGAACGGTATCGGTCGGTTGCGCGCCCTTCCGGAGCCAGTGGAACACCCTTTCGTCTTTGATGCTCAAGGCGATCGGATTAATGTTCGGGTTGTACTGACCGACGGCCTCGATATACCGGCCGTTGCGGGGCGAACGAATGTCCGCCGCCACGATCCTGTAGATCGGATACTTCTTCTTGCCCATTCTTCGCAATCTTAGCTTTACCACCGCATGACTCCTGTTCGTAGGAAGTTTAGAGTTGAGAGTTTTGAGTTTTCAGTTGCGTACCGGCAATCGCATCCCTTGCAGGGTGCGCTTCATGTTTCCCTTGCTGAGACGCTTCATCATCTTCTGCATCTCCTCGAATTGTTTGAGGAGCCGGTTGACCTCCTGTACCGTCGTGCCGCTCCCAAGGGCAATCCGCCGCCGCCTGCTTCCGTTGATGATCGAGGGCCTCACCCGCTCTTCCTTCGTCATCGACTGAATCATCGCCTCGATCCGGATGAGAGCACGGTCGTCGATCTGAGCATCGTCCGGGATCCGGTTCGCGCCGGGGAGCATGCCGACCACCTGGCTGAGCGGCCCCATCTTCTTGACCTCCCGCAGCTGATCAAGAAAGTCTTCGAGCGTGAGCTGGGCCCTGCGAAGCTTCTCTTCCAGCTTCACAGCCTTCTTTTCATCAAATTGTTGCTGTGCCTTCTCGACGAGCGTGACGATGTCGCCCATGCCGAGAATCCGCGAGGCAATTCGATCGGGATGAAACGGCTCGAGGGCATCCAGCTTCTCGCCCACACCGATGAACTTGATCGGCTTCTGCACCACAGCCCGGATCGAGAGTGCCGCGCCGCCCCGGCTATCCCCATCAAGCTTGGTGAGCACAATCCCATCGAAATCCAGCCGCTCGTGAAACGCCTTCGCTGTGTTCACGGCGTCCTGGCCTGTCATCGCGTCGACCACGAAGAGAATCTCGTGAGGCTGCGTCTTCTCCTTTATCGACGCCACCTCCCGCATCATTTCCTCATCGACGTGCAAGCGACCCGCCGTGTCGATAATGATGGTATCCCGAATGCTCTTCCGTGCGAAGTCAATGCCGGCAGAAGCGATCGCCACGGCATCCTTCGAACGATCGGCATAAACCGGAATCTCCAACTGCTTGCCCAGCGTTTCGAGCTGGTCGATCGCGGCAGGCCGATGGATATCGGCAGCAACAAGCAAGGGGTTGCTTCCCTTCCCTTTGAGGTAGTTCGCCAGTTTGGCGGCAAACGTTGTTTTCCCGGATCCCTGGAGGCCGGCGACGAGGATGACCGTCGGTGGCGATTGCGCGGTCCGGATCTCCGCTCTCGATGTTCCGAGCAGCTGTACCATCTCATCGAAGATGACCTTGATGATGAGCTGGCCGGGGGTAATGCTGTTGAGAACATCCTGGCCGAGCGCTCGCTTCTGCACATCTTCGATGAACTGCTTGGCAACCTTGTAGTTGACGTCGGCATCCAACAGGACTCGACGGATCTCACGGAGCGTCTCAGCGACGTTTGCCTCTGAGATCTTGCCCTGACCGCGCAGTCTCTTGAAAACCGTCTCAAGCTTCTGGCTTAGCGTCTCGAACATCGAAGTCCGTCCTCACTAACAAAACTTCCGAAATCTCCCGCACCGATTGAGATTTCGGAAGCCATACATCTCAAAATTTCGGGTTAATAAGGTACCGAAAAAAACACCGCCAATCAAGCTCATTTTGGCCCGATCCCGAAGGCTCCCAGCCCACTGATGCTCCTCGAAAGAGAACAAAAAAACCGGCACCCGATCCTTGGGGCGACGGTTGCGTAACGTTCGCGAAATTGTCCTCAGCGCGAACTTCCGTCGATGTCCGGGGCTCAGTCGGCCTGCTTGAGCGCCTCTGCACCGCTGACGATCTCGAGAAGTTCTTTCGTAATTGCAGCCTGACGAGCGTTGTTAAATTCGAGCGTAAGGTCCCGGATCAGTTCCCTGGCATTCTCTGTCGCATTGTCCATCGCAGTCATCCGGGCACCCTGTTCAGCCGCATTTGATTCGAGCAGGATGCGCCACATCTGGAAGTTGAGATGGCGCGGAATAAGCGCGTTGATAATCTCTGCGCTCGACGGCTCGTAGATGTAGTCCACCTGAGCGAGTCCGCGGAGACCCGGTGGAGGCTGTACCTCCTCGGCTGGGATCGGGAGGAGCTGCTCAAGGACGATCCGCTGCTGGAGGACGGACTTGAACTCGTTGTACATCACTTCGACTTTGTCGAACTCGCCTTTCAGGTATCCTTCCCTTGCTTCGTCGACGATTGCACGAGCCTCGCTGAAGTCAATCGCCTGGAAGATCCCGACGTGCTTCGCATACAGCCCGTACCCGTGCTTGCCGAAGTAGTCGAATCCCTTTTTCCCTACCACTATCACTTTGACTCTTCTCGTACGCTCATCTCGGTCCTGATACTGCTCCCTCAGGTGCTGCACGGCTGCTTTGATGATATTGCTGTTAAACGCGCCGCACAGACCCCGGTCGGCAGTAACGATGATGAACAAAGCGTTTCTCACCTCGCGACCCGCGAGGAGGGGGTTGAGGCCCGGGTCCACGTGCGCCGCGAGATGCCGCAGCAGTTCTCCCATCTTCCGGGCGTACGGACGCGTCGAGACGATCGCCTCTTGCGCGTGCCGAAGCCGCGCCGCCGCCACCATCTTCATCGCTTTGGTGATCTTCTGCGTGCTCTTGATGCCGGCGATCCGCTGCCGTATTTCCCGGAGGGTCGCCATACGCTAGGAGGTTCCCGGATGCTTGCGGATGGATCTCACCATCTCAGCTTGCCCTCATCGACACTTTGAATCTGGAGCTGAATTCTTTCAGGATCGCATGGAGCTTCCCGGTCATTTGTTCCGATAGCGTTTTCTGCTCGGCGATCGTCGTAAAGACATCCTGGTACTTTAGGTTGACGTACTCACGCAGCTCTCCCTCAAAACGCTGGACATCCTCAAGCGGGATTTCGTCCAGATATCCGTTGGTGCCGGCAAAGATGCCTACGACCTGCTCCTCAACCGGCATCGGCACGTACTGGCCTTGCTTGAGCAGCTCGACAAGCCGGGACCCGCGCCGCAGCTGCTGCTGCGTCGCCTTGTCGAGATCCGATCCAAACTTGGCGAACGCCTCAAGGTCGCGATACTGAGCCAGGTCCAGACGCAGCCGGCCCGCGACCTGCTTCATCGCCTTGATCTGCGCGTTTCCTCCCACGCGTGAGACCGAGATACCGACGTTGATTGCCGGCCGCACACCCGCGTTGAACAGGCTCGACTCGAGATAGATCTGACCGTCCGTAATGGAGATCACGTTCGTCGGGATGTACGCTGAAACGTCCCCCGCCTGCGTCTCGATAATCGGCAGGGCGGTGAGGCTCCCGCCGCCAAGCTCGTCGCTCAGCTTCGACGCCCGCTCCAGGAGGCGCGAATGGAGATAAAACACGTCGCCCGGATACGCCTCGCGGCCCGGCGGCCGGCGCAGCAGGAGCGACATCTGCCTGTACGCCTGAGCGTGTTTTGAGAGGTCGTCGTAGATGACGAGCGCGTGGCGGCCGCTGTCTCTGAAATACTCTCCCAGCGTCGCACCGGCATACGGGGCAATGAACTGCATCGGAGCCGGATCGCTTGCGGTCGCCTGAATGACGGTCGTGTACTCCAGTGCTCCGTACTCCTCCAGTTTGCTCACCACCTGCGCCATCGTCGAACCCTTCTGCCCCACCGCGACATAGATGCAGTAAACCGGCTCGATCCCCTCCTTCTTCGCTTTCTCCGTATGCGTATAGCGTTGATTGATGATCGTGTCCAGCGCAACCGCCGTCTTCCCGGTCTGACGATCCCCGATGATGAGCTCACGCTGCCCCCGGCCGATCGGGATCATGGCGTCGACTGCCTTGATGCCTGTTTGGAGTGGTTTTTTCACCGGCTGGCGCTGAATGACCCCCAATGCCTTTCGTTCCAGCGGCAGATACTTTTCGACGCTGATCGTTCCTCTTCCATCCAGCGGCTCGCCGAGGGGAGTGATCACCCTTCCCAGCATCTTCTCTCCCGCCGGCATCGACGCCAAGCGCTTCGTACGCTTGACTGTATCCCCCTCTTTGATGAACGAACTCTCACCGAAGAGCACACATCCGACATTATCTTCTTCGATGTTGAGGGCCATCCCGAAGACGCCGTGCGGAAACTCCACCAGCTCGCTCGCCATCACTTTTGAGAGTCCATAGACCCGTGCAATGCCGTCCCCCACCTGCAGCACGGTTCCCACATCGTACACGTCGACTTCTCTTTCGAATCCGGAGAGCTGCTTGCGCAAGATCGCGGACACTTCATCGGGTCTTACTTCCGCCATACAGTATCCTTTTCTAGAATCCGATTGGACCTGGTTGATGAACTATTTCTCGACGAATCGTTCTCGCAGTAATTCCAGCTGGTGGCGCACGCTGCCGTCGAAGACCGTATCTCCGACCTTCGCAACGAATCCACCCTGGAGCTGTTTATCCAGGCTCACGGTGATGAGCACCTTCTTGCGCGTGATCTCCTCGAAGCGCCGTTCGAGAGCCCCCCGCTGCTCCTTCGTGAGTTCAAGCACGGCCCGTACGTCCACGTTCACGATGCCGAGCCTCTCGTCACGCAGACGAACGAACTCCTCGGTGATCTGTCCCAACACACCCTCTCGATTCTTGTCGGTCAGCAGCCTCAGAAAATCCATGGTGAGAGCACCGAGCCGTGAAGCGAACAGCGTAGTGAGAACGGATCCCTTCTTCTCCTTCGAGATGATCGGGCTTCTCAGAAACGACGCGAAGTCGCGTGACTCCGCGATGATGCGGCGGAGAAGGCCGAAGTCCTCAGCGACCCGATCGACCTGCTTCCGTTCTTCAGCCAATTCTACTATTGCTTCGGCGTAGCGCCGCGCAACGCGAGTATTGCTCATAAGTTGGTGACTGGTGTCTTGGAGATTAGTTGATTGGGTAGTTGGTTCAGAAAATCATCGACGATTTTCTTCTGCTTGCGGGCATCGAGCGTCTCTTCGAGGATCCTGCCCGCCGCCTGAATAGCCAGGTCCGCGACTTCCCCCCGAAGCTGTTGCCGGGCTGCGTCCACGTCGCGCTGGATTTCGTCCTTTGCATGCTCAAGCTCACGCTGCGCTTGCTGATGAGCCCTGGCGACGATCTCCTCCTTCACCTTGTCAGCAAGGGCTTTCCCCCCACGAACGATCTTCCGATATTCTTCCTCCGCCTTCGCGAGGTTCTGCTCATTTCGTTTCAGCAGCTCGGCCGCTTCGGCACGAGCCCGTTCCGCCTCCTGCAGCGAACGTCGGACCTCAGACTCTCGGTCCTCGAGCACCTTCAGCAGCGGCTTCCACGCGTACTTGTTCAGCACCAGCACCAGAACGATGAAGGTGGCGACCGTCCACACCATCAAACCGGGATTGATATCGAACATAGGCTGTGACCTCGACTCGTATCACTTTGTGGCAAGGATGATGCAGATGGCCAGGGCGAAGAACGTCACACCTTCGATGAGTGCAGCCGCGATGATCATCGACGTGCGCGCCTGTCCGGCTGCCTCCGGCTGGCGCCCGGTTGCATCCATTGTGGCCGCGGCGAGTTTTCCGATGCCGAGTCCCGCTCCGATGATCACGAGCCCTGAGCCGATTCCGGCAGCCAGGTATGCGATTGCGTTAGCTTCCATAGATCATTCCTCCTAATTGAGTAAGACGTTTTGGGCTGTCATGAACTGAGAATTGTCGGTTGTCAATGAGCATGGTCAGTTTCTTCCTCGTGACCCTCCCCATGTATGCCGAATCCCATAAAGAGTGCCGTCAGGATGGTGAAGATGTACGCCTGCAGGAGCGCGACGAACAGCTCCAGTGCGCTGATGCCGACGCTGAACAGAACAGACACCGGCGCGATGATGAGCGATCGAAACAGAAAGATGAGACCGATGAGCGCGAGCAGAACGATATGTCCGCCGTTCATGTTCGCAAAGAGACGCATACAGAGCGCGAACGGCTTCGTGAACAAACCGAGGACTTCAACGGGAATCATGATCGGCCAGAACATCCAGTGCAAGCCGCCCGTGAGGTGGGCAACATAGTGCTTGACGCCCTGGGCGCGGATCGCCGCAACCTGAATCATCACAAAAGCGATGAACGCCAGTGCTGCCGTGACCGACACGTTCGACGTCGACGTGGCTCCGTACGGAACCAGGCCGAAGAGGTTCATGATCAAAATGAAAAAGAACGTCGACAGCAGGTACGGCAGATACCTGAGGCCCGCTTTCCCCATGGTCGGAAGCGCTATCTCATCCCTCATGAAGATGACGAAGATCTCTACGAGATTGCCGAGGCCGGTCGGCACGCGACTTCTCCTGTTCTTGCGGGCAGCGTACACTGCCACCAGAACAAGGATCAGAGCGGACAGGAGCATGAAAAAGACATGCTTCGTGATCGAGAGATCGAGCGTCAGGCCGCCGAGGTGGAGAGGGGGGATGTGGGGAAGCTCAAAATGGCCGCCCGGGAATTCAATCTCCGAGGAGTTCCTCATGTGCGCGAGCAGATGGGAGAACTCAAACTTCTCACTCTGTTCAGGAGCACCGTGCGAAACAGCCGCGCGAACGGTATCGCTCACCGCTTCCGCGGCGTGCTTGAGAGTATCAGCGAGCACAGGGGTATCGAGTCTCAAGACTTGATCGCGATTAGCTCTTCAGGGCGACTTTTTTTTGGAGGAACGAAATCTCCAACACAAGATTCAGCACGTAGAACACCAACATCGAGAGCATCAGGGATAACGTCTGAAATTGGTACACTCGAACGAGCACGACCACAACGCCGACGAGCAGGAAGATGCGTATCACCGTCCCCCCGAGGACGATCTTGAGGAACGCCGTGTTCGACTTGTCAAATCCCAACACGATCGCAGCATATCCTAAAAGAAGATGCAGGAGGCTGATGAGGCCGCTCGCGATGACGCTTTCGAGGACCTCTTTACTGGCAACGGTGGACAACGGGAAAACGATGACCACCGCGATGCCGACAGCATAGTACAGCACGAACCTCAAAAACGCCCAGTCGATCTTCACAGACCTTCCCTATCGATGTGACGTCTTGTCCTGCTTCGTCAACGTGGAGATTGTTCTGAGAAACTTGATCATGCCGCCCACCGAGCCGATCGCCAATCCGACAAGTTGGAAGGTTGGCGACGTCCCGTACCGGCTGTCGAGCCACCACCCAACGAGGAAAAAGACTATGACCGCTGCAGCGAGCTGAAAACCGAGGGTGAGATAAGGCGCCACGTCTCGGTAGACCTGGCCGAGTCCCGGGAACAACTCCTTGCGCTTCTCCGGCCCGTCCTGTCTTGAGGAAGAGGACATCGTGCCAACCTCCCGTACACGCCAGCGCGGGGTCGTTAGTGCCTGGCTTCGTAGAGCTGTGACTTCTCCGTCATCACCACTTTCCCATCGAACAGACACCCTTCATCGATCACCAACTTGGCAGCGCGAACGTCTCCCTTCACAACGGCCTTGCCCTCAAAGACGATTTTCTCCGTTGCGCTGATCGAACCCCGCACTTTGCCGCCGATCGTGACGTTCTTGGCAGTGACATTGCCGTCGATCTCGCCCGACAACCCGACGGCGAGACTTTCGCTTGTGGTTATCTCGCCCGTGATCTTACCATCGATGCGAATGCTCCCCTGGCTACGGATCTTCCCTTCGATCATCGTCCCCGGGCCGATGAGGTTCAGTTCCTTTATTTGATCAGATTTGAACGCCACAGGTTTTTTATAGGTTGAGATTCAAGATATAATTGGCCGGGTCCACAGGCACCCCATCTTTCCAGATCTCAAAGTGGACGTGCGGACCCATGCTCGTCTCACCCGTATTGCCCAGGAGCGCAATCGGCTCACCCCGTTTCACGAACGCGCCCACATCGGTGAGCAACGCCTCATTGTGCTCATAGAACGTCAGAAAACCACCAACATGCGACAGGATGATCTTGTAGCCACCATCAACCGTCCATCCAGCGAAGACAACGTGACCATCAGTAGCAGCGCAGACCGGAGTGCCGATTTTCCCCGCGATATCGAGCCCGTAATGCCGTTGGTCTGGATCGTATCCCCTTGTGACATATCCTGCGGACGGCATCACGACGGGAAAGACAATTTGATTCGTCTCAAGTTCTGCCGGCCGCATCGAGACCGAACGAAACATTGACCGGGCAGCATCGCTCGCCGTTTCCCGTTCGCTTCTTCGCAGACGCTCATCCTGCAATCTCCTATCGACGTTCGCCGGAGCAGATGTCCCGCGGGAGACGAGACTTGAATCTGTGACAGCTACATTTTCCCCCAGCGCGTTCCTGAGCCTGACGTTATACTCCCGCAGCCCCACCAATTCTTCCATCAACGCCGTCATCCGCTGGTTCATTGAGACGAGGTCTTTGCCGTATCGATTGACCAGCTCCGGATTCTCGATCGGGACCAAGCCGCCGATGGGCGTGAAGATCAAGATCAACAGAACGATCACGACGATGGCCACGGCTGAACCGCCAATCAGCGAGTAAAACTGCCACGGAGCAAAACGAACCGACCTCGCCTGGCCGGCATCGTCCCTCGGCACAAGCAGCAGGTCATATCGGACCTTTTTCGACTTATGATGCTCGTCTGCCGGCATATCAATATCATAATCCTCGACGAGTCAATCTCGACCTCTCGGATCGGCTGACTCTTCGGAACTCTCCGTACGGTGAAAAACCCCATCCCGAGCGAAGAAGTGAAGAGCGGGATACGGCGGGGCGAAACCACAAATTGGACAGAAAATATAAGCAAAACGGCCCCTAAAGTCAAAGATTCTTCCCCCTTTTCGCCCAAAACGACATAGGGCCGAAGGCTGCATACGGATCCCGTTGCTCAACGCGTTCGATGGAGAAGGAGTTTCTCGTCAATGTATTGCCGAAGCTTGCTCTTGAACGTGGATCGATCGAATTCTTCTGCATGCGCTCGTATTGACTTCGGATCAAATCGAACACGCTTCAGCTTCTTCAGAGCTTCCGTGAGCGACTCGAGCGTCTGCTCGTAAAAGAACACACCGGTGGGATGGGCAGAGCCCTCAACGACGGATTCCAACGCTCCCCCCCCGCCGTACGCGACAACCGGCTTCCCGCTCGCCATAGCTTCCAGCGGAACAATACCGAAGTCCTCAACCCCGGGGAAAATCAGCGCGCGGCAGCGAGCATAGAGCTCCGCCAGCGCTTCATCCGACTGCCAGCCGAGAAACTCAATATTCCGCGATGCCTGTGCAGAAAGCCTCGTGAGCTCCGGGCCCTTGCCGACGATAAGCAGGCGCTCTCCGAGGCGATTGAACACTTTGATCGCCAGATCAAGCCGTTTATAGGGCACGAGGGCGCTCACGATCAGGTAGTAGCCGTCATCCCGCTCCGACAATTGGAAGAGCGACGTGTCAACCGGGGCGTGAAGCACATCTGCCGACCGGTTATAGTGACACTCGATCCTCTTCGCGACGTTACACGAATTGGCAACGAAGTGGTGAACGCGGCTGGTCGTACGGACATCCCACGCGCGCAGGCGCGGAGCAAAGAACGACATCGCAGCGCGTGTAGCCGGGCCCGCACGTCCCTTCCCGAAATACTCGTCGTACATTTCCCAGACATATCTCATCGGTGTGTGGCAGTAGCAAATGTGCAGCGCCCCCTGGCGCGGAATCGCCCCCTTCGCTACGCAGTGGCTCGAAGAGAGGATCAAGTCGTAGGGAGCGAAGTCAAAGGATTCGATGGCTCGCGGAAAGAGCGGAAGGTAGTTTCGATACCTCTCAGCCTTGAGGGGCAACCGGTCGACGAAAGACGTGCGGATCTCCATCTTCTCGATGGTGCGGGACATCGCACCTTCGTTGTGCAGAAGCGTGAAGAGGACGGCATCAGGATAGAGCTCGCACAACACCTCGAGGACTTTCTCGCCTCCCCTCATCCCCGTCAACCAATCGTGTACCAGAGCAATTTTCCGTGGCGATTCCATGACGTTCTGAATCGTGGAGATAAACTGCACGTGGCAAAGTACAATGAAATCTGACTACATCAAAATCGCCTGCTTGCATCACAGACCCTCCCTCTTTATATTGAAACGGAGGACTCCATCTATCATCTTGCTAGGGGAACAGACCCTTCTCTCCATGTCCATCCTACTTGCCCTCCTGCTGCTGATGCTGATGTTCCTTGTAACCGCTGCCGCTATCATGCTGGTCATCGGGCCTTTGATCATCCTTCAGCCGAGCCTCCGCACCCGGGAATGGTATGGCACCTTCACGACGCTCCTGGAGCCTTCAGACGCAGGCCTTCCGCAGGAGGATCTCTGGGTGACAACGCGTGACGGGTTGAGACTCAGCTGCTGGCTCGTCAGGCAATCACGGGCGGCGCGCGGCACGATCATCTACCTCCACGGCATCGGGGACTGCAAGATCGGCGGCGTCCCGTACGCGAAGTTCTTCTTCGAGAGAGGATTCAACACATTCCTGTACGATTCCCGCCGTCACGGCAACAGTGAGGGGAATTACTGCACCTACGGTTTCTACGAGCGGTACGACCTTTCGACCGTCATCGATTACCTTCAGTCCCGCAAGGAGATTCAGGCTCGGGCGTTCGGAGTGTTTGGGACCTCCATGGGTGCAGCAGTGGCGCTGCAGGCAGCCGCAATTGACGAAAGGATCGCTGCCATCGTGGCTGAAGCAAGCTTCACTGACCTGCGAACAATCATGGTCGACTACCAGAAGCGGCTCATCAAACTGCCGTGGCACTTCCTTCGCAACGCTGCCATGAGCCGTTCCCAGAAGATCGCAAAGTTCAAGGCGCGAGAAGTCTCACCTCTGCAAGCGGTGATGAGCGTGCGGAAGCCGATCCTCTTCATTCACGGCACTGATGATTCCCACATCAGAACGGCGTACTCGAAAGCACTCTTTGAGAATGCAAACGAGCCGAAAGAGCTCTTACTCGTTCCGAAGGGGGATCATACCGATCTCCTCAACGTTGGAGGGGGGGAGTATGTGAAGCAGATTACCTCTTTCTTCGAGCGCTACCTCCGCTGAGAATGGACGGTTGTCTCCGCCAGGGGCGCCAGCCCGACTTATTAGCTCTAAACGGTCTGGCGGGGATCAGCCTTCGGCTGAGATTTCCGATTGTCAATGTATCGCAAGCGTTCGCCAGCACACGACCGTATCACCTCAGAAAGCTCATCGCAATGAATGCCCGTCTTGACCTCCGAAGAACTCTTCTCCCGACATTTCTGGCTGCATTCATCACCCTCTGCATCGCGCGCGCCCAAACGCCGTTTTCACTCGACAGCGCCTCTGCATACCTCAGAACCATTGCAGTCGATATCGGGCCGCGGCCGATGGGCTCACCCAACGAGCAACGTGCCCTGGAATACGGCGCAAACAAGATGCGGGAGTTCGGGTTCGAGGAAGTCTCGATCATGCCGATGAAAGAGTTCGGCGGGATGCTCGGCGGACCCCTCAAGAACACACGAAGCGGAATTACCATCGGCATCCACAGGGGATCCTCACAGCGGATCATCGTGATCGGCGCACACATGGACTCCGCCGGTCCCGACATCCCGGGCGCAAACGATGACGGTTCCGGCGCTGCGGTCGTGCTGGAGCTTGCCCGCGCGTTCTCACAACGGACCACCGAGTCTACCCTCGTCTTCGCTTTGTTCGCAGGTGAAGAGCAAGGGCTGCAAGGCTCCCGCTATTTCGCTGACCATTTCCCCGAAATGAAGGACGTTGTGCTGATGCTTCAGATCGACATGGCGAACGGCTCGGACCTGCTCCTGCCGACGCTAGACGCCAAGGATCAGAGCTCGCCGGAATGGTTGGTGAAAGCCTCCTACGAGGAATTCGACAAACTGGGATACTCGGGACTGTACTTTCCGACCCACTTCTTCACGTTCATGAGCGCCACGCCGGGAGGCGGCGTCGGATCCGATCACGAACCGTTCCTCGAAAAGAATATCCCCGCGATCGATTTCACGTCCGATCCTCGAGACCCGATCCATACCCCTCAGGATAACTACGAGAATTTCAAACCGAGCGGCTTGAAGCGCTCCGGGGATTTGGTCTACCGTCTTGTGGAACGCTTCGACGGAGGCGTGCCTCAGGAGAAAATCGGCCAGTACTACTTGGTTCAGGTCGGAAGGACTCCACTCTTCTTCCCACCATGGTCGCTTCGCGTCTTCATCCTTCTCTCACTCATGCTCACCAGTCTTGCGCTGGTTGTTCTCCGGCGTCGACGACCACCCGTCGATCGGATGGTCCGGCCCAAGATCCCCGGATTGAAGCTCTTCCTTCTGATGTTGATCATCCAATGCTGCGTGTGGTTCTCGGAGAATGTCGTCTCGTTGATCAAAGGGGTGCGGCACCCATGGGTGGCGGATCTCACCGGCTATTTCATCCTCGGATTTCTCGGAGCCTGCATTGGCATTTGGATATGCCTCCAACTCGCTCCGAAGCTGAACCTGCGGCGCGACGGGTACTCGTATTATCTCCGCTCGGTCATTTTCCTCCTCATCATCTTCATCCCGGCGTCGTTCAGCTCCTACAAGGTGGCCCTGTATCCCGCGACGGCGTTCTTCTTCCTTGCACTGGCGATCCTAATCCGACAGCCCGCTCTGAAGGTCCTCCTCTGGCTTCTGTCATCCTACTTCATGTACCGGTTCTTCTTCTCGGAGAATTTCGAGTTCCTTGCCCGCTTCGCTTATTCAACCCCTACCGTGAGCGCCTCGACGAGTTTCATCCTCCATCTCGTCTACATCCTCTTCTTCTCGTTCTGGTCGTTTCCCTTTCTCCTGGGATTCGCAGCAATCTACTTCGATTCGCAAAAGAATCTGCTCTGGCTGAGGCGGTTGCGACGGCGCGAAGGCATTCTTGCAGCCGGACTGGCGTTCGTGCTCCTCGTCGCCGTCCTCTCGACCCAACCTTCCTACTCGCAATACTGGAAGCCCAACGTCTGGATCCAGCAGATCTTCGACGCGGATTCAACCAGCGGGATGATCATCGTGGAGTCACCTGAGTATCTTGCCGACACCCGCCTTCGGTTCGGCGCGACTGATACGACCGTGCGCGGCAGGGAGACATTCCTTGCGTTTAAGATCATCCCGACACCGAAGGATCCATGGCTCCTGATCGATCGGGATGTCGAGACAAGTCGGGCGGACTCGGGGACGACCTTCGATGTCCTTCTCAAGCTCCGCTGCAAATATCGCCCGTACACACTCCAAGTCACGTACTCGGCTGGCCGGGATACCCTGAGAGACGTTTCCACACCACTGGCGTTTTCAAGCGAAGACCGCTCGATTTCTGTCCAGTGGTACTCGTTTCCGGATACCCTGACCCTGGCGCCTCTGCATTTCACTCTTTTGGGTGGAGACAGCCTGACCGAGCGCGTTGAGGCGACGTTCGTTGAAGAAACAGAGCCGATGCAGATTGCAAACGGATACGTATCCAGCATCATCAACCGAACGATCTGGAGCAAGCGGACGGTTGTGTCAGGGAGGCGATAGTCATCCCGTCGTCTGGAGGGACGAGTCATGGCTCGCCGGGCACGGGCAAATCCAAGATGCTCCCGGGTCGATCGTTTGAGAGCCCTCAGACTTGACTTTAATCTAATTTTGTATAAACTTCTCGCCTGAAAGAGGTGTTCTCAGAGCCTGGGTGCGAGTGGTCGTTGTCGCACGCAGGGGGTCCGGCCCGAGTCACCGATACTTTCCTTTTCTGATTCAGATCATCAAAGAGAGCATCCTGCCGACATTTTCCGGATTCATTGAACAGCAGTTCGCCGGCTCCGTCGCGTTGGGTTTCAGTCCCGGCGACGGATATCCGATATGCCGCTCTCAGATTCTCGATCTCCTTGTCAACGGGGGAGCGACCGTCATCTGCGGAGCCGAGACTCCGGTTTCGACCACCTTTCGATGAACGATGGATGTCAACGCGTTTACCGTTCTGTGATGCAATTAAACCAAGACGACAGACTAACATTTCGAAGGAGGACTATGAGTAAAGCGTAAGAACGTAGTTCACCGTGCTTGCCGCCGCCAAGGCAACGCGGTGCGTAGGTTGTTATGCATTGTGGTTCATTGCTGCAACAAACCAACACTTCGAAGGAGGCAGTATGCGAAAACTCTGTTGGTACATTTTTTCCTCGCTGGTCACGCTGGCATTTGCGGCCACGGCGGCCCTGGCGCAGACTGGCTCAATCAAAGGCACAATTACCGATGCGCAGACCGGTGAAGCCATGATCGGAGCGAATGTTTTCCTTGAGAGAACATCGTACGGGGCCGCAACCGATTCAAAGGGGGCGTATGAGATACAGAGTGTCCTTGCAGGTCCCTACACGTTGATTGTCAGCTACATCGGTTATGAACAGTACCGGCAATCGGTCACAGTCAGAGCAGACCGATCGGTGACCGTCGACGTCAAGCTCAAGCCGACAAGCGTCACGCTCAGTCCTGTCGTCGTGACAGCGATCGGCACACGAGTCGAACGCGAGAAACTCGGTGTATCGGTCTCGAGCGTTGCGGGGGCGTCACTCGCCACGGTCGGAGTTCACGATGTGATTACAAGTATCGCCGCAAAAGCGCCTGGAATTCAGACGATAGAGTCCACCGGTGATCCGGGATCAGCGACCAGGATCGTTTTGCGCGGCGTTCGCTCTCTGCAGAGCGACAATCAGCCGCTGATTGTCGTTGACGGCGTGCCGGTGTTCAGCGGTCAGTCGATTGGGGGCGGCTACAACGCCACAGCCGCAGAGACAAGAATCAACGATCTCAACCCTGATGATATTGAATCGATCGAGGTGTACAAAGGTCCTTCGGCATCCGCTTTGTGGGGAGCACGTGCGGCGAACGGAGTCATCGCAATTACGACAAAATCCGGAGGACAGACTGGCAGCAGGAAACTGAGTGTTACAATGCATTCCAGAACATACGTTGATCAGCTCCTGCGCCCCTTCCCCTTGCAGAGAAGTTTCGGTCAAGGTCAGAGTGGTGCGTTCCTGTTCAACGGCGTCCGCTCCTGGGGAGACCCGATCTGGATGCGATCTGGTGCTGCAGACGTCCTCGACCGCACCAATTATCCCTACGCGACGATCACCAAGAAAAACTCCCAGACGACCTATGACCACTCAACAGAGTTGTTCCGCGAACCCCTCACGCAGGACTACGGTGTGACCATCCGTGGCGGAGACGAATGGAGCGATTTCTATGTTGACTTCGGCCAATTGAATCAGCAGGGAATCATCCTGGCCAACTCCGACCTGCACCGGACGTCGGTCCGAGCCAATGCGACCCGACGCTTCGCGGAGGATGTCATTGTCAAGGTCACGGCATCCTTTGTCAAGAGCACGACGAGCCGTATCCAGCAGGGATCCAATGTTTCCGGCCTCTTCCTGGGCGGCCTTCGCACGCCCCCAGACTTCAACAATCAGCCCTATATTGTCGACTATGTCTCGCCGAGCGGAGCAGTCACGCAAGGGGTCCAGCGAGCGTTCAGAAATAGCTCAGGCGATCCCGCTCGGGGGCCGGGGTTCGACAATCCATTGTACGTGATCAACAATGTTCCCACGTCACTTTCTACAAACCGTCTGATGGGAACCGCGGAGATCACCTACAACCCACTGAAATGGATGGACTTCGTCTACATCATAGGCGCCGACTACTACACGGATCGGACGTTGTACACCTACTCACCGGGGGATGCAAGCTACCCGACCGGTGACACCTACAGAAATGCCAACTCGAATTACTTGGTGAATTCTGATCTGAGGGCCACAGCGAGACATTCGTTCAATGAAGATTTCGATGGGTCGCTCATGGTCGGTTTCCACCTGGATCATCAACGTTCGGAAGGTATAAATGTCGACGCAACGAATTTCATTCTGGCTGATGCCCCCGCGACATTCTCGAATGCACTTGATTATTTCCCGGGTGAAGGGCTGACGATCGTGCGCACCGCCGCCCTGTACGGCGAAGCCACCGTCAACCTTTACAGACAGTTGTTCCTCCGGGGCACGGGACGGATGGAAAGCGCGTCCACATACGGGCCTGATGCCAAGCAGACCTATTTCTATCCTTCTGCCAGTGCCGCATGGCAATTCACCGAGCTTCCGATCATCAAAGACCTCATCAAAGACAATAGCATTCTGAGCTACGGCAAGCTTCGGGCAGCAATCGGAACAGCGGCGAATCGACCGGCCGCCTACCAGACGAAGACATACTATAACAACCCATCGCCCGGAAATGGTTGGCAGGCTGGGATCAATGGAATCTACTACGGAGGTGCCGCGGTCCGCAGCACCAACCTCGGCAATTCGACATTAAAGCCAGAGTTGACGACGGAGACCGAATTCGGCGCCGATCTCAGGTTTCTGAATGACCGCATCTCACTTGGGGTAACGCACTACGTGAACAAGACGACTGATGCGCTTCTCCCTGTGACTGTCGCATCCGCTTCGGGGTTCGATTCAAGAACGGCTAACGCCGCGAAACTTGAGAACACCGGCAATGAAGTGCAGCTCATCGCAGAGTGGCTCCGCATAGAGCCATTTTCGTGGACGACGACGATCAACTGGTCAAAGAACAAGAACACGTGCACGGACTTGTCCGGCGTCGATCGTTACGACCTAGCCGGATTCGTCGGCACGCTCTCCAGCGTCATCGTGGGCCAACCAGTTGGAATACTCTTCGGTACCCGATGGGCTCGGAATGCCAACGGCAGCTTGCTGCTCGATGCAAACGGCTTCCCGGTGGCAGATGCGTTACCAGGCATACTCGGCGATCCGAATCCCGACTTTCGCGCAGGCTTCATCAACACGCTGCGCTACGAAAGGCTCACCCTCAATGTTGTCCTCGATTGGAAGAAGGGGGGCAAGATGTGGAACGGTACAAAAGGCGCCCTCTATTCCTATGGAACGCATGGTGATTTGGACAAGTGGACCACCATCAGTGCGGCACAGGCCTCGACGTTGAAGAACTGGGCGGGCAGAACGCCAGCATCGGTGGTTGCCGGTTCAACGACACAGAAGCAATATTACCAGAATCCCGACGGGTCAGTCTCATTCCGAGGGACTGTTGGTAATTTCGGGGGTTCGGATGTCATTCTTGATGAACAATGGTACCGCGTAGGTCTTGGAGGGGGATTCAACGGGCCATCCGAGCAGTTCATCGAGGACGCCAGCTTTGTGAGGCTCCGTGAAGTCTCTCTCTCATACTCACTCCCGCTTCAGTTCTGGGGGATGCAAGGCCTGACGGTTAGCGTGACGGGTCGAAACCTTTGGCTCTCGACAGACTACACAGGCATCGATCCTGAAACCAACTTGTGGGGGCCAAACAACAACGGGATCGGGCTAGACTACTTCAATAACCCGACCACAAAGAGCTGGATCGTCTCGCTCCAGATTGAATATTAATGAAAACGGGAGTCCGATCATGAGAAAACTCATCACCATACTGATAGTGTCAATCCTCATCGCGGGATTGATCGGATGTGAGAAATATGTGAGCGGCTTCGAGTCCGATCCTCTCTCGCCTGTGGATGCAAACGCGCTGAAAACGTTTGTCGGCGCAGAACTCTCTTATATCGTGTTCGTTGAAGGATTTCCTGCATACCTCTCGGCCATCTGGGCACAGCAGATTTACGGCGCTGATCGGCAGTTCACGTCTTACCAAGTCTACGCCGTCACCAGCGAGGATTTCAACAATGATTGGAGCCTCGCTTACACAGGAGCGCTATCGAACCTTCGGGTGGTGCAGGACAAGACCGCGGCAACAGGGCAGCTTAATCTCAAAGGCGCATCGGAGATCCTTGAAGGGCTCCTCATGGGAACAGTCGCGGCAGTGTGGGGCGACGTTCCATACTCAGAGGCCTGTCAACCTCCCAATTACACCCCCAAGTACGACCCACAGCTCACCGTGTACTCGGAGGTCTTGAAGACGCTTGACCAGGGTATCGCCGATTTCAACGCAAGCGCAACCCCTCTTGCACAAGATGCTCTGTCGTTGGCCGGAAGCGCAACCAAGTGGGTGAAACTTGCTCATTCTGCAAAGGCCCGCTACCTGATGCACACAGCCCGTTCCCAGGGATATAGCGCAGCGATCCTGACACAGGTCATCAATGAAGCGAATCTCGGCATACTCAGCCTCACGGGGTCGGAAGATGCGATGATGACCCACGGGACGGTTCAGAGCGGGAATCAAAACCTCTGGTACGATTTCATGGTAGCTGCGCGCACCGGCTATATGGATGCGGCCGTTACGTTCGCAGTCCCCATGCTGCAGGCCCGGAGATTCGATGGCAAGACAAATGAAGCGGGAAGGCTTGCCTTCTATTTCAACGGCACAAACCTGAATACGTCAGCGAGCGGGGCATACGCTATCAATGCGTCGTACCCTGCATTCCGAGCTTCGGAGACTCACCTGCTGTTGGCAGAGGCGTACGCCCGCCAGGGGCAAACGGCCAGCGCGATCACAGAGCTGAACTACGCGCGAACCTACAACAACAACGTCTTCCACAATACTTCGCAGGATTTCGTTGCGGGGGACTTCCCCACCAGCGCCGATCTACTCCAGGCGATTTTCAACGAGACGTATCTGTCGTTGATGCACCAAATCGAAGCCTGGAACTTCCTGCGGCGAGTGGACTATGCAATCGCTTACAAGGATTCGGCGGGCACAACGCATGCGTTCGCAGCAACGCATGGGACGGTTTTCCCGCAACGGTTCGTCTATTCGAGCACCGAAGCGGCATCAAATCCAAACCAGCCGCCGGAACCTGCAAACGCGCAATTTAACCGCACAGCTGCTAATCAGTGAGTGCTGGCTGCAGGTAGCGTATCAGACAAAGAGGCCCCGTGCAACCCGCGGGGCCTCTTTGTTGCGGTAAAAATGCGGCATTGAAGCAATGTCGTCTTTGAGCGGAGGAGGGAAAGGGCATGGGTAGAATTCAACTGGTGTTCGTCCTCGCCTTTCTCGTCGGCGCGTGTGTTTCTCCACGCGAGGGAACCACCGGCAGAGTAACGCAGGACGTTCTGACAGCGGAAGAGATCGCAACAACAGACGCACAGAATGCATACGATGCAATTAGCTTGAAACGGCCATTTTTCTTGAAATCACGAGGACCCAGAAGCCTCCTGGAGTCGCCTGTTGGCCAGACGGCAGAATATCCTATAGTCTATCTGGATCGGATGTACTACGGGGACCTTGAATCTTTGCGCTTCATCCCTGTCGCCAACATCGCAGAGATCCGCTACCTGGATTTCAACGCCGCAACCATTCAATTCGGAACTGGTCACACCGGCGGAATTATTTCGGTGCTCACTAAACGGTAGCGATCTTCGATGACGCTCTGCCGCCTCGGATCGGATCCAAGAGCCTGCGCATTTCTATGGGGCGAACCGTGGGAGGGACGGTTCGGGTACCTGCACCGGAATGCGGGGGAAGCTGAGGGAGCGGTTGGCCCAGAAAGAGTTCTGCACGAGAATTCTTCATCCTTGTGCGCACACTCTTCGGTCACGTGGACGATAGGGCGTCTGGAAATTCTCGCTGCTCTTTCTTACGTTTCGTTTGCATGATGAATTCGCTCATACGAAAGATTCCGGTCTGCCTGCTACTGGCTCTCCTCCAAACTAGTGCGGGGATTTGCCAGGAGGCCGAACGCGAGAGACTGGCGATTCTCCCCTTCGGAATCCAAGGTCTTTCTCCAGAAGAAGGCGTTCAGCTCAGACAGAATTTCGCAGAGGCTCTCGGGGAATCGATGCGCTTCAATATCCTACCGCCTGTCGCGATGAGGAGTATCCTTGAGGAAGCGGGGCTGAAGAAGATCGACGATTGCAGCACCTTGCCTTGTCTCGCTCAGTTGGGAAAAATTCTGGGTGTTGACAAGGTTGCCTCTGTAACTGTCGCTCATCTGGGACAAGGGTTCGCGCTGCACATCCAACTTGTGGATGCATCCGACGCATCGCTCCAGTACGATGAAAGGGTTGACTACCCAGGAGCGTTCAACAACCTCTTATCCGTCGTCATGCCCGAACAGGGACGAAAACTCGGCGGCGCAGAGTTCGGTACTGGGACTCGTTGGTACGTCATTGCTGCCGCCGTTCTCGTAGGCGCGGGGCTCATCTATTGGATCTACACGACGTTCGCCTCAACGAGCAGCACCCAAACTCAGTTCGCTGGTCCCGCCCCCGCGCCGAAGTAGATCCACGCGCTCGTGCGAGCAGCCGTTCGTTTCCCTGACGAACCAACGAACAACCTTCCCCCGGCGAAGCAGAAACACCCTCAGTTCCGTCTCACGTCATCGAGATCACATCCCACACCTTTCCCAATTCGCGACTACGTTAATCCTATCGAGGAAGGGCTCTGCTCAAGCCACCAACTCAGTGCATTCACTGGCGAAGAACAAGCTGAGCGACATTCTCGACGTGGTAGGTGTGAGGAAAGAGGTCGACAGGCTGGAGTTTGACGAGGGCATACTTCCCGGCACAAAGCGCCTTCACATCCCTTGCCTGCGTTGCCGGATTGCAGCTGACGTACACGATGCGGGGCGGCGCAAGCCCGAGGATCTCCTCGACCACCTTCGGATGCATGCCGCTTCGAGGCGGGTCGATAATCATGACATCCGGCCCGGCTTGTTGCCGCATCCATTGTGTCTCTTTCGTCAGCCGGTCTTTCAGATCCCCCAGGATGAACGTGCAGTTCCGTACCCGGTTCGCCTCTGCGTTCCGCTCCGCGTCCTTTACCGAGCTCGCAAATGACTCTATCCCAACGACCTGGTTGACCCCATCAGAGACGAAGAGGGCTATCGACCCGGTACCGGAATAGAGGTCCCACACGGTGTCGCTTGCCTTGAGCTCTGCGAACGACCTGGCGACTTCGTACAGCTTCTCTGCCTGGGCTGTATTGGTTTGGAAAAAGGAGCTGGCGGAGATGGTGAAGACGTGGCGTCCAAGCCGCTCGTGGATGACCCCCTCCCCGACGTAGACACTCTCCCGATCACCAAAGGCGATCTGGGCCTTCTTTGAGTTGATCGTGTTCACGACGGTCGTGATCTCTGGGACGGCGTCCACGAGCTGCGCTGCAAACTCCTTCATGACGTCGGGCCGATCGTCGTACGTCACCAGGTTGACCAAGAGCTCCTGTGTCCGCTTGCTCTGACGGATGACGAGGAAGCGGAGGTAGCCCGAGCCCCTCTTCGAGGAGTAGGCCGGCAGGTTACGACGCCGGGCGAACGACCGGACGAAGTCGAGGATGCGGTTGGAGGCATCCGATTGCAGATGGCACTCCTCGATCTCGAGTACTTTGTCGTAACGTTGGGGCACATGCAATCCAAGGAAAACTTCCCCCGCCCGGCCGCCAACGGCGGGCAGGGATTGCGCATTGCCAAGTTCGAATTTATCCGACGCTGAGTGCGGAGGGAGTTCCGCTCCCGACCTTCTCGGCTCTTGAAGCCATTGCCGATCGCAGAACGAGAACTCCATCTTGTTCCGGTAGAAATATACGCCAGAGGCGTATCCGCCTTCGGAGGAGATGTCGTCGGAACCGATGATGGGAAGGATAAAGGGATCGCGGAATCCGCCGATGCGCTCGAAGGCGTCAAGCACGTGCTGCTGCTTGAAGCGGAGCTGGACTTGATAGTCGACGTGCTGCCACCTGCAACCGCCGCAGGTGCCGAAATGCTTGCAGCGCGGCTGGACACGAAACGGAGATGGCTGCTCGACAGCGACCACCTTCGCTTCGGCGTAGTTCTTCTTCGTCCTCAGGACGCGGGCTGTCACAACGTCGCCCGGGACTGCGCCTTCAACGAAGACCACAAAATCGTCGACTCGGCCGACCGATCGGCCCTCGAAGGCCGCAGCATCGACGTTCAGCCGGATTTCATCCCCGCGCTTCATCATTCTTACATACTAAGCCAGTAACTCACCTTCAGAAGGAGCACATTGGTCGTCGGCAGCGAAAAGGTGTTAGAAAAATCATCTGCAAAGGACGTCCGGTAGTCACCCCGTTCCCCCCGTCGGGCCTGGGACCACACAAGGTAGAGCGTGCTTCCCGGCAAGTATTCCCACCGCAACACCACGTTGGAGTTCAAGGAGAGCTCGTTGAAGTCCGGTCGACTATACGTCTGGTAGGGCACGAAAGTGTCCGGCGAGAGCATTTTGTGATAGTTCTCGTATTTCCCCTTCGCGAAGAAGAGCTGCAGGTAAACCTGCAGTGTCAGGTCACGGGTGAACACGAACGAGCCTCGTGTCGTGAAGTCCCATTCCTCCGTCGTCCGGTCGGCGAAGATGGTGTATGTCCGAGGGACAGCCTCGAACGGATCCTCCGTATTGGCCGCCCACGCGAACTCGTTCCGGCGGATCTTCCGGTCAGCCTCAAACTCCAACGTCAGGTTTGAAGCAGGCTTGAACTGCAGCTCCGCTCGCAAGTCAAGAAATCTTCCCTTCCGCTGATCGCTGCCCACCGTGCCATCCAGCTCCCCTACGATCAGCTGTCGCGAATCCGACTCGACGCTCAGGTTGAAGCTCTGTGTGCCGGGCTTTCTGTACAGCCCGTTACCGCGTGTCTCCCGATCGTCGTACTTCCCTTGATCGATCTCGACGCGCGTGCCGGCTTCCCAGTAGCTCGGGAATGTAACGTGACCTTCGAGGTTCACCGAATGATGGATCTCTGCTCCGTCGAAGTTCCGCCGGAGATGATACGTGGAACTGAACTCCCAGATTCGCTTGAGATCGGTCACCTCATCATCCCGGTACAAGATCTCAGCGAGCCATCCGTAATCGTTCGGCCGGCGGAAGTACCCCATATCGTTGACGTTGTACCCCTTCGATGTGAAGTCGAACGAAACATATCCCCTCCAATGCGGGCCGCCATCCTTGCTGAAGTTGAACTTCCCCGCGGATCCCTCGATGCGCGCATCGGATCCGTTCGTGGTCCGTGAACCGGCGAGGAACCCGTCGATTCGGTACACGCTTTCCAGGAAGCGCAGATTCCAGTCCACCCCCGCCGTCATCGCAGGTGCCTTCCCATCCTTGTTCACGGAGGTGAGCACCATCCCTGCGTTTGAGTTCTCCAGGAGATCCTGACGGAGGCGGAGAAGGCTGAAATTCGTGAGCGGATCGACCGTCTCTTTCGTCCTGTTGCCGAGTGAATCGACCAGGGTTGCCGTCTCCCTGTCCGTCACGGCCTCCAGGACACCGATAGAGAGACCACTGGTCATCTTCCCGGAAATCTTTGCCGCCCCAAGAATGCTGGCGAACCGCGGCTCGTCTAGGACGTACCCTCCGGGCGGTGGGTCAACGCTGAGGGCACGCCCGATGCGACGCGAGTAGAACAGCCCTGGACCAAATTCGCCCCCAAACGTCGTGAATTGAATGATCTGCGAGCCCTCGATGAAGAACGGCCGCTTCTCCGGGTAGAACGTCTCGTAGGTGGTGAGATTGAGAACGGCTGGATCCGCCTCGACTTGACCGAAATCTGGATTGATGGTCGCATCGATCGTAAGCCCGCTGCCCGGACGGTACTTGAGGTCAGACCCCACATTGGATTTGAGCTCGTGACCATTGGGATACCTTGCGGATTTCGGCACGAAGCGGCCGCTGCCAAGGGTGTACGGAATAATCTGCAGGTTCGTCGGGGCGGGAATGTGCTCAATCCCCACGAGATGACCGAACTTGGAAATGAAGCCGCTCTCACTTTTTCGAATCAAGACCCAATATTGGCGCTCGTTGTTGCGCGCGATGCGGCGGACGACTTCGAAGCCCCACTCGTACGAGTCCTTCTGAGAAAACCGGAGCGCTCTAAACGGGATCTTGACCTCGGCGATCCATCCGTTTTCGTTGATCCTTGTCTGCACGTCCCACACAACATCCCAAGATGCATCCTCATCGCGTCCGTCATTGTACTGGAGGATGTCGGTCTTGACACCGGCAGCATTGATCGTAAACTCGAAGCAGGTCTGATGGTCGTGAAACGTATCGAGGCGAATCGAGATCGCGTCGGACACGACCTCGTCATCGCGGCGAGCAAGCCGGGCGACAATCTTGGAGGGATCGGGATCGTGCATCGTGCAGCCGAAATACAAAGCCTCATCGTCATAGAGAATCCGGATTTCGGTAGGCATGCTCGCAGGATCACCCTCATTGGGATCTCGCTGGGTAAACTCCGTCTCGGGCTTCGCAAGTTTCCACTCCGGCTCGTCCAGGATCCCATCGATGCGGGGAGGAACCGGCGTCCGGACCGCGAGGGCTGTCTTGGGGTTGCCACCGGCGAGCGCCAGGCACGGAACCAGCAACAGGACAAACGACGATCTCACGATGTTCGATACTCTCATCCGTGGTCTTTTCTTTCTTCTTTCATCATTGAAACAAAAAACCCCCACTGCTTTTGGCAGGGAGGTTCGCGAATGCTCTCTCGCCCACCCTTGCCTCGATGTCCATCCCCCGGAGGTTGAGGGGCTGACTTTTACTCCCTTGATCGATGCGGCCAGACCAGTTCACACGCTCGTGGCGGCCTTCAGCAACGCGTCGAGCCTCAACACGGAATCCGCCTCGGCATAGAATCGTATCAGCGGCTCCGTTCCGGATGCGCGCACGAGGACCCAGCCGTTGTGCACGAACAGTTTGTAGCCATCCGTCGTCTCGACCTTTTGCACCGCGTGACCTGCCAGCGATTTTATTCCTTTCTTGTATGCCGAGAGGATGTGCTGTTTCTCCTTCTCCGTCATGTGCGCATCGATCCGATTGAAATAGTGCCAGCCGAATTCGATCATCAATTCTTCGACGAGCTCGCTGAGTTTTCGCTTTCGTTTCGCCATGATCTCGCAGAGGAGCAGGCCGACATAGATCCCATCGCGCTCCGGGAGGTGTCCCTTCACGCCCAACCCCCCGCTCTCCTCACCGGCGATGAGGATATCCCGCTCCGTCATGAGGCGGCAGAGATACTTGAAGCCGACGGGCGTTTCGTGCAGCTTCAAGCCGTACTTCGCGCACATCTTGTTGATCATCTGACTGACGGAGATCGATTTCGCCACCTCGCCCGTGAGGTTCTTCTCGTCGATAAAATACTTGAGCAGGAGGGCAAAGATCCGGTGGGAGTCCACGAAGGTGCCGGTCTCATCGAGCACGCCGACGCGGTCAGCGTCCCCGTCGGTTGCAATGCCGATATTGCAGCCTTTCATAACGACGGCCGTCGCAAGATCCTCGAGGTACTGTGGGATCGGTTCGGGATGGGCTCCGCCGAAGGAGGGGTTGAACGAGCTCCGCAGCTCCGCCCGAACCGTCGCAAGCTGAGGGAAAACACCCTGCCCCGATCCATGCATCGCATCGTATGCAATTCTGATGTCCGACGACGCGATCGACGAAAGGTCAAGCTTCGATTTCAGATCCTCGACATACACAGCAGTAAAATCGACCTTTTTGATCGCACGCTTCTCGACTAGCTCATCGAAACTCTTCCTGCTTATTACTTTCGACCTCAATACTTTCTTCAGCTCTTTCTCCACCTTCTCGATCATCTCCGGATGAGCCGGCCCTCCAAAGTCCCCCTTGATCTTGAAGCCGTTGTATTTCGCGGGATTATGGCTCGCTGTAATGATCACACCGCCGGCTGCCTTCAGCTTCGTAGTCATAAGCGACACCATCGGAGTCGAGGAGATCTTGTCGGATATGATCACTTTGATCCCGTGGTTCGCGAGAACTTCGGCGGTCGTCTCCGCGAACTCTTGGGAGAGGAACCGTGCATCGTAGCCGACCACGACGCCGTTCTTGATTCTCTTGTGGCGCTTGAAATAGTTCGCCGTCGCGAGCGCGACCTTAGCGACATTGTCGAACGTGAAGTCGGCGGCGATGAGCCCGCGCCAACCGTCTGTTCCGAATTTGATTTGTGGGGTCATGATTTCCTGTCTTCGGTTGATCAGTGAAGCCGCAAGACCTTCTCGAAAACGTCCGCTTCGTCATAGTCAGGATTGAGCGTTTTACGCAAGCGGTTCAAACGTCGAAGCGCAGACTTTTCATCGAAGAAAACCTCCGGTTCGTCGATAATACCACGATAGGTCTTTACCAAGATCCAAATCTTCTTCATGGCCTTACTCCTTCACAATCCGTTTGAACCGACCGAATACGTCCTTGTATTCTAGGAAGTTGCAGACTTTAGCCAGTCCGCTCCTGATGAACGTGGGACGACTGATTTGACGCAAGAACAAAGCTCGCCTTGGCTCGTTCGACACGATGCAGCTTTGAATATCGCACGTAGACGCGGAGAGAGGTTGCAGGGGCGTCGTAAAGGGAGTAGCTTGACGTGATCCTTCTGAGCTTGCCAGCCTTCTCTTCCAATGAGGATAAGAAATCTCTCTTGGATCGATTTACCATGCGGAGTCGCTAGCGTATTGTCACCCCAGATGGAACTTCCATTTGGGCTGAATGAGTTGCGTGCTGCTTACAACGTTACATTCAGCGCGCCGAATCCGGCATAGTACCCGTTCGTGTCGAGCTCTTCTTCAATGCGCAGCAGTTGATTGTATTTCGCAATGCGATCCGTCCGGCTGACAGAGCCAGTCTTGATCATGCCGGAGTTCGTCGCCACGGCAAGGTCCGCGAGCGTCGTGTCCTCCGTCTCGCCGGAACGATGACTGAGCACGGTGGTGTACCGTGCGCGCTTGGCCATCTCAATGCAGTCGAGCGTCTCGGTCAGTGTCCCGATCTGATTGACTTTGATGAGGATGGAGTTTGCTATTCCCTGATCGATGCCCTTGGAAAGAAATTCGACGTTTGTCACAAACACATCGTCACCGACCAACTGCACTCTCTTGCCAACGGCATCCGTCAGAATCTTCCAACCCTCCCAGTCGTTCTCCGACATTCCGTCCTCGAGCGAAGCGATGGGGTATTTCTTCGTCCAGCCTTCCCAGTAGTGCGCCATCTGCTCGGGCGATTTCTCCGACTTGTCCGACTTCGAGAAGACATATTTCTTCTTCTCCTTGTCGTAGAACTCGCTGGCGGCAGGATCAAGTGCGATATACACCTGTTCCCCTGCCTTGTAGTTTGCCTTCCCGATCGCCTCGAGGATAACCTCCAGAGCCTCCTCATTCGATTTCAGATTCGGTGCAAATCCCCCTTCATCCCCTACGGCGGTATTGTACCCCTTCTTATGAAGGACCGACTTCAGCGAATGGAAGACCTCGGCACCCATGCGTAATGCCTCGGCGAACGACGGCGCGTCGATCGGCATGATCATGAACTCCTGAAAGTCCACGTTATTGTCCGCATGCTTGCCTCCGTTCAAAATGTTCATCATCGGCACCGGGAGGATTTTCGCGTTCGTTCCGCCGATGTAGCGATACAGGGGCAGGTGAAGCGACGCGGTCGCGGCCTTTGCCGCCGCGAGCGAAACGCCCAGGATCGCGTTGGCACCCAGCTTCCCCTTCGTCGGGGTTCCATCGAGCTGGATCATCATTTTGTCGATCCCCACCTGGTCGGTCGCTTCGAAGCCGACCACCTCTTCGGAAAGGATGTTGTTCACGTTTTCGACGGCTTTCAGCACGCCCTTGCCGTTGTATCGAGCCTTGTCCCCATCCCGCAGCTCAACCGCTTCATTCTCTCCGGTCGATGCGCCGCTCGGAACAGCCGCGCGGCCGATCGTTCCATCTTCCAGCGTTACCTCGACCTCAACTGTCGGATTGCCGCGAGAATCGAGGATCTCCCGCGCACAAACATCCGTAATGGTCGTAGACATGGTTTCCTCCAGGAATAGTCAGGGGAAAAACAGATCCGGTGTGAGAATTTCAAGAAACGCAAAACAATTAACCCATTTTTTGCAGGAAAATCAATCCGGCGACATGGAATGTCTCTCCATCCACCCGCAGAACCTCACTCTCTCCTCGATCACCCCGGCCTCAGCCTCACTCGTGACGTAGTTGAGCGACTGCCAGTAATAGATTTGCGCCTTTTGGTACTTGCCGAGAGCGAAATACGCCTGGGCGATCCGTTGCTGCCTGAAGCGTTCCAGGACTTTGGAGTTCAATTTCGGCAGCCTCGCAAACAGATCGATTGGCTCCTCATAACGTTCCTTCGACGCCAGTTCGCGCGCGAGCAGGTATCGAGGGAGCGGATCCTTCGGCCGACGCAAGGCAAGTTGTCTCAGGTACGCCTCCCGCACTGAGTCGGCCATCGGGGTGCTGAAGTAGGGCTTCAAATCACGCACCAGGTTTGAGTCCCTCAACGCGGCCAGTCGAATGGTCAGCCCCTCGTCCCACGATGGCGAGAGATCCGTGCGCAGCACCTGTTCGTATGAACTTGCCGCCGCTTCGATTGAGTCGACCCCCCAGAGTGCGTCCCCGAGGACAAGCTTGAGCGTAAGGAGCGAAGCATTCAGAGTGGAATCAGCCAGCTTCTCCCGTGCGAAGGCGATCGCTTCCGGGTACCTCTGAAGCTTGAAGAACGAATTCGTTCGCTGGACTATCGCCTCGACGCTTGTCGTCAGTGCGAGCGAGCGCGTGGCGGATTCGAGCGCCTCTTGGTACCGCTTCCCATTGTAGAACTCCCGCGTCTGAGCGTTCAGGTTTGCTATCACCCGCGCGCACTCCTTACCGAAAATCGAAGGGCGCTTGAAGAGATACGCCGCCTTCTCCAGGTCGGCATCGGTGAGTTTGTAGCGGTCGAGAGAACGACGCCATCCGAGGAGCAGCCTGGAAAGGTTTCTCCCGTAGAGGTAGGTGAAATTTCCGGATCGATAGACCATCTTAAGCCGCTGCAGACCATACTGCTCGATCAGAAAGCGGCAGAAGGATCCTGCGAGCGTGTAGCTGACATCGGGCTGGACGCGCAGGAATCCGGAGAAGGAAAAGAGGCTTTCCATATCCGGACGGAGACCAACGGCGAAGATCATCGCTGACAGGCGATCCAGATTCTCACCGTATCTCTCCCCTTCGACTGCGGTCGCAAGCCCTTCGATCAGACCGGAGTTCACCCCCACCCTGATGAACGGAACACCGAACTCTCCGGCTACGACGTGGGTCAGTTCATGTTCTAACGAAGCATCGACGTCAGAGAGGTTCACATGGATCTGCCAGAGCCACGGCTTGGCGATATCCGTGTGCGCCGCGCCCACAAGCCTTCCCTTTTGTTCGGCCGATGCGTACAGGAACGAGTGAATCTTCATCCTTGAATGAAGGCGCAGGGCCCGTGAGAGTTCGTTGAGATAGAATTCGTGGAGCTGGACGATCTGCGAGAGACGGACCCCCTTCAACATCGAGTCAGGATAGACGATGACGAAATGCTCGGTCTCGATCTCACCGCCGAGCTTATGGCGAATAAACCCATCAGAAGACGAGAGCCCGAGCCGGTCGCTCAAGAAATACAGTACGCTTGAAAACGCCACCAGCGCAAGCATCAGTATGACTCTTGTTCTACTCGATCGCGGCACGACTCCTTCCGACCGGCGGCGAGCTCTCCGCTGCTGCACCAAGACAGCGAGAAGAACCAGGCTGACGGCAACAGCAAGCGTCCCGGCCCGGTACAGGAGCAGGCGCGGGACGGCATTGAGCGTCTCATCATACGTAAGTCCCGGAAAGAACCCGATCAGCGGGTTGAATGCAAAGATCTGCGGGCTCATCAGCGTCACGTACACAATATGCATCAGGAGAAGAAGCCAAAGCAGGACGAACCAGGTCTTCCTCCATCCATTCAAAGTGACGGAGAGCAGCACGGCCAGCGAATGTGCGAAAAACACCGCCGGGACGGGCACCAGGAGGAAAAGCACGATCCCGTCCGAGAAGGAGCAATTCTTGATAAAGAACGCGTTGGCCGAAATGATCATGAGCGGAATGACGAGCGATAGGACGAGCACGCCGGAGGAGCGCAATGAAAAGGAGACGACGTTTCCCTTGTAAGTTCCCTCACTCTTCCGCCACATGGAGATCGTCAGCAGGCCCGCAAGGAAGCTCGCCAGCAGAGCGATCACGGCGGAGAATTCATAGCCAAGGTAGTTGAAGAGCGGGATCTGGGTGCAGAGAAGCGAAACGGCTAGAAGCAGGAAAAGTGCAAACTGGTGAGAGCGATACGAGAGGAAATCCTTAAGCATGAGATGGTCCGCTGATCAAAAGGCGTGAAGCCTTTTCGAAGTTCAAGAGGATGCGCTTTAGGAGGTGGGACAACAAGCCGGAGAGCTCACCTCGGCTAGAATTCCTCTCCGCTTTCACGCTTGATATCCGCTCCGAGCCGTGAGAGCTTCTCCTCGATGTGCTCGTAGCCGCGGTCAAGGTGATAGACACGAAGGACTTCCGTCCTGCCTTCGGCAACGAGGCCGGCCAGAATCAAGGAAGCACTTGCCCGCAAGTCTGTCGACATCACTTTCGCGCCGGTCAGCTTCTCCACACCGACGACGGTCGCGATATTCTCTTTGACCGTAATGGTCGCGCCAAGCCTGTTCAGCTCCGGCACATGCATGAACCGGTCGAAGTAGATGGTATCGGTAACGATGCTCGTCCCCTTGGCAAGAGACATCAAGGCGATCCACTGAGCCTGCATGTCGGTCGGGAAACCGGAGTAAATCGACGTGGTCACGTTGACAGGACGAATCTCCTCCGGCGGCTCCACCTCGACAAACCCCTTGCCGATGGTCAGCCGCGCTCCAGCATCCTCGAGTTTCGTCGTGATCGCGCTCAGATGGGAAGGATTGCATCGTTCAACCCGCACCTTCGATCCTTTCTTGCCCGCGATCGCACCAGCCACGAGAAGCGTCGCGGTCTCGATCCGGTCGGGGATCGTCACGCAGTCGGCCTGATGCAGGGCATCAACTCCCTCAATTTCGAGATGATTCGTGCCGATCCCTTCGATCTTTGCGCCCATCGTGACGAGAAACTCTGCGAGCGCTGCGATCTCCGGCTCCATCGCCGCGTTGTCGATGATCGTGGTTCCCTGGGCCAACACCGCGCCCATCATCACATTGCCCGTCGCGCCGACGCTCGAGACGTCGAAGACGATTCGTGCACCCTTCAGTTTTTTTGCCCTGGCAACAATGTATCCCCCCTCGACCTCGATCTCCGCTCCAAGCTTCCTGAGGCCTTCGATGTGCAGATTAACGGGACGCGGCCCCCACGCGCATCCACCCGGGAGCGAGACATGCGCCCGGCCATAACGGCCGACGAGCGGCCCCAGAACATAGATCGACGCACGCATCTTCTTCACGTGCTCATACGGAGCTTCGTAGCTGGTCACGCTCGAGGAGTCGATCCGCAGCGAGTGGCCTTGCCGTGAGATCCGCAGCCCCATGGTCTCAAGCAGTTGGGACATGGTGGTGACATCGCGCAGGATCGGCGTGTTGTGCAACTCGTAGGTCCCGGGGGCCAGGAGCGTCGCAGGCATCAGGGCGAGGGAAGCGTTCTTTGCGCCGCTCGCCTCGACGGTGCCGTGCAGGTTCTTGCCGCCGTTGATGACGAATTTATCCACGTTCGTCCTTCAGGATGTCTGGTACACGCAAAGGAGGTTCAAAACGTCGTGAGAATATAACCGATAAACGAGTGAAAGGCAAAGAAGGCTGTGTTGGGGTAGTGTCCTAATTAAAATCCCAGTTGGACAAGACTTGTCTTGGCTGCCATCCTTGTATTTCGTTCATTTTTTCCCTACACTTTTTCGGAAAAGGAGCGATCGCGTTGCAGCTCGCGGCGACAGCTCAATGCCGATAGCTCTTCAATCCGAAGTCAGTTCCTCCCCACGTGAAGAGAATCTTCACCTGATCGGTTGTCTACCGCGAGGACAGTCCATGCCCGTTCAAATCATCGTTGGCGCCCAATGGGGTGACGAAGGAAAAGGCAAGATCGTCGATCATCTGAGCGAAGATGCCGATATCGTCGCTCGCTATCAAGGAGGCGCGAACGCAGGACACACCGTCGTGGTCCCTACAAAGGGACCGAACGGCGTCACCAACAAAGAGTACGTGCTGCACCTCATCCCCTCCGGAATTTTTCACAAGCACGTCACGTGCGTCATTGGCAACGGCGTTGTGCTCGATCCGGTGGCGTTGATGACGGAGATCGAACAGCTCCGCCAGCTCGGCGTCTCCACGAAGGGCCGATTGCTGATCAGCCACAACGCTCATCTGATCATGCCGTACCACAAGCTGCTGGACACGATCCGCGAGCAGGGTGACCAGAAGATCGGAACGACGGGTCGCGGCATCGGTCCCGCGTATATCGACAAATATACGCGAACGGGCATCCGGGTCGTCGATCTACTCGACCGGGATGTGCTCTGTGCGAAATTGAAACGAAACATCGAGGAAAAGAATCGGCTCCTGAGCAAGGTGTACCATTCGAAAGAGCTCAATGTCGATGCGATCATCCACGAGTATCAGGAGTTCGACAAGAAGATCGATGAGTACGTCACAGATACCGCCGCCTATTTGAATAACGCCCTCAAGAGAAAGAAGAAGATCTTGGCAGAGGGAGCCCAGGGCGCGCTCCTGGACGTCGACCATGGCACCTATCCGTACGTCACATCCTCCAGCCCCACAAGCGGCGGCGCCTGCACGGGGCTTGGGATCCCGCCGACCGCGATCAACTCGGTCATCGGCGTCGTGAAGGCGTACTCGACTCGCGTCGGCAACGGCCCGTTCCCCACGGAACTCAGGGATGAGATCGGAGAACGATTGCGCACCGCCGGAGGCGAATACGGCGCAACGACCGGGCGCCCGCGGCGCTGCGGTTGGCTCGACCTCGTGAGCCTCCGCTATTCGATCCGGGTCAACGGCATCCAGAAGGTTGCCGTGACAAAGCTCGATGTGCTCGATGACTTCGACGAGATAAAAATCTGTACCGGCTATCGAATCAACGGGAAGAAAGTCACAGACTTCCCGACGGACGTTCAAACGCTTGAAGTCGTCGAGCCGCTGTACCGAACCTTCCGTGGCTGGAAGACGAACATCTCCGATGTCCGTACGTATTCCAAACTCCCCACACGAACGCGAACGTACCTTGAAGCGATTGCGTCGCTGCTCCCGACCGATATCCTGATGGTTTCGGTTGGTGCGCGCCGCGACCAGACGCTGATCGTGCGATAGCCAAGCAAACGATTCCCTTCCCTCAGCCCCATGGCACCATCTCCGAAAAACACGTTTCCCCAGACGAGCGAGCTGAAAATTTTCCTCCTGATCCTCGCCTTCCTGATCGTCGCAGGAACACTCTGGTACACGCGCACCTTCGTGGAAGAGCTTCAGGCAAGCCAGGAACGGATGGCGAATCTCTATGCGAAGTCGTTTGAGTATGTGGGAAGCGGGAAAACCCAGAGCGGTGACTATAGCTTCGTTCTCGAGAGGCTCATCCTCAATATCGATTTTCCCATCGTCCTTTCGGACGCAAAGAACGAGCCGCTCCGCCCGTATGACATCAGCGTGCGGAACGTTCCACTCGACACAACGCAATCCCTCGAACAGCAGCGTCTTTTTCTGAAGCGGTTGATCGCCAACTTGGATGAACGAAACGAGCGCATCAAGGTGGAGTCCGGCGACAGCCTGGTTTTGAACTACATCCACTATGGGGAGGCGAAGCTGATTACCCAATTACGACTGCTCCCCTACGTTGAATTGGCCGTCGTGGCGCTCTTTATCTTCATCGGCTACATGAGCTTCAGCTACATCAAGCGAAGTGAGCAGAGCAGCATCTGGGTCGGAATGGCGCGCGAGACCGCGCATCAGCTCGGGACGCCGATCTCCAGCATGATGGGATGGGTCGAATTGCTGAAGCACCAGGTCGGCACCGTCGATCCGAAGATCTCCGACACGCTGCGGGACATGGACAACGACCTGCTGCGGCTCCAGAAGATCGCTGACCGGTTCTCCAAGATCGGCTCAAAACCCGACCTGAAGGATGAGAACCTTGGGGAAGTGATCGAGAAAGTGATCCAATACTTTCAAAGGCGAATCCCTCAAACGGGAAAGAGAGTGCAGCTCGTCCTCGAGGAAAAAGACATGGTCCTCATCCCCATCAACAGGGAGCTCTTCGAGTGGGTCATTGAAAACCTCGTGAAGAACGGGCTCGACGCCATCGAGAGCGGAGAGGGAAAAATCACCATCAGTGTCTCCGAGCGGGGCAAGCACGTCTATGTCGATGTCGCCGATACCGGCAAAGGGATCGAACCAAGCTTCAAGAAGGAGATTTTCCGGCCCGGCTTCTCGACCAAGAAGCGCGGATGGGGATTGGGCCTGAGCCTGTCTCAGCGAATCATTGAAACCTACCATCGCGGAAAACTAACCCTGAGGGAAAGCAGACCCGGCATCGGAACCACCTTCAGAATTCGGCTTCGCTACCTCTGATTCGCACATACCAACCGTTCCATCACAGTCTTGGAGTCCTATGAAACGCGCAACATCATTTGGCATTTATGACATCGTTCCTTGGGGACCGCCCGGATGCTGAGCCGATTGAGAGATCGTTGGAAGGGAACGCTCGTGATGATCGGCCAGCCAAGCGAAGAACGGGGCGCCGGCGCACAGGCCATGCTGCGTGACGGCCTTTACACTCGTTTTCCGAAACCGGACTATGCCCTCGCCTTACACGACAATGCTTCGATGGAAGCAGGAAAGGTGGGGATCTGTGAAGGCTACGCGCTCGCAAGCGTTACCTCGGTTGACATCATCGTTCGCGGCGTCAGCGGACACGGAGCTTACCCCCAGGAGACGAAAGATCCTGTCGTCATGGCGTCCCAGATCGTGCTGGCGCTTCAGACGATCGTGAGCAGGGAAACCTCACCGCTCGATCCCGCCGTCGTCACCGTCGGCTCGATCCACGGCGGAACGCAGCACAACATCATCCCTGAAAGGGAATAGCCGCCGCTGCCGGCGTGCCGCCCGACCGCCAGCCGATCGTCAAGGCGGATGAGAGCGAGTACACAGCGTCGACGTACAACAACCCCGATTTTGCGCGCAGAGTCGGGAAAGCACTTCAGTCAGCGTTAGGAGAGGAAAACGTTCTGAATGTTGATCCGGTTATGGGAGGGGAGGACTTCGGCTCCTTCAGCCTCGAGGACAAGATACCGCTGTGCATCTTCTGGCTCGGGGCCGTCGATCCTGTAAGAGTTGAGAAGAGTAGGAGGGAGGGAATGAGGTTGATGTCCGACTTCTAACTCGGACTTGTCAAGGAGCGAAGTCGGACATCTTAATGTGCACCAAAGAGCCGTTCTTGAATCCTTACCATCATCTTCTCCGCATCCGCAAAGTCAGACACAAATTTCTCGTAGTCCTTAGCTGTACCGACGTACTCTTCCCTCACCCTTGTAGCTGCGGATATTGGAGACTTTTCCACTGAGATCCATTCGCGGTAGTCTGAATACTCCCACTCCTCCGGACGGGCGACTAACCCGGCATGGACGGGATTCAGATGAATGTAGCGGCACAGATGAGTTAGATACGGATCCCGATCGATCACCTACTTCATCTTCAAGGTAGACAAGAATATGATAATGGTTGGGCATCAAACAGTAGGCAACGATCTGGACACGTTCTTTGTCAAAATGCTGGCGAAGGCGTCGAAGAAAGAACCGGTAGTTTTCTTCTTCCAAGAAGATCGCCAACCTGTTGTTCCCTCGATTGTAAAGATGATAGTATTGCTGCGGTAGGAATCTCATGAAGCCCTCAAGAAGTCTGACTTTTTCCTCCGTCAACACCTGAGAAAAGTCGGACTTCTACTTGCCTCCGGACGATGTGTGATCGTGCGTGATGCGCCACCCCTCCGGCTTCTTCTCGATGACGAGCGTAAACCGCCCCCACGGTTGATCGGTCGCACGATGCAGCCGCCAGATTCCAGTTGCGATGGCCGCTGCGGATGAGATCTTCCGGATCACCAAGTCCTCAAACTGCAATTTCCCCATCTTCTCGCGAGTGCCGTACGATTTGTGGCAGCGTGCCAGCACCTCACGATACCCGCGGATGAGCTTCCCCCCGCTGACGAACTCCGTGCTGTCCGAATTCCAGTACCCCTTCATATATCCATCAATATCTCCGCGGTTCCACGCGTCCACCTGATCGGTCAACAGGCGATGAATAAGCTGGAAATCCGACTGCGCCTGCACCGGAGAGTATGCTGCCAGACTGAGAAGCAGCAGAGGTCCAATGAACGTTCTGCGCATGGAATCACTGAGGTTGAGTCGTTTGAGGCGGCGCTTTCGGTCTGAAGATCGCATAGCCAAGTAAGGCGCCGAGAATGGCAAAGATCGGATAGAGGATGAGGGTGATAAAGAGACTGCCGAAAATGCCTGAGACCCGGGCAGAATCCCGGATCGACTGATCGAGTTGATCCTTCAACTGATCGACCAGATCACTCGGCACGCTGCCGCTCTCGGCCATTCGTTCCACAACCTTTTCGAAAATCGACTTCACAAACTCGGCTTCGACCGGCCCAAAGACGAGGAGGATGAACACGCTCGTCAGCGTTGCCACGAACGCTCCCACGACGCCCGACATCAATCCGAGGATCAATGCGTCGGACGATTCCATGGGGGCCATCCCTTCGGCGAATTGCTGCTTGTAGAGATACATCGCCATGAGTCCGCCGAGCCAGACCCCCGCGCAGCAACAGCAGTTGATGAGACTGATCCCGGGAATTCCGGAGACCGCTCCAATCACGACCCCGCTGATCAACGCCACCCTAAATTTGTTGGGCTTTTCGAGCATAGAGAAGACCTCCACGTAGATGTAGTCGCGTTTGAAGTTGTGTGACAGCCTCCACCAGCGGCGGCAACAGGTAAAATGGAAGAACGGCTCCGAAGCAGATCCCTGTGAACGTCCGTGTGACGATCGAGCTAGGATGTATCCCCATCACGTTCAGGACCACATCCACCGCCATCGGGAGGAGGGCTATGGAGAGCCACCATCGGTTTGGAATCGCCGGAGAAGCAAGCCGTTGAAGTGCGGGATAGATCAGCAGAGAGACGAGGAAACTGAAGTAGATTCCGGAACACCGGGCGCACACCGCGAGCTTCGCACCGTCGGCGTGTAATGAGCGTCCGTCAATCTGATGACAGATGGGAGCGTAGAAGGAGTACAGCAACGAACTGATGCGGGGCTCGCTGGAAACGAGCAGCGGCGCGAGGACGATCCCTGCGCACCAGGTAGCAACGAGTACGAGAAAAGCGGAATAGACTTTCTTGGAGTTGCTCATCGGCAAGAAGTTGAATCATTATCGCAACAATTGCCCTCTTTGTCAAGGTGATTTCCGGGGGCAGTGAGCAGATGGCAATCGGCAGACCGCTGACGGCGAAGTGCCCGCCACGACCTTGGCCACCTGCAGCCTGCATGCTGCCCTCCGTATCCTGATTCTTGCTTCTCACACCATATTCAGGTACTTTCGTCGCGATTCTTTCTCTCGACACGAGCCTTTCCCATGACGACTCTAAGAAAGTTCAGCGTCGCCCTCGTTCAGATGGCCCTCGGCAAAGACCCCGACAAGAATCTGAGACGCGCAGTCACGAAGATCGAGGAGGCTGCCCGAAAAGGCGCAAACCTAGTCTGTCTGCCGGAATTGTTCCGTTCCCGGTACTTTTGCCAGACAGAGGACGCGGATGCGTTCGATCTTGCTGAGCCCGTTCCCGGCCCTACCACGGAGGCGCTTGGGAAGGTGGCAAAGAAGCTCAGTGTTGTCCTGATCGCGCCCGTTTTCGAGCGCAGGGCTCCCGGGCTCTATCACAATAGCGCCGCCATCATTGACGCCGACGGCCGACCCGGCGGCCTCTATCGGAAGATGCATATCCCGGACGACCCGGCTTACTATGAAAAGTTCTACTTCACGCCGGGTGACCTTGGTTTCCGCGCGTTCGACACACGCGTGGGGCGCGTCAGCGCCATGATTTGCTGGGATCAGTGGTATCCGGAAGGCGCGCGGATCGCGGCCCTCCAGGGAGCATCCATCCTCTTCTACCCCACGGCGATCGGCTGGCACCCGCACGAGAAGAAGAAATACGGAAGGGCTCAACGGGAGGCGTGGCAAACCGTCCAGCGGGGCCATGCGATCGCCAACGGTCTCTATGTTGCCGCCGTGAACCGGGTCGGTCTCGAGAAGCCCGACAAAAAGAGCGCAGGAATTGAATTCTGGGGCTCATCCTTCATCGCCGATCCTCAGGGCGTCATCATTGCCGAAGCTTCGACCGACAAAGAAGAGACCATCTTCGGCGTCGTAGATCTCCATCGAATCGAGAATGTCCGCCGCAACTGGCCTTTCCTGCGGGACCGCCGGATCGATGCCTACGAAGGGATTGAACAACGCTTTCTCGCCGACGCTCCTTCCGGCAAACGAGGCAAGAAGAGATGAAAAGCGCACCCGCCGCTATGGGTTTCCGGATGCCAGCCGAATGGGAGCCGCACGAAGCGACGTGGCTCGGATGGCCGCACAATAAGACCGACTGGCCGGGAAAGCTCACCCCCATCCCCTGGGTGTACGGTGAGATCGTTCAAAAGATCGCTCCGGGTGAGACGGTCCGCATCATCGCCGATGCAAGAGTGGCACGAGGGGCAAAGCGTCTCCTCACCCGCGTGGGTGCCGACCTTGCGAGAATCGAATTCCTGAATTTCCCGACGAACCGCGGCTGGACGCGCGACTTCGGACCGATGTTCGTAAAGAAGGACGGACCTCCATCAGACGTAGCAATCACCCGGTTCCGGTTCAACGCCTGGGCACGGTATCCCGATTGGAAGAAGGACGACACAATTCCGGAGCGAGCCGCGAGAAAGCTTGGCATCCGTTTGCTGCCTGCCAAGATCGGCGGAAGGGATTTCGTTCTGGAAGGCGGCAGCATCGATGTGAACGGCCGGGGCACGCTGATGACGACGGAGGAATGTCTGCTTGATCCGAAGGTCCAGGTTCGTAACCCCGGCTTTGGAAAAAACGAGATCGAGCAGGCTCTGCGCGACAACCTGGGTGTCAAGAACATTCTGTGGCTCGGCGGAGGAATCGCCGGCGACGATACGCACGGTCACGTCGACGATCTCTGCCGGTTCGTGAGTCCCGAGACGGTCGTCCTTTGCCAGGAATCCAATCCCAACGATGTGAACTACAGGCCCTTACACGAGAACCGCGAGCGCCTCGAAGGGACGAGGCTGGAGAATGGCTCGAAGGTCGAGGTCCTTCCACTCCCGATGCCGACCCCTTTGTACATCGATGGACAGCGTCTGCCCGCAAGCTATGCGAACTTCTACTTCTCGAACGCCGCCGTTCTCGTCCCCACATTCAACGATCCCAACGACCGCCTCGCTCTCGGCATCCTCTCCGAGCTCATCACCGACCGTCCCGTCGTCGGCATCCATTGTGTCGATCTCGTCCTGGGATTCGGCACGATTCATTGCTTGACGCAGCAGCAACCTGCAATGTGAATCGCGTTTCCTTGCTTCTCCAACCTTTTCCGCTTATTTTCAGCATAGTCTCTCAGCAATCTTCATTCCCATCAGATGGGCTAACTTCTCGTATTCTATGAAGCAGCAAGCGGAGAAATTGTGCCGGCCTGTCGTCCCGGCCCTAGATGAGATCCTTGGCGTCCCATTCAAGGTCCTGGACGACGGCTTTGTGCGCGTGGTGGATTACATGGGGTCGGACGAATCGATCGTCCAGGCGGCGCGCGTTTCGTACGGGGCGGGCACGAAGAAGGTGCAGGAGGACCGCGGCTTGATCCGCTACCTGATGAGGAACGCCCACACGACGCCGTTCGAGATGTGCGAGATCAAGCTCCACGTGCGCGTTCCCATGGATTGCTGGCGGCAATGGATTCGTCATCGCACGGCGAACATCAACGAGTACTCCACCAGGTATTCCATCGCCATCGATGCCTCGCAGAAGACGCCGCAGGCCGAGTGGCGCAGACAATCGAAGAACAACAAGCAGGGAAGCGAGGGTTTTGTCGAGCCGCAGCGCGGAGCACACTTCTCCAAGCAGGAGCAGGAACTTCAAGATCTCGCGCGCAAGGTCTACAACGAACGCCTGAATGCCGGCATCGCCCGAGAACAAGCGCGGAAGGACCTGCCCCTTTCGACCTACACCGAAGCGTACTGGAAGACCGATCTTCACAACCTGTTCCACTTCCTCTGGCTTCGGATGGACGAGCATGCGCAGTACGAGATCCGCTGCTACGCCAATGTCATCGGTCACGAGATAGTGAGACGCTGGTGTCCGATCGCCTGGGAGTCTTTTCTCGACTACCGCGTGAACGCGTCATCGCTCTCTCGCCTGGAGATTGAAATCATCAGAGCTATTCAGTCGGGCCATCCGGAGAAGGCGACGGAACTCGCAATCCAGTTCCGGTTGCTGCCGCCAGCCGGCCAGGAGCGCAAGCGTAGCCGCGAGCGGGAGGATATCGAAGCGAAGCTCGAGCTCCTCAACATACCGATCCCATGGAAACAATGAACCTTCCGAAGGTTGCCATGACAAACTCATGACCTTCGGAAGGTTCCTCAGTCACCATGAAACTCATCATCCTCGCGGCTGTTGCTCGGAACCGTGTCATCGGGAGAGGCGGAGAGGTGCCTTGGGACATCCCTGAGGATATGGAGCGCTTCAAGCAGCTCACAAAGGGCCACACGGTCCTGATGGGACGCAAGTCCTACGAGTCTCTCGCGAAGCCGCTCCCGGATCGCCGGAACGTCGTCCTCACGTCAAGAGCCATCCCCGGCGTCGAAACATATCCGACGATCGCTGAGGCGCTTCAGGCTCTGGAGAATGAAGAGAAGGTCTTCGTGATCGGTGGGGGCGAGATCTTCGCTCAGCTTCTCGACTCAGCCGACGAGCTTCATTTGACGCTCGTCGATCAAGACGTCGAGGGTGATACGTTCTTCCCGCCGTACGAACATCTCATTGGAACTGTGTTTCGGTTGGTCAACAGAGAAACGCACGAAAGTTTTACATACGCCGATTACGTACGTGCAGGGTGAGGCTATTGCTCACTTTTCACAAGGATGCGATCCCCGTTCCTTCATTGTCAATGATCAATTGCCAATGAACGATCGGCAATCATCAGATTCCCTTCACCGCTCCCCCGTCCGCCAGCAGATTCACACCATTGATGTAGCCCGCCTGTTCTGAGGCGAGGAACGCCACGACGTTCCCGATTTCCTCCGGCCGTCCAAACCTCCCCGCCGGAATTCCTTCAATGCTCTCCGCCATGTACTCTTCAAACGTCATCTTCTTCTGCGCCGCACGCGCTGCGCCGAGCTCCTCCTGCCGCTTCGTGAGGATCGAGCCGGGCGAAACGCAATTGACAGTGATGTTCTCCTTCGCGTATTGATTGGACAGGATCCTAGTAAGCCCCATGATCCCGGGGCGGAGCGTCGAGGAGATCAGCAGCTCGTTGATCGGCTGCTTCGCAACGAGCGAGAGGATCGTGATGATCCGTCCCCATTTTTGTTTTTCCATCAAGGGAAGTACTTCTCGCGCCAACCGCACAACACTCATCAGCGTCAACTGGACCCCTTTTTCCCACTCCTCCTCCGGCATGGTGAGAATATGACCGGTCGGAGGTCCGCCCGCGTTGTTGACCAGAACGTGCACGGTTCCAAACTCCTTCACTGCCGTTCCGACGAACCTCTTGATGTCCTCCTTCTTGCTCACATCGGCGACCACAGGCAAGACAGTCGAACCCGTCTTGTCCCGAATTTCCTCCGCCGCGGTTTTGATGTTCTTTTCACTGCGGGAGCAAATGGCGAGCCTGGCACCTTCATGACCGAGTGCAAGCGCAGAAGCCTTCCCCAGCCCCTGACTCGCAGCGGCAACGAGGGCAACTTTATCTTTGAGTCCTAGGTCCATATTCGGTTTCTATCCTTGCTTTCGAAAGAAAGAGGTGAGAGGAAGCGGAGAAAGATCTCACTGCCGACAGGAAGAACAATGGAAAGATGGGCACGCCAGAGCGACTTATCAGATATCGAGACCCTTCTCTTTAAGACGTTGGGAGACGATCTTGAGAACCTCCTCATACGAAATATGGGTTCGAGAACCGGAGGTCCGGATAGCTTGCTCGAGCGTCCCTTTTCGATCCACGAGCCAGGCCCAGATGTTATAGCCGAGACGATTCCTGTCATTCGGCTCTTGCGTGGGAATGTCTGCGACAGCGTTATAGGCGATCTTCTCGAGGGTGTCCGGCGCGGACTCGATGACCGGGGATGGAGGTTTCGTCGTCATAGTGCTTTAAACGTTCGTCTGTGAGGGATACGTCAGCCGTGCGGCAACGAATATACAAACTTCTTTTCAAAAGGAAAAGGATCAATCCTGCGCCAGGTGCCGCGGTCATGCGGCAGCGGATTTCACGACCACCAGAGTGAGGTCGTCGTGCTGCTCGGCAGCACCTCGAAATTCTTCCACCGACGTGAGGATTGTACGCTGAAGCTCCTGCGCGGAGAGCCGGCGCTTTGCGTTGACAATGTCGTAAATCGTCTCTTCGCCGAACTGCACATTGCGCTCGTTCATTGCCTCCGTCAGCCCGTCCGAATAGAAGACGAAGATGCTGTCCTTCGTCAATGGACGTTTGGCTTCCTCCAGCTCGCTTTCAAAGATCGGCCCGCGTTCGAGTCCAAGTCCAATGCCTCCTCCTCTGAGGTACTCGAGCTGTCCATTGACCCCGATCAGCGCCCGGCTGTGTCCCGCGCGGCAGATTAGGACCTCCGTTCGGTTGAGATCGAACAGCGCAAGCGTCATCGTGATAAACGACTTCCGCTCGATCCCCTCGAAGATGCGGCGATTGACCTGGATGAGCATATCCTTCGGATGCTCGTACATCGGCGCAATCACCTGGATCATGCCCTGGATCTTCGACATATACAGGGCCGCGGACATCCCCTTCCCGGAGACATCGCCCACAACGACCAGCAATTTGTCCTTGTAGTCTCCTCCGTTCACGCTCGACCTTTCGAAAGTACGTCACGATGAAGATGACGAGTCCCGCGACGAAGAAGCTGATTGGCGAGTAATTCAACACCATCCGAATCAATGCAGGACGATCCTGCCATACGCCCGGGAGCAAGGGCACAACGCTGAGCACGCTAAAGCCGTACAGGGACGCCCTTATCCAGACGCGATCGAGGATTTTCCTCCGCACGGGAAAATGCAGGAAAAACGTGATGAAGTTCGGCAACGCGAAAATCCAGCCGACGGTGCCGCCGATGCCAAGAACGTAGAATTTCCACACAGGTTCTCCGGCGAGGCTGAGTTGCCGCAGGCCGAGGAAGAGCATAGAGAAGATGCCGTAGCGTGCAAACACCCGCTGGGTTCTTCCCTGTGGCCGCGTCATGACGACGATGTAACCGACAACAAGAAAGCCGAATCCAAACAGGAAGAAGGCAACCAGGCACACTGGTCATTGCTCGTGGCTTTGAAGACCATCACATCGAACGCGTGCACGAGCACAATAGCCAGCACGGCCAAGACGGCGATCGAGTACACTGTGCGGATCGACTGAGGGGTCATCCTCTCGAATGGATTTCTCATGCGCGTCCCCGTTCCAAGAATGTGCTCCCCCATCGATACGGGATTCTGTTCAATTCGTTTCGGCTCTCAAAATGCATAACCAATGCTAAAATACCCGAGGAACGGGCCGCGGCTGATCGGGTTGTTCAACAGGTCTCGGCGGAAGAAAAAGCTTTGGCCGACAGCGAACTCTGCAGGCCCGATCGGCGTATCGAACGCCAATCCCACACCGATGCCGTGCCGGAGGTCCTGAAGATGAATCTCGGCCGCGTTGGACCATATCGATCCGAGGTCATATCGAGCCGTAAAGTACGTGTCGAAAAAGATCTTGAACGGGGGCTGATAACGATACTCAAGGCTCGCGACGAACAGCTGACGACCGCGACTATTGTCCTCGCGCAGTCCGTAGAAGCTCTCCTGACCGCCCAGACTGAATTGTTCGGTGATCGGGAGCGTCCGGTCTGCGAAGCCGAACACGATCCGGGGGTGAAGGGTGTGTCGCTTGTAGTACGTCTGATACGAATCGTACGTGAATGACATCTTCGTGAAGCCCGTGCCCCCGGTCGCCGGGAGGAGGGCGGATTCGTAGGAGAAATTCATCATGACGCCGTTGCGCGGAAACGGGTACCGATCTCGACTATCAACGATGGTACCGAATTTGATCGAACCGATCTTGTAACTCTGCGTCTCCAGTGGATGTCCCGAGATGCTCCACACTCGATGGCTCTCCAGTCTCCCTTCGACGGTCACCGTCCCCAGGCGCTCCAGCTGCGTTCCGAACGTGACCGTCCCCCCCTGACGAAGCTCGCGGTATTCACCCACCGGGACGCGATCCCATCGCTTCGGGTTGGCGATCGGCTCATCACCGTAGACATACACATCGCGAAATTCGTAGATTCCTCGAAGACCAAGCGTGAGGTAGGTGTTGAAAATGCGCGTTGCCTTGAATTCGCCGACAACGCTCCGGTTTCTTGATCCACCGAATGCGTGGAGCCCCAACTCTGCGCCGATTCCCAAGAGATTTTCATCCCGGACGTCGATGGAGGGCTGTGCACTCCGTTCGTTGTCGATTCGTAGGCCAAAACGGATCAACTCGGTGCTCCGCTCTCGGACGTTGATGAGGACGATTTGACGTTCATCACGCGCCCCCTCCTGATGCACGCCGATCGAGACCTGTTCAAAGAGGTTTGTCGCGTAGAGCCTCGAGATCCCCTCTCCTACCTTTGCCGCCTGGAACACATCCCCGTCCTTCCACGGAAGCTCTCGCCAAATGACATAGTCCTTCGTCTTCACCGTACCCCGGATATCCGTCCGATAGACGATCCCCTCATCGATCACCACGGTTGCTTTGCCCGTCAGCCGATCAAGCCGAGCTTCCCGGATGCGCGCCAAGGAGTATCCGCGATCACGGTAGATTCCAAGCACGGCTTCCATGGCATCCCCGCTTTGATGAAAATTAAGACGGCGACCGATGAGCGGCTGAAATACAGCCTGCAGCGTATCGAGGCCGACATGACTGGTTCCGACGATCTCCACAGAACTGAGGACTGGGTTCAATGGACACTCGAGCCGCAGGTGCGTGCCGGCGGAGTCCTCGCGGACGCCCACTTCCACACGCTCGAAATCCCCACTTTCACACATTGCGTTCACGAGTCCCTGCACCTCGAGCTCGGAAATCTCTCTCCCCCGGGCAAGAGCGATGACCCTCATCAGCCATCGTTGATCGAGCTCGAGCGCATCAAAATCGAAGTTGGCATTGGGAAACACCGTATGCCCGGCGTAGCTCTCTGTTAACTCAACGTCCTTCTCCTGTATCATCGCCTCCAATCGATCAACCGCCTGGCGGGCCGCCTCGCTTCCCTTCTGAACCAATGTGTCGAGATTCGAAAAGTCGTCCAGGAGATGACTCCCGAGATTCGGACGAATGACGATATCCGCTTTGGCCAGCTCGTCCCGATTGGCGGATTGCATCGTGATCCCCAAGATCTGGTCAGCGATTTCCCACGGGGCATGCAGTTTCGAGGCAGGGCGGAGCGGACTCGTGACATCCACCGCGATCACGATGTCAGCCCCCCAGCGCCGTGCGACATCAACCGGTATGTTCGAAACCAGTCCGCCGTCGAGCAGCTGCGCCGTATCTTGGATCACCGGACTGAAGAGCAGCGGCGCCGAGACGCTCGCGCGCATTGCTTCCGTCAGATCGCCGCGATCAAGCACGACCTGTTTCCCCGAAACCAGATCAGTCGTTGCAGCTCGGAACGGGATCCGCAGGTCATCGAAGCTGGGGCTCGGATGATAGATCCCTTGAAGGACAAGGAGGTTGAGGTAGTTCGTCAGGCGTTGGCCCGTCGACAGCGCCTCGGGAAGGATGGGTTGAAGGCCCTTGAATCGGACGGTCAGGATACTTCTATCCGCAGCGATCTTTTGATCGAGAAACAAATCCGATCGGCGCGCCTCATCACTGAGACTGAGCACGTCCTCCCAATTCGTAGTATCCACCATCTGACGGAGCTGCTCCGTCGAATACCCTGAAGCGTAGAGCCCGCCGAGTATGCTTCCGATGCTGGTGCCGACGATCAGATCAATCGGGATCTTTGCCTCCTCCAGCACCTGGAGCACTCCGATGCCCGCAACGCCGCGGGCACCGCCACCACTCAGCACCAGTGCGACTTTCGGCCGCTTGACGGACTTGTACGGGAGAAAATTCGGGATAAGCTGGCGCGATTCGCTGAAGATGGGCTGAATGACTTTTGTCGCCGGCCCGTGCTCGTCGCGCGCTTGAAAGGCAACAGCCGGGAGGTGAAGGGTGCAGAAAAGTGTGGACAGGAGAAGGCGGCGCGCGATCGGCATAGAATTCGTCATTGCTGCGATTGGATGAAAAAGTACCGAAATCTGCACCGAATAGCAACGCAGGGGATCGTGGAACTCAACCCAAGATCGATTCCTCCATCACACCTTCGAAGGGAGCTCCTGAGGTCTGATCCGATTCCAGGCTGGAACAAGAACCGAGTGCTCTTCCACCCGCTTGATTTTCGGCCATCTTCACGTTATGTTGCAAAACAGGCTCCGCCGTCGCGTTAGTGTTCGGGCCAAGACCAGGCGATGTTCATCGCTCCTCTATCTCTGATGTGTCGCGTCGATGACGTTTCTTAATCCTCTCCTCCTGTTCGGGTTAGCCGCCGCTGCCATTCCAATCCTCCTGCACCTGTTCAACCTGCGCAAGCTTCGCACGATCGAGTTCAGCACGCTGACGTTCATCAAAGAGCTCCAGAAGACAAGAATTCGACGGCTCAAACTTCGACAGGTCCTCTTGCTGGTTCTGCGAACACTTCTTGTCATCTTGCTGGCGCTGGCTTTCGCGCGGCCAACCCTGAAAGGCTCACTCGCGGGAACGATCGGCTCGCACGCGAAGACAACAGCGGTTCTTCTCTTCGACGACTCGTTCACCATGACCGTCAATGACGAACAGGGTGTACTGCTCAAGCAGGCAAAACGGGCGGCAGGAATGATCGTCGATCTCTTGAACCAAGGCGACGAGGTGTTCCTCGTTCGACTCTCTGAAATTCACCCTGGATTGCCGGAGGACCAGCAGGCGGCCACGCGAGATCTTGCCCTCCTCAGAAAGGAGATCGAGGCGGTGAGACCGTCGTACGTGCACACTCCGATCGAGGACGCGCTGCGATACGCGGCAAAGCTCCTGTCAAAGTCAACGAATTTCAACAAAGAGGTCTATCTGTTCTCTGACTTCAAGAGCGGATCATTTGATCTCCCGACGGCATCCTCCGCACAGGAGAAACTCTTTCCCCGCGAGGTTCACTTCTTCTTTGTCCCCTTCGGGAGGCGGCCCATTCAAAACCTCGGCATCGAGTCGGTCAGCATCCCCTCCTCGATTTTTGAACGGAGCAGGCCGCTTACGGTGGAGGCTCGGATCGGCAACTATTCCACCGGGGCGGTTCAGGATCACGTGGTCAGTGTATTTCTCAATGGGACGCGAGTCACCCAACGGGGTGTGGACATTCTGAGCGGTGCATCTGCGGATGTGGAATTCTCCGTTGTCCCAAATACCTTCGGTTACATTTCGGGGTTCGTCGAGCTCGAAGACGATGATTTTGAATACGACAATCACCGCTATTTCGTCATTGACGTTCCGGAACACATCCGGGTCTTGATTATCGGAAAACCGGCGGAGATGCGATACGTATCGCTTGCGCTTGCAACCCGGCAGTCATCAACCGGCTCGAGCTTCGATCTTCAGGAGGTGAGTCCGAACCAGCTGAGCTCTGCCCAAGTCGACGGAGCAGATGTGGTAGTTCTGACGAATAGCCAGGATCTCTCCTCACTGCAGGTGAATGAGCTCTCATCGTTCCTCGCCAGCGGCGGGGGCTTGGTCGTCTTCCCTGAACCGCACGTTCAGCCCGCGGTCTTCAACAAAGTCGTCGCCGCCCCTTTGAGGCTGCCGACGATCTCCGGCATCGATGGAAGAGTCTCGCAAGGTGCTTCCTTCGTTGAGTTTGAGAAAATTGATCTGCGCCATCCTGTATTCCAGGGCATGTTCGAAGAGCCGGGGGTGAGCCCGCAAGCTCAGCGCACAGCCGCCGCGGCGACACAACGATCCGTCGAGTCGCCTCGCGTGAGCATGTCCGTTCGCTATGCACTGACTCCGCAATCCGATCCTATCATTACGCTCTCCAACGGAGCGCCGTTCCTGCTGGAACAACAAGTGGGGACAGGCCGAGCCTTCCTCTACTGCGTCGCAGCCGATCTCCAGTGGTCCGACTTTCCGCTCAAGGGCCTCTTCGTGCCGCTGCTCCATCGTTCCATCTCGTATCTCGATCAGGAGCGTGAACAACCGAACGAGACTCTCGCAGGGAACGAGATTCTTCTCAAGAGTCGAGTCCGAGCCGGAGTCCCGTGGACGGTTCAAGATCCGAACAAGGGCGAAGTGGTGGTCACACCCGCTTCTTCCGGATCGCTGCAAGTTGCGCGATTCTCTGAGACGGATGGCGTGGGAATCTACACGGCTGCGGCAGGGAAACAGACGATCGAGATGTTTGCAGTCAACTTGGACCCGCGGGAATCGAACACGAGGAAAGCTCCTGCCGCGGTGATCGAAGGGATGCTTCACCGGCTCGGCATCGATCCGGCATCGGTGAAGGAAGTTCGAGAACCTCAAGACCTCCAGCGAACGATCCTGGAATCCCGGTTTGGCGTTGAGCTCTGGAAGTATATGCTTCTCGCGGCGTTGATCGTAGCGCTCGCCGAGATGATCGTTGCACGCACGTCGAAACAGGAAACACTGGCCCCCTGATGCTATGATCGAACTCGCTCAATCAGGCAAAGAACGTTGCATCATCGTCGGCGTGTCAACCCGCTCGATCGGCCGCGACCAGACCGAGGAGTATATGGACGAGCTGGCACTCCTCGCTGACACTGCCGGGGCCGACGTCGTCGTGCGGATGACTCAGGACCGGGACCGCATTGAGCCCTCGACCTTCATCGGCAAAGGCAAAGTAGAAGAAATCCGCTCGCTCGTCCACGAGCTCACGATCCCTCTGGTGATTTTTGACGATGACCTTTCAGCGGTCCAGGTGAGGAACCTAGAACGCGTGCTCGAGTGTAAGATCCTCGATCGGAGCGCTCTCATCCTAGACATTTTTGGTTCTCGGGCGAAAACGAACGAGGCGAAGACCCAAGTTGAGCTTGCCCAGCTGGAGTACCTCCTGCCGCGCCTGACCCGGCAATGGACTCACCTTTCAAAACAGTACGGCGGCATCGGGACCAAGGGGCCTGGTGAGACGCAGATCGAGACGGACCGGCGCATGATCCGCGCACGGATCAGTCACTTGAAGGAGAAACTGAAGCGCATCGCCCAACAGCGTGTCACGCAACGAAAGGGCCGCAGCCTGCATACGCGCGCGGCCCTCGTAGGTTACACGAACGCCGGCAAGTCGACGTTGCTGAACTTGCTTTCGGGCTCGGACGTCTTCGTCGAGAACCGGCTCTTTGCGACCCTCGATCCGACGACACGCCTCGTCCCTCTCACCCCCTCGATCCAGATTCTCATGACGGATACGGTCGGATTCATTCGAAAGCTACCCCACCATCTCGTGGCCTCCTTCAAGAGCACGCTTGAAGAGATCACGGAAGCAGACCTGTTACTGCACCTCGTCGATAGCTCGAGCAAGACGTTCGAGGAACAGATCACGATCGCAAACGATACGCTCGCAGAGCTGGGGGCCGAGGAAAAACCGACCTTGATGGTCTTCAACAAGATCGATCGACTGCCGGATCGAGCTATTATGCAGTCGCTTGCCGAGAAGTATCACCACAGGGTGTTCATCTCCGCTACGCGCGGCATCAATATTCTCGGCCTGAAGGAAGAGGTGTTGAAGCTCCTGAAGACGGAGTTTGTGGAAGAGACGTTCACGATCTCGCAAGAGAATCAAAAGCTCATCTCCCGCCTCCACGAGTCGGGCGAGGTTCTCGAGCGAATCTACGAAGACAACCGGGTCATCGTGCGCATCAGGATCAAGCGGAAGGAGAGGGAACGGCTGGTGAGTCTTGTGCGGAGCAGCTGAGCCTGCTAGACCTTTCTGCACGTTGCGCACGTGGGTTTCTGGTAGATGATGATCTTCGCCACGGTCAGGATGATAGTTTGGGGTTGGTGGGAACAAGCGTGATCAGGATGGGGCCGAGGACCTCTTGACCGAGCAACAACCCTCTCATCTCCAGGGTGACACGCTCCCCTGCGATCTTGTGCCACGGCTCCTGTATATCGTCCGTATCGACTCCCTCGAGCAAAAGCGCATAGCTCGTTCCGGGTGGAACCAGAACGTACGGCATGGGCTGGAACCTCCCGTTGAACTGATAGTGCACGTTCTCAGAGGTCCCTTTCAAGTAAGCTTGCTGCAGACTCAACGTGTCGCGGCTCTGGTTGCTGAAGGAAATTGTAATCGAGGAGAACACACGGTCACTCACCCGGTACGTTCCCGACACTTCGACTTCAAGCTTGTGCTCCGGATCCCGGTGGACGTAGCGCTCGCAGTTGCAGTTCTCCGTCAGTACAAGATAGGGATAGCTGCTGGTGCACGAGATGAGGAGGAGAGACGTCACCAGCAGGAAGAGCCACGTTCTCATCTCTACCGTTCCGGCGATTTGATCACGGTCTCGCCGGTGAAGATTTTCTTCACCTCTTCCGCCTCGTCACGCGAGCCGACGATGTCTCCCCAGTGCATCGGTATCAGCGTGTGAGGCTTGAATGCATTTGCTGCTTCTCCCGCCTCCTTCGCCGTCATCGTATAGGTTCCGCCGCACGGCAACAAGGCAAAATCGGTCACGACGGCCTTCATCTCGGGTGTGAAATCGGTGTCACCGGAGTGATAGATCTTTTGCCCGGTCGAGAGCGTGATGACGTACCCGACCCAGTTGTTTTGTTTCGGATGGAATTTCTTCCCGATGTTGTAGGCCGGAATCGTCCTGACTTTCAGCTCGCCAACGTTATAGATCTCCCCGGGAACAACCGCGATGACGGTGCCTTTGATCTGGTACGCCGCGTCCTTCGGAGCAAAGAACGCCGTCCCCTCCTTTTTGATCTTGGCAATGTCCTCCATCGAGAAGTGATCGTAGTGAGCGTGGGTAATGAAGATGACATCGGCTTTTGGCGCATTCGCGGGAAGCTTCCACGGATCGATGTAGATCTGCGTGGCACCGTCTTCGATGCGGAAGGACGCGTGCCCTAACCAGTGGATGTGTTGATGGTTCATAGATCCTCCTTACGGTGCGAGACTTCGTGCTCAGGTACTCCCTGCCTTCAGCCGTTCCTTTGTCGCAGCAAACCCCGGCTTGATGACATCGTAGATGAAGGCGATGCGTCTCTTGTAGGGCATGAACGCGCTCTTCATTGCATTGATCGTGAGCTTCTCGAGGTCGTCAAGCTTGAGATCGAACACGTCAGCAGCCGTTTGGAATTCGTCGGTCAGCGTGATCTTGCTCATCAGCCGGTCGTCCGTATTGAGGGTCACACGGAACCTGTATCGAAAGTAAATGCCGAACGGATGTTCTTTGAGACTCTTGACCGCTCCTGTGTCCACGTTGCTCGTGAGACAGATCTCGAGCGGGAGTCGCTTGTCCAGCACATACTGCGCGAGCGTCCCCATGCTCAGCACCTCGCCGTCTTTCACTTTCATATCCTCGATGAGCCGCGTCGCGTGCCCAATTCGGTGCGCGCCGCACCATTGAATCGCCTGCCAGATCGACTCCTTGCCGAACGCTTCGCCGGCATGGATCGTAATATTGAAGTTCTCTCGCTGAATGTAATGAAACGCCTCGATGTGTTTCTTCGGAGGGTACCCGCCTTCCTCCCCTGCCAGGTCGAACGCGACCACCCCGTGGTCGCGAAAATCAATTGCGAGCTGAGCGATCTCCTCCGAGAGATCGGGCTTCATATTCCGCAGCGCACAGAGGATCACACCGTACTCCACTCCGAAATCCTTCCTCCCCCGCTCGAGTCCACGCAGAACCGACCGGACGGCGGTCTCGGAGTGAAGTCCTTTCTTGATGTGCTCGAGGGGTGCGAAGCGGGTCTCGACGTACACGACGCCGTCGCGCTTCATGTCTTCCATCATCTCGTACGCGACGCGCTCGAGGGCTTCCTCCGTCTGCATCACGCCACACGTGTGCTCGAATCCGTCGAGGAACAGCGGCAGGCTTCCTCGCGTCGCCCCGCGGTGAAACCATTCAGCCAGCTCTTCCGGGTCAGTCGTGGGCAACTTGCGATAGCCGTTCTCCTTCGCCAAGTCGACCACCGTCTGGGGGCGCACGCCGCCGTCGAGGTGATCGTGAAGAAGAATTTTCGGGAGGCTTCGAAGGAGATCTTTGCTGAATTTCATGGATTGCCTGCTTTCCGGGCTAGTCGAGTTTTCCCGTACGTCGCTCAGCGTACCGAAGCAACGGGGCAATTTCCCCGCCGAAATCCAACCTTTGCACGCACTGCAGCGGAGAGCTTTGCATCCTCGCGCTCAGAAGGGATATCACGCACGCCTTCGATCGAGAGACGGCTCCTGCACAAGAAGCGACGCACTCACGGAGGATGATCAGCAAACGAGCCTGTATCAGTCTCCGGAACAATTTAGTGCAGCCTTTCCTGAAATTCAACCGCTCATTCGGTCTGTGAGCTAGCCAATTGACTTTTCATGCGAATCTGGTTATAATGGCCAGGAAGTTCGACATGCATTCTCGCGGATGGAAGCTGTCGCACCTTCGGTAGTTTCATTGACCACCCGTTCGATGGTTCACACCATCGCCTGCGCTCGCATGCGAACGAGGCATCACGGGACGTCGCGTGACATCCCAATCAGCAAATGAACCCTATGGACCACCAGAAGATCAATGTTCTCGTCGCTGACGATGAGGACGGCCTGAGGGGAACAATTTCCGCCTGGCTTCGCGACGAGGGCTTTGACGTCAAGGAAGCCTCCAACGGCCTGGATGCAATCAAACTGATCCAATCGGATGATTTCGATCTCGCCCTGCTGGATATCAAGATGCCCGGCGCAAATGGCCTCGAAGTTCTCCGGTACATCAAGAAGAACTCCTCTGCTACCGAGGTCGTTATGATGACCGGCATGAGCGACATCAGCATGGCTGTCGAGGCGATGAAGCTCGGTGCAAAGGAGTATCTCACCAAACCGATCGATATGGATCAGCTCGTGCCGCAGCTACGAATGCTGATTCGTGCGCGCGACGCCGAGGAACGCATCCGCCAGCTCCAAGCGGAGCACACAGCGCGGCTTCTCTACGATCTTCATAACCCCATTTCGGGCCTCCGTCAAAGCATAGGCTACCTGGTCAAGGGGATGGCGGGACCAGTGAGCGATCATCAGAAGGAACTGCTCGGTTATATGACCACGTCGATCGACCGGGTCATCGGGCTTTTGGACAATATGATGGACTTGACGAAGCTCGAAGCCGGTCGGGTCAGGCTCAACAGCGGTATCAGCAACCTCGCCGATCTGGTCCGGGAAGTCTCGCAGGAATTTCGAGTTCTCTTCCAGGCGAACAAAAGCAGTCTGGAGGTCCATGCAGAGCTCGATCTCCCTGCGATTGAGTTTGATCGGCAGAAAATTGAGCAGGTCGTCAAGAACTTCCTCACCAACGCCGTCAAGCACACCCCACAGGAGGGAGCTGTCGTCATCCACGTGCGCAAAGTTGCGATGGTGTTGGAGGAGGGACAACAGCCGTCGGACTTCGTCCTGGTTTCTGTCTACAATAGCGGTCCGGGCATACCGAAGGATGAGCTCTCGCTGATCTTCGATCGATACCGGAATGTCACGGCAGCGAAGGACGAGAATAAGATGACGAGCCTCGGGCTGATCATCTGTCAACGCATCATCGAAGCCCACAACGGGAAAATCTGGGTGGAGTCGGAACCCAACAAAGGGGCAACCTTCTCGTTCGCTCTTCCAATCCGTTAACCTAGCAACCCGGTTTGCTCATGCCCACAGCTCCAATCTCCATCCTCGCGGTTGATGATGAAGAGTCCTTCCTGAATGTCTTGAAGATCATTCTCGAGGAGGAAGGATACGAACTCCGGACGGCGAGCGATGGGGTCGCAGCAATCAACGTCCTGCAGACGGTCCCGTTCGATCTCATCCTGCTTGACGTGAAGATGCCGCGGGTCGACGGGGTTGAGGTGTTGAAGTTCATAAAAGAGCACCATATCGACACACAGGTGGTCATGCTCACCGGCGTAAGCGACATTCGCATTGCCGTCGAATGCATGCAACTCGGCGCGTATGACTACGTCTCAAAGCCGTATGACACGGACGAGTTGCTGGCCCTCATCCATCGCGCCCTGGAGCGCAAGCGGTTGCTCATCCAGAACAAGGCACTGAAGACCGAGCTCGCGCGCCGCGCCCTCTCACCTTTGATTATCGGTCGCTCCAAAAGCTTCCTCGAGGTTCTCGATCTTGCCTCACGCGTCGCGCCAACGGACACCACCGTTCTGATCCAGGGAGCAAGCGGCACTGGAAAGGAACTCGTCGCCACGTTCCTCCACGACAACAGCCCCCGGAAAGACCACCCCTTCATGGCGTTGAACTGCTCCTCCATCCCGGAAACGCTGATCGAAAGTGAGCTGTTTGGCCACGAGAAAGGAGCCTTCACGGATGCAAGCTCCACAAAGCAGGGTCTGGTGGAGATCGCGAACGGGGGAACACTCTTCCTGGATGAGGTCGCCGAGATTTCGATCATGATGCAACCGAAACTCCTCCGGTTCCTTCAGACGGGAGAATATCGGCGGGTGGGCGGGAACAAGAACCTGAAATCCGACGTGCGCATCCTCTCCGCCACGAACAAAGATTTGCGACAAGAGGTCGCGGCGGGCAAATTTCGCGAAGACCTCCTTTATCGATTGAACGTGATCACGCTCCAGATCCCCCCGCTGCGCGAACGCAAGGAGGATATCCCCCAACTCGTCGAGCACTTCCTCCGGAGCCGTGTGCGGGCAAAGGAGCCGAAACAAATTGAGGAGAAGGCGCTTGAGCTCCTGATGAAGTACGAGTGGCCGGGCAATGTGCGCGAGCTCGAGAACGTGATCGAGCGGGCAGCAATCCTTTCCCAGGACAATCTTATTCGCGTGGATGATCTCGCCCTCCCGATCGGCGCGAGGCCGTTGCTGGATTCCATGCGTGACATGCCGGGCGCAGGCGTCCGCTTGGGAGGTGCGTTTTCGATGGTAGAGATCGAGAAAGCCCACATGGACGGCATCCTGAAGTCCGTCAACTGGAACAAAAACGTAGCCGCCAAGATCCTTGGGATCAGCCTGAAAACGTTGTACACCAAGATCCAGCAGTACAATCTCACCAAAGATTAGTCGATCTGCCGCTCCTCCGAGGTGAGTCCAACAAACCTCATCGTTCACTGAAGGATGACCATCTGTTTCCTGCGACACGGCGATGCCGTCGAAAGCCCTTCACTTCATGACAGCGAACGGCCCCTGAGCGAATTGGGACAGCGGCAAGGTTCGACAGCGGGAAGGTTCCTTCGAACGATGGAAATCGGCATCGGACTCATCATCGCGAGCCCGCTCCTTCGAGCACGGCAGATGGCGGCAGCCGTCCAGCGAGAGCTCGGCAACACCCCCATCTCCACCTCCGAGTTCCTCACCTCCTCGGGTGCTCCGCGGCAGATCCTGGACCAACTGAAGAGTCTGGGCGGGTCGGGCGTCCTTCTCGTCGGGCACGAACCGCAACTGAGCAAGGTGATTTCACTCCTGATCAGCGGGGACGAAGGCCAAATGGTGGAGATGAAGAAAGGAAGTCTTGCGGGCGTCGAGATACCTGGCACGCTCGAGCAGGGCCAGGGAATCCTGAAGTGGCTCGTCACCTTCAGACAGATGAGCCTGGGGCGTCAGCTGTGAACATGACCTTCATCCTCCACCGAGCTTCTGCAGCGCGCAAGAAGCTCCGCGACGATCCTGACGACCAGTTGATTCCGTGCGGGAAAGCTCGTAAGATTGATGGTTCATTCTCTGGTGTCGCCTGAGAGAACGGAAGAGGGGCTCTCGATCGCAGGCCAATTGGCAACGAAGAAGCTGAGGAGACGGAAAGTCTTCCTCATCCAGCAGAAGTTTTCAGCCGCTGCAAGAAGAAAATGAAAGGAATACCAACATGGAGTTGAAGACCGTCAAGATCGAAAAGCCGGAGACCACCAACTTCATCCTGGGACAGTCGCATTTCATCAAGACCGTGGAGGACATCCACGAGGCGATCGTGCAGACGAATGCTCAGATGAAATTTGGACTCGGGTTCTGCGAGTCCTCGGGACCGGCCCTGGTCCGCTGGACCGGCAACGATCCGAATCTCATTGAGCTTGCGAAGAAAAACGCGATGGCGCTCTCCTGCGGTCACTGCTTCATCCTGTTCATAGAGAACGGTTTTCCTGTCAACATCCTCAATACGATCAAGAATATCCCTGAGGTGTGCAGCATCTTCTGCGCCTCGGCCAATCCGGTTGAGGTGATCGTCGCAGAGACGGAGAGCGGACGCGGCATCATGGGTTTGATCGACGGGGTGACAACGAAGGGAGTTGAGACGGAGGCGGACATCAAGACCCGAAAGGAGCTGTTGAGGAAAATCGGTTACAAGCTCTGAGCGCGCAGACCGATCTACGGAACTTTCTTCTTCGCCAATCTATCAACGGTATCAATTCGTCGAGGCTCCTTATGAAAAACACAGCCCTCCTTTTCTTTGCAGCGGTTGCAGTCGCTGGCTGTTCCGCAAGCCGAACATATGTCTCGGACGCTCAAGTGATCGGGCCGTATAGCCCGGCGGTCAAGGTCGGAGACTTGCTCTTCGTTTCGGGGCAGATAGCGATGAAGCCTGGGACCGCCGAGTTAGCGGGGGATGATATTGAGAGCCAGACACGCCAGGCGCTTGAAAACCTCCGATCGATCTTGAGCAAAGCCGGCTACGAGGTCTCGGATGTCGTCCAATGCACCGTGTATCTCAAGAACATCAACGATTACTCGAGGATGAACCAAATCTACGGCAGTTTCTTCCAACAAGGGCGATATCCGACGCGCACTGCTGTGGAGGTCTCCAACCTCCCGCGCAACGCGAGGATCGAAATCACTGCTGTTGCCTGTAAAGGTCGGTAGAGAACTCCAACGATGGAATTGGGCCATGAAGACTGACAACAAACCTCTGATTCACCCAACCGTTCGCGCTCCACGGGGGACAACACTCTGCTGCAAGGGCTGGCTGCAAGAGGCTGCCATGCGGATGCTCATGAACAACCTTGATCCGGAAGTAGCCGAGAAGCCGCAAGAGCTGATTGTTTATGGCGGCACGGGAAAGGCCGCGCGCAACTGGGCATGCTATGAGGCGATCGTCTCAAGCTTGAAGAACCTCGCGAACGATGAAACCTTGCTTGTCCAATCAGGGAAGCCCGTCGGCACCTTCAGGACGCACCCGAGCGCTCCTCGGGTGCTGATCAGCAACGCGATGATTGTCCCCAAGTGGGCAACGTGGGACGAGTTCCGACGTCTGGAGGGTCTCGGCTTGACGATGTACGGTCAGATGACCGCCGGCAGCTGGATCTACATCGGCACGCAAGGAATCCTCCAGGGGACGTACGAAACATTGGCAGCCTGCGCCGCACAACACTTTCGCGGAAGCCTCGCCGGACGATTCCTCCTCACCGCGGGCCTCGGCGGCATGGGTGGAGCTCAACCGCTCGCAGCCACGATGAACGGCGCCGCTTGTCTTGTGGTCGAAGTGGATCCCGATCGCATCCAGCGACGCTTGAAGACGAGTTACCTTGACACCATCGCCGACAACCTCGACGACGCTCTCGTCCAGATCCGCGCAGCAAAAGAAAGAAAGATTCCCCTCTCCGTAGGACTTCTCGGCAACGCTGCCGAGATCGTACCGAAGATCGCGGACGGCAAGTTTTTGCCGGACGTCGTCACGGACCAAACCTCCGCGCATGATACACTCAATGGATACGTCCCGGCCGGCATGCCGCTTGCCAGAGCCCTCGAGCTGCGGAAAAAGAACCCCCAGAAATACATCCAGCTCGCCAAAGCATCCATTGTGGAGCACGTGAAAGGCTTGCTGAAGCTTCAGAAGAAGGGCGCGATCGTATTCGATTACGGCAACAACATTCGGGGGGAAGCTCTTGCTTCCGGCGTCAAGAACGCGTTTGCGATCCCGGGCTTCGTCCCCGAGTATATCCGCCCGCTCTTCTGTGACGGGAAGGGGCCATTCCGTTGGGCCGCGCTCTCCGGGGATCCGGAAGACATCTATCGGACCGACCGGGCCGTCATGGAGACCTTCCCTGAGAACAAGCAGCTCTGCAACTGGATCGACAAAGCGCAGAAGCAGGTGGCGTTCCAGGGGCTGCCGGCCCGCATTTGCTGGCTCGGGTACGGTGAGAGGGCAAAGATGGGCACGATCTTCAATGACCTCGTCGCCCGCGGAGAGTTGAAGGCTCCCATCGTCATCGGTCGCGACCACCTCGATTGCGGCAGCGTCGCTTCTCCCAACCGTGAGACCGAGAAGATGAGAGACGGGAGCGATGCGATCGCGGACTGGCCGATCCTGAACGCGCTGCTCAACACAGCCGGGGGAGCGAGCTGGGTCAGCGTTCATCACGGCGGTGGCGTGGGAATCGGGTTGTCGATTCACGCGGGGATGGTCGTTGTGTGTGACGGGACCAAAGAGGCAGAAGAACGAATCCAACGAGTTCTCACCTATGACCCGGGCCTCGGCATCATGCGGCATGCCGATGCAGGATACGAGCGAGCGATCCAGAACTCAAAGAAGTGGGGCGTGAAAATCCCGATGCTGCGTTGACCTGTCGCGGTTCCCGTTCCGCGGCAGTGTGCAAGCCCAATTCCCGGCTTGGCGTGAACACGCTCAATCTGAAAGTGAGAGCCTTGTCACGCTGTGTCAATGCGGTTGAAATATTCTCCGTTGCACGGCATGACGATGTAGGCGCTTTCCGGCAGAAAACCCGCGCCCGTGAGACAGGCGCAACCTTCCCCGAAACAGATCAGGGATCATATGGCGCTCAGGATTCTGATCGCTGAGGACAATCTGCTCAATCAGAAGACCTTGCTGCAAGTCCTGAAGCAGCTCGGATACGAAGCCGACGTTGCAGCGAGCGGCGTCGAGGTCCTCGCTTCCCTGGAGCGCAGCACCTACGACCTTATCTTCATGGACGTTCACATGCATGAGATGGATGGATTTGAGGCCACCCGAAGGATTGTGAATCGATGGAAGCGCGGTGAGCGTCCCATCATCGTTGCCGTGACAGCCGACGCGATGCAGGGTGATAGGGACAAGTGCGTACAGGCAGGCATGGATGACTCCATCAGCAAGCCGATCCGCGTCGAAGACCTTCAAGAGGTGCTCGAACGCTGGGGACAGTCGCTCGTGCAGCGTCTGCCAGCGAAAAAGGGCACGTCGTCGGCTGCTGACTCCTTGCTGTTGGAAGAATCTCTGACGATGCGCATTGAACAGCTTGGCCTTGAGACAGATCCCGTCTTCGTCCTTGAGCTTGTCGATTCCTATGTCCTGTTGTTCGAAAACAGATTGAAGGAACTCATGAGCGCGTATTCTTCGAAAGACAGCAAGAAATTTCATCTCGCGGCACATTCTCTCAAAGGGGCAGGGCTGAATATCGGAGCCAACGACTACGCAGCGTTGTGCAAAGAGATTGAGGATCAAGCTCCTCAGGGGGAACTCGAAGGGCTCGAGGCTCTGTTGGAAAACCTCAGACAAGCTCAAGCGGAAATGCTCCGGACGCTCCTCGTCGTCAAAGGGAAGTTCCACGCAAAGATCAAGTCAAACTGAAAGGTTATCGACCGCAGCAGATGAGGCACAGGCGATGCGATTTCTGATCCTCGGCACAGGCGGCGTCGGCGGCTTCTTTGGAGCGAAACTGACACAGGCAGGTAACGATGTCTGGTTCATCGCCCGCGGCGACCACCTCAAGGCGATGAAAGCAAACGGCCTTCGCGTCAGATCGACCGGTGGTGGGTTCGTCATTCCCCCGGGAAAGATGACTGATGCCCTACCAGACGTCGGCCCTGTGGACGTCGTGCTGTTCTGCGTCAAGGCCTATGATACGGAGGCCGCGGCGCGGCAGCTTGCTCCCATTCTCCACGACAATTCTGTTGTGTTGAGCCTTCAAAATGGGATCGATAACGAAGAGAAGATCAGCGGCCTTATCCAACGCGGCAAGGTCTATGGCGGCGTAGCCTACATTTCAGCCCGCATCACTGCGCCGGGTGAGATAACCGAAACGGGCGGATTCCAACGAATCGTCTTCGGATTGTTGGACGGTCCGATCAACGAGCGCGCTCGCGAAATCCATCGGTTGCTCGTCGGCGCCGGCATCAAATGCGATCTGCGGGAGAAGATCCTGAACGATCTCTGGAACAAGTTCGTCTTCATCACCTCCATGGGCTCGTTCACAGCGATGTCCAGGCTCACGCAAGGGGAGATCATCGCGCAGCCGGAAACGCTCTCGCTGGTTTTCAACGCAATGCATGAGGTCGAGGCGCTCGCCTGGAAACGAGGCGTCCATATCGAGCCTCTTGACGAGGCCAAGATGCTTGAGAACCTGAAGCGGTTTGACAGCGAAACCCGCTCATCAATGTACTACGATCTCGTTGGCCAGAAGCCTTTGGAGGTTGAAGCATTGAACGGCACTGTCGTGCGCCTCGGCAGGGAACTCGGCGTTCCTACTCCGATTCACAACGTCATCTACGCCGCCCTTCTGCCGTATCACCTCAAGCATGTCCACCTTCGACGAGCTCAATCGTAGTTCATCCTGACGAATGCCTCAGAACCCGCCGGACTCTACAATCGGATTGTGCTTGCGCTGCCGGCACGCAGCGGCCATCAAGAGCACACGGAACAATGTCTACTATCTGTGTGAGCGATCGAAAACGGATCCTCAGTTCCCGAAATATCCCCGCCTCCCCGTCCTTTCGTGCTCCGGGTTCGAACAACGCGAATCCAAGGAGTCCGATCGGAAACCGCAATCTTGATTCTTAAGGCACTTCTTCGTTTCTTGCGATCCACAGTGTGCGTGAATCTCGCACCGCTTGCCAGCCATCCAGATGCCCTCAACCGAAAAGGCGTGCTAGACGAAGAACGATATCGTGAGCTCATAACGAAGGAATCAAAACATTGGGGCGAGGTTCAACCGGATCCGCAGAATCCGCAGATCTGGCATGATCAACAGCTCTTCGAAATCTTCTTCGGGAAAAGGTACCGACACCTCATCGAGCGCGCGATCGCATGCGGCCCGAAGGTGCTCGAGCTTGGCTGCGGCGAAGGGAACCTCGCAATCGAACTCGCCCAACGGGGTCTCCACGTCACGGCTGTCGATCTGAGCGCGGATCGCATCCAGCGAGCCACGTTGAAGGCCCGGCAGTCATCCGTCAGCCATCAACCGATGTTCCTGGCCGATGACCTCAACACAATGACCCTGCCGACCGCGACATTCGACTGCGTCGTCGCGCATGATTCGCTCCATCACATACTCAATCTGGATCGCCTGTGCAACGAGGTTCAGAAAACCCTCAAGCCATCAGGTTCCTTCCTGGTGATGGATTTTACCGGTATGGGTGTCGTGCGACGCATCCTCGCTGCATTCCTGTACGCCATGCTGCCAACCTATCAGCCGTATCATGTCAAATGGCGTCTGCGGCATCGTCTCTCAGGGTTTCTTGCGGGCGAGTCGAAAAAGCGCGCCGCTCTGCAAGAAGGATCGCAAGCGGTGCTTCACCATGATTCGCCGTTCGAGGAAATCTCGCAGGGATCAATTGTTCGCGAGATCTCAAAACGATTTGCCGTCGTCGCACACTTCACTTTTTGCCCCTTCTGGTACTATTTTGCGGCAAGGGTCCGGTGGCCGAAAAGACTCAAGTACTCCGCCGCACGTCTGTTGCGTGGTCTCGACAATTTGATCCTTGACCTGCACCTCGCGAAAGGGGCTTATTTCTTTCTCGAAGCCTGCAACTCTCAACCTTCAACCTGGAACCCTGATCTTGAAGCTTTGGACCTGAAACTTTTCTGATGCAACTCCTGCTAAAGAATATCAAAGAGCTCGTGACCGTTAAGAGCAGCGGGAACGCTTGCCAATCCGGAGAGGGGATGCGCGACCTCGGCGTGCTGGAGCACGCGTCCGTGTTGATCGAGGACGGGGTGATTCGCTGGGTCGGACCCGCTGACTCGTTCACCGGCAGCCTCGACACCGAGGCCGATCTCCTCGATGCCTCCTCGCTCGTTGCGCTTCCGGGCTTTGTCGATGCGCACACGCACGCGCTGTTCGCGGGGACACGCGAAGATGAATTCGCCCTTCGCTGCGAAGGAAAAACGTATCAGGAAATCGCGGCCCGAGGCGGGGGGATTCTGAGCACCGTCGCTGCCACTCGCCGTGCGACCAAGAAAGAGCTGAAAAAGCTCGCGAGCAAACGACTCGACGCTATGATGAAACATGGCACGACCACCGTCGAGATCAAATCAGGCTACGGTCTGGAGCCCGACACGGAGATCAAGATGCTCGAGGCTATCGCGGAGCTCGCCGATGAACATTATATGACGATCGTTGCCACGTTCCTGGGAGCTCACGCGCTCCCGCCGGAATACAAGGAGAGGAAAAACGAATACATTGATCTGGTGTGCGAGCGCATGCTCCCGTACGTTGCGAAACGGGATCTCGCGCAGTTCTGCGATGTGTTCTGCGAGGTCGGCTATTTTTCCGTCGAAGAATCGAGACAGATCCTGAAGAAAGGCCTCTCGCTGGGGCTTCGTCCGAAACTCCACGCTGACGAATTCAACTCGATCGGCGGAACGCGGCTCGCGGCCGAGCTACATGCCGCCTCGGTCGATCACCTTGAGCATATCACGGAGGACGGGATCCGCGCGATCAGCGACAGCGGCACGGTGGCCGTGGTCCTCCCCGGTGTGTCGTTCTTTCTCCGCAACCCCTACGCGCCGGCCCGCAGACTCTTGGACGCCGGCGTGCCTGTTGCGATCGCTTCCGATTTCAATCCCGGATCATGCATGTCATTCTCCCTTCCCTTGATGATGACGATCGCCTGCACGCAGATGTCGATGACGCCGGAGGAGGCAATCACAGCCGCGACGTTGAACGGCGCCGCCGCCCTTGGTTTGTCTGACAAGGTTGGAAGCATCGAGGTCGGGAAACAGGCGGATATCATCCTGTACGAGATACCCAATTACCGCTACCTCGCCTATCATTTTGGAAGTAACCTCGTGGCAAAGGTCATCAAGAAGGGAACAATCCTGGAATTTCCCTAACGCGCAAACAGCAGACGGATGATGAGACAAATTGTCGAGTGCGTGCCGAACTTCAGTGAAGGAAGAAACTCTGAGGTCATCGAAGCCATCGCCGCGGCCATTCGCGGAGTGAGCGGCGTCAAGCTCCTGAGCGTGGAACCCGACAAGGATTACAACCGGAGTGTCGTAACATTCATCGGCGAGCCAGGTTCGGTCGTTGAGGCGGCCTACCAATCGACGAAGGTCGCTGCTGAGCTCATCGATATGCGGATGCACCAGGGTGAGCATCCTCGCCTGGGCGCGGTCGATGTCGTCCCCTTCGTGCCCATCTCGGGTGTGACGATGGACGACTGCGTCACGCTTGCGAACGAATACGGGAAACGAGTTGCCCACGAGCTTAACATACCGATTTACCTTTACGAGTACGCCGCGACCAAACCCGAGAGAAGGAACCTGGCAACCATCCGCAAAGGGGAATACGAGGATCTGCCGGACAAGCTGACCAACCCCAACTGGAAACCGGACTATGGTCCGGCGAAGTTCAATGAGAAATCCGGGGCGACTGTCACCGGCGCGAGAAAATTCCTAATCGCCTACAACGTGAACCTCAACACGCCCGACCCGGCTGCAGCACAAGAAATTGCCCTGAGGATCCGCGAGAGCGGCCGGTCGTTGAAGAACGCAGCGGGCGAAGTCGTGAAGAACGAGAAAGGCGAGACCGTGAAAGTCCCGGGCACGCTCAAAGCCGTCAAAGCCATGGGAGTGTTCTTGGAGCGGTTTGACATTGCCCAGGTCTCGATCAATCTGGTCGACTATGAGACGACACCTCCGCACGCTGCGTTCGAAGAGGTAAAGCAGCAGGCAAGAACCCTTGGATTTGACGCGACGGGAAGCGAAATTGTGGGCCTCACGCCGCTCACAGCTCTCTTGATGGCCGGGCGATTCTACCTCGAGCGTCGAGGGAAAGGAGGCACTGCTTCCGAAGGCGAGTTAGTTTCAATCGCGACCAAGGAGTTGGGGCTCAGTCAGCTTGAGCTCTTCGATCCAAGCAAGAAGGTTATCGAGTATATGCTGTAAGGGGACATCGCCGCCTGCTTGTTCTTCTGGAGAGACACCGGCAATCATCAATCGGAGACACCATGCTCACTTCCCATACTCTCACTCAGTTTCTCGACGAACTCGCATCGAACTCCCCTGCGCCTGGGGGCGGCAGTGTGGCAGCTCTCGCCGCAGCAATCGGAGCGGCGCTCACTTCCATGGTGTGCACGCTGACCATCGGGAAAAAAAAGTACGCCCATGTTCAAGGAGAGATGCAATCTGTCCTGGTGGAATCCGAAGACCTGCGCAAGAAGATGACGGTGCTCGTCGAGAAGGACACGGAAGCGTTCAACGCGGTGATGGCAGCATTTGGGATGCCGAAGAACACCGAGGAGGAGCAGAAGCAACGTGCGGCGGCGATTCAACAGGCAACAAAGTCAGCCGCACTCGTTCCGCTCGATGTGATGAGCCTCTGTGGTCACGCTCTCTCCCTCGCAAAAGTTGTGGCTGAGAAAGGAAACAAGAATTCTGCTTCTGATGCAGGAGTCGCAGCGCTGATGCTTCAGGCGGCGTGCGCGGGAGCAGCACTCAACGTCCGGATCAATCTCGCGTCGCTTTCCGACGCATCATTTGTCAGAGAAACGACCGAACAGATGAAGGGGACCTCCGAAAAGGCCGAACAACTGGTAGCTGAAACGCTGCGGCTCGTGAACAAAGCGATCGGATAATGGCTTGGGTATTTCGAGGAGGAGTCTAGAGTTTTGAGTTCCGGAGCCTGCAATTGCGGCGTTCTGCTTACTCCATATGTACTCAGTCCCAGCCTCTTCACCTCACGTCTGTCGTCTACCGTCTCACGTCTTCCCCCTACGTCTTCCACCTCACACCGTGGTCTGATTCCTCGCGCGTTTCATCTCCCGTGCCGCTTTGTTGGCTTCCCCTTTTCATTTTCCTTCCCTCTCATCGTTTCCAGATGGTCGAGCTGAAGAGAACCAAGACCGTGAAAACTTCGAGACGACCTGCAAGCATGCAGAAAGAGAGGACCCATTTCCCCACCATCGAGACGTGCGCATAGTTCTCAACTGCACCTACGGACCCAAATCCTGGACCCACATTTCCAAGCGTAGCCGCGACCGCTCCAGCTGCGCTCAGCAGATCGAGGCCGGTGGCCGCCACGAAAATGGATGCCACGATGAATAGGGTCATGTAGAGGCCAAAAAAGCCCAGAATTTCGCTGATGACATCGCTTGACACGCCGCGGCCCTTGAAGCGGACAGGCAAGATCACTTTGGGGTGAACGAGCTTCTTGATTTCGGCCAGTCCGTTCTTCAAGATCAACAGAATCCGCACGCTTTTCATCCCGCCTGCCGTTGAGCCTGCGCATCCCCCAATGAACATCAGCACCAACAAGATGATCTGGGCCCCGGGCAGCCAGAGCCCATAGTCCGCGGTTACAAAACCGGTCGTGGTCGCGATGGAGACAACTTGAAACAGTGATGCGCGGAATCGTGCTTCTAGCGATCCCACAGCTTCTGATGGAATCAACATTGCGACCAATGCCGCACACCCGATGGTCATCGCTGAATAGAACAAGAACTCATCGTCGTGGAAGTACGATCTGATGTCTCCCTTCAGTGCTCGGTAATGGAGTGTGAAGCTTGCTCCGGCAAGGAACATGAACACAATGATAACGTACTGGAGAAAGGGCGAACCATAATGAGCAATACTCTCCGTTTTCGTCGAGAATCCCCCGGTCGCAACCGTGCCAAACGTATGACAGAGGGCATCAAACAACGACATCCCGCCATACCAGAGCAGCGCAGACTCCACGACAGTCAGAAGGATGTAGACCCCCCAGAGAACCCTTGCTGTCTCACTGATGCGCGGTTTGAGCTTGTCGATCGTGATCCCGGGGGCTTCCGCCATAAACAACTGCATTCCCCCGACGCCCAGGAGCGGCAGGATGGCAACTGACAATACAATGATCCCCATGCCGCCGATGCAGTGGGTGAAGCTGCGCCAGTAGAGCAGGCCATGGGGGAGTTGTTCAGGGTGGGCAAGTATCGACGCACCGGTTGTCGTAAACCCAGACATCGTCTCAAAATATGCGTCCGTGAAGGAGGGGATGGCGCCTGACAAGAGGAATGGAAGGCATCCAAACAGAGATGCTCCAATCCATCCGAAGGTAACGATGGCAAAGCCTTCACGCGCGCGAAGTTCATCACTGGTGGAGCGGAACCCGAGCCAAAGACTCACACCGGCAACGATCGTAATAAGAGAAGACAGAACAATGGGCTGAGTATCACGATCCCCATAGTACAGGGAGAAGGGGAGCGCCGTGAGCATCAGGGCTCCGATTGAAGCAAGGAGAAAACCAAGGACGCTGAGAACGGGTTGCACTCGCATGGCCTAGGCGAACAATCTCTCTACATCCTTGATAGCTTTTGGGAGCGTGAAGACCACAACCCGGTCCTGCGGGTTGATCCGCGTCGAGCCCACGGGGATCGCCACACTGCCATTGTGGATCACGCAACCGATGACCGCGCCGCTGGGAGACTTCAGATCCTTGAGCGGCTTCTTGGTCACCGGAGAACCCTTCTGCGCAACCATTTCAATGACCTCCGCTTCGATCCCATGCAGCGTGGCGACCGATACGATCTCCCCCTTCCTCACGAATTTCAGAATGGCGTTCGCTGCCGAGAGCTTTTTGTTGATCAGTGCGTCAATGCCTATCGTGTTTGCCAGCGGGATGTAGTCGAGCTGCTCGACGTGCGCGATGGTTTTCTTCACCCCAAGGTGCTTGGCCATCAGGCACGAAATGATGTTGTCCTCCTCGTCCCGGGTCACCGCCAGGTATGCATCCATGTCCATGATTCCTTCCGTCGCGAGCAAATCGAGGTCCTTGCCTTCCCCTTGGATCACCATCGTTTTGGGGAGACTATCGGCAAGCTTCAACGATGTTTCCTTGCTCGGCTCGATCAGCTTCACGGAGATCTCGTCCTGGAGCGCCGCCGCGACATGCCGGGCGATGTTCCCACCCCCTAGGATCATGATCCTCTCCAGCTTCGCCGTCTCCTTCCCCGAGAGCTTCAACATCTCCTGGACCTGCTCAGTCTTGCAGACCACAAACACCTGATCTCCCTTCTTGAACGCATCATCCGGCGTCGGGATGATTGTCCGCATCCCCCGCTGCACCGCGACAACACGAAACGGCAGATCGACGTGCTCGGCGGCGATCGCCCTCAATTGTCTGTTGATCAGCGGGCTTTCCGCGTCGATGCGTAGTCCGATCAGTTGGATCTTCCCGTCAGCGAACTCCAGCACGTCAGTCGCAGCCGATCTCCGGATCAGCCGCACAATTTCATCCGCGACTAACCCCTCAGGGTCGATCACCAGATCGATGCCAAAGTCCTGAGCGTTGACCAGGCCTTCCGCGAACAAGAACTCCGGGTCGCTGACCCGAATGATCTTCTTCTTCGTGCCGAGCTTCCCAGCCAGCAAGCACGACGTGAGGTTTACCTCGTCGATCGAGGTTACAGCGATCAGCATGTCGGCTTCCGACGCTCCGGCGCGCTGCAGCGCGCCAATCTGGCTGCCTCCCCCTTCGACCGTCATCACATCAAGAGACTCGTTCACGTACGCCAAGCGCTCATCGCTCGTGTCAAGAACTGTGATGTCGTGCTTCTCCTGCGAAAGGATCTTCGCAAGGTGAACCCCCACCTCCCCCGCTCCCACGATAATGATCTTCACTTCAAGTACTTCCTCTGCTGTTGTTCATTCTTCATACACTCACAAGACCAAGATGCAAATTCAGACGCTTTCTTCTCACCGCCCACCAACAATCCAACCAACAGCCGTTACCGCGGCCGTCTCCGATCGGAGCCTTCTCGGCCCCAGCGAGACCGGTCTGAAGCTGTTTTCGCGAGCCAGCTTGAGCTCACGCTCGCAGAATCCACCCTCCGGACCGACAGCAAGGAGAATCGAGTCTGCATCGGTATGACTCTTGAGGATCTCGCCGAGGAACTCAAAGCCATTTGTTTCCTCGTGTGCGATCAGCTGCAGGGTATATTGATCTGCGTGACGGACGAGCTCGTCAAACTCCGTCAGAGCGGAGATTCTCGGAAGGCAGGACCGTCCGGACTGCTTCAGCGCAGCGAGCGCAATTTTCTCCAGCCGGGCGTGTTTCTCGTGCTTCGGTACGGTTCGCTCACAGAGAAGGGGAATGACTGCTCGCGCACCCAGTTCCGTGACCTTCTCCACCAGAAAATCGAAGCGAGCCGGATTTCGAAGGAGTGACACAGCAACGGTCACATCCACCTCGGGCTCGTTGAAGCGGTCGAACGTCTCGAGGATCTCACACTCGGCAAGAGCTCGATCCAGCGATCGTATGACAACGGTGTAGGAATTGTCCTGACCATCCGTCACGATCACTCGATCTCCCACTTTCTTCCGCAGGACCCGGACGAGATGTTTCTGTTCATCTCCGCGAAGAACCAGCATTCGCCCGCGGATATCTTTCGGGTCAACGTAGAAATGGTCCATGCTCAGAACGACGCATCGAAATCAAGAACGAATTGCCCCTTGCCCCGATGGTTGATGGCACATTCCGTCCGTATCACAATGCTGTAGGGCAACAGAAAATGCAGGCCCGCCCCATAGCCGGAATACCAGGGCGCCTTGACGAACGGAGTGGTGCGATACCAGATAGTTCCTGCATCCACGAAAACACCGGCATAGAGCCCATATCGCCACACGCTGAATTCAGGTGGCAGAAAGGATGCGGAGACCGTGTGATAGCGAGGCTTGAAGATCTGAACGCGCAGTTCCGCGTTTCCCCCAACGATATCCTCACCCTCAAGAACGGTGTTGAAATAACCTCGTAGCCGTTCATGATAACCAAAATAGGCGTGAAGATAGGCCGGGACGATACCGCCGCTCACGAAGCTCCCATAGGCTCTCCCGCACAAGGCGATCCCGTCAGCCATGGGTTGGTAGTCGCGGAGATCAGCTTGATACCGGAAGAGGTCGATGTCCGCGTCACCCAAACCGATCTTCATTGCCGACAAGAGAATCAGATGACCCGCTGTTGGATACTCTCGAATATCGCGGGTATCAAGCAAATACTGGACACCAAGAGAGAGATACCGATCACGACCGGTCGGTGAAGCCGTTCTTCCTTCGGCGGGATCTGAGATGTCCCAATCATCATACCCAAAGTACCCGAAGAGAGTATTGTACAACCCGAACCGCTTTCCGAGGCTTGCGCCGGCCGAGAGAACCCGTTGGTCGTAGAGGCCCTGGTCGACATTTTGATTTTGAACGTGACTGTAGCCGAGATATCCTTTGAAGAAGATGTCGTCGCCATCGGTCAATTTCGGGTTCTGATAGGAGAGGCTCACCCAGCGATCGAAACCGAGCGCGAACGATCCGAAGATTTTCTCGTTCCGACCGCGGAAGTTTTCATGGATGAGACCCAGTCCATAGTAGAGCTTTTTGATGTCGCGGTATTTGAACCCGAGAATTGGAACCGGGAAGATGTACCACCGTTCCGACACGCGAACGTAGAGGGTGGCCTCATGCCCTTCTGCCGCATAATCAATGTCGACCTTGTTGAACAGCTCCAGACTGTAGATGCGCTTCTGATCATATTCGATTGCCTCGGCCGTCAACGGACTGCCGACCTTGAGCGACATCTCGCGAAGGATCACATAATCCTCGGTGGTTTCGTTGCCAGTCACAACGATCTTGCTGACAACGAGAGACGAGTCCGACGTCACTTTGGCCTCAAGGACTGAGCACCAGCAGCACCATAACAAACCGACCATCAACCAAGATCTGTCTGATCCTCTCGGCATCCTCAATCGGCATCTCACTCAGACTCTCCTCTCCACAGCCGTGTCCGCATACTCTTCGATGGGCGGGCACGAGCACATGAGGTTCCGGTCGCCGTACGTATTGTTGATCCTCCCAACCGCGGGCCAGAACTTCCGGTTCCTGAGGTACGGCAGCGGGTAGGCCGCCTGTGTGCGCGAATAGGGGTGCTTCCACTCGTCGCTCATCACCACCTGAGCGGTGTGCGGAGCGTTCTTGAGCACATTGTCGACCTTGTCGGCCTTCCCGTCGATGATATCCCGTATCTCCTTGTGAATGGCGATCAGCGCGTCCGCAAATCGGTCGAGCTCCGCTTTTGGTTCGCTCTCCGTCGGCTCGATCATCAGCGTTCCATGCACCGGGAACGAGACCGTCGGCGCGTGGAAGCCGTAGTCCATCAAGCGCTTCGCGATGTCCTCCACCTCAACGTTCGCCTCCTCCTTGAACCGGTTTGTGTTCAGGATGAACTCATGACCGACGCGGCCATTCTTTCCTTGATAGAGGACGGGATAGTCTCCTTCGAGCCGGGCCTTGAGGTAGTTAGCATTCAGGATGGCATATTTCGTGACATCAGTCAGGCCCCGTGCCCCCAGCATCTTGATATAACCGTACGAAATCAGGAGGATGCTCGGGCTTCCCCACGGTGCCGATGAGACGGCGTGGATCGGTTTGCTCCCTCCGACCTTAACGACCGAGTGGCCGGGGAGATACGGAGCAAGATGCTGAGCGACACAGATCGGTCCCATGCCCGGGCCTCCGCCGCCATGCGGTATGCCAAAGGTCTTGTGAAGGTTGATGTGACAGACATCCGCACCGATGACGGCCGGGCTCGTCAATCCCACCTGAGCGTTCAGGTTCGCACCGTCCATATAGACCAGCCCACCGTTCTGATGGACGACCTCACAGATCTCTTTGATCCGTTCTTCGAAGACGCCGTGCGTTGACGGGTACGTCACCATCAGCGCGGCCAGCGAATCTTTATACGAAGTCGCTTTCGCACGCAGATCATCAAGGGAGATATTTCCCATTTCATCGCAGTTCACCACCACCACCTTCATCCCCGCCATCGCCGCGCTTGCGGGATTTGTCCCGTGTGCCGACGACGGGATGAGGGTGACATTCCGATGCTCCTCCCCCCGATCTGTGTGGTAGGCACGGATCACCATCAGGCCGGTGAATTCCCCCTGTGCCCCCGAGTTCGGCTGCAACGACGCGGCGACAAACCCCGTCGTCTCGCACAGCGCATCCTCAAGCTCCTTGAAGATGATCTGGTACCCTTCCGTCTGATCCAGAGGGGCAAAGGGATGAACCTGCGAGAACTCCGGCCAGTTCACGGGCATCAGCTCGGTCGCAGCGTTGAGCTTCATCGTGCACGAACCGAGCGGGATCATCGAGTAGGCGAGGGACAGATCACGATTCTCGAGGCTCTTGATGTACCGCATCATCTCCGTTTCCGACCGATAGCTTCTAAAGATCGGATGCTGAAGATATTTGCTCCTCCGCTCGAAGGGCTCGGGAAAAGAAACCCGGAGCTCGGCGTATTTCTTCGCGAGATCGTTCCCTTGCGCTGAAATCCGCTCCGCTGCCGCAAAGACCCCTTTGATCCTGGCCACATCCTCCACCTCCGTCGTCTCATCGAGTGTGATCCCGATGTGCTGCTCGTCGATTTTTCTCAAGTTGTAGCCAGCCTCAACGGCGAGCTGGTGAATTCTCGATGCGAGCGAACGATCCGTCGCCGCGATGCGAAGCGTGTCGAAATACACCGGGTTGAGCTGCGCGTAACCGAGTTCCCCCAGCTCTGCCTCCAGCATTTTAGCCAGAAGGTGAACACGGGAAGCGATTCTCTTGATCCCTTCTGGGCCATGGTAGACGGCGTACATTCCCGCCATGATCGCCAGCAGTGCTTGAGCTGTGCAGATATTGGATGTTGCTTTCTCCCTGCGGATATGCTGCTCGCGGGTCTGCAGCGTCATCCGATACGCCTGACTGCCTTGCGCATCGATCGAGACTCCGATGATCCTGCCCGGCATGTGGCGGATCTGTTCTTCCCTGGTTGCAAAGAACGCCGCGTGGGGCCCACCGTACCCCATCGGTACCCCGAACCGCTGCGAATTCCCGATGACCACATCTGCACCGAACTCCCCGGGCGGAGTCAGCAACGCCAGGCTCAACAGATCCGACGCGACGATCACAAGCGCGCCGAGCTTGTGTGCTCCTTCGATCAGCCTCCGGAAATCGTACACGGATCCATCCTCAGCGGGATATTGCACGATCGCACCGAAGTACGATTTGTCAAGGGCCGACTTCTTGTGGTCCCCGACGACGACCTCAATGCCGATCGCCGACGCACGAGTCCGGATCACATCGATCGTCTGCACGTAGCATGTGTCGGATACAAAGAATTTCTTCGCGGGGTGGCCGTCCGTTCGCTTGTTGACGATGCCGTACACCATGGTCATCGCTTCTGCGGCGGCCGTTCCTTCATCCAGCAGGGATGCGTTGGCCACCTTCATGCCGGTCAGGTCCATCACCATCGTCTGGTAATTCAGGAGCGCTTCCAGCCTCCCTTGCGAGATCTCGGGCTGATAGGGTGTGTACTGAGTGTACCATCCCGGGTTCTCAAAGACGTTGCGCTGAATGACGCTTGGCGTGATGCAGCCGTAATATCCCTGCCCGAGGTAGGACTTCGCGACCTTGTTCTTGGCCGCCACCGCTCTCAGCGTCTGAAGGAACTTGAACTCGCTGAGCGGGGGCTGGACGTTCAGATCCCCCTTCAGGCGAATTGACGCCGGGATCGCCTGATCGATAAGGTCGTCAAGCGACTCAACGCCGACGGTCTTGAGCATCTGTTGAAGGTCCTGCGCGTGAGGACCGATCTGTCGTGATTGAAATCCATTTTCTTGGAAAAATGATCTATTCATACGAGTCGAGCTATTTATTGTCTGTTGAATGGGTGGTGATTTTTTCCAGTGCCTGAGCGGCAGCAGCCTGCTCCGCATCTTTCTTACTACGCCCGCTCCCGATGCCGTAGCTCTCTGATCCCAAAAACACCTCGACGGTGAACCGCCGGTCGTGATCCGGTCCCTCTTCACGGACGATGGCATAATGCGGGACCCCGAGGGATCGACCCTGGGAATATTCAAGCAGGGCACTCTTGTAGTTGTCATCCGTCAGGGCAGAGCTCAGGACGTCGTCGTTCGACAGCAGGTTCCGCTGAACGAATGCGCGCGCCGAAGACAATCCCCCGTCCAGATAAATGGCGCCAATGAGCGCTTCAAATGCATCGGAGAGGATGGACTCCGAGCCGCTCCCGATGGATTGTGCAGCACTGGAGCTCAGGAGCATGAAATCGGAGAGATGCAGATCCTTTGCCCGTTGGGCAAGAGTTTTCCGGTTCACAAGCCGCGACCGTACTTTCGTGAGATCCCCCTCCTCCATGGAGGGGTAGGATTCATAGAGCCATTCCGCCACAATCGAATTCAGCACCGCGTCCCCAAGAAATTCCATGCGCTCGTTGGACTTCCACAGCTCACCGGCATATTGAAGGTAGGAACGGTGAAGGAGCGATTCGAAGAAGAGTGTCCAGCTCTTGGGGTGATACCCAACGAGTCGTTGAAAGCGGTCGAAGTCGAACTTCTTTCCTTCCAGCGTTGAGATCAAGAGCTCAACATCGGGGTTGAGACGAGAAGAACGATTTCGGTGCGGGAGAAACCAGTTGAGAAGTTTTCCGAGTGCCTTAGACACACATGACTCCAACCCATCCAGCACATACCTGTGCTAGGCCTGATATTTCCTAAACAAGAGAGACGCGTTATGGCCGCCGAACCCGAATGTATTGCTGAGGGCTACGTTGACCTCCCAGTCCTGGGCCTTGTTCGGGATGTAATTCAGATCGCATGCGGGG